>JACCEC013230130.1_pt1 | contig 30981 bp, 20 predicted proteins | sample 7450121 | NCBI WGS metagenome assembly JACCEC01 (sample SAMN15323455, study PRJNA562643) | freshwater metagenome | isolation source: river surface water | place: USA:Blue River Watershed | collected 2017-08-18 | reverse complement strand
TCTCCCGCCACATCGGCGGGAAGCCCGTGCTGCGCAAACCGGTGTTCGACGCCGGCGGCAAGCTGATCGACGAGTTCATCCCCGAGATGCCGGCCGTGCCGGCGCAGGGGAACTGACCGGAGCGGACTGCTTCCCATCCGCGTCCGTCATCGACCCGGCGCCTCGTCGTTTGAGACGGAGCGCCGGCGGGCCGGCGACGCCGGGGATCGGATCCTTCACCGGCGCGCGTGTCTTGAGAGCATAGACAGCCTGCGTCACGCCAGCGATCCCCCAATCCGGAAGGGCCGCGGACCGCACGAGCCTCCGATGGCGCGGGGCTGCTTCGAAATCATCTTGTCCGACCATGACAACGATGAGCCCTCCTAGCTTCGTGCCGGAAGCGCAGGTTTTCCCGCCCGCGGTCATTGCCCTGCGGCAATGGCCTCCCCACCCGACGCGATCAGCGACGGGGATCCAACTCGACCAACGTGTAGATCGCTTCCGCGGGCAGCGGCAGTTCGTAGTCGCCTCCGGAATCGCGCCCGCGCACGGCCCCGATCGGACGCAGATTGGCATCGAGCGCCGTCGCCGACCGCACCCGCCCCGCCGCAGCCTTCAACGTCACGCGCGCGCGAATCCGCTCCACCTGCCACGGCAGCCCGCCGGTCGCGACTATCCGATGGCCGGTGTAGTCGCCACCCTGCCACGCAAGCTTCACCGGCTCCGTCACAAATCCCGTCGGCCGGTCCATCGCGCCCACCTGCAGCAGGATCCGCGCGGAGCGCGCCAGCGGCAGATCGTCGAGCGCGATCGCCAGGAGAGCGCCGAAGCGATTCTCCGCCGCGAACACCACATCGCCGAGCGCGATGCTGCCGGCCGCACGCAGGAAGCCGCTGGCCCCCTGCGCCCGCGGCGTGTCCACGGTGAACAGGCCGCGGTGCCAGTCCGTGACGAGTTCGCCGGTGGCGGAAACCACGCGCCCCTGCGCGCGATCGATACCGGCGGCGAGCCGCGGGGAGATTTCGTCGGCGTCCGTGTCGAACGTCTGCTCCACTTTGCCGACCATCAGCGCCAGCGGATCGATCGCACCCGGGCCCCCCGCGGTGCCGCGCCCCGTCGTCGCGTCGTCGCGCGTCGAATCGAAACCGCGCGGCGCCGCGCTCCGCGCCGGTTCGCGCCGGTAGATGCTCGCCAGCGTGCGCCCCTCACGCACCACGACCGGAGCCTCGGCCACATCGCCGCGGCGGAACAGCAGCGCGGCGCCCGGGAACTGCCCGAGCACGCCCGGCCGGCCGACCGCCCACTTGGCGAGCGAATCATTCCAGAGTTTCCCGAGTGCAAACCACACCGGGACGTCGAAGTCGGTGAGCGCGAAATAGGCGGCCGCCACCAGCGGCCCCTCCACGCCCGCGGCGTTGTAGTTCACCCAAGCAAACTCCGACATCGCCCCCGGAAATCCGGCCGTCTGCCGCACGTTGGCGGGACTCGAAGCAGGACCGGCCAGCATCGAGAAACCGAGAAACGTGTCGCCCACGCCGATCCGGTGTTTCTGCCGTTCCTGCGCGATCACCGGCGCAAAATAGGCATGGCGATCGATCACATCGCCCTGGCGGTAGGTCTCGTGCTCCAGATCGAGCAGCAACGGCGGATTCGCGGTGTGCCAATTGGAGGGCGAAACCAGCCCGCCGAACCCCGCCGCGCGCAGCAGCGCCGTCATCTCCGCGTGGAACCCACGCTGCACGTCGGCGAGAAACGCCAGCTGGTCCGCCATCCGGGCCGCGTTCCGCGCCGAGGGCGTGGACATCACCCCGGCGTTGGCGAGGGCCAGGCTTCCGTTTCCAAGGTCGTCGCCCGGCAGCGCGGAGTTCCACGCGGCGACCACGCGCCGCACCGTCGCCGCCGCCTCTCCCTCGCCGGGCGCCCGGCGATGCTCCGCAAGCCACCGGAAGAACTTCCGTCCCGCGAGGCGCCGCTGTTCCTCCGGCCAGCTCTCCGGTTTGAAGGTATGGAAGAACAGGTTGTCCTCGTTCAGGATCTCGAACACCGCCACCGCCCGATCCTGCGCCAGCGGCGTCCGCCGCGGATCGTAGGGATTCGGCGCGGTCGCAAATTCATGCAGCCACCCTTTGAACGCGGCGCGCAACCGGTCGTTCAGGAAGACCAGCCCGAAGGGCACATGCTGCTGCGGGTGCGCCTCGAGCCAGGCCTGCGTGTATCCTTCGAGGCCATACGACGCCTTCACCTTCAGTTCGATGATGAAGAAGCTGTTCGAGACGAACGTGTAGATCCCCGCCTCGCGGGCCGCCACCACGGCGCGGTGCATCTGGTCGATGACGTTGCGGTTCACCGCGTCCAGCCGGTCGGCCTTGAAGTCGAGCAGGCTCTTGCTGGCGCCGCCGTGGATCCGGACCATGTTCACGCCGCGCTGCGCCAACTCCCGCGCGAGCCGGGCAAGTTCGGCCGGCGGGGCATTGCCGGTCGTGTTCACCGCCCAGAAACGCACCGGCGTGCCGTCGCCGAGGTAAAGCCGGTCGCCCCGCCGCGTCACCCAGCCGCTTTGCCCCGCCACGCGTTCGTTGCGGCTCCGGAGGTCGACAAGCGGCGCCGGGGCATCGCCCGCGACCTCCGTGCGCCAATCCCAGAAATCGGTGCCGTTGGCGTGCGGATGATCCGCCGCCGGCGGCCAGGCATAGAAGCGCTGCAGCACGGTCTCCGCCGCCGCGGCGGAAGCAGCAAGCGCCAGGAGGGCGGCGGTGAAGCGAAACGTCGTCATGCGCACATCTGCGCGGCCGGAACGACCAACCCGGCCCCGCAGGCCTCCCTTATTCCACTCCGGCGCCGCACCGTAAAGGCGCGACGCTCAACCAAAGAGAGAATCGATGAGCCGACGGTCGCGCTTGGTCGGCCGCCCGCTGCCCTTCTCGCGCGCGAGCACCTGCTGGATCGAATTCGCGCGCGCCTTCTCCCTCTCCTCCGGCGGCGTGAGATCGGCGCAGAACGTCGCGACCAGCTTCGGGCCGATCCGCGAGCGCGGCACGCCGACGACGCGCAGGGTGCGCAACGCGAGGCCCTGCTTCACCGTGACCGTCTCGCCGATGCGCACATCGCGGCCGGGCTTCGCCGGCTGGTCGTTCACCGCCACGCTGCCCGCCCGGCACGCATCGGTGGCGAGGCTCCGGGTCTTGAACACGCGCACGCTCCAGAGCCATTTGTCCAGACGGGCGGCGAGAGTTTCGACGGCGGCGGCGCTCAATGGCGGAAAAAAGAAAACGGCCGCGGGCTTTGTCAAACCCACGGCCGTCGCAGTCGGCCCCGACGAAGTTCGGACGCGCGTCTCAACGCCGGGCGAGGCGCGGGAATTCGTTGCGCAGCCAATCGTCGACCAGCCCCTTTTCGTGCCGCATCGGGTCGTCGCGGAACGCCATCGTGATCTTCATGAGAAACGCCAGGTCGCGGAGCTCGCGCTTCCCCTGCTTCACGATGTTGCCCGCGGCGTCCGTGAGCTTGAACGACAGCTCAAGGCGCGGCGGATAAAGATCCTTCACGATCCGGACGTCACTGAACCAGGGCCCACGCCACGGCTCGAAGTCGCCCGCCATGTCGATGTCGGTGAACGTGACGGACAACCGGTGGCCGGCCGGCACGAAATATTTCGCCTGCTGCAGGAGGTGGTCCCGCAGGCTGTCGAGATACGTCGTCCGCTCGTAGTCGCCCATGTCCCGGTCCTTCACGTCGGTGAACTTCTTGGGCTCGAGGAAGATCACTTCCGCAAGTTCGTTGGCGCCGTTGACGGAAGCAGCGGACAGCCCCGTGGCTCCGACCGCCCCCGCGAGTGCGATGGTGATGAGTCGGTAGAGTTTCATGATGATAGATGGGACGGTCGGAGATGGCGAAAGTTCCTCCCGGGCGCAGTGGAACAGGCGGGAAAACGCGGCCGGATTTCCTGCATCCGGCAAGACCGGCCAAAACGAACACTCCTCATGGCAGCGGCAGCCGGGATCATGCCGCCGAGGCCGTGACGGTGATCACGACAAACTTGCTCGCCGGCGTGTTGCTCTTCTCCGCCACGCTGTCGATCGGCACGAGCACGTTGGCCTCGGGAAAGTAGGTCGCCACGCAGCCGCGCGGGATCCGATACGGCGCGACCATGAAACGGCGCGCCACGCGCTCCACGCCGCCGTGCCGGTTCGTGAGATCCACGTATTGCCCCTGCTGGAGCCGCTGCGCGGCGATATCCGCCTCGTGCATGAACACCACGCGCCGTCCGCCGAAAACCCCGCGGTAGCGGTCGTCGAGTCCGTAGACCGTCGTGTTGAATTGGTCGTGCGTGCGGATCGTCATCATCACGAATTCACCCGGCGCACCGGCCCGCAGCCGGATCGGCGCCACGACGAAACCCGCCCGCTGCGTGGGCGTGCGCCACTCCCGCCGATCACGGACCGGATGCGGCAGATGAAACGGTCCGCCGCGCACGCGGGCATTGAAATCCTCGAAGCCGGGCACGACGCGCGCGATGCGCTCGCGGATCCGATCGTAATCCGCCGCCAACTCGAGCCACGGCACCGGAGTCACACCGGGACGCAACGCGCGCTCCACGACGGCCGCCAACCCGCACACGATCGCGACCTCGCTGCGCAGCGCCGCCGCCGCCGGAGCGAGCCGGCCGCGCGAGCGGTTGATCACGCCCATCGAATCCTCGGTCGTGACGAACTGCTCGCCGCCCGCCTGCCGATCGCGCTCGCTCCGCCCGAGGCACGGCAGGAGGAGAGCCGTGCGACCCGTCACGAGATGCGTGCGGTTCAGCTTCGTCGTCACCTGCGCCGTCAACGCACAGCGCCGCAGCGCCGCCGCCGTGAATTCGGTATCGGGCGTCGCCGAGAGAAAATTCCCGCCCAGCGCCACGAGCACGCGGACGCGCCCCTCGTGCATCGCCCGGATCGTCTTCACCGTATCGAGTCCCGCGGTGCGCGGCGCCTGGAAACCGAACTCCGCCTCGAGCCGCGCGAGCCACGGCTCGGGCATCCGCTCGCACACGCCCATCGTGCGGTCGCCCTGGACATTGGAGTGCCCGCGCACCGGGCACGCTCCGGCGCCGGGCCGGCCGAAGTTGCCGCGCAGCAGGAGAAAATTCACGACCTGCTGGATCGTCGCCACCGCATCCGGCTGCTGCGTGAGACCCATCGCCCAGCAGCAGATGGTGGCCCGCGACCGGCAGGCGATCTCCGCCGCCCGCTCGATCTCCGGCTGCGGCACACCGCTCGCCGCGACCACCGTTTCCCATGCGGTGGCGCGGAGATCGGCGACGAGCGCATCGATGCCCTGCGTGTCCTGCGCGATGAACTCGCGGTCGAACACCGAGCCCGGCACCGCATCCTCCCGCGCGAGCATCGCCTTCATCAGCCCCTTGAAAAGCGCCAGATCCCCGCCGATCCGCGGCTGGAGCCAGAGGTCGGACAGCCGCGCGCCCTCGCCTGCGAGCGTCTTCAGCGCCTTGAGCGGATGCAGAAAATCCTGCGGGTTCTTGAATCGCTCCACGCCGATCTCCGGCAGCGGATTGATCGCCACGATCGTGGCGCCACGCGCCTTCGCCGCCTCTAGACTCGCGAGCATGCGCGGGTGGTTCGTGCCGGGATTCTGGCCGATGACGAAAATCGCCTCCGCCCGGGTGAAATCCTCCAGCGTTACCGTGCCTTTGCCGAAGCCGACGCTCTCGACCAGCGCCACGCCGCTCGACTCATGGCAGAGGTCCGAGCAATCCGGCAGATTGTTGGTTCCGAAACGGCGCACCAACAGCTGCCACAGAAACGCCGCCTCGTTGCTCGCGCGCCCCGACGTGTAGAACGCCGCCGCATCCGGCGACGGCAGCGCGCGCAGTTCGTCGGCGATCAACGCCAGGGCCTCTTCCCATCCGATCGGCGCGTAGTGGGACGCTCCCGGTCGCAGCACCATCGGCTCGGTCAGCCGGCCCTGCGCGTTGAGCCAGTGATCGCTCTGCGCCGCGAGCTCGGTCACCGCATGACGGGCAAAAAACTCCCGCCCGATCCGCCGGGGCGTCGCCTCGTCGGCCACCGCCTTGGCGCCGTTTTCGCAGAACTCGAAAACGTGCCGATCCCGATCCGGGCTCGGCCACGCGCATGACTGGCAGTCGAATCCGTCCTCCTGGTTCACGGCGAGCAACGCCGGCACCCCGCGGTTCACGCCCATGGCCGCGACGAGCGACGACGTCACCCCGACGGCCTTGAGCCCGGCCGCGGCGGCGCTCGGCGGCGCGAGGCGCGCGGGGGTCTCCTCGCAGGGCGGCTGCGCCGCCGGCTCGGTCGGGGAATGGGACATGCCCGCACGCTGGCGGATCGGGCCGCGGGATCAACCGCGCGGCGCACTTCGAAAATAAGACTGCCGGCCGTGCTTCAAACGGCCGGCAGTCAGCTTCATCTGTTCGGTCTGCACCCGCCCGGTATCCGGGTCGGGCGAAGGAGTAGGAAAGGTGCGGCGAACACTATTGTTCGCCGCGCGCCGCTTCTTACTCGCGAAATTGCACCTGGGCCGACCGGCGCGGGATCAACCGACGACGGCCACGTTGCCCTTGTAACCCTGGATGGGCTTCACGCCGACGTGCTTCTCCTTCAGCGCGCGGATGCCTTCCACCGCGGCCAAAGCACCCGTGATCGTCGTCATGATGCAGACGTTGTGGGCATAGGCCGCCGCCCGGATGGCGTTCTCGTCGCGCCGCGGGACCATGCCGCCGGGCGTGTTGATCACCATCTGGATCTGGCCGTTCTTGATCAGGTCGACGGGAGTGGGCCGGCCTTCCTGGATCTTGGCCACGCGCTTCACCGCCACGCCGCCCTCGGCGAGGGTCTTCGCGGTGCCGCTGGTCGAGTAGATCGTGAAGCCGAGCTGCTCCAGCTCGCGGGCGAGCTGCACCGCGCGTGCCTTGTCGCCATCCTTCACGGAGAGGAACACGTTGCCCTTGGTCGGGAGCCCCGGCTTGGCCGCGGCCTGCGCCTTGGCAAACGCCACGCCGAGATCGGCATCGAGACCCATGACTTCGCCGGTGGAGCGCATTTCCGGTCCGAGCGCGATGGTCGCGCCGGGGAAACGCACGAACGGAAACACCGCTTCCTTCACGCACCAGTGCTTCGGCGTCTGCTCCCGCGTGAAACCGAGATCCTTCAGCTTCGCGCCGGTCATGACCTTCGCCGCGAGCTTGGCCAGCGGCACGCCGATCGCCTTGGCGACGAACGGCACCGTGCGGGAGGCGCGGGGGTTCACCTCGAGGACGTAGAGCTGGTTGTCCTTGATCGCGAACTGCACGTTCATGAGCCCGATCACCTTCAGCTCGCGGGCGAGCGCGTAGGTGGCCTGGCGCACCGTGGTCAGCATCTCTTTCGAGAGAGTGTGCGGGGGCATCACCATCGCGGCATCGCCCGAGTGCACGCCGGCATACTCGATGTGCTCGAGCATCCCGCCGATCACGGACGTCTCACCATCGCTGATGCAGTCCACGTCGAGCTCGATCGCATCCTCGAGGAACTTGTCGATCAGCACGGGCTTGTCCGGCATCACGTCGAACGCCTGGCGCACGACGCCGCGGAATTCCTCTTCGTTGTAGACGATGAACATGCCGCGGCCGCCGAGCACGAACGACGGGCGGAGCAGCACCGGGAAGCCGACCTCCTTGGCAAAGGTGAGCGCATCGGTCTCGTTCATCGCCGTCCGGTTCGCCGGCGACTTCAGCTGCAGCTTGTCGAGGATCGCCGCGAACAGCTTCCGATCTTCCGCGGTTTCGATGCTCTCCGGCGACGTGCCGATGATGTTCACGCCGTGCGCCTTGAGGGCCGTGGCGAGATTGAGCGGCGTCTGGCCGCCGAACTGCACGATCACGCCGTCGCACTTCTCCTGCTGGTAGATCTCCAGCACGTCCTCGAGCGTGAGCGGCTCGAAATAGAGGCGGTCGCTCGTGTCGTAGTCGGTCGAGACGGTCTCGGGATTCGAGTTCACCATCACGCTCTCGTAGCCGATCTCGCGCAGCGCGAAGCTGGCGTGCACGCAGCAGTAGTCGAACTCGATGCCCTGGCCGATGCGGTTGGGACCGCCGCCGAGGATCATGATCTTCTTCTTGCCCGTCGGCGGCAGGACCTCGTTCTCGTCGCCGTAACTGGAATAGTAATACGGCGTGAACGCCTCGAACTCCGCCGCACAGGTATCGACGAGCCGGTAGGTCGTCGCGATGCCGCGCTTCTTCCGCTCGGCCCGCACGGCGGCAAACTCCGCCTTCAGCAGATGCGCCAGCTGCACGTCGGAGAAACCGAACTCCTTCGCCCGCCGCAGCGCCCACGTGTCGACCGAAGCGAGCGTCTGCTGGCGCAGCGCTTCCTCCATCTCCCAGATCTCGCGCAGCTGGTGGAGGAACCACGGATCGATCTTCGTGAGATCGAAGACCCGCTCGACCGAATAGCCGGCCCGGAACGCGTGGCGGATGAAGAAAATGCGTTCGGCGTTGGGCGTGCCGAGGCGGGCATTGAGCTCCTTCTCGTCCACCGGCGCATCGCCGCCGTGCTTGCCGCCGCCGCCGCCGAAGCCGCGGGCTCCCGTCTCCAGCGAGCGCAGGCACTTCTGGATCGACTCCTTGAAGGTGCGGCCGATCGCCATCGCCTCGCCGACGGACTTCATCGCGGAGGTGAGCGTGCCGTCCGCCCCGGGGAACTTCTCGAACGTGAAGCGCGGGATCTTCGTCACCACGTAGTCGATCGTGGGCTCGAAGCTCGCCGGGGTGAGCCGGGTGATGTCGTTGCGCAGCTCGTCGAGGGTGTAGCCCACCGCGAGTTTCGCCGCGATCTTCGCGATCGGGAAACCCGTGGCCTTCGACGCGAGCGCCGAGGAGCGCGATACGCGCGGGTTCATCTCGATCACGACCATGCGGCCGGTCTCGGGATCGACGGAGAACTGGATGTTGGAGCCGCCGGTCTCGACGCCGATCTCGCGGATCACCGCGAACGACGCGTCACGCATCACCTGATACTCCTTGTCGGTGAGCGTCATCGCCGGAGCCACCGTGATCGAGTCGCCGGTGTGCACGCCCATCGGATCGAAGTTTTCGATCGAGCAGATGACGACGCACTGGTCCTTGTGGTCGCGCATCACCTCCATCTCGTATTCCTTCCAGCCGAGCAGGCACTCCTCGACGAGCACCTCGTGCACCGGCGAAAGATCGAGGCCGTTGGCGACGATGCGCTCGAACTCCTCCTTGTTGTAGGCGATGCCGCCGCCGGAGCCGCCGAGGGTGAACGACGGCCGGATGATCAGCGGGAACATCGCGAGGTGGTCGGCGGCCTGCCGGGCCTCCTCCATGGACTTCACCGTGCGGGAGCGCGCCACATCCAGGCCGATCTTGATCATCGCCTGCTTGAAGAGTTCGCGGTCCTCGCCCTTCGCGATGGCCGCCGGCTTGGCGCCGATCATCTCCACGCCGTATTTCTCGAGCACGCCGCTCTTGTTGAGCTCCATCGAGAGATTCAGCGCCGTCTGGCCGCCGAGCGTCGGGAGCAGCGCGGAAGGCCGCTCCGCGGCGATGATCTTCTCGAGAAACTCCAGGGTGAGCGGCTCGATGTAGGTCACATCGGCGAACTCCGGATCCGTCATGATCGTGGCCGGATTGGAGTTCACGAGGATGACGCGGTAGCCCTCCTCCTTCAGTGCCTTGCACGCCTGGGTGCCGGAGTAATCGAACTCGCACGCCTGGCCGATCACGATGGGACCGGCGCCGATGATGAGGATGGACTTCAGGTCAGTGCGCTTGGGCATGGACGTAGATTTCGGCGAGGGTTGAGCGCGCCCAAACGCGCCGCAAGCGGGAACTTCATCCGCGCCCGCGGTCACGCCGTTCGCGACGTCAGCGCCGATGCCTGCGCCATCCGACATCGCGCCCTACCGTTTCGCGAAGTTCTCCCGCGCGCCGGCCGGAAAGGCACGCCGGGCCGCACGCCGCGCATGGTTCCCAAAGAGCAGACCGCCCGGGGAACCGCGATCACTCGCGGCGCCGCGGACGGCCGCCTTTGCCCCTGCGCGGGCGCCCAGCACCGATTCACTGGCCGGCCGATCCCGTCGTGACCGGAAGCGTCCGCTTGGGTGCTTGATTTCCCGCCCGCGACGTCCGGACGACGGATCGGCCAAATTCTCAGGCGTCCTCGTTCCGATTCCGGTTCAGTTCAAAGCCGCGTTCTGGTCGCGATTATGCAGCTGCATCCGGTAAACGGAGGGCGCCTCGCCGACGATCCGCCGGAACACCCGGTTGAACTGCGAGAGCGACTGGAAGCCGGCCGCATACGCCGCCTCGCTGACGCGCGTGTTCGGATTCAGCATCGAGTGCTTCACCCGTTCGACACGCGCCCGCGAGACGTAGTCGGTGTAGGTCAGGCCCACATTCGCTTTGAAGATCTTGCAGAAATAGAAGGGGCTCATCCCCGCCGCCCGCGCCACCGTATCGAGCGAGAAATCCTCCGCGATGTGCTCGGCGATGAACGCCCGCGCCCGCGCCACCGTCGGATGCTCCGTGCGGTGCTGCGTGATCATCACCTGGTTGGCCACCAGAGCGAGATGCTTGGCGAAGGACTCCACGAGCCGGATCGTCGCCTCGTAGCTCAACCGCGTGAGGTGACGGGTTTCGAAATAGGCCGCGCGCAGCACCGTCTCGTCGAACGCGGCCCCGATCGCCGCCAGCGCCGCCGCGGCCTTCCGGAACGAAGCCTCGGTCGGCGCACGGAACAACACCCAGCCCGTCTGCAGAAATCCCACCGTGCGCTCGCCGAGGACCAGCGGCACGAGCGTCTGCTGCAGGCCGGCGAGGCACTCCCTCGTCGTCACCCGGCCCGCCGCCATACTCTCCCCTTGCTCCTGCGCGATCCTGAGCGCGGCCAAGCTCCGCGGATCCTCGAGCAGCAACCGGCCGAAGGCGCTCGTCGTGCCGGCACCCGCCATCGGCAGATTGGCCGAGTGGAGGGCGCGGATCGCAAGCGGCAGGCCCGTCGCCGACTCGAACGCCTCCCGGTATTGGGTGAAAAGCTCGGACGCCTCGAGGCGCGCCACGACGAGATGGTCGTGATCGGAGGCCGCGGGGGAGGAGTGACTGGCGACGTGGGCGTGGGACATGGCTCCATCCTAGCGGCCCACGGCGACGGCGCCTATTGGGACCGTCGACATTCACCGATAAAGGAAATGCCTAGGGCCGTCGGTCATTCCCCGATCCGGCGGCCACCCGGCGCCCCCACGACAGCCCCCGGAGCGGGAAGGAGTTGACACTGCTCAAGTATATGCTTGTATGCGCATATAGCATTTTATCATGCACTCCGTTTCTCTACGCTTTGCCCTCATCGTGCTCTCCGGCGCGGCACTCGGCGCCCTGCTCGGCTACTATGGCCAGTGCTCCAGCGGCACCTGCCCGCTCACCGCGACGTGGTGGCGGGGCGCGCTCTACGGCGGATTCCTCGGTCTCATGACCGCGCTCTCCCTCGGCCGGGCGACCTGAATCCGCGATCGCTGCAAACCTTCAAAGCGGAAACCCTATGAACCACCTCCTGCTCCGCCTCGGCTTCGCCGCAACCCTGCTCCTGGCCGCCGGCGCGCGGGCCGAAACCTGGACGCTGTCGGACGCCGTGAAGACCGCCCTTGAGCGCAGCCCCGACGCGCGCACGGCCACCCACCGCGTCGAAGCCGCGCAGGCGTTGGTGCAACAAGCCGGCGCCGCCTGGCGGCCGCAGGTGTCGCTGCAGGGGCGCTACACCGCGACCAACGGCGCGATGCCCGCCTTCGGCTCGATTCTCAACCAGCGGGCCTTCCTGCCCTCGATCGATTTCAATCGTCCCGGCACCGTCGACAACCTGAACGCCACCGGCACGGTGGCCTACAACCTCTACAGTGGCGGGCGCGCCACCGCCGGTCGCACCGCCGCCCAGGCGGGCGCCGCGGCGGCCGAGTCCGATCTCCGCGCCGCCCAGCACCAACTCGCCGCCGCCGTCGTGCGCGCTGCGCTGGAGGTGCACAAATCCCGTGCAGGCGTGGAGGCCGTGGCCGGCACCGTCCGCGCCTTTGAGGCCGCGCTCGCCGTTGCCCAGGTGCGCTTCGATGCGGGCCAGATGCTCAAGGCCGATCTCCTCGGCCTGTCCGTCCAGTTGGCCCAGACCCGCGAGACTCTGAGTTCTGCGCGCCACGCCACCGCACTGGCGGCCCACGCCCTCCGCGTCGTCATCGGCCTTGAGCCGGGAAACGAACCGCTTGAGGTCGTGATCGACGGCACCCTGCAGGGCCTCCCCCAGCCACCCTCCGCCGATTTCAGCGGCCGCGCCGAACTCCGCGCGGCAACCCACCGGGTCCGGGCCGCCGAGGCGCAAGTCGAGGCGGCGCGATCCGGCCGCCGCGCCCACGTCAACGCCTTTGCCGGCTACCAATACGACCAAGGCTGGAAAACGGACCGGCATGGCGACGGCTGGCTCGCCGGAGTGGCGGTGGACCTCGCCGTCTTCGATGGCGGCCAGACCTCCGGCCGCATCCGTCAAGCCACCGCGGAACTGGCGCAGGCCCGGGAAATGCAGCGGAAAGCGGAGCTGAATATTCGGTTCGAAGTCGACCAGGCGCAACTCGCGCACCGGAGCGCACTCGAGCGCCTCGACGTCAGCGCCCGCAGTGTTGAGCAAGCGGAGGAAGGCGCCGCGTTGAGTCGCGTGCGCTTCGAACGCCAGACTCTCACCCTCGCCGACGTCATCGGCGCCGAGACTCGCCTCCTGGAGGCCCGCGTGCGCCGCACGCTGGCCGAAAGCGATGAGCGCCTCGCCCTCGTCGAGCTGCGACGCGCCTTGGGGCTCGATCCTTTTCCTCGACCCTGAGCGCCACGCGCGGCCGAATGTCGGGCCACGCGGCAACGCCTCCGCCCGATGCTTCTCGACCCTCCCACCTTCCCGCTCCGCTCCGGCGCCTCCGGCCTCGTGGACAGCAGCGCGCGGGAATGGGCCGAGCAGGCGTTCTCCCGCAGCGCGGGCGCGCCGCTGATCGCGGGCAACGAAGTGCGGCTGCTGCGCGACGCCGCGGAGAATTTCCCGGCCTGGCTCGCCGCGATCGGCGCCGCGCGGCACCACGTCCACTTCGAGAACTACATCTTTGCCGACGACGTGATCGGCAACCGCTTCGCCGATGCGCTCATCGAACGCGCCCGCGCCGGCGTCAGCGTGCGCGTGATCTACGACTGGCTCGGCTCCTTCGGCAAAGCCCGCAGCCGCCTCTGGACCCGTCTGCGCGAGGCCGGCGTCGAAGTGCGCGGCTACAACCCCCCGCGGCTCGACTCGCCGCTCGGCTGGATCTCCCGCGATCACCGCAAGCTGATCGTCGTCGATGGCACCATCGGGTTCATCTCCGGCCTTTGCATCGCCGATCAATGGCTGGGCAATCCCGCGCGCGGCGTGGCGCCATGGCGCGACACCGGCGTGGCGCTCCGCGGCCCCGCGCTCCGCGATCTCGAGCGCGCGTTTGCCAACGTCTGGGCTTCGCTCGGCACGCCCCTGCCGGGCAACGTCCGGCCTCCGGCGACGCCCGCGGCCACGGCCGGCGACGTGCACGTGCGCGTCGTCGCCAGCGACCCCTCGACATCCGGCACCTTCCGGCTGGACCAACTCGTGGTCGCATTCGCCCGCCGCCGCGTGTGGCTGACGGACGCGTATTACTTCGGCGCGCCCACCTACGTGCAGGCGCTCATCACCTCCGCGCGCGACGGCGTGGATGTGCGGATGCTCTTCACCCGCACGACCGACCTGCCCCTGCTGCAGATCGCCTCGCGGGCCGGCTATCGCACGCTCCTCGAAGCGGGCGTCCGCATCTTCGAGTGGAACGGCTCCGTGCTGCACGCCAAGACCGCCGTGATCGACGGACGCTGGTCGCGCGTCGGTTCGACGAATCTCAATTTCGCGAGCTGGATGGGAAACTGCGAACTCGACGCGGTGGTCGAGGACGAGCCCTTCGCGCAGCAGATGGAGGCCATGTATGAGGACGATCTCAGCCGCTCGACCGAGATCGTGCTGAAAGAGCGGCGCAAACTTCGCCGCACCGGTCCGCGCGACCCCACGTCGCGACACGACCGCAAAGGCCGGGCGACGCGCGCCGCCGCCGGCGCGGTCCGCATCGGCAATGTGCTCGGGGCGGCGCTCACCAACCGGCGCGTGATCGAGCCGATGGAGAAACGGGTGCTCGTGTGGATCGGCCTCGCGCTGCTCATCGTGGCCGGACTGGTCCTCGCGTTTCCCCGGCTGTTCGCCTATCCGGCCGGCATCCTTCTCGTGTGTCTTTCCCTCTCGCTCCTCGCCCGCAGCTTGCGCCTGAAACGATAGCGGTGGCCTGCGCGGGCAGAAAAAAGCTCGGGAGCCGCACGCCAATGCATCTCCCGAGCTTTACTGACAACCAAGCTGAGGGGGCAGTCCAAACATAGCTCCGCGGCATATCAAGACGCGTTTCGACATTTGAGTAGATAGCCCGAATTTCCTGCATATATATGTCATCTGAGCGTTGGCATCCCGCAAAAATCAGGTCCGCCGGATGCGCGCCCAACGGTATCCTTCCCCTTCGCCGACCTAAGGTTATGCCCCCAGCTGGACGATATCTTCGGCCACCTTAGAGCTTGCGCCCCACCGGCAATACGCACCCACTGCTTATATATGTCCAACCTCGTTACTCTTTCCCAGTCTCTCGATAAGAAGCGTGCCGAAGTGGAAAAACTGCAGCAGGAAATAGAAGAACTCCGGGCCAAGGAACTTACCAGTTTGCCCGCCCAAGTCGGCTTGGAGTCGGTGGACGATCTGATCAAGGCCCTCGCGGCTTATGCCTCCCCGCGGCTCAAGGGCCTCCTGAATGCCAAGGCCCCCGCGGCTCCTCGCCCGCCCCGCGAGAAGCGCACCCCGGCTCCGGCCGAGCCGAAAGCCGAAGGTGACTCCGCCGCCCGCCGGCCGCGCACCACAATCACGGAGGAAATCCGGACCCGCGTCGTGGCCCTCGTGCAGGAAGGCAAGACGGCCGCGGAGATCGCGACCGAAGTGGGAATCTCCGTCCCGAGCGTCGCCAACATCAAGAAGGCCGCCGGCCTCACCAAGCCGCGCGCCTGATTCTCGTCTCCGTCAGCCCCGCCCACAGGAGCGGGGCGCGCAGAGTCGCCGGAAGGTCGGGCGTCGCCCGATCGTTCACCCTTGCTCGAGGCGCCGGACCGCGGTCGCCACGATCTTCGCCATCGCATCAGCCTCGTCCTCGATGCTCCGCACCAGCGCAAACTGCGTGCGGGCCCGGTCGAGATTGTGCTCCGGGTGGTGCACCTTGAAGTAGACGTCGCCCTGCAGATAGTCGGTCAGGAACCGCACGCCCGTCTCGTAAGCCAGCAGCTTGCCCGAAAACGCGAGGTGTTCGCGCTCGACCGCACCCGGCGCAGCCCCCGCCTCGAGCCACCCTTCCACCAGCGCGGCAAACAACGGCAGACGCACATGCATGTTGCCGGGCTCCGGATCGTCCTCGGCCGTCGAACTCGCCGAGGCCCGCACGAGGTCCCCGAAATCATAGAGCGCCAGTCCCGGCATGACGGTGTCGAGGTCGACCACCGCCACAGCCCGCCCGCTCGCGTTGTCGAGCATCACGTTGTTGATCTTGGTATCGTTGTGCGCCACCCGCTCGCTGAGCTGCCCGCGTTCGAGCAGTTTGAGGAGCACGTGCGCATCCGCCTCACGCTGCAGCGCAAACTCGATCTCGGCCTGCACCCCCTCGGCGCGCCGCAGCACATCGTCGCCCACCGCCGCCCGCAGCGCCGCCACCCGCGACGGCGTGTGGTGAAACTTCAGGATCGTCTCGTGCAGCCGCGCCCCGCCCAGATCAACGAGGTCGCTCTGGAATTTTCCAAACGCCCGCGCGGCCTCCCGCGCCTGATCCTCCGACGTGACCTTATCCACACTGTGCGCGCCCTCGATGAAGTCATAGAGCCGCCACCATTCCCCGTCGTCATCGCGCACACAGGCGGACCCATCCGCGGCCGGCACGATCGCCAGCACCTGCCCCCCGCCATGCTTGGCGGATTTGCGCCGCAGGTGCTCCGTGACGCGCAAGACGTTCTCCATCAGCGCGGGGACATTCTTGAACACGTGATGATTGATCTTCTGCAACACATAGCGCCGCCGTCCGCTCGGCGTCTCCGTATGCACCACATACGTCGTGTTGATATGGCCCGTTTTCAGCGGCGCCGTGGCCACAATCGAACCGGGTAAAGGGTAACGGATGAGGATCCGGGAAAGCTCTGGAAACACCATGAGTGGATTCCCCCAGTCCTTGGCGCTCTGCCACTTCGGCAGCAAGGACAAAGCCCGCCACGCTCCCCCGCGGAGATCAGCAACGGCTTGCCCTGAATCGGTCCGGTTCAAGGATGCCGCAAAATCGCCGAATTAAGATACACCGACAATATGGACGCCCTCTTCCGGCCTTACGTCGCCCCTCTTGCCTTCGGCTGAAGGTCCCAACCGCCGATTCTTCCTTCCTTTGTCGAACCCTAGCTCGCTTCTCACCCACGTCGTCCTGAACACCGGGAGCGTGACTTCGTCGGCCCGTCCTTCCGACGCCGTGCTCCGGGCACTGGCCAACCTCACCGCCCTGTCACCGGAATTACCGGGGCTGCGGGCACTGCATTGGAAAGCCGCCGGGCCCTGCCTCTGGTCGGTCTACAGCGGCGATCTGCCCGTCACGACGTGTGCCGCCGTCAACGTCCCGCACTTGGCGGAGTCCACGTGGGCGGCACTCGAAAAAGCCTACTTCAAAGCGTCCGACACCCACGTGGGCGCGATGATGGACGGCGCTTACTGCGAGTGCCCGACCGCCTTGCCGTGGATGGCCACCGTGGTCTGGCCCACGGGCGTGCGCTTCGTGGAAACGATGTCCTGGCTTACCCAATACAACCAGCATCGCGCCTGGCTGATGCTCGACGCCCAAAGCGGCGCCCATACCTGAGCGTCGCACCTCGGCAGCTCGCCGTCGCGCACCGTTTCGCCTTTTCGCTCCCGGCCCCCGGCTTGCGTCTCGCCCCCGCCGGCGGCGGGCCTACGCTCCCTCCTGCGTGAACCCCTCGTCGCTTCGCTCCGCGTTCGTCTCGCTGCTCACCCTCGCGACCTTCGCCGCCGGTCTCGCCGCGGCCACCCCGACCAAAAGACCCAACATCGTCGTCATCATGGCCGACGACATGGGCTTCTCCGACCTCGGTTGCTTCGGCTCCGAGATTCCCACTCCGCACCTCGACGCGCTCGCTACGGCCGGGCTGCGCTTCACCCAGTTCTACAACACCGGCCGCTGCTGTCCCACGCGCGCCGCGCTCATGACGGGTCTTTATCCGCACCAGGCGGGCATCGGCCACATGACCGCCGACCAGGGTCTGCCCGGATACCGCGGCACCCTGAGCGAAAACGCCGTCACCATCGCCGAGGTGCTGCGGCCCGCCGGCTACTTCACGATCATGACCGGGAAGTGGCACCTCAGTTCAAAGCCCGACTCGGTGCCGGCCACGCGTGGCTTCGACCGCAGCCTCAACGGCGTCGCCGGCGGCGTCTATTTTCCGCAACCGCAGGGCACGTTCTTCCTCAACGGCACCGCCATTCCGCACGATTCACCGTCACTGCCGCGCGACTGGTATTCGACGGATCTCTGGACCGATTTCGCCCTCCGCTTCATCGACGAGGCGCGCGCGGAGAAGAAACCTTTCTTCGTCTACCTCGCGCACAACGCTCCGCACTTTCCGCTGCAGGCCCCCGAGGCCGACATCGCCCGCTTCCGCGGAAAATACCTCGCCGGCTGGGACCAACTCGCCGCCGAGCGCCATCGCCGCCAAGTCGCCTCCGGTCTCGTCGATTCACGGTGGCAGCCCGCCCCTCGTCCCGCCTCGGTCAAGCCGTGGGCCAGTCTTTCCCCGGACGAACAGACGCGCTTCGACACCCTGATGGCCGTCTACGCGGCATGTGTTTCCCGCCTCGACACCGCCGTCGGCCACCTCGTGGCCGGCCTGCGCGAGCGCGGCGAACTCGAAAATACGCTGCTCCTCTTCTTCGCCGACAACGGCGGCAATCCCGAGGCCGGCCCCCAGGGCCGCCTGCTCGGCCCCGGCGCACCCGGTTCCGCCAACTCCACCCTCTTCTGCGGCGAATCGTGGGCCTGGATGCAGAACACCCCTTTCCGGCGCTACAAACACTTCAACGACGAGGGCGGCATCGCTTCTCCGTTCATCGCCCACTGGCCCGCCGGCATCGCCGCCCGCAACGAATTCCGCCGCCAGCCCGCCCACCTCATCGACATCATGGCCACCTGCGTCGACCTCGGTCGCGCGCCGTATCCGCAGGCCCGCGCCGGCAAACCGGTGCTTCCCCCCGAAGGCACCAGCCTGGCCCCGGCCTTTGCCGGCCAACCGCTCGCCCGCCGGGCTCCGCTCTTCGGCGAACACGAGGGCAATGCCTTCGTGCGCGACGGCGATTGGAAGGCCGTGCGCGTCGGCTACCGCGCAGCATGGGAACTCTACGACCTCGGCCGCGACCGCACCGAGCAGCACGATCTCGCCGCCCGGCAGCCGGAGCGGCTCCGCGAACTCGCCGCCCAGTGGGATGCCTGGGCCCGCCGCGCGCAGGTCACTCCGTATCCGTCCGGGAATGACGCCGGATCCCTCCGCATCCTCAACGCCGCCGGCGAGGGCGAAGCGCCACCGGCGAAGAAGAAAAAGAAACGCGCCTGATCCCGGCGCCGCCCCCGCCTCACCCCGCCATGCGCCTGCCCGCCCTGCTGCTTGCGACGTTGGCCTGCGCCCACGCCGCCACGCCCCTCGACCTCGGCCACCGCTGGGAGCTGTTGGTCGATGACTTCCTCCTCCGCGCGCCGCGCGACGTCGCGCTCAAGCTGCACGAACCCGTCCGCCGCGAGATCGTGCTCACGACGGACCGCCCGTGGGAGGGTCCCACCTCCGCCTACTTCTCCGTCATCCAGGATGGGACCAAGGTCCGGCTCTACTACCGCGGCTCCGCCGGCGGGTCCGACCACAGCGTTGCCCAAGTCACGTGCGTCGCCGAGAGCGACGACGGCATCCACTTCACCCGCCCCGAACTCGGTCTGATCGAAGCCCGCGGGACCACCGCCAACAACATCGTGTGGCGCGGCGTCGAGTCGCACAACTTCGCCCCGTTTCTCGACGCGAATCCCGCCGTGCGCCCCGACGAACGCTACAAGGCACTCGGCGGCATCAAGGAAAAGGGCCGCAACTGGCAGCAGGGCGAGACGCCGGGCGGACTCTATGCCTTCGTCTCGGCCGACGGCCTGCGCTGGCGGAAACTCCGCCCCGAGCCGGTCATCACCAAAGGCGCCTTCGATTCCCAGAATCTCGCCCTGTGGGACACCACGCGCAGCCGCTACGTGAGCTTCACGCGGATCTTCACCGGCCGCGTCCGCGCGATCCAGAGCAGCACGTCGCCGGACTTCGTCGCGTGGAGCGACGGCGTGCCGCACCGCTACGCCGCCGAGGTGCCGCTCGAGCAGTTCTACACCTCGGCGACGATCGCCTGCCCGACCGCGCCGCACCTCTTCCTCTCGTTTCCGAAGCGTTTCGTGACCAACCGCACCAAGGTCCCGGGACATCCCGGCGGCAACGGCGTCTCCGACGCGGTGTTCATGTCCAGCCGCGACGGCGTCAACTGGAGTCGCCCTTTCCTCGAAGCCTGGGTCCGCCCCGGCCCCGACCCGAAGAACTGGACCGAGCGCAGCAACATGACCGCGTGCGGCATCTACGACGACGGCCGCGGCGAATGGTCGCTCTACATCAGCGAACACTACCGGCACGCCGATCACCGCATCCGCCGCCTCACCGTGCGCAGCCAGGGCTTCGCCTCCGTGCACGCCGGCGCGCGACCCGGCGAATTCACGACGCCGCCGCTGCGCTGCTCCGGCGCACGCCTGCTCCTCAACTACGCCACGTCGGCGGCCGGCTTCCTCCAGGTCGAGATCCAGGACGAGTCCGGCCACCCGATTCCCGGGTATACGCTGGCGCAGATGCCCCCGCTGTTCGGCGACGAGTTCGCCGCCGCCGCGGCGTGGACCGGCGGCGCCTCCCTCACCGCCCTGCGTGACCGCGTGATCCGGCTGCGTTTTGTGCTGCGCGACGCCGACCTCTTCGCGCTGCGCTTTGCTCCCTGAGCGGCCGCGGCCGGCACATAAGGCTTTGCGCCGGTCCGCCGACGCGCCACCGTCGTATCATGTCCCGTTCCTTTCTGCTTCTGTTCGTGTTCCTGACCGCGGCGGCCTTCGGCGCCGCGCCCACCGCACCCTACAAGGTCGGCGACACCTTCGTCGGATTCTCGACCAAGGATCAGCACGACAAACCCTACACCTACGAAGGCGGCGCGCGCACCGTCGTCGTCGCGTTCGAAATGGGCACCGGCAAGTCGGCCAACGCGTTCTTCGAGAAGCAGCCCGCCGATTTTCTGAACCAACACCAAGCGATCTACCTCTCCAACATCTACGGCATGCCCGGCATCGCCCGCGCCTTCGCCCTGCCCAAGATGAAGAAGTATCCGCACCGTATCCTGATCGCGGATGCGGAAGGCTTCCTGGCGCGCTACCCCGAAAAGGACGATCATCTCACCGTCCTCTCGCTCGACGGGAAGGGCGTGATCACCGCGATCCGCCACGTGAACCCCAAAAAAGACCTCCCGTCCGTGTTTGGCGTGAAGTAAGTCCCGCACCCGAGGCCTCCGGGCCTCCCTTCGCCGCCAAGGACCCCTGCGGCAGCACCCCAACCCCTGCCCCGCGATGCGCGCCCTCCGTGTCTGTTGCCTCATTCTCGCGGTCAGTGCCGCCGCCGCAGCCGAGTGGCGGACACTCGAAATCCCCGGCACGTGGGATGCCCCCACCGCCCGCGACGTCGCCGCCGCCGGCGGGACCGCGTGGTATCGCACGTGGGTGAAGGTCCACGACAGCTTCTTCACCAAGCACGAACGCAACCTCTTCGAGGAGTCCGTCGGCGTAAACCTCCGCGACGTCTCCGGCGCCCACGAGGTCTGGGTGAACGGCGTGAAGCTCGGCTCCGGCGGCAGCTTCCCGCCCGACTACCGCAACGGCCGCAGCGCGATCCATCGCCACAAAGTCCCGGTCGGCACCCTGCAGAAGGGCGCGTGGAACGAGATCGCGATCAAGCTGCACCATCCCGCCGCGCCCACCGACCCCGCGCCCGCCGGCTTCGGCGGCGATGCGCCGTTCATCATGAATTATTTCATGGAGTGCGTCTTTGCCGGCCCGTGGGAATTTCGCCCCGGCGCCGACTACACGCCCGGCGGCGCGCGGAACGAGCAGCCCGCCGGCCCGACCTTCGCGACCTTCCGCGAGTCGAACCGCGTCCTCGGCCGCGCACCCCAGGTGCCCGGCCCTCGGCTCGCTCCCGCCGATTCGCTCGCCCGGATGACCACACCGGAAGATCTGCGCGTCGAACTCGTGCTCGCCGAGCCGCAGATCGCACAACCGTTTCACTTCAGCTTCGACGAACGCGGCCGGCTCTGGGTCACCCATGCGCGGCAGTATCCGTATCCCGCCGGACTCACGATGCTGAGCCGCGACAAGTATTACCGCGCCCACTACGACAAGGTGCCGCCTCCGCCGCCGCATCACGATCGAGGCATGGACCGCATCACGATCCACGCCTCGACGCGCGGCGACGGCACGTTCGACACGCACTCCACGTTTCTCGAGGGCCTCAACATGGCCAACGCCGCCGTCCGCGGCCACGGCGGCGTGTGGGTCATGCACACGCCCTACCTGCTTTTCTATCCCGATCGCAACGGCGACGATGTCCCCGACGGACCGCCCGAAGTGCGGCTCGCGGGCTTCGGCCTCGAGGACACGCACTCGATCGCCAACGGCCTCGTCTGGGGCCCCGACGGCTGGCTCTACGGCGGGCAAGGCAGCACCACCTCCAGCCGCGTCACCCGACCGGGACTCGATCCCGCGGGTGCGCCCGGCGTGCACTTCGAAGGCTGCATGGTCTGGCGCTATCACCCCGACACCTGCGCCTACGAGATCTTCGCCGAAGGCAGCGGTAATACCTTCGGCCTCGAATTCGACGCCGACGGCCGCCTCTACTCGGGCCACAACGGCGGCCAGACCCGCGGCTGGCACTACGTGCAGGGCGGCTTCTACCTCATGCAGGGCGTCGACCCGGGAAAATTCGGCCCGCCGCGCAACCCCTACGCCTTCGGCGAACTGCCGATGATGGCCACGACGACGCCCGTGGTGCGCTTCTCCCATTTCGGCGCCTTCGTCGACGGCCCCGCGCTGCCGGAAAAATACCACGGCCAACTCTTCGCCCTCGATCCGCTCCACAACGTCATCATCGCCGCCCAACGCTCCCCGCGCGGCGCCACATTCTCCACTGCCGACGTCGGCCCCGTGCTGCGCAGCACCGATCCCGCGTTTCGCCCCGTCTACATCGCCAACGCGCCCGACGGCTCCGTCTTCGTCAGCGACATGTATGACTTCTACGTCGCCCACGGGCAGCACTACCAGAACCAGATCGACATCGATTCGGGCCGCATTTTCCGCCTGAGCGGGCGCGATACACCGCGCGTTGCCGACACCAACCTCGCCGCCAAGAGCACCGCCGAACTCGTCGCGCTCCTGCGCCACCCGAACAAATGGCACCGGCACACCGCCGTCCGCCTGCTCGGCGAGCGCCGTGATCCTGCCGCCGCGACGCTGCTCCGTCCGCTGCTCGCCACCGACCCGGGTCGCGGCGCGCTCGCCGCGCTCTGGGCCCTGCACCAATCCGCCGCGCTTGACGAGACCTCCGCCGTCGCCGCGCTCCAGCACCCTTACGCCCCGGTGCGCGCCTGGGCCGCACGCCTGCTCGGCGACGAATGGGGCCTGCACCGCAATCTCGGCGCCGGCCAGCACGCCCGCCTCGAAGAGGGCAAAAGTCCCGGCGCCCTCCCGCCCGCCTTGCACGCTGCGTTGGCCGCCCAGGCCGCGCGTGAAGCCGATCCCGAGGCGTTGGCGCAGTTCGCCGCCACGGCCCGCCGGCTCCACGCGCCCCAGGCCTTCCCGCTCGCCCTGACCGTGCTCCGCCACGACAGCATCACTCAGGATCCCTACGTGCCGCTCCTCGCGTGGTGGGTGTTCGAAGCCCACCTGCCCGCCGCCACCACGCAGCTGCTCGCGCTTTTCGGACGCGCCGAGAACTGGGATCCGCCCGCGGTCCGCGAACACCTCCTGCCCCGCCTCGCCCGCCGCTTCGCCGTCGAGGGCCGCCGGCAGGATCTCCTCGTGCTCGCGCAACTCTTCCGCCTCGCGCCCTCCGCCGCCCACGCCGCCCGGCTGATGGTGGGACTCGAGGAAGCCTATCGCGGCCGCCCGATGACTGCGTTGCCCGAAGAACTCGTCGCGAGCCTGCAGGCGTCCGGCCACGCGCCGCTCGCCCTGCGCCTCCGCCAGGGCGAGGCCGCCGCCGTCACGGAAGCCGTCACCTTGATCCGCAATGCCAAGGCGCCCGCCGAGGAACGGCTGCGCTACGTGCGGACCTTTGCCGAAGTGCGCTCGCCCGAAGCCGTGCCCGCGCTGCTCGCAATCGCCAACGGCAACGCCACCGACGATCTGCGCAAGGCGGCGCTCACCGCCCTCTCCAGCTACGAGGACGATGCCCTCGGAGCCCGCGTGGCCGCGCTGCTGCCGACGCTCAAGGGCCAGGCGCGGCAGGCGGCGTTTGCGATGCTCGCGTCCCGCATCGCCTGGAGCCAGCGCCTGCTCGACGCCGTGCAAACCGGCGCCGTGCCTCCCGCCGACGTGCCCGAGGACGTCGCCCACCGGCTGCGCCGCCACCGCGACGCCGCTCTGAGCGAACGCGCCAAATCCGTCCTGCCCCGCACCGGCGAAAGCCCGGGCGCAGCGGCCGACACCCGCCGTATCCAGGAAATACAGACGGTCCTGAAGCGCGGCGCCGGCGATCCCTACGCCGGCGAGGCCCTCTACACCGCGCGCTGCGCTTCCTGCCATCGGCTCTTCTTCAAGGGCGGCAACGTCGGCCCCGACCTCACCGCCTACCAGCGCGACGACCTCGGCACGATGCTCCTCAGTATCGTGAACCCCAACGTCGAGATCCGCGAAGGCTACCAATACTACACGGTCGAGACCACGGACGGCCGCTCCCTCAGCGGATTCTTCGTCGATCGCGACAACCAGGTCACCGTGCTCCGCGGCCTCGGCGGCGAGAGCATCACGCTCCGCGCGGCGGAGATCAAAGACCTCCAGCCCATGGGCCGCAGCCTCATGCCCGCCGGACTCCTCGACGATCTCAGCGCGCAGCAACTCCGCGATTTCTTCGCCTACCTCCGTATTTCGCAGCCCATCACCCGATGAACCGCCGCACGTTTCTCGGCCACTCCGCGCTGGCCACCGCCGCCACCGCACTCCCGGCCCACCTGCTTGCCGCTCCCGCCGGCGAACTCCGGCTCGCCCTGCTCTCCGCCGCGACCTACGGCCGCCCCGGCAAGCCCCGCACCGTCGGCTCGCACCACGGGACGGCCTTCGCGACCACCTTCAACGGCTGGGACGAGGAGAAGGCCAAAGCCTGGAAGGGCGTATTCATCCGCTCCCAGCGCCGCCTCGCCGGCGCGCGGGTGGTCTCCGTCTGGGATCCCAACCTCGCCGCCGCCCGCCAGCTCGCGGACATCTGCAGCATTCCCCGCGTCACCGACACCCCCGAGGCCGCCTGCGACGGCGTCGACGCCGTGATTGTGGTCGACGACGGCAGCGGCACGCACTGGCAACACGCCCTGCACCCGCTCCGCCGTGGCCAGCCCGTCTTCCTCGACAAGCCGATCGCAATGACCGCCCGCGAAGCGCAATCCATCGCCGCCGTCGTGCGTGCCAACAAGGCACGTTTCCTCTCCGCCAGCAGCCTCCGCTTCGTGCCCGACATCCTGAAACTCAAGCGCGAGCTCCCGCAGCTGGGCTCGGTCCACCTCGCCAGCGCAAGCTGCGGCAACGACCTGATCTACTACGGCATCCATGCCCTCTCGATGATCTACGGCGTATTCGGCGGCGGCGCCGTGTCCGCGCTGAACGTCGGTCGCCCCGGCCGCAACCTCGTGCGTTACCGCTTCCGCCAGGAACTCGACGTCATGCTCACCGTCGCCGAAGGCCAGTGGATGCGCTCCGGCTACCTCATCACCCTGCAGGGCACCAAGGCCTGGCGCACCGTGCAGCCCGACCTCACGAACCTCTACTCGTATCTGCTCGAGCAGTTCCTTGCCGTCGCGACCACCGGCACCGAGCCCGTGCCCGTGGAAGAGGAAGTCGAGCTCATCGCCGCCCTCGAAGCCGGCCAGCGTTCGCTGCAACTCGGCCGCGAGGTCACGATCGCCGAGGTCCTCGCGGGCTAGGCCGCCGGCGAGTGGCCGCCGCTCACCACCGCCCGCGCAGGCCGAGGGTCCAGACCGCGCCGTAGTTGAACTTCGTGCGCAGAATACCGGGCTCGTTGACGTAGCCGCGGATGGGAGCGTCGAGCACATTGCGTCCGCTCAGCGTGAGCTCATAGCGGCCGCGATCGCCGAGTTTCACCCCGCCGCTCACGTCGAACATGATCCGCTCCGTCTGCCACTGCGTCTGCGTGGCCGCGAGCGCGGTGATCCGTGCCGCCGACCAGGTGCTGCGGATCTGCAGGTTGAAACGGTGATTGCTGTAGCGGATGCCGCCGTTGACCGCCTTCGGCACGACGTTCACCAGCGGCAGGTCCGGAATCACGCGCGTCAGCGAGCCGAACACGCTGAACCCGCGCGCCCAGACCGGCAGGAACACCAGCTGCTGGCTGTATTCCATCTCCACGCCCTTGATCTTCCGCGTGCCGGAGAGATTCGTCGGGCGGAAGAACGTGTAGCCCACATATTCGGGCTCGTCCGCCAGGCCCGCCTCTTCCGCTGTGACCTGCGTGTTGGTCGTGCCCATGTTCTTCACGTTGAGCTCGTAGGTGGAGACGCTGAGCGTGCCTGCCGGCTCGATGTAATACTGCACGCCGAGGAAGTATTTGTCCGACGTCTCCGGTTTCAGATCGGGGTTCGGCATGCGGACGATGAAGTTCGTCTCGTCCACCGAGATCGCGCCCGCGAGATTGTTGTAGTCCGGCCGGCCGATCGTCTGGCTGGCCGAGAGCTGCACGACCAGGTTGCGCAGCAGGGTGTATTTGGCCCCGCCGCTCAGGAAGGTATTCTGGTATTCGCCGTAGCGGTTCCGCTTCTCGAAATTGCGGTATTGGTAAGTCACATACGGAATCGTATTCGGCGTGTAGCCCGCCGCGCGCACGAGCGCGTTGGGAATAAGGTCGAACACGCGCCCCACCGTCCGCGTCCGCTCCTCCCGCACCCCCAGGTTGAGCCGCAGCCGGTTCCAGCGCGTGCTGAGCTCCACGTAGCCCGCGTCGACCCGCTCCTTCACCGCGCGGGGGCTCGTGTTCACCGTGACAAAGTTGTTGAACGCATTCTCGGTGAAGTAGCCGGGGTTGGACTTGTAGAGCTGATACATGTCCGTCGCGTTCGCGATCGGGATGCCGAGCGTCGCCACGTTGTCACCCTGCTGGGGATCGTAGACCGGCCGGCTGTGCATCGCCATCACCGTGCTGCGGTCGAGCTGGCTGCCGGCCGGTCCCACATAGGTCCACGTGAGCGAACCGGTCTTGTAGAGATCGTAGACCGTGAGCCGACCCTTCACGCCCGCCTGCACCGTGACCGGCAGGCCCAAATTGATGGTCTGCTTCGCATCGAAATAGCCCTGCCAAACCTGGCTCTGCCCGCTCCGCTCCGCCGTGCCGATGTTGTTGGCGTTGGCATCCCCCCGGTTGTAGTTCGCCGGATCGCGCCAGTCGGGACCTGACACCTGCCGGATCTGCCAGTCCGTCGAGGTAGAACTCGAGCGCGTCGCCGCCCAGCTCATCCGCGTGATCCGGTTGTTGGTGCTCGCCCAATAGCCCGTCCGGCGATCCTCGTAATGCGTCTTGCTCCGCGAATAGCCGCCGCCGGCTGTCAGCAGCAGATCGTTCCGCTTGAACTCCACCTTCGGCGTGTAGGTGATCGTGTCATTCCACTTGTGGCTGTGCCCGATGATCGTCTCCAGCCGCGTGTTCGCGTTGGCCGTCGGCAGCGCGAGCAGGTTCGTGAGCGTCGACGACGGTGCGATATCCGCCGTGTTCGCGCGGAAGATTACCTGCCGGGCATTGATCTCGTCGTTGAAATGCGAGCCCTGCGTGCGCAACGAGACCACGAGTCCCGGCAGCAGGCGGTAATCGAGGTTCAGACCAAACGCGGCCCGCGTCGTGATCTTCGGATTGTCGCGGAACGTCAGATTGTTGATCACGGGCCCCCGGGCGGCGACCGCCGTATCCACCGTGTGCGTGATACCCACCTGCTCGTTGAACAGGCTGTTGTGCGATAGGCTCAACTGCACGCCGAAGCGCTGCCGGAACGAATCGGCATAGGTGAACACAAACCCGGGCCGGATCTTCCGATGCTCGCCGTCGCCGGGACTCGGACTCTTCTTGAAATTGAATTCATACTCGCTCGCCGTGAGCGTCGTCGTCGCCGTGATCTCCCGGCCCTTGCGCTCGAAGGCGTTCCGGCTACGCATGTTCATCGTCCCTGCAGGCGCATCGGCATCCATGCTCGCCGTAAGCGTCTTGTTGATCTCGATCGATTCGATGCTGGTGATCGAGGTCTGCTCGAATTCGAACTGCCGCGTCGCGCCCGCAAACGTCGCCGAGGCCGCACTCGCCATCCGCATGCCGTCGACGCTCACCGCGGCATACTTCGGATCGAGGCCCCCGAGCCGGATCGCGCGCGCATCGGCATCGACGTAGTCGATCACCACACCGGGCAGGTATTTCACGAACTCGCCCACATTCCCGCCCGTGATGTCGCCGAAGTTGTCCGAGGCGACGACGCTCTTCATGTTCAGCGCCGCCCGCTGCTCCATGATCGCCTTGGCGTTGCCCTCGCGCTCGTTCGAAACGACGAACTTCTCCAGCGTCACCACCTCCGCCCCGGACGCCCGTGAGCGCGCCGCCGGCGCGAAGGTCGACCCCTGCAGCTCGAAATCGCGCGTCGCCGTCCCACCCGCCGGCACCTTGACCGTGGCATTCACTCTCTCGTAGCCGGTGTAGGCGACCGTAAGCGTGACGTCTCCGGCCGGCACATTGGAGAGCAGAAACGTGCCGTCCTCACCCGAGAAGGTCGTGAGATTCGAACCTGCAACCGTCAGCTCGGCGTTCCGGACATACTCTTGGGTGGCGGGATTGAAGATCCGGCCGACAATCCGGCCGGTAGCGGGCGACTGCGCACGGCTGATGGAGAGGCAGAGCAGGAATCCGATGAGGAGGACGGCACGAAACAAGGTCATGGGACAGAGGGGCAATGATTGACGGACAGCGTCCGGGGGTAAGCAGGGAATGGACCAAACGGTTACCTGCGGGAAGCCGATTCTTCGCTCCCGTATCGAAGACGTCGCGCCAACTACGGACGCCCCCTCTTTTCCCACCCAGCTACGGGTCGTGCCTCAGAAACCGCCGAGCGATCGCGCCCAAGCCTGACTCAGAATCGCAGCGAAAACGCCCGCGCCTCGATCCAATCTCCCGCCACTTGATTCTGCACGCGGATGCTCATGCCGGCCCACACGGCGTTGGCAGGCAATTCGGCCACGTGGCGCAATCGAACTTCGTCGGGCCACTCACCATCGGGTAGTCGGACGGACGAAAATCCAAGGTGACGCTGATCCTTGTCCAAGAGCGCAAACACCAACTGCACCACGGTCCCCGGCGAAACCCGCCCTCGCACCTTCACTTCAGCCACCGCCAACCCGGGCTCGACGCCCGTCGCCCACTGCTGCACCTGAGTGTCGCGGCTCCCCTCAATGCGCAGGACTCGAGCGTCTGCCGGACCGACCAGTTCCGCCCGGTGATGCTGGCCGGGCTCAACACGCCCGACCCACGGGGTGGGCAGAGCAACACCGTAGGTTAGTCCCGCAATCACGCGCTTGGGCTGCAACGCGCCATTCATCGTAGGATCCACGAGGCGTTCCCGGGCTGCGGCGCGCAACAGTTCCGGCGCCAAAATCGATTCGGCAAGCGGCCTAGGATTATTCCGGAGGTAATCGTCCCAGAGAAATGGATGAAGCGCATGCGGCTCCCGACGCTGCAGGTCGCGCGTGTAGCGGATGAACTCCCCGCGCAACGCGCGATATTCCTCAAGCCGCGCGGCGACCGCGCCACGGACCTCTGCACCGACATCCGCCAACGGGAGCGACGCAGCGCGCACGGAGACTCGGAGCAAAGCATCCCTCGCCTCTTTGAAGCGGACAAAGCGCTCGGTTACCCCAAACGCATCCCGCACCAAATCGACCCGCGCACGGACCAGCGGGGTGACGGCCTGCTGCGCGGCGGTCTCAAGCAGAGACCTTAGCTCGGGCAGCACCGCGGAAGGAAAGACGACCGCTTGCGACTCATTTCGGTAGTGCTTGAGCCAATACGAAGGACCCGGCTGCTGCGTCCAAATTTCCTCGCATCGAGTAAAAAAGTGCCGCATCGGCGCCGCGGCATCCTGGAAATAGCGCCCGTAGAACTCGGCCAACAAAGCATCCGGCGACTGCTCCGGGTTCCGCAACAATTGCGCGACCAGCCACGGCATCGCGCCATCGAGCCCCCAGTTGGGATTCACCTCGGCAAAGTAGTCGGTGAACCCAGCCCGCCACGCGTGCTTCAGGTGCTCTGCGATGTAACGAGTATGTTGGCGTGGAATCAAAAAGCCGCCGCCATAGATGTAATCGTAAAAACCAAGGCGCCGCCCGAGCTTGGCCGCATCGAGCACCTCCTGCCCATCCGGACGAGGCCGCCCAGCCAGCTCACCCCAACGGCGCTGCAGGTCGAGTTCCTCCTTCCAGAAAGACGGATCATAGCCTTGAGATCGATCCGCCGTCAGGAAGGGGATCACACGCGGATGAACGGGAAGCGACGGCAGATTCTCTGCCCAATAGTAGGCGAGCGAGCCGAGATAGCGGTCCGGGTGTGTTCGCCCAAGCTCCTCGGCGGCTCGGTTCATGAACGTGATGACCACATCGGAATAGTCGGGCCGCTCTCGAAACCAGCGGAGCGGCGAGGCGATCTGCAGCAACTCCGGCGACTCGCCCCAAAGGAGAGCATCATTTACGCCGAGAGCGAATGACGGTTGTTGGGGATAGCGCGCAAAGAAGTCCCGCGCCTTAGCCGCGGCGTAAAGCGCAAGGTCGGGACGAGCGATATCCGGGTTCCAGTAGAGCACACCAGCCCCCGGATTCAGGCGACGGCCCTCGACCCACGGAAAGAATTCCGGCTTCTGCGCAAACAAGCTGTGAGGAACAACTTCGTGGAGATTGTGCGAAAAGGAGATCGATGGCGTTAACCCATTTCGATCACCCCAAGCCTGCGACTTCAAATCATGCAGGCCCGAGTAGGCACGACTCAGGAAGCCTCCGTGCTTGGGCGTCGGCACAGCCAGTTCGGCCGACGACACCAGTCGTCCTCTTTGTAAACCAAGCGGCCCTGGAAGGAATTCGCGGCGGCCAGCTTGGGCGCGAACTTCCCTGAGTCCCTCCGAAGTAAGCAACGCAACACTGCCGGCGAATACAGCGAACATCAAAAGCCGGGACATGGGCGACATGGGACTCTCGGGATTAAACGGCGATGTCGACAGGGCAAAGGACAAACGTCGTCGCTGGGTCAGGAAAAGTCTGCGTGCTAAGGCGGCCGAGAAGGCAAGTCCGGCCTGACGTTACGGCGGAGTCGGACTCGAGGAAGCGAAGGGTAAAAAGCAAGAAGCCCGTCAGCGCGGTGAGCGCAGACGGGCTATAGACCTGGCAACAACCTACTCTCGCGGGACCTGACGTCCAACTACCATTGGCTGCTCGGGGCTTAACGGC
>JACCEC011707800.1_pt1 | contig 30995 bp, 25 predicted proteins | sample 7450121 | NCBI WGS metagenome assembly JACCEC01 (sample SAMN15323455, study PRJNA562643) | freshwater metagenome | isolation source: river surface water | place: USA:Blue River Watershed | collected 2017-08-18 | reverse complement strand
TCGACCATCTGCAAATCCCCTGAATACCGTTTTCTGCCGCTGTCCTTGCGCGAACAGCACATGGCTTTTGAATTCCGAGCCTCAATACGTTAGTCTCCCCGGGCAGGCAGCAGCTGTATCGCTAATAACAAAAATCAAGCCTTATCAGGAGCGTCCAAGATGAGTACGGCATTAAAGGTTGTATCACGAGTCATTGTCACGGCCAGCGCAATTGCCTGTGCACCGCTGGCTTTGAGTCAGACGGGTACCAGCGTGGACAACGGGGATTGGCCCGTTTATCACGGCAATGAATTCTCCCAGCGTTATTCCCCTCTCGATCAGATCAATGCGGACAACGTGGCCAACCTGCAGATTGCCTGGCGCTTCACCACGCAGAATTTCGGCCCCACTACGGACTTCACCAATCCTTCAACCCCCCTCGAGATCGACGGCATTCTCTATGCAAACGTCGGTGTGACCCGCAATGTGGTGGCGCTGGATGCCACTACCGGCGAAGTGCTGTGGCTTTGGCGCCCGAACGAAGGCACACGCTTCGACAACGCGCCGCGCAAGGGTGCAGGGCGAGGTGTGGCTTATTGGAATGATGGCGAGAAGAAGCGCATCTTTGACATCACCCCGGGCTATCACCTGGTGGCGCTGGATGCCGAGACCGGAGTCCCGGATCCCGAGTTTGGCGAGAACGGCATCGTTGACCTGATGGTCGGCCTGCGCAATGCCGAAGATGAGCGCTTTGACAACATCGATATCGGCGCCTCAGCGCCTCCTTTCGTCATGAACGACGTCATAGTCGTGGGTGCGGCTCATGCCACAGGTGGCCGTCCGCGCTCCAAGTCCAATGTGAAAGGCGATATCCGTGGCTTCGACGTCCACACAGGCGAGTTGCTGTGGACCTTCCACACCATCCCTGAGCCCAATGAATTCGGTGCGGAATCCTGGCTTGAGAACAGCGCCGAGTACACGGGCAATGCCGGGGTGTGGGCACCCATGTCAGGGGATCCGGAGCTGGGTCATGTCTACCTGCCCGTGGAAGACCCGACCGGCGACTATTACGGTGGCGATCGCCCCGGCTCCAACCTGTTCTCCAGCAGCCTCGTGGCCTTGGACATCAAGACAGGGGAGCGCGTCTGGCATTATCAGTTCATCCACCACGACATCTGGGACTGGGACGTTCCTGCTGCGCCGGTGCTGATCGATCTGCCCAATGGCCGCAAGGTCGTCATGTCCGTGACCAAGCAGTCCTTCGTCTATGCTTTCGACCGTGAAACCGGCGAGCCAATCTGGCCGATCGAAGAACGGCCTGTGCCTGCCGGCGACGTGCCAGGCGAGTGGTACTCCCTGACCCAGCCGTTCCCGACACGTCCTGCACCGTTCGACCGTCAGGGCTTCACAGAGGACGATCTGATCGACTTCACGCCGGAATTGCGTGCCAAGGCGCTGGAAGCCATTGCCGGCTTCCGCCTGAGTCCGAATCTGTACACGCCACCTTCGACTTCCGATGCGCCTGATGGCACGCGTGGCCTGCTGAGTCTGCCTTCCTCCACGGGTGGCGCGAACTGGGAAGGTTCCGCGATCGATCCGGAAACCGGCATCCTGTACATTCCGTCCCGCACGCAGCTGCAGTCGCTTTCCCTGGCCAAGAACCCGGCCTCGGACATCGATTTCAGTCAGGGTACCGGTGTGCGCATTCCGCGTATCGAAGGCCTCGAAGTGGTCAAGCCGCCCTATGGTCGCGTAACTGCCATCGACATGAACTCGGGCGAGCATCTGTGGTGGATCCCCAATGCCGATACCCCGGAGCGAATTGCGAACCATCCGTTGCTGCAGGGTGTCGATCTGCCGGCTACCGGTATTCCGACGCGCTCGGGCGTTCTGTTGACCAAGTCCCTGCTGTTTGTGGCAGAGGGCATCGGCACTGCCGATGCCCTGCCGAGAATGCGTGCCTTCAACAAGGAAACCGGTGATCTCGTGCATCTGATGGAACTGCCCGACAATCAGACCGGTCTGCCCTTCACCTACGAACACGCAGGCAAGCAGTACCTTGGCCTGTTCGTGGGTGGTCGCAGCACTCCGGCACAGCTGGTGGTCTACGCACTGCCCTGATCTGAAGATTGCTCCAGTCAGTCCGCGCCCCGAATCAGTTCACTGATTCGGGGCGTTTCATTTGTCCCGCAGGAGAACGCATGAAACGAACACGCACTGCCGCATTTCTTTTCTGGGCTCTCACGATGAGCGCCTTCGGAGCCGAGCAGGGGACTGTGCTGCCGAACCGCATCGATCTGGTTCGGCATGATGCGCCGCCGCTGGCGCTTCCAGGTCCATTCAGTGTGGGCGTGCAGACCCTGGAGCTGAGTGATCCGGAACGGGTCGATGTGCTCGGCACGATCGAGCGCGGCAGTGTGGTGCGGGATGAGCGCCGCCTGACGGTCGAAGTCTGGTACCCGGCCGTTGCCCAGCAGGACGGTGCAGGCACGCAATACCTCACGGAAACCCGCAATCTGGAGGTCATGGCCCGCCTGCACGGTGCTGCCGCGCGCGACGTCGAACCACTGCAAGGTCGGGGTTCGTTTCCGCTGGTCATTCTTTCCCATGGTTACCCCGGCAATCGCTATCTGATGAGCCATCTTGGCGAAAACCTTGCCAGCAAGGGCTATGTCGTGGCTTCCATCGATCACACGGACAGCACGTACCGGAACCAGCAGGCTTTTGCCAGCACCTTGTACAACCGCGCTCCGGATCAACGTTTCGTGCTGCAGGCGCTGGCGACGGCCGGTCAGACGGACGGCAGTTTTCTGCAAGGCATCGTTGATGCCGACAATACAGGATTGATCGGCTTCTCCATGGGGGGCTATGGATTGCTCAACAATCTGGGGGCCTCTTACAGCGAAGCCATGATCGAAGCCAATGGCGCGCCACCGCTGGGCCTGTTGCGCGAACACACCGACGCCAGTCCTGCGTATCGACAAGGTCTGGATGCGCGCATCAAGGCCGGTGTCGCGATTGCGCCATGGGGCATGAACTCAGGATATTTCACTCCGGAGACCCTGCGTGCCATCCATCTGCCAGTGCTGTTCGTTGCCGGCACGGTGGACGCTACCGCTGGCTACGAGAACGGTACGCGAGCGATCTTCGAGAACACGACGGGAGCCGAGCGGACTCTGCTGAGCTTCGTGAATGGCGGCCACAGTGTGGCAGCGCCCATACCACTGCCGCAGGAGATCCTCGCGACAGCAGACAAGTCAGGCGCCGGACACTATGCCGATGCGGTGTGGGACAGCGTGCGCAGCAACAACATCCTGGCGCACTATGTGACGGCCTTTCTCGATCTGCATCTCAAGCATATGACGGAACGCGAAGCGGCTCTGCGCGAAATCCCTGAGCGCAGTGTCGGACTCTTGCTCGAACACCGCGCCGCAGGGGAGTGATCCTCGCGATCAAGGAGCGACGATGCGCTGTCCGTTCACCCAGGTCTGAGCCACGGTGGCCTTCCAGATTTCGCTGGGCTCGTCGGCAAAGATGTCCTGATCGATGAGGATGAAGTCAGCGGCCTTGCCCGGTTCCAGCGTGCCCAGCAACTGTTCCTGATGCCCGGCGTAGGCAGCGTCCATGGTGAAGCTGGCCAGTGCCTCCACCGCGGTCATGCGCTCTTCGGGAAACCAGCCGCCCGGCGGTTGATTCTCGTGATCCTGACGCGTGATGGCGGCATGCAGGCCGTAGAAGGGATTCGGGGACTCGACCGGGAAATCCGAGCCATTGGCAATGATCGTGCCCGCGTCCAGCAGCTTGCGCCAGGCATAGGCGCCCTGGATGCGGATCTCGCCGAGTCTGTCCTGGGCCATATTCTTGTCGCTGGTGGCGTGCGTGGACTGCATGGACGGAATCACGCCCAATTGTGCAAAACGCAGGATATCGTCGTAGCGCAGCACCTGGGCGTGTTCCACGCGATGGCGTCTGTCTCGTGTGCCCGTGGCGGGTATCAGCGCGGCGAAGTGGTCGAGCACGATCATGTTGGCGTTGTCGCCGATGGCGTGGATATTGACCTGGAAGTTCGCCTTCATCGCCAGCTCCATGGTGGCGTAGAGCTCCTCCGGTTCCAGCAGCAAGAGGCCGCGGTGGCCAGGCATGTCGCTGTAATCCTCGATCAGTGCCGCCCCGCGACTGCCCAGCGCACCGTCGGCGGAGATCTTGATGCTGTTGATGGTCAGCGTGCCGTCCGGGCTCGCGAAGTGTCCGGCAGCCAGCAGCTCCGGCAGTTGCGGATCGCCGGCGCCGAGCATGACATTCACGCGCACGGGCAGCGGACCTTCCTCCAGCAGGCGCTTGTAGGCTTCCACCGTGCGTGCCGACACGCCCGCATCGTGCACGCTGGTCAGCCCCTGGGCGCTCAGCGCGTACAGCGCTCGACGCAGGGCAAAGACCTGTTCATCCAGGCTCAGCGCGGGAATATTGGCTGTGATGAGATCCATGGCATTGTCCACGAAGGTGCCAGTGGGGCGGCCTTCCGCATCGCGAATGATCTGCCCGCCTGCCGGGTCGACGGTTGCCGCGTTGACCCCCGCCAGCTCCATGGCGGCAGAGTTGGCCCAGCCGGCATGACCATCCACTCGACTGAGCCACACTGGCGTGTCACCGAAATATTCGTCCAGGCTTGCCGCCGAAGGGAATTCATTGCTGTCCCACAGCACCTGATTCCAGCCTCGCCCCTGAATCCATTCGAGGTTGCCATTCGCCTGTTGAAAGGCACGAATGCGCTCGACGGCTTCCTGCTCGGAGCGGGTGCCGGTGAGGTCGACGCGCAGCAGGCTCAGGCCGTAACTCAGGATATGGCCGTGGGCATCGATCAAGCCCGGAAGCAGTGTCCTGCCTTCACCATCAATCACCGTGATGTCCTGGCTTTGGGGCAGTGTTTCGCTTGCCGTGTACACGCGATCTATGGTGCCGCCAGTGAACTGCAGCGCGTGGAAGCGGACCAGTTCGCGGTTCGCATTCACGGTATAGCCATTCACATCCGTGATGAGCGTGGTCTGCGCTTGCGCCAGAGCGCAGAAACTGAAGAAACTGCCAGCGGCAAGGGCGCGAATGGTGGCGGCGCGCCAGAACGAATGACGAAGAAGATGCATGATGAAGTCCGGATAAATGAAGGGTTGAGACGAATGCGCTGCACGCCAGTCCATTGTGTGAGCGTGTGGCGGCACGCTATAGTCTGGCCGCCTGTGTTGCAGAATCTGTCGATTCCATTGCGAGGGGATGATAATGAAAAGAACACTCGAATACACCAGCCAGCCTGCCGATTTCTCTGCTCCATTCAGCCCTCGGCGCCGACAATTGCTCTGCCTTTTGGCACTCAGTCCCCTGTCATTGCGTCTGCAGGCGCAGTCCGCATTGCCGGCCATTCGCGTCAGCAAGCTGCACTGTTTCACATTGCGAGTGACAGACCTCGCGCGTTCCTTGAATTTCTATCAGACCTTGTTCGGGATGCCAGTGCTGACACGTCTTGCGGGAGCAGTCAGTCTGCGCATCGGAGCGGGACCTCAATTCCTGACGCTGCAGGAATGTCAACCTGGCGAGACGCCCGGAATCGCGCATATTGGGCTGAGTGTTCCGGACCTGTCGGTGCAGGCGATCGCCGAGTCCCTGCAAGCACGGGGGTTGCGTGAACGTGCAGTGCCAGCAATGTCCGACGAATTGCTGAGTGCCGCCTTGCAGTATTGGCGTGCAGCCTCTCCTGAGGCTGGCGTCTTCCTCGCGGACCGTGAAGGTCTGCTGCTGCAGCTGTGTGCACCGACATGGTGTGGTGTCGACGGTGGCTGCACCACACTGGAGCCAGCTTCCACGGCCGGGCTGCTGCAACTGAACGACATCAATCATTTCACCAATTACATGGGCAATGCCCCAGCGGCCAACCAGTTCTACCTGGATCTTTTCGGTCTGCGCTATCAGTCCTATCAAGGCCCTACCATGCCCACCATCGCTGTTGGAGATGGTCGTCAATTCCTGATGTTCGTTGGCGGTGCAAGCGAGCAGGCGCCACAGTCACCAGCACGCATCGATCATGTGAGCCTCAGTGTGGAAAATTTCGATGTCGAGCGCATCCTTGCAACGCTCACGCAGTTTGGTCTGAGTGCGCGTGCCGAGCCTTCGGTCACGCCGCCTTGGTCGCACTGGGTCAGCATGCGCATGCCCAATCGGGGTGGTGCCGAGGGTGGGACGCCCGAGCTGTATTTTTCCGACCCTGATGGATTGCACATCCAGTTGCAGCATCTGAATTACTGCGGCGGGGGCGGCTATCTGGGGGATGTCTGCCCTGCGCTGCCTTGACAGTCGGAGTGTGACAATAGGTCACTTTGGTGGACGCCGAAAATTTCGCCGTTTATGCTTCGTTCTTTCCCTGCTGAGATAGCCTCCGCTCAGCGTTTGCAACAAGAACATAAAAGGTGACGCGTTTGAACTATCGTACTGCTATTCCGGCTGTCATTGCCTGCCTGACCAGTTCCACCGCCCTCAACGCTCAGAATGCTCCCGCCACCGCCAGTGCTGTACAGGTCAATTTGAACGGTCAGCAGAACATCACTCTGCAGCAGCTGGATCATGATGTCGCCAACGTCGACGTCGATGGTCGACTCGATGAGTCTGCGTGGGGCCGCATCGAGCCCATCAATCAGATGCGCGTGATCGACCCGGACACGCTGGCAGAGGTGCAGCATGCCACACGAGTGCGTTTCTTTTACACCGAGCGCGGGCTGTACGTCTCCTTCGACATGGAACAGCCAGCAGACAGCATCGTGCAACGCATCAGCACGCGCGACAATCTGGCCATCAATCGCGACACGGTGTCGATGACACTGGACACTTCCGGGCAAGGGCTGTTCGGGTACTGGATGACGCTCGCGCTCGGCGACAATCAAGCCGACGGCACCATTCTGCCGGAGCGACAATACTCCACGCAGTGGGATGGTGCCTGGTACGGTGCCACTGCACAAACGGCCACTGGATGGTCTGCCGAATTCTTCGTGCCCTGGGGTCAGATGGCCATGCCGCGCGAGGATGGCGTGCGCCAGATCGGTGTGTACACCGAGCGCAAGGTCGCCCATCTGAACCAGACCTGGGCCTGGCCGCCGATTCCCGAGTCCGACTCGATCTTCATGAGCAATCTGCCGCATCTGCAACTGGAAGGCGTCGACGTCAGACAGCAGTGGAGTGTGTTTCCCTATGCGTCTTCCACCTTCGATGAGATCGACAGCGACACGCGCTACAAGGCGGGGTTCGATGTGTTCTGGAGGCCGTCAAGCAATTTCCAGATGACAGCCGCCGTCAATCCCGACTTCGGCTCGACCGAGTCCGACAACGTCGTCGTCAATCTCACAGCCAACGAAACCTTCTTTCCGGAGAAGCGCTTGTTCTTCCAGGAAGGCCAGGAAATCTTCAACACGACGCCGCGGTCCACGGGTGCCAACGGCAAGCGCCTCTCCATCGTCAACACCCGTCGTATTGGCGCGAGACCGCGCGCGCCGCAGTTGCCGGCTGGCGTGACACTGTCGACGCGAGAGCGAATCCGTCCGGCCGATCTGCTGGGGGCGGTGAAGATGACAGGGCAGGTTGGTGCCGTTCGCTATGGCGTGATGACGGCCGTGGAAGACGAGAGTGAGTTCGCTGCCGCAGGGCGTCGCTTCTCGCAGGACGGACGTGATTTCGGCACCTTCCGCATGATCTATGAAGACAGCGTCGGCGCAGCTTACCGAGGTCTCGGTTACATGGGCTCGCTGGTGCAGCATCCGGAGTCCGATGCCGAGGTGCACGCTGTCGATTTTCACTACCTGATGACAGGCGGCCGCTGGAACGTCGACGGCCAAATCATCTCCACGGACACTGACGAACGCGGTCAAGGCAAGGGCGCATTCGCCGACATCGTCTACACCCCGCGCCAGGGCCTGCGTCACACCCTGCAGATGACGTATCTGGACGAAAAGTTCCACGTCAACGATTTCGGTTTTCAGGAGCGCAACGACTCGCGCGAACTGTGGTACCGCTTCGAATGGGTGAAGTCCGATCTGAAGCTGGTGCGCAACTTCCGTTTCAACCCGTTCCTGCGTTACGAGGAAAACGCGGCGGGCGATCGCACGAACAATGCCTTCCCGGTGCTGGCGGCCAATATCACGTTGAACAATCTGGCCCGTATCAATGTGGGCTTGCAGCATTTCCCCAAGCGCTACGATGACCAGAACAGCTTCGGCAATGGCACCTTCGCCACTGCCGAACGCAACAACTTCAACATCAGCTATCAGACCAACACGGCCAGGACAATCAGCTATACCGTTGGCATGAACACCTCCGGTGAGTTTGAAGGGGGCAACAGCAAGGGCGTGAACGCAGGGATCAACTGGCGGCCGCGTGACAATATCGCGCTGAACACCGAGATCAGCTACGACGACCGCGACGGCTGGCTGCTGCATCAGGAACGCCAGAACTTCACGACTTTCCAGGCCGATCAATGGCGCTTCGACATGAGCATGGATTACTTCCTGACGGCGCGTCAGCAGCTGAGCATGGCGCTGCAGTGGGTGGGAATCGAGGCTGAGGAAGACGAATTCTACATATTGCCCTCGCATCTCCCCACCAAGAATCGCGACCTGGTGAAGCTCGCGAGCAAGCCAGCGGGTCCCTCGGACAGCTTCGGGCTGTCCCAGCTCAACTTCCAATTGCGTTATCGCTGGCAGATCGCGCCCTTGTCAGACCTGTTCATCGTGTACACCAAGGGCGACAATCGTCGCAGCGCTCTGATGGCTTTCGATGAATTGTTCGACAATTCCTGGGAGAACCCCCTGGGCAGTGAGTTGGTGATCAAGCTGCGCTACCGTCTCGGCACCTGAGGCGCGTGCCCATCATGGAATGAAAAAGGCCCTCACGAAGAGGGCCTTTTTGTTGGCGGGCGCCGCGCGCCGCGCTCAGAGGTTGGAGGCGTTCAGATTGCCAGTGGTGTTGACGGCGTCGGCTGTCATCGGGCTGCCCAGCATCTGCGCCATGTCGATCAGGATGTAGCTGCTTTCCACCAGCAAGGGGTCGTCTTCCTGATTTTCCTCCTCTTCGTCCGTTTCCTCGGGAGTGATGGCGGCCACCGCATCGGGATCGAGTTCTTCCTCAGTCGGTTCGGTCCATTCCTCCATCGGCAGGCCCTTCAGGAAGAGACGCATATTGTTGGCGTTGAACTCTGCCAGGCGATTGTCATCACGTTCCTTGCGAACGGTGGCTTCGTTCAAGGAAAGCAGGGTGCGCTCGCGCATCTCGCGTGAGCGTTCGATCTGCTCGGCCAGATAGATGAAGTCCGGGTCATCCGCGACACGTTCGTCATGCTTGACCTGTAGATCCGTCAGGATGTCCTTGATCGGGAAGTAGGTGTTGTACTCCACTGGACGCACGGTATCCCAGGGCAGCGCACCATCCAGATTGCTTTCACCCATCTCATTGATGGCCTGGTAGCGATCCGGGAACAGGATGTCGGGTACCACGCCACGATGCTGGGTGCTGGCGCCGGAGATGCGATAGAACTTGGAACGGGTGAGCTTCACCTGGCCATAGTCCATGGGAATGATTTCCTGCACGGTGCCTTTGCCGAAGGTCTGACCTCCCAGGATGATGCCGCGCTGATAGTCCTGAATGGCGCCAGCGAAGATCTCTGAAGCGGAGGCACTGGCGCGGTTGACGAGCACGCCCAGCGGACCGTCGTAGGTCACTTCGGGATTGCCATCGCCGTAGGCTCGCACAAAACCGTTGCGCAAACCGGAGTAGCGTATCTGCACGGTATTGCCCGTGTCGATGAACAGACCCACGAGGTCATTGGCCTCTGTCAGGGAGCCGCCGCCATTGTCGCGCAGATCCATGACCACCGCGTCCACGCCCTCTGCCTTGAGTTCTTCCAGCAGCAGCTTCACGTCGCGTGTGGAGCTCTTGTAGTCGGTTTGACCCGCAGCAGCCGCCTCGAAATCGAAGTAGAAGGTCGGCAGCTTGATGATGCCCACCTTGTAGATGCCTTCGTTGTAAGTCACCTCCAGCACTTCCTTCTTGGCGGATTGATCTTCCAGCTTCACGGTGTCGCGCGTGATGGAGACCACATGAGCTTGAGTTTCACCCGTGGCTTCCGCCGGGATCACGTTCAGCCGCACCACTGTGCCCTTTTCGCCGCGGATCTGGTCCACGACGTCGTCAAGTCGCAGGCCGATGACATCCTTCATCTCGCCATCCACACCCTGGGCTATGCCGATGATGCGATCGCCGGCCTTCAGCTCCTTGCCGCGCTCTGCCGGCCCACCCTTGATGAGTTCGACCACTTTCGTGTACTCGTCCTCGGTGGTCAGCTGAGCCCCGATGCCCTGCAGGGACAGGCGCAAGCCCATGTTGAAGTTCTCGGAGTCCCGCGGAGAGAAATAGCTGGTGTGCGGATCGATAGTGCTGGCGACCGTGGCCAGATAGGACTGGAACACGTCTCGGTTGTTGGTCTTGAGCACCTGGTTCAGCTGCTGGCGGTAGCGCTTGCTCAGGCGTTCCTGGATCTCGGCAATCTCGAGATTGGCAAGTTTCAGGCTCAAGGCGCTGTTCTTGACGCGCAGGCGCCACAGCTCATCCAGTTCGGCGGTGGTCAAGGCGAAGGGCGCTTCCTCGCGCTCGATCTCGATGCTCTCGTCGAGGGTGAAGTCATAGGACGTCAGGTGGTTCTCCACCTGGTCGATGGCATAGACCAGACGCTCCAGCAGTCGCTTGTGGTAGAGATTGTAGATCTCGAAGGCCGGGTCGATGTTGCCTGTCTTGAGCGTGTCATCCAGTGAAGTGCTGTAGATGGCCAGCTGGTCGATGTCTTCCTGCAGGAAATAGAGGCGCTGGCCGTCGAGAGCCTTCAGGTAGGCATCGAACACCTTGTCGGAGAACTGATCGTCGAAGAGCACACGCGAATAATGCTTCTCTTCCAGCTCCGCGAGCAGTTCTGCGGCCGTGTTGCCGTAGACTTCCTCAGAGTTCAGCGGGGTGAACAGGGCATTCACATCCAGCACAGGATTGAGAATTTCCGGCTCTTGAGCGAAGACGCCTGTGGTGCCGAAAGCCAGCATCAGACTGATGGCCGCTGCCAGCTTTCGGCACGCGGCGGGCGTGCGTTTTTCTGAGTGTCGGTACAGAGTCGATCCAGATGTCTTCATAGCATTGCGCACCAAGTGATTGAGCATTTCGTTACCGTGTTATAAACCATGCAAGGGCTTTGTTTCCAGCATTAAATAGCGGCAGGCAGGCCGCAGCCTGCGCCCTTCGGGCATCCGCCGCCTTCCTGCCTCAATCCTGAATCTTCTTGTGCCTGGCGCTGGCATGGCGCTCGGCTCTCTCCACATCGATGTAGCGGTCGGTGATGGCACTGGAGCCATGTCCGGCGTCATCACGAACGTGTTCACGCGGACGATGTTTCACATCCTCCGAAATGCCAGTGTGTCGCAGCCAGTGCACCGTGGCCGCACCCAGGCGGTCGGCTTCTTCGGAAAAACCGTCCCGGCGCAGTTTTTCTTCTGCGGCGTCGAAACAATGCTGCACGATGCCACGAATCTGGCGTGTGCTGGTGATACCGCCGTTCCCACGTGTCTTGTGGATCAGCGGTGTCGCTTCGCCAGGCAGGGGCAGGGGAGTCAAACCTCGCGACAGGCGGTATCGCCGCAGGGCATCCAGCATGCTGTCGCTCACTGAAATTTCCCGTTCCTTGTTGCCCTTGCCCACAGTGAGAAACCACCAGTTGCCTTCGACGTCGCGCTGGAAGTGCCCCATTTGCGGAATCCAGCGCGGAGTTTCCACCAGTTCGGAGATACGCAGATAGAGCGCATAAAGGGCATTCATGATGAACAAGGTGCGCTCGTGCACGGCCGGATCGGTGGCGGCGAGAAACTGTGCCGTCTCGATCACGAAGGACCACTGCAATGGTGAAAGCCGGCGCGTCTGTGCACTCGACTGGTGTTTGCGGATGAATTTGCTCTTCTGACGGATCTGCGCCACCGGATTGGCGGCAATCTGGTTTTCCTGCATCAGGAACGAGAAATAGCTGCTCAGGACGCTGAAGAGGGACTGCAGGGCGGCCTGAGAGAGCGAATGGGCGTCGGTCGTGCTGACATAAGGTCGCCATTGCGGATTCGGGCGCCGTTCACCTTCCTGGGTCACGAAGCGTGCCACCGTCTTGTCGCCAATCCAGCTGGCTGGTGGATTGCGGGCGAAGTCCACATAGGCCTCGATATCTTCGCGTTGAACATCGGCCACGGCCTTGCGAGCAATCAGCCAGCACCATTGCAGGAAATGCTCGATCTCACGGCGGTAGGTGGAGAAGGTATCGGGACTGCCGCGGTAGCTGTAGAGAAATTCGGCGGCGAACTGATAGTCGACCAACGCTGACTCCGGCGGCGATTCCAGCAGCCCGGACAGACTGCGACGCGGGTGCCGGAAGGGATTGGGCATCTCTTCCAGAGTGTCGAACAACGGGGAGGGGACAGTGATTCGATTCATCGTGCTTCATCTTATGGGGGCGGTGCAGGCAAATGCAAAGCTGCTTTGCTCTGGTTGCAGCGATGGCTTGTGCGCTATTCTGCGCTCGGCGTCGTCGTGTCGAACGGCAGTGTCGGATTTCAAACAATCAGGAGTTGTCATGCGAAATACAAGCAAACCTCGAACCGCTGGCTGGAAAGCCCTTACAGCGGGACTGTTCGGTGCCTGCGTGGCTTTGAGTGCAGTCTCTGTCGGTGCGCAGGCCCAGGATTCTCCCAGCGTGCGGGATATCCTCAATTACAAGTCATACAGTCCGATGTTTTCCAGTTCAGGCCAGCCTACGCGTGAGCAGCTGCCGCTGATCAAGGAAGCCGGTTACGAGCGGGTGATCTACATCGCGTTCAGCACCGTGGGTCCGGCGATTCCTGAAGAGGATCAGCTGATCAAGGAGCTTGGCCTGGATTACCTGCACATACCGGTGGATTTCAACAATCCGACAGCGCGTGACTTCAATGCCTTCGCAGATGCCATGCAGCGCGAACCGGACATGAAGACGCTGCTGCATTGTCAGGTCAATGCGCGCGCCACGGCGTTCAGCTTCCTGTACCGCGTGATCTACGAGGATGTGCCTGTCGAGGAAGCCAAGCGCGACATGAACACCGTGTGGCAGCCGAATGCCGTCTGGCGCGATTTCATCTTTGCCGTGCTGGCAGAACACGGCAAGTCTCCAGAGTGCCCGAGTTGTGACTGGACTCCGCCGCCGCCCAGAACCAACTGAGAGCAGGGCAGCTGCAAAGCGAGTCTAGCCAGAAGAAACCCACTATTTCCGGTAATCTTTATTACCGGAAATAGTGGAGTAATCTGAACCAGTACGTATTCCCTGTAAAATATTGAAAAACAAGCTACTGCAATACTTTCCTAATCCTTTTCTTCATCAGCTTTTGCCGGCTTCCAGCGTCGCAGAAGCAACGCATTGCTCACCACGCTGACGCTGCTGAATGCCATCGCTGCGCCGGCGAACACCGGATTCAGCAGGCCGGCGGCAGCCAGCGGAATCCCCACAAGATTGTAGATGAAGGCCCAGAACAGGTTCTGGCGGATCTTGCTGTAGGTTCGTCGCGAAATGCTGATCGCGCTGCCAATCAGCAGCGGATCGCCACGCATCAGCGTGATGCCGGCCGTGTGCATGGCGACATCGGAACCCGTGGCCATCGCAATGCCGATATCCGCGCTGGCGAGCGCCGGGGCATCATTGATGCCATCGCCGATCATGGCCACCGTCCTGGAGGCAGCTTTCAACTGGCTGACTACGCCTGCCTTGTCGCCCGGCAGCACATTGGCGAAAACCTCATCAATACCGAGCAGATCAGCGACGTGTCGCGCGCTGCCTTCGTTGTCGCCCGTCAACATGACTGTCCTGATGCCTTGGGAATGCAGCAAGTGAACGGCAGCATGGGCGCCAGCCCTGACCTGATCGCCAAACGCGAACAGGCCGAGCAGTTGTCGTCCGGGGCTGGTCTCTGCCAGCCAGGAAATGCTGTTGCCTTGTTGTTCCAGGCGCTGTGCCTCACTCTGCAGCGCGCTCATGTCGATGTCCAACTCCTGCATCAGGCGGCTGCTGCCCAGATGCAGCCGCCGACCGTTGATCACGGCGGTCAGTCCGCGGCCTGGGATCGCTTGCAGATCAGTCACAGGCGGCAGTACCACAGCTCGGCTCTGCGCCGAATCCAGAATGGCCTTGGCCAGCGGGTGCTCGCTGCCTCTCTGCATTCCGGCGGCAAGTCGCAGCAGTTCGTCGTGCTCGATTCCAAGCGGTACGCAGGCGACCAGTGCAGGCTTGCCTTGCGTCAAGGTGCCCGTCTTGTCGAAGACAACGATATCGGTCTTGTGGATCAATTCGAGTGCTTCGGCATCCTTGATCAGAATGCCATGGCTGGCGGCGACACCCGTCCCTGCCATGATCGCCGTGGGGGTGGCGAGGCCCAGCGCGCAGGGACAGGCAATGACGAGCACGGAGACGGCGTTGAGGATGGCCTGCTGGACATCGCCGGCATACCACCACCAGAAGCCGAGCGTCAGCAGGGCCAGCAGCAGGACACTCGGCACGAAGACGGCACTGACCTTGTCCACGAGATGCTGGATTGGAGCCTTGGCGGCCTGGGCGTCCTCGACCAGACGGATGATGCGGGAAAGCGTGGTTTCGCTGCCGACGGCCAGTGTTTCGATCAGCAGCAAGCCCGACCCATTGATGGCACCTCCGGTGACCTTGTCGCCAGCTTGTCTGGGTACTGGCAGGCTTTCGCCTGTCAGCATGGCTTCGTTGACGTCGCTTCTGCCTTCCAGGATGCGGCCGTCGACCGGAATCTGCTCACCGGGCTTGACGATGACGATGTCTCCCGGTCTGACGTCCTCGATGGCGCGAGTTTCCTCGCGTTCCTCAATGCGCAGCAGAGCCACGTGCGGCCGCAGGGACTGAAGGGCCCGGATGGCGGCTGTGGTTTGTCGCTTGGCGCGTCCCTCGAGCCACTTGCCCGTGAGCACGAGGGTAATGACGACGGCAGAGGCTTCGAAATAATAATGCCCCATGCCCGAGCCGGAGGACCGCAGCACTTCGTAAACGCTCAGGCCATACCCGGCGGTGGTGCCCAGTGCCACCAGCAGATCCATGTTCCCGGAGCGCGCCTTCACGGCCTTCCAGCCGGCACTGTAGAAACGGGCGCCCAGCCAGAATTGCACGGGTGTGGCCAAGGCCCACTGCAGCCAGCCGGACAGCATCCAATGGTAGCCCGCCAGATCGGCAATCATCGGCAGTACGAGCGGCGCGGACAACAGGACGGCGATGGCGACTGCACGCGCCTCACGTCGTTGCAGCAGACGGTGTCGCTCAGCATCATCCTGCAGGGGCTGCTCGCCTGGAACCGCGGCGCCATAGCCCGCTTTCGCCACCACGCGCACCAGATCGGAAGCGGCTATCGTGCTGGTGCGCACCTCGATGCTGGCGGTTTCCGTGGCCAGATTGACGTTCGCCGAAGTGACACCCTCCATGGCTCGCAGCGCCCTCTCCACCCGACCTGCACAGGAGGCGCATGTCATGCCCTCAACCTTGAGCTTGAATTGTCTTGCCGAACTGTCCCCGCTCACACTGGTCCCCTCGATGATCAGGAAGGCGTTCGCATGGTGACAAACTCTTCCGCAGTGCTTGGATGAATGCCCAGTGTCCGATCGAAGTCGGCCTTGGTCGCGCCCATGGTCAGGGCGATGGCGAGTCCCTGAATGATTTCAGCGGCGCCCTCGCCCAGCATGTGCGCCCCCAGGACCTTGTCTGATTCGGCGTCGACAACCAGTTTCAGGAACGCCTTTTCAGCACGCCCGCTCAAGGTGTGACGCAGCGGGGTGAAACGACTGCGGAACACCTTGATCGCAGCTCCGCTGGCGCGCGCCTGATCTTCACTCAGACCCACTGTGGCGATTTCAGGGTGACAGAAAACGGCGGTTGGAATGTTGTCATAGGTCATCTCGCGCGTGGCTGTGCCAAACAGGCGATGGGCCAGGATCTGGCCTTCTGCAAGGGCCACCGGTGTCAGAGCAACGCGATCGATCACATCGCCCACGGCATGAATGCTGGGCACATTGGTCGTGAACTGCGCATTGACCAGCACAGCGCCATTGGCTGCCAGCTGCACGCCTGCTTCCTCCAGGCCAAGGCCGGTCGTGTTCGGCTGCCTGCCGGTGGCGAACAGGACCTGTGCTGTGGCGATCTCGTGACCATCTGCGAGAGTGACCAGAATCTGCTCCCCTGCCCTGTGCAAGGCCTTTACCGTGTTCTCCAGGCGCAGGTCCGCGTATTGACGCAGGTCGTTCTGGAAATGGGCCGCGATCTCGGCATCAAAGCCGCGCAGCAGCGTGGCACCCCGATGCACGAGTGTTGTCTTCACCCCCAGCCCTGCAAAGATGCCCGCAAACTCCACGGCAATATACCCTCCGCCAACGATCACGATGGCGTCAGGCAGGCTTGGCAAGGCGAAGATGTCGTTCGAATTCAGGGCAAGCTCGCGCCCGGGGATGTCTGGCAGCGAAGGCCACCCGCCTGTGGCAAGCAGAATTTCCCGACAGCGCAGGATCTCGCCACCCACTTCCACCGTGTGCGCGTCCAGCACACGAGCTCGGGCCTCGATGACGCGCACGCCGGCATTGCGCAGCAAATTGCCGTAAATGCCATTCAGGCGGCTGATCTCTGCATTCTTGCGTTGCATCAGGATTTGCCAGTCAAAGTCGGGATTGGCATTCGTCTTCCAGCCATATCCCCTGGCATCCTGGAAATCCCGCGCGTAATGCGCGGCATAGCTGAAAAGCTTCTTGGGCACGCAGCCCACATTGACGCAGGTGCCGCCCAGATAGCGTTCCTCGGCCAGTGCCGTGCGAGCACCAAGTGCCGCGGCCGTTCTCGCGGCGCGCACGCCACCGGAGCCGCCGCCGATGACGAAGAAATCAAGATCGAATGCTGTCACGTCGTGTTCTACTCCTTGATGTGCTGCCAACCCGGTGAGTTTGAGTCGGCACAGGCATGGGGCTATGATCCCAGATAAGTCCCCACCGTTACAGACGCGGCTCTGCATGACTCTGCCTGCCACTATCCAGCTAGCCTTCGATGCGCAATTCGCGAGAGCGGAACATCTCGCTCTGCCAGAGGGAGAGCTGGTGTACTTTCCGCAGGCATTCACAGCGCTGCAGGCACAACGCAGTCTCGAACATTGCCTGCATGAGTTGCCCTGGAGACAGGACAGGATCCGCATCGCGGGCCGATCAATCCTGGTGCCGCGCCTGCAGAACTGGTTTGGCGACCCCGGCGCACATTACAGCTATTCCGGAATCGCTCTCGCGCCCTTGCCCTGGACGCTGACGCTGCTCGAAATCAAGGCGCAGGTGGAGACTCTCTGCAACGCACATTTCAATTCCGTGCTGGCCAACCATTACCGCGATGGCCAGGACAGCGTCAGCTGGCACAGTGATGACGAGCCCGAACTGGGCGGGTTCCCCGTGATCGCTTCCGTGAGCTTCGGTGCGAGTCGTCGTTTCGAGTTGCGACATCGCCACAAGCGCTCCCAACCCACCTTGCGTCTCACCCTCGACCACGGCAGTGTGCTGGTCATGCGGGGCACGACCCAGACGTTCTGGATGCATCAGGTACCCAAGGAGAAAGGCGTGCATGCGCCACGAATCAATCTGACCTTTCGTCAGATCATCACGACACGGGAGCAAGTCTGAGGTGGACCGTTTCGATCTGTGTTTGGTTGGCGCCAGTGCAGGGTGACTGGCAATCGCGGAAGAAATTTCCGCTGTCATGCCCTCCTCGGTCTCGATACTTCCGCTGGAACAACATGAGAGCTTGGTCAGGAGATCAGCAGCCGCGCAGTACCGTGGGATTGCCCAGCGTCGTGCGGGGATTCGGCGCTGTTCGCGCCGGATTCAGACATCATCGTAGCCACGGTTTGTTGGCCAGCCTGCCGCAGCAGACGCAGAATCAGCGCTCTTTGGTTACCCGTCTGGTCAATGCTGCCCGACAGCAGGCAGCAAGTCTGGCAACTCGCATTGCCGGGTTGAATCCTGCTCACATTCCCGCCATGCAGAGCAGCATGGGTAACTAGCTCCGCTCTGCGAGGTCATGCGAATCGCCATGGGCTGCAGGGGCTGGTCCAGCTTTTCGGGATTGAATCTTCCGCCCTCATGGCCAGTCTCGCGCTTGCAAGGCATGTGCGCTGCGAGACCGGACTCATCCTCTGAACGCTCTCAGTACTGTTCTTCGCGTGTGGCCACGTGTGCGTAGACTTCCGTGCTGCCGTCACTCTTCATCACCAGTACGTCATAGGGCTGGAATTGATCGTTGATCTCCATGCCTGGACTGCCAATGGGCATGCCAGGCACGGCCAGACCGACAGCATCATTTGGAGATTCGCTAAGGAAGCGTTGAATGAGGCCTGCGGGAATATGGCCTTCGAACACATAACCTTCTTCGGAAACGGCTGTATGGCAGGACTGCAGAGACGGCGCAATGCCCAGTCTCAGTTTCTGCGCGTTGAGGTCCTCGGGGTGACTTATCTGTGCCACGATACCTCGTTCGCTGATGTGATCCACCCAGCCGTTGCAGCACAGGCAGGTTGGGCTTTTGAGCACCTGCAGGACTGGCATGTCCGCCTCAGCACTCAATGCTTGTGTGGCTGGCAAAGTCTCTACCTGCTCCGGCTGACAGGCGCCCAGCAGCAAACCAGTGCTGATGCCAATGATCCAGTTTCGCCATGTGTTCACGATTCTCTCCTTACAGAGTGTGGGTGGCCTTGTCGGGATTGACTTGTCCGGCAAGCAGGTTCTCGATCTTCTTGCGCACCTGGCCGTCGACATCCTTGAAATGTATGCCGATTCCTGCTGCGCGATTGCTCTGCGCCAGCGGAGGCGTGATCCAGACGACGGTCCCCGCCACTGGTATGCGCTCCGTCTCTTCCATCAGCTTGAGCAGCATGAAGACCTCATTGCCGAGTTCGTACGAGCGCGTGGTCGGGATGAACAGTCCGCCATTTTTCAGAAATGGCATGAACGCGGCATGCAGGACGCTGCGATCCTTGATGGACAAGGACAGGATGCCGTGGCGGACGGGGCGGGATTCGTTCTCGTTCATGACGGGCAGCATGGGATCACCGGAAGTGCTTGAACAGGCGCGCAAATTCCAGCAAGAGATCCTCCAGCATGAGTTGCGTATTCGGATTGCCGGTACCGACCAGCTGCATCTGCGCGGTCGCGACGCGATTGTACAGTTGCAGCAATGCGAGTGTCTGCCCATCGGCGTGTTCGGGCGCATCACGTGTTGTCAACGATTGTGCAAGCTGCATTAGTGCTTTGCCCTTGAGTCTTGTCGCGGACGCTGTCATCCGGAACTTGCTCAGTTCCGCCAGCCAGTGCAGCAGGACGGTCAGGAACTCCATGCAGTGCGATTTGCTGTAACGACCAGCAACATTAAGCGAGTATTCCCTTTCCTGAGCCAGCGCAAGCAAGGCCTCGCCGATTTCGTCGTAGGTTGCGGCCAGGCCGGAGTCGATGATCGCCTGTGCAGCCAGCGGCCGGCCCTGGGCCAATTCGATGATCTGCTCCAGATCACTGACCGACTCCCGCGCGCTCAGGGTCAGCAGCCAGGCGAGAACTTGATCCCGCCCAGGTTTGGGCATGCGTACGCTCTGAGCGCGGCTGCTGATCGTTGACAGGACGGCTCTTGGGCGGTCGCTGAGAAGCAGGAAGACAACCTCCGCGGGCGGCTCTTCGAGCCCTTTCAGCAAGGCATTGGCGGAACTGACGCCAAGACTTTCGGCCGTATCGATGATGATGATGCGCCTGCCATTGCCGTGCGAACGCATTTCCAGAAATTGGCGGACATCACGCACTTGTTCGACCTTGATCTGCTTGCTGCCCTCTTCGGGAACCAGCATGAGCAGATCCGGATTGTTGCCTGCCGCGTTCAGCAGGCAAGACTTGCAATGACCACAGGCCGTGTCTGGCAGCGGATTCTGGCACAGCAGGTACTCGGATAGTCTGGAAGCGAAATGTCGCTTGCCTGTCTCTGCTTCGCCGTGCAGCAGATAGGCGTGACCGGCACTGCCCGTGCGAAATACCGTCAGTGTCTGCTGCCAGATATCCCCATGCCAGGGCAAGGGAGCCGTGTCCAGTTTTCGTGTCACAGGATTCTCTCCAGTTCACGCAGGACATCGCCTTGAACTTCTTCAAGGGCGCGCGAGGCGTCGATCAACACACATCGCTCTGGCTCGGATGTGGCCCGCTCGCGATAACTGGCTCGGACGCGATCGAAGAACTCCAGCTTTTCCAGTTCGAAACGATCCAGGCTGGCGCGCTTGCGTGCGCGCTCCAGTCCGATATGCGGGGGCAAGTCCAGGATGAGGGTCAGATCAGGTCGCAGATGGCCTTGCACCAGAGACTCCAGACTGGCAATGGTGTCCCGGTTGAGCCCGCGACCGCCGCCCTGATAAGCATAGGTGGCATCGGTGAAGCGATCCGAAACCACCCACTTGCCGGCCTCAAGCGAGGGGCGGATGACCTGATCCAGATGCTGTGCCCGTGCTGCAAAGATCAGCAGCAACTCGGTCATCTCACACATCCGCTCCGCATGGTGCCGCAGCAGCAAGGCACGGATATCCTCGGCAAGCGGAGTTCCGCCTGGTTCACGAGTGACGACAAACTCGATGTCCCGCTCCTGCAGCCTCTGGGTGATGAACTGCAGATTGCTGGTCTTTCCTGCACCCTCTCCGCCTTCCAAGGTGATGAACCGACCCTTGCCGGCGCTTTTTGGCTGGTCGCCCTGAGTCATGGTTGCTGTCCGAGTTGATGTTGCCGAACGGCGGCATTGTGCTCATCGAGAGTGTCGGAAAACACGTGGCGACCGTCCTCTGTGGCGACAAAGTAAAGTGATGTTCCTGGTGCGGGATGCAGACTGGCGTGTATCGCATCACGTCCGCTGAGTGCGATGGGCGAAGGTGGCAGACCATTGATGCGATAGGTGTTGTACGCAGTTGTGGTCTCCAGATCCTCGCGGCGGATATTGCCGTCATAGGCATCGCCCATGCCATAGATCACGGTGGGGTCCGATTGCAATCGCATGCCAAGGTGCAATCTGCGGACGAAGACCCCGGCTATCTCGGCTCTCTCACTGACCATGCCAGATTCCTTTTCAATGATGGACGCCATGATCAGTGCCTCGTAAGGCGACGTGTACGGCAGATCGTCCTGTCGCAGCGCCCATTCCTCTGCGAGCACCTGATCCAGGCGGGCAGCAGCCCGGCGAAGGATGGCAAGATCGGTGGTGCCGGCAGTGTAAAAGTAGGTGTCCGGAAACAGCAACCCTTCCATAGACGCTCTCGGACTTTTCAGAGCGGCCAGCAGTTCAGCTTCACTCAGCCCTTGCAGTGTCGGCTGCACCTTTGGGCTGCTCCAGAGTGCACTCAAGGCATCTGTGACTCTCGTGCCTTCAATGAAAGAAACGGGATACTGGACAAAGGGGCCATGCAGCAAGTGGTTCAAGGCTGAACGGGGCGTAAAACCAGGGTTCAGCGCAAATTCGCCAGCCCTGATGGCGGTATCAATGTCATGGTAGCGTGCCCAAAGCGTCAGGACGCGGGGATGTGGCAGTTCTGCGTGCTGCTGCAGCAAGGTCGCCACGCCAGCCATGCTGCTGCCCGACGGAATCTCAATGACCACTGCGCTCGCCAATGGCAGTGGGGAGTCCAGATACCGTTGCAGCCAGAGATAGCCTGCCACGACGGAAATCCCTGCGAGCAGCACAACGATCAGCGACAGTGACGCGACTCGATTGCGCATGATTCAGTCTGCATCCTTCATGAGATCCTGCACACGTCGAGTAAGTGTTCCCGGGTGCAGATGTCGGCCATGGTCGCCATTGCGCCATTCAATGACGGGCCAGATACCCATCACACTGTTGCAGACAAAAATCTCGTCGGCCTGCTGCAATTGCTTGACGTGGATATCGCTCACCTCGACGTCAATGCCATGTGCTGCACACTGATCCAGGATGATTTCCCGCGCAATGCCAGCTACGCCGGCCACTTCAAGGGCAGGCGTCAGCAAGCGACTTTGATGAACCAGAAAGAGATTGGTGCGAGTGCCTTCTATCACCTTGCCTTGTGCAGTCAGCATCACGCCTTCGTGAAAGTCGGCTGCAAGTTCCATGCTGGCCAGTACCTGATCCAGGCGATTCAAGTGCTTGATCCCTGATAGTGCCGGACTTTCGGAAACCGGGTGCTGGCAACGCATCAATCTAATGCCGGTCTCCTGCAGCCTCATGTAGTCTGCAGGCAAAGGGTACAAGGACAGGATTCTCCTGGTCAGGGACACTTCTGGTGGACGGTAGCCGCGACCTCCTGATCCACGCGAGACAATGATCTTGAGGATACAGGGGATTTCAGCCTCCTTCAAAATTACTTCAACTTCGCTTTCCAGGATATTGATATCAAGGGGGATTCTTAGGAAGCTGCAGGTGTTTTTCAAGCGCAGCAAATGACGACGCCAATACACCGGTTGTCCATTTTCCACCCGCAAGGTCTCGAACGCGCCATCACCGTAGTGCAAGGCGCGGTCGGAGATATCCAGGGTGTCTTGCGGTTGCCCGTTTACCAGCATGTCGTCACCAGAGTGCAAGCGAGGCTGGACATCGAAGGCCCGACCAATCTCAGCTAAATCGGGAGAATACCAGACTGCCGTTGGTTCCTCCGAAGCCGAAGGAATTGCTGAGAACCACATTCAACTTTGCATCTCTGCTGAAATGCGGAACGTAGTCGAGGTCACACTCCGCATCGGGATTATCTAGATTGATGGTCGGGGTGATGATCTGATCACGTAATGAAAGCACGCAGATGATGGCTTCCACAGCTCCCGAAGCGCCGAGAAGATGCCCGAGCATTGACTTTGACGAGCTTATGGCCAGTTTGCCGGCATGCTCTTTGAATACACTCTTGATCGCTTGTGTTTCGGCAATGTCGCCAGCGAGCGTGGACGTGCCGTGCGCGTTGATGTAGTCGATCTCGTGGGCATTCACTTTGGCATTGGCGAGTGCATTGCGCATGCACAGTGCTGCGCCCTTGCCGCCTTCAGATGGTGAGGTTATGTGAAAGGCATCACCGCTCATTCCGAAACCTGACAGTTCCGCGTAGATGTGAGCCCCCCTCTTGCGAGCATGCTCATATTCCTCGAGTACCAGAATGCCTGCACCATCACTCAGCACAAACCCGTCGCGATCCTTGTCCCAGGGACGACTTGCGCGCTGCGGATCGTCGTTGCGGGTGGACAAGGCTCGTGCTGCACAGAATCCCCCCAGGCCGACCGGTGAGGTCGCCATCTCCGCACCGCCTGCCAGCATGACATCCGCCTGACCACTTCGGATCATGTCTGCGGCAACGCCAATGTTGTGAGTGCCCGTGGTACACGCAGTCGTAATCGCGATGTTCGGCCCCTGGAAACCGTAGCGTATGGACAAGGTTCCACCGAGCATGTTGATGATCGAACCAGGCACGAAAAACGGAGAAATCTTGCGCGGTCCTGAGTTTCTCACCAATTCCGAACTTTCCTCGATGGAGCTGATGCCGCCAATACCCGAGCCTATTGCAACGCCACACCGTTCGAGATCGAGTGCTGTATCGAGCAACTTCGAGTCCTCGACGGCCTGCACGCCTGCTGCCAATCCGTACTGGATGAAGATATCCATCCGGCGAGCGTCCTTTGCGTTCAAATATTGCGTGCAATCAAAATTCTTAATCGATCCACCAAAGCGTGTGGTGAATTCTGTCGTATCGAACTGCGTCAGAATATTGATTCCACTACGACCTTCACGAATGGCGGACCAAGAGCTTTCGACGTCGTTACCCAGTGGTGTAACAAGCCCCAAACCAGTGATAACCACTCTTCTGCCGTACACTGCGCCACTCTCCAGAACAAATGAATAAGGATCGTCAGTAGGGATTGAATGCTTCAGACAAAATAAAAGCCACTCCGGCAATGATCCGGAGTAGCTTTGTTATGTAGCCTGAATTCGCTTACAGGTGCTTGTTGATGTAATCGCAAGCCAGTTGAACCGTGGTGATCTTCTCGGCTTCTTCGTCCGGAATTTCAGTCTCGAACTCTTCTTCCAGGGCCATTACCAATTCAACAGTATCCAAAGAATCAGCGCCTAAGTCTTCTACAAAAGAAGAAGAAGCCTTTACGTCTTCTTCCTTCACGCCAAGTTGTTCGCAGACAATTTTCTTAACGCGTTCTTCAATGCTACTCATAACTATTATTAGCTCCTAAAAACTGATATTTGATACTGCTTTTCGATTATAGTTGGTTGCTTTTGGATCAACCTGGACAATTCAAAACACAAGTTTACATCTATTTTCTGCGGGTTGTAATCTGAAAGTCTGAAATAATTCCAAAAGAAAAATTAAAAAGCTTAAAAAACATAGAGTTAAATCTCTAACTTCATATTCTACCGCATATACATGCCGCCATTCACTTGCAGAGTTTCACCAGTGATGTAGGCGCCCGAATCAGAGGCAAGAAAGCTCACTGCGGCGGCAATTTCTTCCGGTTTGCCAAATCGTGCAAGTGGTATCTGTCCCATGAGATTTTCTATCTGCTTCTCATTCAACGCCCTGGTCATATCTGTGTCGATGAAGCCAGGAGCAACGCAGTTGACCGTGATACCACGCGAACCAACTTCCCGCGCGAGTGATCGGGAAAACCCTTCAATGGCCGCTTTGGAAGCAGCGTAATTCGTCTGACCCCCGTTTCCGCTGGAGGCCACCACAGAGCTGATGTTTATGATTCGACCCCACCGGGCCTTTGTCATTCCTCTCAACATCTGCTTGCATACTCGGTACAGAGAACTGAGATTTGTGCTGATGACGTCGTCCCACTCGTCTGGTTTCATGCGCATCAGGAGATTGTCGCGTGTGATGCCTGCATTGTTCACCAGAATCAATGGCAATCCGAACTCCGCTTCTACCTGTTCAATCACTGATGCTACTGACTCGGAAAGTGCGACATTCAAGGCATATCCGCGGCCTGTAATTCCGTTGCTCTGCAAGTAGGCTGTGATGTCCTCTGCGCCTTTTTCCGAGGTTGATGTTCCTAGAACAACGCAGCCCTGGCGGCCCAACTCAACGGCGATGGCTTTGCCTATTCCGCGACTGGCACCTGTCACGAATGCAATTTTCTTGGCGTCTTTAGTCATGTATTTGGTCAGCCTCCAGTTGGCGACGTTCTTGATATCAAGTATGGATCAGTTCGTCATGCTGTCGTCTTTGCAGCTTCCGCAAGACTTGCTGCATCTTCAGTAGCGAATGTTTGTATCTGTGGATCTATGCGTTTGGAAAGCCCGCCCAGCACCTTCCCTGGCCCGCATTCGACAAGAATGCGGTAACCTTGTTCACACAGGGTGCGCACGCAGCTAACCCACTGCACTGGAAGATAAAGCTGTTGCAACAGATTTTCACGTATCGCGTGGGTCGTCAGTGCGATTCTACCATCGACATTCTGTACCACTGGAATTCGGGCCGAACTGAGCTGGACGTTGCCAAGGTCAGCTGCAAGCTTTTCTGCCGCATCACGCATCAAGGCACAATGGGAAGGCACACTCACATTAAGGGGTACCACACGTTTCGCGCCAGCGTCCTTGCAGGCCTGCATGGCGCGTTCGACAGCGACCCTTTCACCTGCGATCACCGTCTGTCCTATGGAATTGTAGTTCGCAGGCGCGACAACTGAACTACCGGCCACTTCTTGACAGATTGCTTCGATTCTACTGTCGTCCAACCCAAGAATAGCTGCCATGCCCCCTGTGCCACTCGGGACAGCTTCCTGCATGTACAGGCCACGCTGATGCACGATTCTCACTGCATCCGCGAAGGAGATAACTCCCGCGCAAGTAAGAGCGGAGTATTCGCCAAGACTGTGACCAGACAGAATGCCCGGAGTGGGGTATCCCCGAGCGGCCCAGACACGCCAGATCGCGACGGATGCAGTCAGGAGTGCCGGCTGAGTGATGTGAGTCTGGTCCAGAAGTCCTTCAGAATCTTCTGAAACGATGCGCCAGAGATCCAGTGAAAGTACATCCGAGGCCTCTTCGAAAGTCTGGCCAATTTCAGGATTTATCTCGTGAAGGGATCCGAGCATGCCAGATTTTTGAGAGCCCTGACCTGGGAAAACAAAGGCGACTTGTTGCATAGACTGAACCTGCGGAGTCATCTGGGTTGGACAAAATCGACGAATTGGGCGTCGAGCGCCGCCATTCTTTCTTGAATAACGCCCGGAACGCTGGAGCGTGCCTCGCGCAAGGCTTGCGAGATCGCGTGTCTGAACCCTCTGACGTTCGCGTTGCCATGACTTTTCACGATTATGCCCTGCAGGCCAAGCAGACTGGCGCCATTGTATTGAGATGGATCCACACGGTCAGTCAAGCTTCTCAGCATTGGTGAAAACATCAGCCGAAGCAGACCTGCCAAAAAATTATCCGAGAGCACTCGCCTGATCACAGTGGTCACCACATGGACCACCCCTTCGCTTGTCTTGATCACGAGATTACCGGCAAATCCATCGCAAACTACTATGTCAGCCTTGCCAGAATAGAGTTCATTGCCTTCGATGTAACCCACAAAGTTCAGCAAGGGAGACCTCTCCAGTAGCCTGGCTGCCTTTCTTATTTCTTCGGTACCTTTGTGCTCTTCCACGCCAATGTTCAGCAAGGCAACTCTTGGTTTACTATCGTGATGCTGGGCACGCCACAACACAGCTCCCATAATCGCAAACTCATGCAGATTGTGCGCCTCACAATTCAGATTGGCACCAACGTCCAGCAAAAGGCCATGTCCATCCGATATGGGATATGGAATCTTGGCTACAATTGCGGGCTTGGAAATGCCTGGGATGGTTTTCAACAGATGGCGCCCGATCATCAGCAATGCACCGGTGTTTCCGCCACTTACGCAGGCATCAGCTTCTCGTTGCTTCACAAGATTCACCGCGATGTACATGGAGGATTCTTTGGCGCCACGAAGAGCTGCGCCGGGACTTGATTCATTCAGCACGTGAACTGAGGTGTGAACTATTTGCAGTCTCTTTAAGAGCGATTCTTCCAACTCATCCAAGTGAGGGCTTATCAGAGCCCTGTCTCCAACAAGCAGCAAGACTGCATCTGAATGACTTCGGAGAAATTCGATAGAAGCTGGCACAGTCACGGAGGGGCCGAAGTCCCCTCCCATGACATCAATCGCGATTCGTGACTGACCTTGCAAGTTTACTTGTCACCAAGGTCCAGCACTTTCTTGCCTTTGTAGAAACCATCAGCGGTCACGTGATGGCGACGATGTACTTCGCCGGTGGTCTGGTCGGTGGAGAGTGTTGGACCAGTCAGAGCGTGGTGCGCGCGACGCATGTTGCGACGTGAGCGTGAAACTTTAACCTGTTGAACTGCCATTTTCGGACTCCTAAGTATGATGCCGCATATTGACGGACATAGTGCATTTAATTGAATTTCTTTGGATCTTTCAGTTTGATGAGCACGGCAAAAGGATTACCGCCTTGGTTGTCTATATTGCTAGCCTTCTCTTGTACCTTGTCCCTGTTGGCAGATGTCACTACCGGAGAGCAAGCATTTTCGTGGTAACTGACGATAGGCATTGCAAGTATCAGTTGCTCCTCCAAAATGTCGGCAATCACCAGCTTCGCTTCAGTCGTCAACCAAGGGTCAACATCTTCTGGAAGCCGTTCGATTTGCGCTTCAGTCTCGACAATTCCCAGTTTGAAAGACTCCTTCAACTGTATGTCGGTCTTTTCAAGGCAGCGCTGACAAACAACATTAACGTGTGTCTCAACGGCGCCTTGGACGATTCTGCGGTGCCTATCATCCAAGCTAAACTGCAGCCACACCTTCAGATCGCCAGATGGACTGGCAAGCAGCTCGCAAAATCGTTCAAACCGGGAGACAGGGATTGTTCCGCATATATTTGCGCGCTGTGCAAAGATTTTCCTTGCATCGACGTAGTCTGGTACTGGGGTCTCAGCCATAGGCGCGCAATGATAGGCGCCTAGCACGCCTGTGTCAAAAATAAATGCTACAACGGCATGATTTTTCTCGAATTACCGCGGCTTATCGACCTTTCTTGAAAAGTGCTCGATGGTCAATGCCATGGCAGGATTCAAGGGTGCCTGTATTGCCAGAGTGCCTCTCCCCGACGGAAGTTCGAAGCTGATGGAAGCTGCGTGCAGGCAGAGGCGAAATTCAGGGGACAGTTTCTTTTCCTGCCGTAGGGTGTATTTCGGGTCTCCCACAATCGGATGTCCTGAGTGCTGGCAGTGAACACGAATTTGATGCATTCGACCGGTTGCCGGACGAGCCTCGATCAATGTGGCGTCTTGAAGTTTTCTAACGACGTGGAAATGAGTCAAACTGGGCTTTCCGTCCTCACTGACTTTGACGACTTTTTCCTTGGCGCTGATTTCGATCTTCTGCAGCGGCGCATCTACGCGCTTCAACACCTGAGGCCAATATCCATGAACAAGTGCCAGATAGACCTTGTTGACGTTTCGTGCCTTGAGTTCTCCTTGTATGTATTTCAGAGCGACAGCGTTCTTGGCGATCACGAGGCAACCTGAGGTTTCCTTGTCGATCCGATGAGCAAGCTCAAGAAAATCGGTCGCATCACCCTGTTCCTTGCAATGCCATCGAAGTGCTTCGACAAACCCAAGCTTGTTGCCTGTACCTGCATGTACTGCTATGCCCTGTGGCTTGTTGACGACAAGGAAGTCCTGGTCTTCGTACAGGAATGAACCCCGTACGAGTGACAGCATATGTGCGCTGGGGGCTTCGAGAGGAGCACTCTGGGTTCTGCGTACAGGAGGAAGTCGCAGCAAGTCTCCGCAATTCAGTCGTGTCTCTGGGCTCACCCGCTTCTTGTTGACCCGGATTTCCCCTTTTCTGATCAGGCGATAAATGCGCGACTTAGGTACTCCCTTCCAGTGAGTGATGAGGAAGTTGTCGATTCGCTGTGCGTCATGGTGCCTGTCGATTGTCACCAGTTCTACAGCGAAGTGCGTGCTTTCAGAGGATTTGCTCTCTTGACTCATACATCAGGGCTTGCTGCTGGGAAAGGGTTGCGAAGTATAGCAAGGGCAACCGATCAGCCCAACCACGCTAGAGCGATGGTGTACAATGCCCAGCGCCTTTATTGCAAAACGGTGGAATATGGAAAACATCAAGCAAGCACTGGAAAGACTTCTTGGCGACGCACTGCGCAAGGCCTCCGGGATAGATGAAGTGCGGGCCAACGTCAACAGCTCCTCGCGGGCTGAGTTCGGCGACTACCAGGCGAATGGCGTCATGAGCGTTGCGAAACAACTGCGACGCAATCCCAGGGACCTTGCCGCCGAGACAGTTGCGTGTTTCCAGGGTGATCCACGAATTGCGGAGATGAGCGTTGCGGGACCTGGTTTCATCAACATCGTTCTGAGCGACGTTTATCTCGCACAAGCGGCAACACAAGCGCTTCTGGGGGGGGCACTGATTGCTGCGACGGAGCAACCGCTGCGAATCGTTGTGGATTACTCCGGGCCCAATCTTGCCAAGGAGATGCACGTTGGTCACCTGAGAGGAACAATCATAGGTGATTGTATCGCAAGGGTGCTGGATGCTCTCGGACACAAGGTGATTCGCCAGAATCATGTGGGTGACTGGGGTACCCAGTTTGGAATGTTGATCGCTTACATGGATTCTCTGAAATCCGAGCCGCTAACTTCGACGCTGGAGTTGGCGGACCTTGAGTTGTTCTATCGCAATGCGAAGGCCCGGTTTGACAGTGATCCTGGCTTCGCCGAACTTGCCCGGCAATATGTTGTCCGCCTGCAGCAAGGTGATGCTGACTGCCTCAGAGCCTGGCAGCACTTCATTGAGCACTCGCTCAAGCACTGCGAAGCCATCTACGACAAACTCGGTGTCACTCTGACGAGCGATGATCTTCGTGCTGAAAGCTTCTACAACGCGGATCTTCCACTGATTATCGAAGAATTGAACGCGCAAGGAATGCTGAGCTTGTCTGATGGTGCTCGCTGCGTGTTTCTGGAGGAATTCAGGGGCAAGGAAGGCGCACTGCTGCCAGCAATCGTGCAGAAATCGGATGGTGGCTTCCTCTACGCCACGACGGATCTGGCGGCTTTGCGCTTCCGGGGGCGCACACTGAACGCTGAACGCATCCTGTATGTTGTCGATGCCCGACAGAGTCTCCATTTCCAGCAAGTCTTCGCCATCGCGCGCAAGGCCGGCTTTGTTCCACTGGACTGTCAACTGGAACATATTGCCTATGGGACGATGATGGGAAAGGATGGAAAGCCCTTCAAGACACGAAGTGGTGACACCGTCAAACTGCAGGAATTGCTTGAGGAAGCTGTACGGCGAGCGTTGTGCATTGTAAGCGATAAGAATCCAGAACTCAGTCAAGAGGCAAGAGATCGTATAGGCAATGCCGTTGGTATAGCAGCTGTAAAGTACTCGGATCTTTCGAAAAATAGAACCAGTGACTATGTCTTTGACTGGGACAATATGTTATCCATGGAAGGCAACACCGCGCCCTACATGCTCTACGCGTATGCACGTATTCGCAGCATTCTGCGCAAGCAGGCTGAAACAGGGATTGCTTACAATCCAGGGGAAATTTTGCCTGGCGGCCTCGAGGAACGCGCACTAATGGTCAAGCTGCTGCAATACCCCGAGAGCTTGCATGTCGTCGCAGTGGATTGCATGCCAAGCCACCTGTGCTCTTATCTGTATGAGCTCGCTGGAACTTTCATGCGATTCTATGAAGTTTGTCCGGTGTTGAAAGCTGAGCCAAAAGTCCGTGCATCGCGGCTTTCTCTTGTGGCCCTGACAGCGGAAGTGCTGCAATCAGGCCTGACTCTTCTTGGAT
>JACCEC010208598.1_pt1 | contig 31026 bp, 26 predicted proteins | sample 7450121 | NCBI WGS metagenome assembly JACCEC01 (sample SAMN15323455, study PRJNA562643) | freshwater metagenome | isolation source: river surface water | place: USA:Blue River Watershed | collected 2017-08-18 | reverse complement strand
TCAGTTCGCACTGCGGGCGAAGACATTCATATTGATGAAAATATTACTTGCCGAAATGGTGATGGCTATCCTTGCGCCAAAGTTAGAATGCGCACATTCAGAAAGCCGTGTATAGGCGATAAATTCTCAAGTCGCCACGGGCAAAAGGGAACTGTCGGTCTAATTATTCCCGAGTGTGATATGCCTTATACTAAAAATGGATTAAAACCAGATATTATTATTAATCCTCACGCAATTCCAAGTCGTATGACAATCGGACAATTGAAAGAAACACTCCTTGGCAAAGTATTAACACATCTTGGAATGTTTGGAGATGGAACCAGTTTCGGAGATTTGGATGTAAAAACAATTGCGGACGAACTTCAGAAGTTGGGTTATGAGAGTTATGGAAACGAAATTATGTATGATGGACTAACCGGCGAACAATTTGATTCAAGTATATTTATTGGACCCGTATTTTATCAGAGATTGAAACACATGGTAAATGATAAGCAACACAGCAGAGCAATTGGTCCAATGGTTAATCTTACCAGGCAACCGGCCGAAGGCCGTAGTCGTGATGGCGGTTTCCGTATTGGTGAAATGGAACGCGATGTTATGCTTGCGCACGGAATGAGCAGATTCTGTAGAGAAAGATTATATGATGTTTCTGATAAATATAGTGTACATGTATGTAAGAAGTGTGGTATGATTGCGCAATATAATGATGGTGGTTCAAACAATATGATGTCAAAGTTTAGTTTTACAGTTCATAAATGTGGAGTATGTAATAATACAACAGACTTCTCATATGTAGAAATACCGTATGCTTTCAAGTTAATGGCACACGAACTACAAGCAATTAATTGTGTTCCAAGATTATTAACTGAGTAAACAGAGATTTGTATAGCATATTTATAAAATTGATTTTTTATTTGAAATATTTTTCAAACAAAACAAACCAAACCAAACCAAAATATAAAAATGAATACCGAAGAAAGAGAAATCGCAGACACCGAAGAATATTTACGATTTATTGGAAAAAAATATATGTATGTTTGGGAAAATCAGTTTTTCGACAGTTATTTTAAAATTAAGAAATATGTTATTGAACACAAACAATTACAAGATTTGAATGAACATGACTTAAGAGTTAAGTTAATAAAAACCAGATTAGTAATTGAGAGAGATTGTTATTATGAACCAGCCATTTTCTCGTTAGATACTAATTCCGTACAATATGAGAAAATTGTAGAAGGAAATATTACCGACTATATAGTAAAAAGATATAAAAATAATTAATGAATTAATTGTAAAAAATGAACGCAGAAATGGCAATTAATTCATTATTATATAATAGAAATAATACACATACTGGAGTACTTGGAACAATAATTTTTGTACTTACAATGTCTTTGGTAAACTTTTTTGTTAGAAAGATCACATTTTATTTTGAAGATATTGATTTTCAAAAAATAATAAATATTGAGTTTTTATTGCATAAATTATACAAGAAAAATGTGGTTGAATATGAAGGCAAACTATCATATGGAGTCAATATTTATAGTAATCAGCTTAAACAGTCTTATGTGTTTAGTTCTAGATTGCGTGCTCTTTGGGAATATATTATAAAAAGTATTGATACAAACTCTACAATTATGTCTATTAAAGAATATAATTTCAACACGAAAGAAGATATGGGAATATATATGGTTAATCAGAAAGATAAGTTTTTAGTATCAAAAGAATTGGAAATATATGCATACACTTATGTAGAGAATGATACTGTAAAATCTGAAACAACTGATGACAAAGCATCATCAAATAGTAATGTTTCAAAGATTTTTATTGAACTATATTCATACAAAAGTAGTGTTGAAGAAATAAAAAAGTTTGTAGATAATGTAACAAAAAAATATTTGGAACAATTGGGAACTAGTCGTATAAATAAAAAATATATTTACACACTTTCCAAAGTAAAATATGATGATGATATGTCGGATCGATGGACTGAAAATCAATTTGAAAGCACGCGAACGTTTTCCAATATGTTTTTTGATAAGAAAAAAAAAGTATTAGACAAGATTGATTTTTTCTTAAACAATAGAGATTGGTATTTTGAAAAAGGCATTCCATATTCTCTTGGAATTGGATTACATGGAAAACCTGGAACTGGAAAAACTTCTTTTATAAAAGCATTGGCAAACTTTACAGACAGACATATTGTTGTAATATCATTAAAACTTTTGAAAACAAAACGGGACTTAGAAACAATATTTTTTGAAAATAAATACAATCAATTAAATGAAAGTGGAACTATTGGATTTGATAAGAAGATCATTGTGTTTGAAGACATAGATTGTGTTGGTGATATTGTTCTTTCCAGAGAATACAAACAATTGGAAAAAATACCGGACAAAGAATTAGAAAAAGAAACTGATATATCCAAAATATGTAAAACAATATTGGAAGACCCAATTACATTGGATGATATTCTTAATTTATGGGATGGTGTGCGCGAAACACCAGGAAGAATACTTGTTATTTCTTCGAATCATTATGATAAGCTGGATAGTGCGTTAAAAAGACCTGGGCGAATTGATATTGAACTTGAAATGGGAAATGCTTCGCGCCAATCAATTTCAGAAATGTATAAACACTTTTTTTCGCAAGAAATAAATCCGGAAGATTTGGAAAAAGTGAAAGACAAATTTTATACACCGGCTGAAATAACTAATTTTTACACAACTTGTGAAAAAAGTTCGGAAACATTTCTTCACACATTACAAAATGTTTAATTTTTTATTAGTCCAAAGAAACAATCCAATTAATGTGTCTAAGAGAAGAACTTTCCATGCATTCTTATTTTGGTTTATTGCCAAATACGCAAAAATCCCATACATAATTCCGTGGAATGGTCTGTAATTATTCCACCAAATTGGTCCACCATCTGTTTCAATTCCAGTTTTTCTTGTTCCAGTTATGTAGAAGAAAAAGAATCCAAAAGAGATTATTGTTGCTAAATAACCCATATATGGCAAATATGTAACAAAAGTCATTGCTAAAAATGTTATTAGAATCCGAGTTCCAATACATCCGAAGAGAAATAATGCTGTGCGTTTTTCCATTATACTATTGTATTATGGAAAAAATATAATAGAATTGAGATTCGACTACTTATTCATCATCTAAATCATCAATAGCAACTTCTTTTTTCACATTTTTATCTAAATAGCGATACATTCGTTTGATATCTAGTTTATTAATATCGTAGGTCTCAAATATTTTTTCAATGGCATTGAGAGAATTAATATCATCTACAATATTAATGTTTTTCTCTAAATAAAAAATGCGCAACTCTTGAAAAAATGAAATCAAGTCTTTTTTATCCATATCCAACTTTTGGCATAAATCATAAATAAACTCAATATTGTTATATTCTGTGGAATATTTTGTTAGAACTTTTGTAAAACGAATATTTTCCAGTTTGTCTTTTTGACAATCTAATAAATGAAAAATACGATTGTTGTTAAATGTTTTCATCAAACTGCTCATTTCATTAAAGTGCCAAATCTGGTTCTGAAATGTGATTCGGTCAATATAATCGGAATAACACACATTTTCTAAAAAACGCAAATAAAATGGCAATCCTTTATCAACTTGTTTTGGAATTACATCTACAATATTTTCGTGCCATAAAAGGGCGACTGTTGTTCTGTCAGTTTCATTAATGAGTGTATTATGGTCTTCCATTTTATATGATTGTGAAATGAGAGATTTGGTAATAGTGTTTGTATCTTCATTGAATGTTTTTATATTAAGAATATTTTGTAAAATAGTATTACTTACAAGTTCTGGACTTTTAGAATAGAGTTTTTGAATAAATCCGAGTTTTCTCAAATCACCACATACATATTTATCAATAATGTCTATCTTAGATTCTTCAATTTCTGGAAAGTTGGTTTTAACAAGTTTTCTAATTTGTGGGGTTGTTGGCGCTTTAAGTTCAACCAGATTACAAACTTTCATAAGTTCCTTGATTTTTTTATCTACGCCATAGTTTCCAATACAAATAATGGGATTCAATGTCATACTTTCCAGGCGCTGTTTTTTTGTCTTCTTTTGGCGTATTAATTTTATAAGAGCAGTTAAACCACCTTTGTCTCCACTATTCATTCCATCAATCTCATCCATTACAATCGCTATTTTCTTTACGCGTTTGTGCATCATATCGAGAACATTATATGAAGATATGTTATTGCTGGCAATATTTTCAATAAGTGCTTTGTTTCGCACATCACCGGCATCATAATGAATAACATCATAATTCATTTTTTTTAAAATATCAAGAACAAAAGTGGTTTTTCCAACACCGGAAGAACCATAAATATAAAAACCTTTTTTGAAATTAACATTTGTATGGCATTTTTCGAAGTTTTTCAAAATATTGCACATTTCATTTTCTATTTGTGTTCGTTCCAATATTTCATTCATTATTGTAATTAATAGGTTAATTACAATATTTTAATATTGTTTTGGAATTGTTTGAACGCAAACTACTTTATCTTCCAAATCTACTGAAGTCTGCGGTTAATGGAATAAAGTTTCCACCTTTGGACTGTAATGCTCCATTGTATGAATATGGGTCATTTGGATTCGCATTTGGATAATTTGGAACACCAGTGTTATTGCTTCCAGCGCGGTATTCAGTATTTTTATATCCAGAAGATGGGTAACCAACAGCATTTGTATTGCTATTGTTTACTGGACCGCGGTAAGATTGCTGGTATCCAACCCGATCAAGACCAATAGCGCTTGCTGTCGAACTTAATAGGTTTCCGGCAGCGTCAAATGTTTTTCCAACAACATTGGTTGCCGTGTCAAATGTCTTGTTTACAACATTTCCCGCAGTATCAACTGTCTTGTTTACAACATTTCCCGCAGTATCAACTGTCTTGTTCAAAACATTTCCAGTAGCATCAACCGCATTTGTTACAGCACTTCCAGTTGCGCCAATAACTGTTTTCTTATCAAATGCGAGAGATGATGAATCTGATGATTTTGTTCCGGAACCACCGTTTCCACCACAGTCTGTACATACGCCACTTGTACTACATCCAGGACAAGCAGGACAAACAGGTGGAACAATCTGTGTTTTTAATAAGTAGTCGTCAGTTATACCAGTAGCACTTGTATTAAAATAGATATACCATCTTGCAAAAGCATCAAGCACATCACTATCAGTATTATTGGTTGAATCTATTTTGATATTTGAATCTTTGACTTCTTTATTATCATTTGGATTTGGACTATAAAGACCTTCTCGAGTAAACTTATATAATTTTTTGACATCAACATTACCTTTGTTTACTGTAGAATCGTTTATTAATACATTCTTAAATGTTATGATTACTGTGTTATCACCATTTGGCCAATACATAATTGTATGGTCATTTTTAGGATCTTGAATAAAATAGGGCGAAACAGAAGATTGGCTAAATGTTATTTCAGATGCTGGGGTCGTATTTGAACTGGTTAAAGGAGAATTATACTCATAAGAAGAAGTTGTACTTCCACGTGTATAAACATTTAGTTTACCACTTGTTCCTGATGTCATTGTTAAGAGATTTCCATTCTTAACATCATAAAACACATTTGACAATAATTGATAAACAGTTCTTACTTTGTCATAAAAGTCAACCACAATATTTGTATCGTCTTTTCCATCAGTTGTGTATCCATATGCTGTTTTTAATGGTATGCTTGAAGGTGTTGTAATCATACCGGATGACTGTTTTATTGTATCATTAAAATAACTATAACAAACTGGTTTGTAAGAGAGACTTGAAGAAGAAGAGTTTCCTGTTGTAGTATTTCCTACTGTACCTGTTAAGTCAGCTACATACAAATATGTGTCTGTTCCCCAAGTGACATAAAAGAGCTGATTTAAACTATTTTTAGCAAACCATGCTGTTTCAACATTAGATATTGTTGTTGATTTACTCTCTTCACATTGTTGACTCATTGTGCTATCTCCCTTTTTATATGTAACACTTTTTAACATAGTTCTTGGAACAATATCAATTTGACTTACTGAAGAACCAGTTGTATCAGCATCTGATACAAACTGTGTTCCAGTTACAAAAACTACATTTCCATTTCGGTTGTCATAGAAAATATCATCATATAGTTTGTAAATTGTGCTAGTATTATCATATCCTTTAACAGTTTGTTTGCTGAAACTATCGGCATTTTGCAAATATGAAATAAATCCTTCAGATACAATTCCCCAATTCTTAACAGTTGTTGCCACAACCAATACAATAAGCATTAGTAAAAATAATAATAACGGACTTAATTTGATTTCACTCATATATATTCTAAACCGAGAAATTATAGAGAAAATGATTTTTCTCTATAAAATTGAAGTTTATAGAGAGAATTATACATAATTATAAAAAATGGAAACTAAGCGTGTGAAAAAAGAGAAAGTTATTCTAAAATCGTGTTATAGCGATTCTACTGAGTTTGAAATTGGTATTGATGAAGCAGGTCGTGGACCTCTTTTCGGTCGTCTTTATGTTGCTGGTGTTATTTTACCTAAAGATAGAGAATCATATCATCATGATTGGATGAGAGATAGCAAGCAAATTAAATCACGAAAAAAAATGATTGAATTGGCTAATTATATAAAAACAAATGCGATTGCTTGGCATATTTATTATGCTGAACCTGGAGAAATTGATAGTCTCGGCATTTTAAATTGTGTTATGAAGGGAATGCATCAATGCGCAACCGAGATTTTGAAGAAAATAACACCTACAAATATTCGCAATGGATTGTTATTAGTAGATGGAAATTATTTTCGTCCTTATTCAAGATTTGATGAAGAATCCGAATCTCTAATAACTGTTCCCCATGAAACTGTAGAAAAGGGAGACGGAACATTTTCATCTATTGCGGCGGCATCTATTTTGGCAAAGAATGAACGCGATACATATATGGATGCTCTTTGTGCGGAACATCCAGAACTTGGAGAGAAATATTCGCTAAATACAAATATGGGATATGGAACAAAGGCACATTATGAAGGAATACGTGAATATGGTATTACTGAATGGCACCGCAAATCTTATAAAGGTGTTTGTTAACGTCTTCTATTACGCTTTGATTTTTTATTGTTTTTTCTGTTTTTCTTTGTTTTGTTTTTCTTGCCTCCCATAATAGAGCAACCAGGTCCTATACATTTAATCTTGTTTTCATCATTTTCTAAGTCATTTATAAACTTTTCAAGATCTACTTCTTCATATTTATCAAAGTCTTCTTTTTTTCTAGATTTTTCATCAACTTCTTTTTGAGAAGTTTCGTGTAGTCTTCTAGTGTCTTTAAGGGTTTCGGCAAGTCTTTTATCTTGTATTTTTTTTTCTTTATCTTTTTTCAATTCTTCTCTCATTTTTATTGCGTTTAATATTTTCTTTTGTTCATCAAATTGATTCATCATATTTTGTTCACGCTTTGCTTCTTCTTTTTGTTTTTTTTCTGCTTCTTTTTTAAAATCTTCATATGTAATAGGTTTTGGCACTGGCATTATATAATAAAAAAATATTTTATACCATTAGACTTTCTAAATATGTCTTGGACACTGTCTTTATACAACAAGTCTTATCCATTTTGGAATATCCAATCAAGAAATCATCTTTTCCATATGGAACAAAACCAAGCACGTATTCGACTTTCTCTCCTTCTAGTGTAAAGAAACGCGACCAACGTATGTATCCTTCTCTATCAATCTTAACCAAAATATGGTAATAATAACGGCGTTCTTCATATGAAACTGCGTGAGCAATAAACCACGTTTCGCCATCTACATTTATACCATTGGTTGAACCTCGCAAATATTCGAAAAATCTTGGAACTTTTATGGTTCTCTTGTTTATCAACATATTTGCGTGTCCAATTTTATATGTAGTAAACTCCGGCCACCAATGATAAACTACACAAATCTGGTTATTGTCATCGGCAAATAAAACCCAATTCTTCTCGATATCTGAACAACCATCAGTTTTTGTTAGAAAAGCGGACTTTACACATTCATTTGTGTAATCAATGGTTCCATATTCAACGCGCATTTTTCCGTCTTGTGTTCCGCGATTTGCGGTAAAACGCGTTTCGCCATTATGTTCAAAAAGTCGAATATCTTCTAAACCCATATATCTTCCATCCAAATCACGATTATAACCAAGTTCAAATGTCTTGTTTTCACCAAAACTTATTATATTTTTGGTTACAATGTGTGCCTTGTTTACATATCCTCCATTCTCATCAATGTAATAATTAACATGTCTTCGGCAAATAACCGGTTTTTCATTATGGAAACAAATACTTGGTGTGCTAATGGCGAATCCGTCTTCACGCGAAACATCAATATGTGACCACTTATTGTCAGAAAGTTCAAGCGGTTTACAGTAAAACTTGTAATTTGACATTACATTTTTCAAAATAGAACTCTCAATATTGTGCGCAGTCATTACACGCATACTTAGCAGTGCTAAATCAATATTTTCTGGATTATAATAATAACCCACTATGCTATATTCATAATCAATCTTGTAATCATATACATCATTTTGAACAAATAAATAATCAATCTTTGACTTATCAACACCTTCTAATTTACTTTTCGCAATTTTATAAAACTCATATGCCAACTTATGCTTGGATGTATTTCTATAATGGTGGATTATTTCGTATATATTCTCTAGACGCTTAGGATAATAGTCATAGGCAAGCATCCAATATGCTAACGCAGAATGTGGTTGATTTAGCCAATTATAGCATCGACCAATGCTGTAATAACTATGCCATACCTCGTCAAACCATCCGCCAATTTCAATCCGCTTTTTATATGTCTCAATTGCCTTTTCCAAGTTTCCATTGTCGCGATAGCTATTTGCCAAATAGAAAGTGTATCGGTCATTATTCGGCTTCTCTACTAATCCTTGTGTCAATAAACGAATATCTCTCTCAAACTTGTCGGCTTTGGCACCACCATCTCCAATATCATCAATAAATAGTGTTTTTCTTTCAAATTGTGAGTAAACTGTTCCATCTGGAGTATTAATTACTTCGTGTGTTACACCCCAATACTTGATTCCCATGTTGTTCTTGACAATTCGTACATTTTTATAGGAAAAGCGGTCGCTTCCTTGAAAGAAGTGAAATACATCCGCAGATAAAAGTTTCTCTCTAAATGTGTCAATACTGAAGTCGGATCCCTTTACCAAAACCATATCCGCATCTAATAACAAAATGTAATCGGCAACAACTCCTCCGCAGTTTTTAGGGTCTTTACATGCATCCAGAGCAAATGTCCGATTATATTCAAAGTTTTTAAATGGCTCTTCAATAACAGACCCAGATATATTATGATCAATGAAATATTTATTAATAAGCTCTTTTGTATTATCGGAACTTCCAGTATCGCAAATACAATAACAATCAATAATATCAACAATAGAATCAAATAACCTAGTTATGATTTTGGATTCATTTTTCACAATCATATTTAAACAGAGTTTAGGCATTCCTTTCACTATGAGAACTAACATATAATTGTTTTTAACCCGTTTTCATATTACAACAAGTAGAATATAGTACTTTTTCACTTATAATTTGTCAGATTACAATATATTATGGCTTGTAGTAGATACAATAATGACCCAAGTAGAATATTAAAACAAAATGCGATTTTAACATTTGCTGGAAGATATGCTTTAGATGTTCCTGGACCCGGTGGCAATATGGATTTTAACGCAGATCCACACATTCGCATTTCAAAATGGGGCGCAAACTTTAAAAACAACATGATGGATATTAATAGTGATTTACGGGGATTAACCCGCCCATTAAATCGCGATTTACCAGAAATTAATTCTTATGACAAACATGCTGTAAAACCTTCTAGCATTTCATATGGAGAGACGAATTATATAACGGATGATTCTCGTGCTACACACCCTGCTTGGACTTTTAGAGATGCAGAGATGAATCGATGGGAACAACCATTGTTAAATCCTCTTGACCAACTGGAAAAACCTTTTCACAATAATTTGAATACCCGAATTTTAGAACGCGACTATTTTGTTCGAAAAGTGTAAAAAATAAAAACAACAATACTAATATATAGTTATGGAATTAGCAATACCTTTAGTAGCACTTGGAAGTTTATATATTGTTTCAAATCAGAAAAAAAACCCAAAACCCGCACAAGAAGGGTTTTTGCCAAATACAAATATTCCTGACAAGAATTATCCAGAACTTGTTTCAAAATCTGGTTCTGATACAGAGATTACCGCAAAACTTACTACAATGAATAAATATGACGGCAAATCTGTTTATACTGATAAGTATTTTAATCCTTATGCTGAAGGTAGTTTAGTAAAAGAGAATGTTAGTTCAGACCGAACTCAATACAAATCTCTCAATGGTGAAAATGTAGATTCTGCTTATTTTGAGCACAACAATATGATGCCATTTTTTGGTGGAAAAATCAGATCCAAGGTTGATCCAGTATCAAATGAAGCTATTATGGATAATTATTTAGGAAGTGGGTCGCAAACAATTATTAAGTCGGAACAAGCACCTCTCTTTGCTCCTAATGAAAAAATCCAATGGGCAAATGGTGCTCCAAATATGAATGACTTCTATCAGTCTCGTGTTAATCCCAGTATGAAAATGTCTAATGTTAAACCATTTGAAGAGGTGAAAGTTGGTCCTGGACTTGGTCTCGGTTATGGCGCCGAAGGCGCCGGTGGATATAATGCTGGTAATGGATTACGTGAATCTTGGATGCCAAAATCTGTCGATGAATTAAGAACTGCTAATAAGCAAAAGGCTTCAGAAATGATGCAACTTGGTCATGAAGGGCCTTCTAAAAGTCGTATTACAAATGTGGGTATTTTAGGCGCTTTTCAAAAGAATCGTCCAGAGACAGCATTCGAATGGGGTCATGACCGTCTTTTTACAACAACTGGAGCATCAAAAGGACAAACACTCCACTCTATTCCAGTAGAGAGACATGTGGTTAGACCGGAAACAACTGTTGATTATGGTGGTGTTGCGCAAAGTGTTCACGCACAACAAGCTATGCCTGGAGAGGTTTTACCAAGTCATCGTATTGAATTGGGTCCTACGCAGTTGGGTGTAGCAAATGCGGTGGGTCGTGGATATGGAACTGACTCTGATTATGGAATGAAGTCAACTCAAGTATATGCTAACAATCGAAGTTCTAATACACAAGACGATTATTTTGGTGCGGTTGGAAGCAGTATTGGAGCTGTTGTTGCCCCTCTTCTTGAAATAATGCGACCTTCTCGAAAAGAGAATGTAACCGGAAATATGCGTGTATATGGAGATGCTAAGACGGCTGTTTCACAATCGTATTTATACAATCCAAATGATGCGCCTGCTCCTACAATGCGAGAGACAACAGAGAACTCTCTTAATCATTGGAATGTCAATCGTGGACAGAGTAATAATGCGTATTTGTCAACTGATGTTCAATCTACACCCCAACATAGAGATACAACACACAAATCACATACGGGTGGTGCAGGATATATTAATTCTGGAATAAGAACTTATGATGCGGAATTGGGATATAAACCAAGCACTTTGAAAGGTGACACAATTAATGGAAGATTTGGAAACTCGAATACCAATCTTTTCAATAATAATATTAATTACAATGGTAAACCAAAGGATTTTGATATGATTAATAATAGAGAAGTTATGCCGAAAATGCCTTATGTTTCACAAACAACAGAGATGTTTGGAACTTATCAGCAGAAGTCGCAGAGTTCTGGGTCAAATATCAATATGGAGAGAAATACTCCAGATTTATATGATGTTCTTAAACAGAACCCTTATGCTATTAAACGCACTTACAAATAAAAGAAAGTCACTACATGCACTTACAAATAAAAGAAAGTCACTACATGCACTTACAAATAAAAGAAAGTCACTACATGCACTTACAAATAAAAGAAAGTCACTACATGCACTTACAAATAAAGAAAGCTGTTATATGAAAAAATGTATAAATAATATATAATGTTTAATGAAACGAAGACACACGAACTTATAGATTTATTTAAAAATAATGTGAAACCTCTTAAAGCAAGTGCTATCAATAAATTGATTCGTGAAGGCGCTGATATAAATGGTATTGATAGTGAGTGTCCACTTTTTTACGCTGTTCATAATGATAATTACACGGCTGTTAAATATTTGATTGAAATAGGCGCAGATGTGAACAGAGCATCTGTAATTACTATTGATAATTCTATTGTTAGAAGATTTACTTCACTTCATTTAGCTTGTATTAATGGAAATAAACGTATTGCGGAATTATTAATCAATAATAATGCAAATATTTTAGCAAAAGATAGTAATAATAATACTCCTCTTATGCTAGCGACTTCGCGTAACCGGGTGGAGACTGTGAAAATGCTTATAGATGCGGAATTATTAAGTCCCCAGTCTTCGTTAGCATCAGCAACAGACTTGGAAGTTTCATCTTTAAATGACCATAATGATTTAGGCTATACACCACTAAATATTGCGTGTGAAAATGAAAATCGAGAATTAATTGAATTATTTGTTAGTCTTGGTGCAGATTTAAAAAGTGCTGTAAATAATGGTGATAAACCTATCCACCAATTGACTCAACGGCATCGTGGGGATTTGATTGAAATTCTTATTGAAGCAGGAGCAGACGTTAACGAAAAAAATGATTCAAATGGTGAAACACCTTTACTCATGGCAACTAACCATGACTATAACAATAATCCACTCAAACGTGAACGTACAATACAATATCTTCTCAGTCGTGGTGCAGACCCAACAATCGGCAATGACTCTAAAGTTCTACCAATACATAATGTGGCTACGAATGGAGATATTCAATCTCTGCTTCATCTTATTGAGGCTGTTGAAACAAAGGGAGACCAATATATTGGTGGATTTGATAAAGTAAGTTATATAAATGCGATACACGAAGATGGATTAACACCTCTCTGTATTGCTTGTTTAAATGAGAAAGTCCAAATAGTTCGAATACTTCTTGAGAATGGTGCTGACCCAAATTTTGTTATCAATGTTGATAATTCTAGTATATTAGATTTGCTGTTGGACACAACAGATAATCACGAACTATACAGACTTATTCTTCATGCTGGGGCGGATCCAAATTATATAGCAAATGAAAATGAACACATGCCCATAGTTCGAGCAATTTGGAAAGGTGACCCAATAATTGTAAAGATGTTAATTGAAGCAGGTGCTAATGTGAATAACATAGATACAGATGGAAATACGCCTCTCATGATTGCTTGTGGTGTTCATGAAGACTTTATTCCTAACATTAAAATGATTATAACACTCTTGAACTCAAATGCTGATATGAGTATTCGTAGTGCCGATGGTGAAACCGCGGTTGAAATATTAAAGCGACTTTATCCAGATGTAGCTGAAGAACTAAGTGTTTATAAGACGGCATTGGTGTCATATTTTTTGGATCCTCAACATCCTAGACCAATGATGTCGCAAATAGATGCGGAATCGGTGCAGAATATCAAGGATTATATAGGTGGCAATAAGAAAAGCAAACGTCGCCAAAGTGGTAAACGACATCAAAGTAATAAACGCCGCCAAAGTGGCAAACGACGAAAAACTAAAAGATCTCGTAAATAAATAAATTATTTCAAATAATTTGTCTAACTAATATTTACCAAAATTATATTGTGGATATTTATGATATAGTATATAAATCAAAGTTTATAAAAATTAAAGAAAATAAAACACATATTCCTTGAAATGGTCCTTCAATAAAATGTTCAACATAAGCATCTTTAAAAATAATGGTTTTATAATCAATATCATAGCAAAGTATAAAAAATTATATTAATCATTAAATATAATTTTTACAAATGGTGTAAACTCTTTGAGATATAGTATTTTTATTTATTTTATATAACAAATCAGATTCAAGCATTCAAAGAATGTGTTAAATGAGTGCTCATTATCAGACAATGTCATTTCAATTACATTTATCATCTGTTTCAGACCAATTGGAGTTTTAATTGACTTGGCAATAGTAATTTTAAGTTCCTCAGAAAACTCTGGTGCATATTTAGTTAATACCTTTATATACTCAGACTCTTCTTGAAGCAAAGGTATGTTTAGTTGGATTGAGAAGATTGAAGTGAATTGAAGATTGTCTAGAAGATGACAAATTGAGGTAGTTGCTACAATCATTAATCTTGTTGATAAAGGAGGTTCCTTCTTCATCATAATTAACAAAGTCTGAAGAATATCATTGGAGAACCTCTGTCCAACTGGGGTAAACTTTATGAGTCTTTCAATATCATCAATGAATATTATAGACGCTCCTGACCTGTATGAGTCAAGAAATACCTTGTGAATGGTTGTGCATACTTGTGTTTCATTCATACCAATCATTGTGTCCGCAGATATCATCCTTACAAATCCGAAATCTGACTCGGCAGCAAGTTTGGCTGCCATTGCCGTCTTTCCTGTTCCACGTTCTCCCTCAAGAAGAACCGTAACTAGTGATGTTCTACTTGATTTATGAACTTGTTTAGCAGCCTTTTGTAGAGCATCCCAGCATCGTTGAAACTGTTCACCAATGTTTGGAATAAATCCGTTCTTGAAACAATTTGATATATCTTCTTGACTCTTATTACCAAATGCTGGAATTGTAGTTTTAATAGCTTCAATAAAATCGTAGTATTCAACTATGATCTTGGAGTCGTCTAGATTTGTTTTATCTATTTTTGTTGGATCGGAAATTACTCTAGTTAATGCAAAATTGGTTGCTCTTTTACATAATGTTTCTAGTTCTGCTCCAGTAAAGTTCTTTGTAAGACTTCCTATCTCAGGGAGTCTATCAATTGCCTCTTGCGACATTCTCTTATTGGATTTCATATTTAATGTCTTAATATTAAGGATCTGAAGACGGCCTTTTTCATCTGGAAGTCCAATTTCAATATGCTTTTCAAGACGACCAGGACGTAATACAGCCTCGTCTATCATATCTTTGCGATTGGTCATTCCAATAATTAAGACATTATTCAACGACTCAACACCATCAATTTTGGATAAGAACTGGTTTACAATCGTGTCGGCAACTCCTGTATCTCCACGAGAGTTTCCTCTTTGCTTCATAATTGCATCCATCTCATCCAAGATAATAATATGAAGATCTGATGCTTCTCCGCGTTCCTTTTGCTCCTTTTCAGCATCTGCAAATAAAGCTCTAACTTTCTCTTCAGAAGCACCAACAAACTTGTCTAGAATCTCCGGGCCATTTACTATTTTTGGTTCTTTGGCATTGAGTATTTTGCCGATTTGACGTGCAATAAGAGTTTTACCACAACCGGGAGGCCCATAAAGAAGAAGGCCTTTAATGTGAGAGAAACCAAGCTGTGAGTAAAGACCAGGAAACAATCTTGATGCGAATATATCCTTGAAAATTTCGGAGAATTCAGAATCTAAACCTCCAATGCCAAGACTTTGGAAGTTGAAGTCTTTTTTGAATAGAGATGTATTAGTGCTTTTAATATTTCCATTTAGAAAAATTGGCATCTCAGATTCTCTCTTCTTGCTCCATTCTATGGTTGTTCCAGATGCTATATATTGACACACATCTTGTCTCTCTTCTTCAGAAACTTTGTTTTTGTGATCAACACTAGCAAAATCCTCTACACAGATTTCCAAATTATTTTTATTATAAATACAAATGAACTTTTGACCTCTATAAAATATATGATTATTGTAGAGAGAAGCAAAATGATTTTTGAATGGTTCAAACTCAATTGTAATTGACTTTGAGTCTTTCTTTTTAATAAATAAGTCAATTGATATGTTTATTGACCCAATTGCTAATGAAGGTGTAACCTGATAGAGACAAACTTGAACAAGTGTATCTAGTATATAACCTCCTATACTTCTCATTAAATTGTTCATTCCAATCTCGCCTTGGATTAAATCTTTTGATGGAAATGCCATATATATGAATTTTCCATCAATGTTGACATTGATAGTTGGATCATCCACATTGTTATAAATGGTTACTCTTCTTGAAGATGCCTCTTTTTTTAACAACTCAAAATCGGCCATACTTATAGCAACACGATTATGACCAGCCCATGTGTTTCCACCAGGCATAACTTTAACTGATAGTTGATGTTTTACAAAAGATGACATTTTATATTTATGTTAAATTGTTTTTGTTTATGTTTTATATAATATTTATTAGAGAAATAAATCAATTTTATGTCTTCTTACATCATTGAAGGGTCTAATTTAAATAATGGCTCTGATTTAGATGATGACACAACAGATTTTGGTTTTTGAATAGAAACAGTAGCAGGAGCAGGAACAGGAACAGGAGCATTTGATTGTGTTCCTTCTTTTGCCGAAACATGTTTTTGTAAAAGTTCTTTTTGTAAGTTCCTATTTATATTTTCCAGTTCCGCAATTCTTCTTTCATACAAATTAATTTGTTCTCCTTGCTTTGTAAGAAGATCAACCACTTGTTGTATTGATAGTGGAACTGGTGGTTTTCCTGGTTGGTTCAACATAATTTGCCCGTTTTTTGCCATTTCTTCTTGAACCATTTTTTCGCGTTCTTTCTCTATTTCCGCAATTTGTTTTAAAACATCCGGTTTCATTTTTGGATTTCCTGGTTCATATTTCTCTAATAATGGATCAATATCTTCCATAAAAAACTTTTTAATACTGGACTCTTTTTCCATTTTTATAAAGTCTGTTACTTTCTTTGGTGATTCTTTTACATAATCTGGATGAGGGTTATCTAATAGTTTTCTCTTATCAAATGTATTTTGTTCATGTGAAAAACATAAGATTGTCTTCATTGGATCTAACTGAACAAAAGGGATTGTATATCCTTTCAAAAACTCTCGTTCTTCTGCCACTGCTGCGTGATCCTGATATCTGGTCTGTTTTAAAAGTTCAGCTTTAAAAGCAAATGTTCCAGCTGTTGCATGATTTGGTCCATACGGACCAAATTGCATCATTTTCTTAATGTGTTTGAAATAAATATATATTTCACTTGAACCCGCACATAATGCTTCTCTATTTTCTGTCAACTTATCAACTGCGTGAGAAACACGATCTGGTGGATAGTAGTCATCATCATCCATATAAACAATAATTGTTCCAGACGCCTTACTATGCATATAGTTTCTCTTCTCTCCAAGTGAAACCTTTTTATCAAGTTCAAAATATTTTATTTGAGAGATTCCAGAACTCTCTACCAAATCTCTAATACGATCAGTTCCATCATCTACAATAATCCATTCCATTCGATCTTTTGGATATGTTTGATTTTTAAAACACTCAAACATTGTTGGAATAAATGGTCGGCGATTAAATGTCGGTGTACATATACTGACCAATGGATAATATTTTTTGGAAAGTTTTGGTGTATGTGATTTGGCTTTAACCATTTTTATTTATAACAATCCATATATTTATATTGTTATAAATGCTTATTCTTTACCTAATGTAGAAAATACTTCGGAAAATGCGTCAACTGTGCTTTTAAGTTCATTCTTTAACCATTGTTGAAGTATATAAACTTTCGGACTTTCATCCAACATAAACTTGAAGAGAAACGTGCTTATAACACTTATAATGGCAATTCCAGACCATTTGTAAGAAGGCGTATTAATTTTCAAAATATCTGGTATCACTTTGAACAATCCGGAAAACATAATTATAAAAGGCAAGTGGACAAAAATCCCGCGTAAAAATGCTTCCGCCTTATTTAAAAACCATTCATTATCATCTTCATTTATTTCGCGAAATACATGGTTTATATTTATAACTGCTTGGATTCTTCGGAACATTTCAATAAATGATCCTTCTCTAACACCACTATACAAGTTCTTTGAATCAATTGGATCACTATTAAAATACAAATAGTTTGGAATACCAAACAGAGAATAGAAGTTGTAATAAAGGAAAAAACATGATGACGCAAGAGCAATGGTTGGTCCGTAAACAATAGCAATGCGAATAATTATTAAAATTAAATAAGTAATAGGATGCGCAACTTTGAATGACAACATTGATTCTTTAAATGAACTACTCGGATCTAATGAATCTTTTACACTCTCTGCTATTCCAGAAGCAAAACTTGAAATAATACCAGCAATAACAAAATAGAAAAACGCAAGAGAAATATATGGATTGCTTCGCTTTGGATCATAAATAATTTTCCAAAAGTTTATTTTTTTACCACGCAAATAAGATTTTAATTGTTTATAAATACTTGTTAAAAATGAGATTACAGATTTTACAATAAAGTTTGAAATTACAAGAATCAAAACAAAAATAGATCGGTCTTTGAAAAAACCTTCTTTCATCGTTCCAACTAAACTTGGAGCTTTGATTGAAATTGTTTCATCAAAAAGTTTCACAATTTTGTAAAAATATTCGCTGAAAAAATATAAATAATTTACAAAATCAAACTTTTCGTAAAATTGGATTCGTTTTGAGAACCCCTCTGTCAGATTAAAATACCAATTGTAGCTCACATAAATTGTTATAAACAGAGAAAACAGAGAAATCATAATATTTTGGATGCGTTTTTTATCGGCATTATTATTTTCTTCTGGTTCTTGGTTATCTGTTTCCAATTCTTCTTTTTCTTCTCTGTCAGTTTTGAGAGGTTTTATATTATCTTGATTTTCATCTTGTTGGTTTTCAAATGGTTCATTTCGCGAATCTATGGTTTCTCTATTAAATATGAATTTTAAAGGGTTTGTTTTTAAAAATGTTGTTAATGGATTTTTAACTGTCTCTGAAAACCCTTCTATTGTTCTAAAGTTTTCTTTTTTTATGGTGTGGATTGAAGTTTTTTCCAAATTGAACTTATCTTTATTAATCCAAGTGGTTGTCATCACTATATATATACGGGGAACTATAAGATAATAATTATTACATATATTGTTCTCTGAACTCTCCAACTGTTATAATTGGAATATTCTTTTTAACTGCTTCTTTTGTCTTGGCTGTCTCTTTTGACGGGTCTTTTACAATCAAAGCAACCACATTTGCTTTCATAGACTCTTCAAGTGTTGCTCCAACTGTTGTTAAAAACTCTATTATTTCTTTATCTCTAATCCCTGACATTACAATTGCTTTTCCATTTAATGATTGTCTAACTTTTGGTTTTACTTCTTTCTTTTCAGATTCTGATTTATACATATATTGTTCTCTGAACTCTCCAACTGTTATAATTGGAATATTCTTTTTAACTGCTTCTTTTGTCTTTGCTGTCTCTTTTGATGTGTCTTTTACAATTAAAGCAACCACATTTGCTTTCATAGACTCTTCAAGTGTTGCTCCAACTGTTGTTAAAAACTCTGCTATTTCTTTATCTCTAATGCCTGACATTACAATTGCTTTTCCATTTAATGGATGAACTGTTATTGCTTTCGGTTCTTTTTTAACAGATTCTAATTTGTAAGAAAGGTCACAATCCACCAAGAATGCTTTAAATGGCTCAATACCCTCTAAAAATGTTTCAGCTCCCTTATGTATTCCAGAATCATTAAGTTGTTGAAGTTTTACTTCGCGATGAGTGGTTGAAATTAAAAAGTCCGGATTCTTTTCCATTAACCCGCTAATAATTTTGAGACCCATGCCACGTCCAAACTTATTTGATGCTGCCATAATCTCTGGTAATGTTGCCTTTTTCAAAGAAGTCTCGATTGAAGAATGAATCTTCTCTGCCATCTTTTCTTTGAATCCATCGATTTTTAATAAGTCCGCTACTGACATATGTATAATTGCTGGAATAGAGTCATATCCGGCATCAATAATTCTTCTTAGATTTCCTGCGGAAAGACTTTCTGTCTCTAAATCTGTGAAAAATCCAATAATATTTTTCTCTTTAACATCAACATTTGATTCAATATTTACAACTATAATATCTACATGAGTTGGGTTCCATTTATATTCAATGTCTGGCATCTTTGCTCCACCAGGTGCGTGTGAAATAACAGACTGAATATATGGAATAACATCTCCGGAACGAATTAGTTTAACCTCTGCGCCCGGACCAATCTTATATTCTTCAATAAACTTTCCATTAAATCCAGTTGCGTATTCTATAGTAACACCGCCAATATTTACTGGAACAACACGAACACGCGGTTTTAAATATCCATCTTGACTTGTTTTCCAAATAACATCAACAACTTGTGTGGTGGTAGTTTGTTCGTCAAGCGCCATTTTAAACGCAAATGCGTGGCTTGGATTTTTGGCACTACGAGGATAAATATTGTCATCTGAGACAATAAGACCATCCATTTCATAATCGGAAGTTGAGCGCCACTCTAATAATAAATCAGACAATGTATCTTTTGACCAAGAATCTACTAGTTTATTTTGAACAGTTTCGTGTCCAATCTCTTCAATTGCGCGCATTTGATCGCTTGGTTTAATTTGGCCGGTTGGCGATTTTATAACTTCATAACAAACAAAATGAACATCGTGGACTGTTTTATCAAGTGTTTTTGAGTTTACAAAACCAGCAACCAAGTTTCGCGCATTTGAAAAAGAATCGTTATATTTATCTTTGAAAACAGATTTTGTAATAATAAACTCTCCGCGAACAACATAACCTTTGTGATTTGGAAGACGCAGAGCCTTAATTAAATGTGAAATATCTTGTCCAACTGAGCCATCTCCACGTGTATATAGTTTTGGTGTTGAATCTTCTGTAGAATACATTCCACTTACTCCATCCAACTTACAAGAAATAACATAGGGACCTATATATTTTGAAGCCCAGGTGGATAATAAAGCGGAATCTGGTTTAATCTTATCCATTGAAGGCATATTGTAAGGAAGACGAACCTTGTCTTTTGCGCGAATAGGTGCACCAACTTGTAATATTGCTGTATTGTCTGGATATTTTTCTTGAATATATTCTCTCAACAAATCATATTGAGAATCTGTTATTATTGATAAACCCTTGGTATGGTATAAATCGTTTGCGTAAAGAACCATTGAACTTAGTTCGGATTCATTTAAACCGATTAATGTATCATATCCTTCAGACGCATATTTTGTAAGTAATGCTTTTGTTTTATTGTCTGATATTTTAGTTACTGCCATTGGATTTGGTTTCTTTGTAATAACTTCGGTTTTAGGTTTAATTATTTTTTCAGATATAATTATATTTTCTGGTGTTATTGCTTTCTGTTCTTGTGGTATTACATTCTCTTGTTCAGACTTTTTATTTTTTTTTGTCATATTTTCTTTTTTCATATTTTTCCAATCATCAATTTGTTGTTGTGTATAACAACCCGGTCCAAGAGGTTTATATTTTTTTGTTCCTTTCTTACATCTTACTATTTTTTCAGATTCATGAGATGGTGTTTTTACTAAAATCTCTTTTGGAGACAGAGATTTAGATGATGAAGATTTTTTGGATGAAAGAAACTTTGGCGATGAAGACTTTTTTGCTAGAGATTCTTTCAATTGTTCCGCTTTATTTTTTTTGGTTTTATTTTCATTTTTCATATTTTTCCAATCATCAATTTGTTGTTGTGTATAACAACCCGGTCCAAGAGGTTTATATTTTTTTGTTCCATTTGGACATCTTACTACTTTTTTCGCAACAATGTTTTCTTTTACATCGGTATCTGAAATATTCTTTGTTTTAGATTTCTCCATATATATATTACGGGTATAAAGATTTTGTATTTATATAAAGCATAAATGAATCACTGTCCAAAGAGGCGGAAAAAATGTATTCCAAAACAAATTGACCTTTTTAAATGTGTCAGCTTTATAAAATATATGAATTATTACAAGAAGAAAAATATGTGTTATAGAGATTATCAAAAGTTTTTATACATAATGCACAAAATGTATCAACCAATACCAGATCTTAAACCTCTCAGTTTATATGAACAATGGCAACAAGAACACGAAATACAAAAACTTGTTGTTGAAGAACAGAAAAAAGTTTTTATTGACTTCTCTGTAAATAAAGTTTCTGATTTAATAGAGATTGCTGAAAAAAATCCATTTATTTATGGAACACAATATAATATTGATTTAAAAATATTACACGAAATAAAACCTGAACTTTGTTTATTAAATGAAATGGTAGGAATGAAAGAGTTGAAAAAAAATATTTTAGACCAACTTCTCTATTATTTACAAGGATTTCATAAAGGATCTGATGACTATAAACATACTGTCATTACAGGTCCACCAGGAACTGGAAAAACAGAAATTGCAAAAGTTCTTGGAAATATCTATTCAAAAATGAATGTTATTCAGAAACCACAAGATGTTTTAAAAGCTCCATTTAAGAAGGCTACGCGATCTGATATGATTGCCGGATATTTAGGTCAAACCGCAATAAAAACAAAATCTCTTGTTGCACAAACATTGGGTGGTGTTTTATTCTTGGATGAAGCATATTCATTTGGAGATGACAGTTTTTCAAAAGAGTGTATTGACACATTATGCGAATTATTGAGCGACCAAAAAGATAGTTTAATGGTAATTATTGCGGGTTATGAAACTGAACTAAATGAACGATTTTTTAGTTTAAATGCTGGATTAGAATCCAGATTTGTGTGGAGATTTAAAATAGATAATTACAATGCCAATGAACTTTGGGAAATATTTATCAAAAAAGTTGAAAATTGTGGATGGAAAATTGGAAAGATTGATGGAGAGAAATGGTTTCAAAAGAATTATGATAGTTTTAGTGGATTTGGAAGAGATGTTGAATGTTTGTTGTTTAAAGTAAAGATTGCACATAGTAGGCGTGTTTATGGAAAACCTGACTGCGAAAAGAAAATAATTGAAATTGCTGACTTGGAAAGTGGATACACAATGTTTATGAAAAGTAAAGAAAATACAAAAGAATATATTTTGAAAAAGTCTCAAAAAGCATTGTCTTCAATGTTTCTTTAGGTTTTATTACATAAAACAATATATATAATATTGTATTATGAGTGATGTTCGGATTGTGAAATACAATGAGGACCTTTTTAAGGTTCCGTCCAAAACACAGAAACGAAAAAAACCGGAAAAGCCAATTAAACTGAAGTCTGAAAAAAAAGCATCAAACAAATCAATTAAAAATAGTGTCCTTAAAGAAATACGCAAAAACCAAGAGCAAAAATATAATATGTTATTGGAAGACACTACAAAGGTAACAGATTTGTCAGAGAAGTTTGAAACTGATTTCAATAATTCTCTCGAATTTATGAAGAATCTTTCCGAAAAACATAAAGAGACAAAATTGAATGAAACTATTCGAAATCATAATGCTAATGTTGAAGAGAAGAGAAGCGCAACCTATGATGAAAACTTAATACCAGTTGTTTTGGACGAATTTATTCAACCACACGAATTTATTCAACCACACGAATCTATTCAACCACACAAATCTATTCAACCAAAATCTTATGAAAATGAAATATCTAAAAATAAAATATCTGGAATTAAAATACAACAAGCACCTTCATATGGATGTTTGAAAAATGGTAGTTTACCAACTTACCGTTCTTATCATAATAAAACGTTAAAAGCACAACATTCAGTTCCTCTACAACCTTTAACTCAAACACACGCACAACCTTTAACTCAAACACACGCACAACCTTTAACTCAAACACAGACTTCAGAAGAGAGTCAGAAACCGGCGCAAACATTTGCTGAAAGAATAAAAAGTCCTACTGAACTTTTGTTAATAGAGAAAATAAAACAACGAGAAATCCAAGAAAAAACCAAAAACCAAATTGGCAAACAGAAAAAATACAAAAAACTTTTACGAAGAACATATCGTGTTGGTAGAGATAAGTATAGACCCAAAGTTGGTGTTCTTCTTCCAAATAAAACAATCAGGTCTAATGTGACCACAAAATCATATTTATTAAAACAAACACCTATTGATGAAATCCGCAAAACTCTTGTTAAACAAGGATTTATAAAAGCTGGTTCAAGTGCTCCCAATGATGTTCTAAGAAAAATATATGAATCAATTCAAATGATTGACGGAGAGATTCGCAATCATAATCCTGATAATTTATTGTATAATTTTTTCAATAGTAAGCAGTAATATTTCTCTCAAAAATTGAAATAACAAATGTTGTTTTATCTAATAGTAAATAACACAACAACAATAACAATAACAACAACAATGGAAAAGAAATTAAACTCAAAGTTTGAATCATATATTACTTCTTTCAAGGACAGTATTCGTACCAAAGCAATTGACTTGAAGTTTGAAGATAAAGCAAAAATTAATGAACTACTTGAACATGTTTATGAATATGAACGTCTTCAATATACAAAAGATGATTTGTCAAAACGAAAACGTATACAAAACTCAATTCCAACACAAAATCGATGTAATGCTAAACGCGCAGACAATAAACAATGCACAAGAAAACGCAAAGACGGAAGCGAGTTTTGTGGAACTCATACTAAAGGCGCACCACACGGACTGGCTGATGATGTATGTGGGGTTTGTACCAAAAAAATTGATGTAGTAGCAACAAATATTATGGGAATTGTTTATTATATTGACAAGTTTAACAATGTCTATAAGACTGAAGATATTTTAGAAGGAAAAACTGATCCAGCTATTATTGCTAAAGCAAAAATGATTGGAAATAAAGTGTGTATTCCTGAACTTGGATTATTATAAATGCTCTTTTATTTATTTCTCAATGGGAGCCATTTTAATTTTCTCTTTTATAACTTCTTCACGATTATCCATAATAAACTTGTTAATTTCCAATGCTTGAGCTATATTACCATCATAATATTTTGATAATATGCCTATCAAGTTTTTTTTGGTTATTGGTTTTTTTACTTTGGTTTGTGAATAAACTAGTTTTCCACCTTTTGTATCAAACTCGTCAATATTATTTTCTTTCATTGTTGTCATTAGAGTTTGCGATATTTTGTTTAACTTCTCTTTGCGAACTCTCAATTCTTTGTTAATATTTCGAATTTCATTGTCAATAGTTATCCATTCTTTGATGGTTTTAATAAGTTCAGCAGAAGACATATATATTATTTGTTATTAATATTTATTTTGTTTTCTTAAAGTTTTTATATTTATGTTCGCAGTTTCTTATTATACAAGTTATGAAAATGCGCAAAAAGTTTATAACCTTTTTCTTCTTAACTATATATATCAACTATGATGTTTAGTAATGTTCATAGAAAAACAGCACAACAAATACAGAGTGTAACACCAATTCAAATGAAGTTTAATTATAGAATTCCACAAATGCGTATTGCTCCACCACAAGTTCGTCCTCAAGATGAACTTCCCAAAATGAAATGGGGAAGACCTATTTGGACTTTTTTTCATGTAATGGCGCAAAAAATAAAACCCGAATATTTTAATTTGGTTATTAAAGATTTTTTAAGATTTGTTTCTCTCATTTGTTCAACACTTCCTTGTCCTATTTGTTCTACCCACGCAACTGAATATATGAGATCTATTAATTTTAATAATATACGGACAAAAGATGACTTGATAAATCTTTTTTTTACATTCCACAACGTTGTAAACCAGAGAAAGGGATATTCTGTTTTACAAAGAGATCAAATACCTAATTATGAAACCGCAAATACTGTTGCTGTTTTGAAAGATTTTATGCACGCGTTTGAAGATAAAAGTAGGTCGATGAAACTTATTGCCGATGATTTGGCAAGAGGGCGAATCGCAAGCCAATTAAAGTTTTGGATTAATGAAAATATTAAATATTTTTCTCCTTAAGATACAACTTGTCCAGTTCTCTTAATTTTACACTTGTACATACCCTTTGTCATAGAGCATTTTGACCCAGGATCTGCCTGCGGGACCATTTGATTTTCTTTTCCAATCATTGCTGCCCAAATAACACCACTAAATACGCCTACAATTGCCGGTATTAACGCAAACAATCCAGTAACACAATTGTTAAAATTATAATACATATCAAATCCCAGAAGAAGTGTTATAATCGCAATAAACATTCCATTAGATGCAACAAGGCTGTTTGAAGTTATAGCATATAGAAAGTATCCAAAAATGAAGGCAAATGTATGTGTACTTAATGGCAAATATGACAAAACACTATGGTTTAATGTTATTAAACTACATTTTAAAAGTTCGGTTTCTTTTCCAGCCCACACATTTTTTACAAAGTCGGTTTGAGAAATACCAATGGTAATTAATGACGAAATTATAATTCCAACTAGAACTAAAAATCCAGAAAGCTCACCCGAAAATAGAGAAGATATTACCAAAAATGCCACAATTATAAATGGCATAATTCTGTAAATTATAAATAACAACTCTTTGAACTCCATTATATATTGGGAGTATAAAAGGTTTAATGAAATAACATAAACATATTTTTCTTATATATTCTAAACAATGGGCATTCCAGCATATTTTTCACATATTATTCGAACACATCCTGGTGTTTTAAAGGCATTGAGCACTATGAGTTGCCAATTTCACAACTTATACTTAGATGCGAACTCCATCATTTATGATGTGGTTCGCGAAATAGAGAAAGCAGGAAATATGAAACCTGTATTATCTGATAATTATGAAACCATTTGCGCATCTATTTGTAGAAAAATACAATATTATATTGATGAAATACGTCCATCAAACACTGTTTATATAGCGTTTGATGGTGTTGCCCCTCTTGCTAAAATAAAACAGCAGAGAAATCGGCGAATGCGCACTGTTTTTCTCCAAAAACACAATATTGTTACGAAACCAATTTTTAGTACACTACTTATTAGCCCGGGAACAGAGTTTATGGATTTTCTTTCTACTTTTGTAAATAAACATTTTGGAGATCGCCCACAAATTATTGTGTCTTGTTCAAAGATTCCCGGCGAAGGAGAACATAAACTATTTGAATACATTCGTGAACATCCACAACAACATATTGGAAAAAATACTGTAATCTATGGATTGGATGCCGACCTTATTATGTTGTCAATCTTAGCAAACAAGAAGACTAACTTGTTTATATACAGAGAAGCACCCGACTTTATGAAAAAAATAAATGTTGAACTAAGTGAAGAATCTTATATAATGTCTATCAATCAACTTTGTGTTTCACTAAAACAAGAAATGGATTGTAAATATCAAGAAGAAGATCGTATGTATGATTATGTCGTTTTGTGTATGCTTCTGGGAAATGATTTTCTTCCGCATATTTTGTCACTTGATATACGCGGAGATGGTATGAAAACAATATTGAATGCTTACAAAGAAACTGTTGGTAAAATGGAAAATACATTTTTGATAGGTCGGAATCAAGAAATAAACTGGAAAACAATGAAGAAAGTGTTTGAAAGATTGGCAAAAGATGAAGAGAAACGAATGATAGATATGCTTGATAGAAATCGCAAACGTGCTAAGAACTTAGTTTTTACAGATGGAATGAGCAACGAAGATATTATTAATATGGCACCAATGATATATAGAGAAGAGGAAGAATACATAAATCCGAGAGAAAAGGGCTGGGAAAAAAGAAAAAAGAAAGTATTGGGAGAAGTAGTTGGATATAAAAAAGGAATGGAGTGGGTATACAAATATTATACACAAGGAACAAATGAGGAATGGACGTATGGTGATGGAGGCAAGGGATTAATACGAGAAATATTAGAAGATTGGGATTATGATAATAGAGGTAGAGTAGAAATAGATTTTTCAAGAAGTTTGGATATTAGTGAAAAAGATATTGAAGGAAAAGAAATCAAATGGGCTTATTGTAAATATTTTTGGGAGGCGGAAATGCAATGAACAAAGTATTTTACTACAATATAATACTATAAATGATAGTTTTTATAATTTTTGCGTTTGGATTATTTGGGTGGTTTATGGCAACAGGTGTGAAAATGCAATGGATAAGGTTGGTAGACATTTTTTTATATGGTCCATTTCTCATTTATTTAGGTATTGTTAGCAAGTCATATATATTATTGTTTATGGGGGCAACTACAATAACATATAATGGAAAAAATTATTTACTACATAAAAAATAAACAGCCAAATATGATTGTATAATCATATTTCGTAATGAATTGTTCTTGTTATTACAAAGTTTGTGTCATAAATCATTTTTTTTAAAAAAGAAATAGATAATAGAAAAAGTCTAAATAAAATATATAATGCCAACAATAATTACTAATGACAATATACATCATTTAGTTAGAATATTTATAATAAAAAAATACCATGAAACACCGAAAGTGTATAACCCGTTTAATCCAGATGAACCAAGAGAAGAGTTACCAATAGATTTACAAAGTATTCCAATTGGTAAATGGGATGTTTCGAGGGTAACAAAAATGTCATTTTTGTTTGCTGATTGGGATAAATTTAATGAACCATTAAATGATTGGAATGTATCAAATGTTAGAAATATGAGTTATATGTTTAGAGATTGTAAAAGATTTAATCAACCTTTAGATAAGTGGGATGTTTTAAATGTTACACATGAAGATGGAATGGAAGGTATGTTTATGGGTTGTAAAGTTTTTAATCAAGATTTAAGTAACTGGGATGTTTATAATGTTAAAAATATGGAAAACATGTTTTATTTTTGTAGACATTTAACTAAAAAACCAGAATGGATAATTAATGAAGAAACAAAGACCGAAGATATGTTTTCAGGTACACCATTAAAAAAAGTAAAGTTAGAAAAAACTAAGATTCGTCATTATAATGTAGCAAAAGCAAATAGAGATGTAGAAAATACTATAACGGAATTGTCTAAAACTAATTTACCTGGAGAATTAATAGAAGAAATAACAACATATTTTGATCCAGAAATGGCAACAAAATCAAGAAAAACATTGAGGGATAAATTAAGAAAATTAAACAAAGAAGAGTTATTTTCACAAGAGACAAGGAGAGAAGAACATCCAGGAGGGGGAGGATATGCGGGAGGGAGAAAAAAGAGAAGAAAGAGAACACAGAAGCGCAATAATAGAAAGTAATAGGTTTTTATAAATAATATAAAAAGTAAAATATAAATAAACAATAAACAATGCCAACAGTAATTACTAATGACAATATAAAACAATTAGTTAAACATTATGTTAGTGGTAAAAAAGAAAGATTACCAGAAGATATGAGAAATATTTTAATAGGTGAATGGGATGTATCACGTGTTACTAATATGAAATCATTGTTTAGTAGATGTAAAATATTTGATGAAGATATAAATGAGTGGAATGTGTCAAATGTTACAAATATGAGTTATATGTTTTCTGAATGTTTCAGATTTAATAAACCATTAAATAAGTGGAATGTATCAAAAGTTAAAAAAATGGAAAGAATGTTTGAGTTTTGTTATAATTTTGATCAACCTTTAGATAAATGGAATGTATCAAATGTTACAGATATGAGTTTTATGTTTTTGTATTGTTATAAGTTCAATAAACCATTAAATAATTGGGATGTTTCAAATGTTAGAGATATGTGTTATATGTTTGATGAATGTAGATGTTTCAATGAACCGTTAAATAATTGGAATGTATCAAAAGTTGAAAATATGAGAGGCATGTTTTACTTCTGTAGTGATTTTAATCAAGATTTAAGTAGTTGGGATGTATCAAATGTTAGAGATATGAGTCATATGTTTAATTATTGTAGGGAATTAACAATAAATCCAAATTGGATAATTAATGAAAAAACAAAAACAGATGAAATGTTTATAATATCAGCAAAAAAGAAAGGTAAAATTGGAATGTTTGATATGTCACCATTAAAAGAGACAGTTTTAGAAAAAACACATGATTGTTATAATCGGATAAAAACAAATAAAGATATAATAAACACAATACAAGTATTGTAAGAGATGCGTGATAAAACAGAAAAAGAATAACTATACAATTTGGTGATATAATAAGAAAAAGAGTAAAAGTAACAGAACGGAGGAGGGGGTAAGGAAAAGGAGGGAGAAGAAAGATAACACAGAAGCGGAATAAAAGAAAATTTTAGCGAGTTTTTTATAATCTATTGTTTATAAAAAAGTCTAAATAAAATATATAATGCCAACAATAATTACTAATGACAATATAAAACAATTAGTTAAACATTATGTTAGTGGTAATAAAAACAGAAGATTACCAGAAGATATGCGAAATATTCCAATAGGTAATTGGGATGTGTCACGCGTAACAAATATGGAATCATTATTTAGTGGATGTAAAAGATTTAATGAAGATATAAATGACTGGGATGTATCAAATGTTACAAATATGAATAAAATGTTTTCTAATTGTTTTATTTTTGACAAACCTTTGTATAAATGGAAAGTAAAAAAAGTTGAAAAAATGGAAAGAATGTTTGAGTTTTGTTATGAGTTTAATCAGGAATTAAATGATTGGGATGTATCAAATGTTGAAAAAATGGGATTTATGTTTTTCTATTGTCACAAGTTCAATAAACCATTAAATGACTGGGATGTGTCAAATGTTACAGATATGAGTTATATGTTTAAGGATTGTAGAAGGTTTAATCAACCTTTAGATAAATGGAATGTATCAAATGTTACAAATATGAGAGGCATGTTTTACTTCTGTAGTGATTTTAATCAAGATTTGAGTAGTTGGGATGTGTTTAATGTTGAAGATATGACTTATATGTTTAATTATTGTCAGAACTTAAAAATAAATCCAAATTGGAGAGTTAATGAAAAAACACAAACATATAATACGATTTTAAGTATAGAAAACCCAATAGATATGTTTAGTATGTCGCCATTAAGTGGTACAGTATTAGAAAAAACACGTTATCGTTATGATGAAAGAAAAGCGGATAAAGATTTAAAAAACACAATAGCAGCATTATCAGAAATGCGTGATAAAACAAAAAAAAGAATACCTATACCATCGGGAGATATGATAAGAAAAATAACAGATTAT
>JACCEC010410286.1_pt1 | contig 31055 bp, 25 predicted proteins | sample 7450121 | NCBI WGS metagenome assembly JACCEC01 (sample SAMN15323455, study PRJNA562643) | freshwater metagenome | isolation source: river surface water | place: USA:Blue River Watershed | collected 2017-08-18 | reverse complement strand
CAGAAGGCTTTTTCGTGCTTACTTTCGCCATCCAAAAGCCATTTGGCATCGTTTTCGGCACCCATCGGTTTCATAAAATACTCAGAGGTAAGTTCTGAAATATTTTTTCCGAAGGCTTTTTCAACCACAAGCCCCAACACTTGTGTATCGCCACTGCGGTACTCCCAATTTACCCCTGCTGGCTCTTTGGCTTCCATCAGATTTACTACATACTCTTGGTCGTCAGCGTAATACATTTTGGCAGCAAGACCCATATAGCTTTGGTCGCCCTCTTTGTAGTTTGTTCCCGAACTCATCGTTAGCAAATCTTTGATTTTGATTTTTGCTAAATCCCCTTCCTTAAAATGCGGAACATAATTTCCCACAGGTTCATCAAGCGACTTTATTTTGCCTTCACTTACGCCAATGCCTACGAGCATTGAGATGATACTTTTCGCTGCCGAAAACGAACCACTGATACTATCTTTAGTGTAGCCATCGAAGTATTTTTCGTAGAGAATTTTACCATCTTGAATCACTAAGAAGGCGTGCGTATTCGTGGAATCAATCTTTGCCAATAACAAATCTGGAAGTTCGATTTTATTGTAGAGCGAATCGTGTGGCCAAACTTGCGGAGCATCTCCGTTTTCGATGTGGCGGGTTGGATGCGTACGAAAATCAAAAATAGAGTGTTTGCCCCATGCCATAAAATTACGGATATGGTCAAACGATGGCAGGTACAAAATTCCTGAAAGTAAGGCTACGGTCAGCGAAACGCCGATAAGCGATTTTTTAAGCATTTGATTAGGTTTTTAGGTTGATTTGTGACGAGTAAAGTTAGTATTTTTATTAAAATCTACACTAAAACTGGCATAACAAAAGTTTCGCGGCAAAGCCACTTGACTATCAAGTCTTTAGAAAAAAAGTTAAAATTATCGAAAACATTCATTGTGAACAAACAATTATGTGAGTATATTTGAGATACAATTCTACTGTTACGCAGTATCCCAAATATAAGATAATGTAAATACTTGGCGGATTACCGCCTACCAATAAACTCCAAAACTATAATTCCAATGACCGACGCTGAACTATTACAAGTTGAACCACTTCTTATTGAGGACAAAACTCGTTTTGTTCTTTTCCCTATCAAACATAACGATATTTGGGAATTTTATAAAAAACACGAAGCCTCTTTCTGGACTGCCGAAGAGATTGACCTCTCTCCAGATTTGCAAGATTGGGCAAAATTGAATGATGGCGAACGTCATTTTATTTCGCACGTACTTGCTTTCTTTGCGGCATCGGATGGTATCGTGAACGAAAACTTAGCCGTAAATTTCATTTCCCGTATTCAGTTTGCCGAGGCAAAATGTTTCTATGGTTTCCAGATTATGATGGAAAATATTCACTCAGAAACTTACTCGTTGTTAATTGATACATATATTAAAGATGGCGTTGAGCGTGATAAAATGCTCAATGCCATTGACCATATTCCGTGCGTGAAGAAAAAAGCCGATTGGGCTTTGAAATGGATTGATAACGGAAACTTTATCGACCGTTTATTGGCATTTGCCGTAGTTGAGGGAATCTTCTTCTCAGGTTCGTTCTGCTCAATTTTCTGGTTGAAAAAACGTGGTTTGATGCCAGGTCTTACGTTCTCAAACGAGCTTATCTCGCGTGACGAAGGCTTGCACCGTGACTTTGCTTGCTTGCTTTACACGCAGTATATTCAAAATAAATATCCAGCCGAAAAGGTATATAACTTAGTACGTGATGCGGTTGAAATCGAGAAAGAATTCGTAACTGATGCATTGCCTGTATCATTGATTGGTATGAATGCCGAATTGATGTGCCAATACATTGAGTTCGTGGCCGACCACTTACTCGAATCGCTTGGCTTGGATAAAACTTATAATGCAACTAATCCATTCGACTTCATGGATATGATTTCGTTGCAAGGAAAAACCAATTTCTTCGAGAAACGTGTGGGCGAATACCAAAAAGCGGGTGTGATGTCGCAGAAGACAGACATGGCGTTTTCAATGGATGAAGATTTCTGATTTTTCTGTGGAGCTAATCTCCCGATTCGCTGTCATATTTTACATATTGAATCAATACAAAAAAAGCTGCAATTTAAATTTGCAGCTTTTTTTGTGGGGCGAATCTCCCGATTCGCATTATGAACGAACTGGGAAGTTCGTTCCAAGGTTATTTTTCAAATTTTACTTTTTTGTAAATATCCTTCACTGCAACATCTCTTCCGTCAATTTGCATAATATCAGTTTCATCATAAAAATCTTGATTCAGCCAGATATTAGGATTTTCGGAGCGTAAAAAACTCATCACACCCAACTCTTTTTGACTTACGAAAATAATTTGCTTTAAACTCGGTAAAGATTTATACTCGTGAAGTTTTTCGGTTACATCGAAATTTTCCGTTGCTTTCGACAAAACTTCCACAATAATATAAGGATTTGTAACAATCGCCGTAGAATTTTCCTTAAAAACTGGCTCACCTTTCACAACTGATACATCAGGCATATAATAACCACCTTCAAATTTTGGAATCTGAACGCCTGAGTTACTACCCAAAACATAATGCTCCTCATTATCTAAAAACAGATTTTTTAATATCCAAATCATATTTCCAATAATAGTTTCGTGCCAAAAAGATGCTAATCCCATAGTAATTATTTCGCTGTCGTGGTATTCTATTTTAAAGGGTAATTGACTTGCCAAATCTAAATAATCTTCTTCCGATGCAGGAATACAGACAATTTGTTTGGTTTTCAACTCCTCCAGAATAGTTTCTTTGATGCTCTTTGCGGCTACCATATTCATTGATTTTTTATCAAATATATAAAATAATCATACCACAGACAACCCCACGGCGTTTTTCTAACACTCATATCTCCACCACAAACTGCTTGCCATTTTGCTGCGGAATAAAAGTCTCGACACCAGCTTTTATCTCATCAGCCAGCACTTCGAGTAGTTTAGTTTTTACGAAATGGCGATACGTAACCAAACTTATTTCACGCACAGGTACGGGAGCTTTAAATTCTCGTATCTGCTTTTTTTGTTTTTCGCTGAAATTAATCACCGCCAACTCTGGCACAACCGTAATGCCATTATTCATTTCTACGATTTTCAGCAACGACTCTATACTTCCAGCTTCGTATTCAAGATTTCCGAAATCGGTATTTTTCTTACGTAGTTCGCACAAATTCATCATTTGCGAACGCAAACAATGCCCTTCTTCGAGCAACCAAAGTCGATTTACATCAATTTCCTCGGGTAAAATAAATTTCTTTTTGAGCGTAGTTTCTTTATCCGATACAAAAACCACCAGTTTTTCGTAAAAAAGCGGATATTCTTTCAAACCTTCAATCGTAATGGGCGTTGCCAAAATCCCTACATCAAGATGGTCTTTTTCGAGTTGTTCAACAATCTGGTCAGTATTCAGTTCACTAACTTTTACTTTTAAATTCGGATTATTTTTTAGTAAATTATACAAAAACAACGGCAAAAGGTACGGAGCAAGCGTCGGGATAATGCCTATTCTGATTTGCCCTTTTACCTCGGCTTTGGTATCATTAGCAAGTTGTTTTAGGTAAGAAGTCTCCTTCAAAATGACTTTAGCTTGCGTAATAATCCCTTTACCTGTTTCGGTTGGCACAACGGGCTGTTTGCTTCTATCAAAGAGTATCACTTCTAATTCTTCTTCGAGTTTTTTTATCATCATACTCAATGTAGCTTGCGTAACGCAACATTCATCGGCAGCTCGCTGAAAATGACGGTGTTTATCGACCGCTACTATGTATTCTAACTGTTGGAGATTCATTACTATTAAAATTAGATTTTATCTATACAAATGTAAGAACTATCATTTCTACTTAACAAATTGCTCATCAAAATGAGAATAAAATAAATTTTCTTTATTTTTTCTGTAACCTTTCTTTTTTTGCTAAGTTTCCACATACAACTAACAAAACTTATATCTATTCTGACGCTTGAACGCTCTATCCGACAATAACCTAATGCTCAAAGTAAAAACGGGCGATTTAGATAAGATGGGTCTGCTCTTTGAGCGGTATCATCGAGCTTTATTAGCTTTTTTTTACCACTCAACGGGGCAGTCGGCTCACAGCGAAGATTTGGTTCAAACGGTTTTTTATAGAATGCTCAAATATCGCCATACGTTTATAGAAAACGGCGAGTTTAGAACTTGGATGTATCATTTGGCTCGAAATGTATTAAATGACGCAATCAAAAAGAATCACCGAATGAGTTATCAGTCGGATATGACAAGCATGAGCGAACAAGCCTTTGCTGAACCTTCGGCCGATAAACAACTTGAAAAGAAGCAAGAGCACGAAAAACTTCATGCGGCCTTAGCAAAGCTTAATGCCGAGCATCGAGAAGTTTTAGTTTTAAGCCGTTTTCAAGAATTATCGTACAACGAAATTGCCGATATTTTACAAACCACCGAAGGGAACATCAAAGTAAAAGTACACCGAGCCATGAAAGAATTGAAAAGTATTTATTTGACCGAGATGATTTAAATTACCAAATGATGATGAACGAAGAATTTGATGATATAGAAAAGCAGCTTTGGGAACAAATGGGCAAGCTCCCAACGCCTGAGCCAAGCAAAGAAATGAAAACCCGTTTTCATGCAATGCTCGACACCTACAAAGCCGAAGTTGAAGACAAAAAAACAAGTGGACTGAATATCTTTCTTGCCAAATTAAAAGATATTTTCACCTACAAACCTTCGTATAATTGGGCTTATGCAATGGTTTTGATTGCCATGAGCGGTATAGTAGGATATTTTATCGGAACACCTACTAATCAGGCAGTTGCCGACCAAAACGATGTAAAAAAGCTATCATCAGAAGTGCAGGAAATGAAAGAAATGATGATGCTTTCGATGCTCGAAAACCCAACTGCCACCGAACGCCTTAAGGCGGTAAGTTATACACAAGAACTTAACAAAGTTGATGATAAAGTGATTGATGCCTTGCTAACAACGCTCAACTCTGACCCGAATGAAAACGTACGCCTCGTGACACTCGAAGCCCTGGTTCAACTGGGGAATAATCCGAGAGTACGAGAAGGACTGGTGCAGTCGCTTATGAAACAAGAATCGCCACTCGTACAAGTTGCATTGGCCGATGCCATGGTAAAATTACAGGAAAAACGCTCTGTTAAACAATTTAAACAATTACTTCAAAAAGAAGACCTTAACAAAGCCGTAAAAGGCAAAATTGAGAAAACAATTCAAGTACTTTCATAGGTATTAGGATTTAGGTAGTAGTTTTTAGAATAAATCACCTACTAATTTCTACAACCTAACTCCTCAAATCAAACAAACACAAAATTATGAAAAAACTGATTATTCCGATTTTGTCGGGAGCGGTATTGTCATGCACAAACGCTCCCGCACAAGACCCAAAATTCACCGAAGTCATCAAGAAAGAATTTGTGGTTTCGCCCAGCAATGTGCTGACAGTGTATAACGTTGATGGCTTTATCAAGGTCGAAGGTTATGAAGGCAACAAAGTTTTGATTGAAGTCGAGAAAACTATTTCGGGCAAAACGAGTGAGATTGTAGAAGAAGGAAAACAAGAATTTAAAATCGAATTTGAGCAAAAAGCCGATAGCTTGATTGCTTACATTGCCGAGCCGTTCGATTCTCGACCGAACCGAAATCGTGATAGATGGAATAAAGACGAATACCGCAAAATTCAGTATCGGTATAACCTAAATTTCACGATAAAAGTACCTAAAAGTATGAATTTAGCTGTTTCGACAATTAACAACGGAGATGTAACGGTGACTGATGTAAATGGTTTATTAAAGGCTAATAACATTAATGGCAAAATAACGCTTAAAAACGTTAAAGGAGCTAACGAAGTACGCACCATCAATGGTGATGTAAACATCAATTATACCTCTTCGCCACCCGATAATGCTAACTATTACACCCTAAACGGAAATTTGAATATCAGTTATCCAGCAGATTTTTCGGCCGATTGCGAATTCAAAACTTTTCAAGGAGATTTCTACACCGATTTTGATAACGTAGAAAAACTACCAGCCCGTGTAACAAAGACCACCAGCGAAACCGACAAAGGTACAACCCATAAACTCAGCAAAGGAAGCACTATCAGGATTGGTTCTGGAGGTAAAAACCTAAAATTTGAAACCTTCAACGGAAATGTTTATATCAAAAAATCGTAAGGCAATTGAGAGGATTGCTACACCTAAAATCAAAAATAATATTTCAAAAATCTTAAAAATATGAAATCACAGAAAACAATATTCGCTACCCTGATGCTAATCTTATCAGTATCATTTTATGCCCAAAGTCAAGAACGTGAGCAATTGGTTGTGCCACTATCAGACCCCACAAAGGAGGTAAAACTCAATGCCAACCTCATTACGGGCTCAATAAAAGTGATAGGTTATGATGGTAAAGATATTATAATTGATGCTGTCGCTCCTGTTTCAGAGAAAAAACAAGTGCGTGAACGCACCGACGGAATGAAGAAGATTTCAACCAATGATGGTTTTGAGATAGTAGCACGTGAACAAAATAATATAGTCAATGTTAGCACCGACCGAGTAAATATGAAGGTTAACCTGACCATAAAAGTACCTCGCAAGACATCGCTCAAACTCAAGACTATCAATGAGGGTGATATTTATGTGGAAAGTGTAGCTGGAAATCACGAAATATCAAATATCAATGGCGAAATCAAGATGAAAAATGTAGCGGGTTCGGTAGTGGCCAACACTATCAACGAAAACATTATCATTAACTTTACCGACATCACACCTAATACCCCAATGGCTTTCACAACTCTCAATGGGAATGTAGATGTTACGTTTCCAGCGAATCTAAAAGCCAACGTTAAGCTAAAGTCTGACATGGGAGAAGTCTTGACAGATTTTGATATTGATGTAGATAAAACAGCCGCAAAAATCAAACAAACAGCCGATAAAGAAAAAGGTCTTTATAAAATTCAGAAAGACGAATGGACTTATGGAAAAATCAACGGTGGTGGCCCCGAAATCATGATGAAGACTATGCACGGTGATGTACTAATTCGTAAAATAAAATAACAAAAAAACACCCAGTCGAAATTCGGCTGGGTGCATACTGTTTCAGTTTAGGGTAGGTATCAAAAATTATTCAGCAGGCTGAGTACTTGCATATACCAAAGCACCACCTGCAATCGCAAGGTCTTTCAACAAACTCATCATTGACATCTGCCCGCTATCACCACCTGCCATTACACCTGGCAAATGAATAGCCAAAACAAACACTAATAATAAAATAGCAAGTAAAGCTGACGCAAGTCGAGCTTTCTTTTGCATAATAATTGCCACAGCGGCTGCAATAAGGGCTACTCCTGTAAGATAGACCCAAATAACACCTCCAGGAATTGGAACCATTTTAGCCATTCCTTCAGCACCTAAGAAATGAAAAATACCGAAAATGGCCATCGGAATAGCCAAGAGAAAACGGCCGACTTTCGTAAGCGGCGAGATTACTGCTTCCATGATAAATAAGTTAGGTTAGGGTTAAGGTTGAATACAATTTCGTTGTAATATTAAATTTTTTATTGGATAAATCCAAATTTAATGGTCGAAACTTTATCTACACACATCTATTACTTTTGGTATGTACCCCGTTTTTCCAAAACATTCCATTCAACAAAACGTTAGTATATTGAAATTTTCGTTTATATACCATGCCAAAATCATTATTAAAATATAAAAATTACGATGTACACTCCATAACAACTTCACATGATGGAAACCTAAACGCCAACATTGCAACTTGGGTCATGCAAACCGCAATGGGTGGAAAAGTTGTATGTGTGGCTCTTTATAAAATTGATTATACGATTGAACTCGTAAGGGAATCGAAGATGCTCAACATCAATTTATTACATACCGAACAGACCAACCTCATCAATAAATTGGGTCGTAGAAGTGGAAAAGATAGTAATAAATTTAAAAACCTAAAGTTTGAATTAGATAACAGAGGATGTCCGTTTCTGACTGAGGCAATTGGTTATGTACAGTGTAAAGTTCTACACTCAACCGATGCTGGAGACCACGAATTATTTATATGCGAAGTTCTAAAGCAAGTGGTTTTAAATCCAGAAAAGGAGGTAATGACCAATAATTATTTACGAGAAAAAGGATTAGTTAGAGGATAAATAAAAAAGCCATTCAAGGTTCTGTTGAATGGCTTTTTTTAATAAAGAGACGATTACTTACAATCATAAGTAAAAGTAGAACTCCCTTCGAGCTTATCTTTCCCGTCAATTTGTACATAAGTCATCTTTGTTGGGAGATTATCTTTGTTATATTCGTACTTATAAGTAGTTGTTACAGGGTCTGGGCTGAAAATACTTAATAACTTATCTGTCAGAATATTATTAGCGTTTAGGTATTTGGTCATATTTGTTCCGAAAAAAGCACCCACAATAATAAACGGGATATTCGCTTTTGCTAATCCAGCATTTACAAATGCATTCGATTTAGCATCAAATGTCAAGTTTTCAATTAACGTTTCTTTCTTTCCATCGGCAGTGGCAATGAGCTTCTTGATATTATTTCCTTGATATTCTAAGACAAAATCTACATTTCCATCATCAGTGACAGCAGTCACTTGCGAAACCTGACCACTGCCATTTGTAGTAAGTTTATATTCAGTTATAAATAATGAAATAGGCGTATTTTTAGCTGTATACTTGATATTTGACATATTACCTTTTGAATCATACGAATAGGTATATGTTTCAACCCCAGCACCATCAACTAAAGTAAGTTTTGTAACTCTACTATTAGCATCATATTCGTAAGTCGATAATGCTCCGTCTTGGTCTGATGTAGTCAATAGATTTTTGGTATTATACGTTAGTTTATTTGTATAAGTATCCCCATCTTCCACTTCTACTATCATTTTTACGTAGCATTTCGTAGCTGTCGTACCTGTATTAGAACCAGTTGTAAGGTTATTAGTTGAATTGCCCGTGTTATTAGTTGCTCCCGAAATAAGATTTTCTTCTTCACAAGAATTAAGAATTAACAGCGAAAGGCTTGAAATTGTCAACAGCGATAAAAGTTTTTTCATTGCAAGTGTATGATTGTGTATGTTACTGCAAAATTATGAAAAAACTATCAATTATCACACCCTTGAATTGTTGCCTTGAAAACACTGCCTGCACTAACACTAAATCCTGGTAAAAGTTCGATTTTATTGTTAGCTTGATAATTAACCTTTGATACACCCGATAACGCATTGCTGGCACTAATCGAATCTGCCGCTTTTATTGTGGCATTTGTATTGGCATAGTTGTCTGCAGTAGTCAAGTTTAAAGTTGATGCACAAGGTGTAACCGTTAGAGCCAACGACTTACTTACTGCTCGATTATTGGCATCATCTTTTGCTTGTACGGAAACTATATACGTTCCCGCAGCTAAAGCTGGTAACGAATAACTGAGATTTACGGTACTATCAATTTTTACTCCATTGACGATTATTTCATAAATGACATGAGTTGTGATATCATCGGTTGATGGATTCCAAGATAATTGATAATTATTAGCAATTGGGGCTGTAGCTGTTAAATTGCTTGGGGTAGTAGGTGCTATCGCATCTCCCGAAATCAATTTAGCATCAGCCCAATCTCCGTGGTCGCAATTGGGATTATCGCCCGAAGTATCAGTAATCAATTTCAGTTGAGTAGTATTACTTATATCAAGATTTACATCTATGGTAGCCGATGACGGGTATAAAATCGGACTTGTAAAAGCCAAAGTATTATCTTTGTATATTTTGAAAATAACACTTCCACAGTTACCATCTAAAACTTCATCATCAATACCAATCTTTGCTCTAAATGTGTTATACTGATTAGGTGTTAGATTATAGATTACTTCCGCATTAGCATGTGTACCAAGCCCTTTAGCATACGTTATACCATTAAGTGTGAGTGGCCTACCATCACCAGCAGCATCTTCACCATTACTCTTATCAATTTCAATAGGACCAAACCCATTTGTACTTGAAAGAGGAGTCAGGTCCGAAACATAAACCTGAGAATTACTCCCAGCGTTAACTTTTGCAATGAAATTAATCTTTGAGCTTGGTGTGGCATTATTACCCAAATCAATGGCTTTGACATAACACTCAAACGATTGGTTTACAATACTTGATAGCGATGTATATTGATAAGAAAGCGTTTGTGCATTAAGTTTAGCTTTCGAGACACCGTTAATAAACACCTCATAAGCATTAATGCCTGTATTATCAGAGACACTATTCCAAGATAAATTAAATGAGTTATTTGTAATGTTATACGCTTTAATCAGTGGCTCATCGGGCGGAGTTATATCGCTCGGGTTGCAGTTTGGATAGATATCTTTTACAGAAGTTGTAGAAAGACCATATGAGTCGGTTACCCTCAACGTAACTCTATAAAAGTATAAGTGTCCATCACAGGGAACTATATCCAGATTAATTTGTGCTGTTTGCTTTGTTACATCCAAAGCAGGGTGTGAGTGGTCGTCATGATACAGACGAACTGTCCAACGGTAAGTAAGTTGACTACTTGGCTCTTCATTATCTGATACTTGTGCCGAAAGAGCAATAATATCAGTGCCGTTATTATTGAAGAAATTAATGGCATCGACACTGGTCGAGTTAATTATAGGTGGAGTATTATTGAGTGAAATAACCGTAGAAGTAGTGTCCGTAAGTCCACCCTCATCCGTAACAGTAAGTAAAACCTTGAAGGCCTGTGGATTTGATGAGCCATTATCAAATGTATGCGAAGGATTTACTCCACTACCTGTTTGTCCATCACCAAAATCCCAAGTATAGGTAAGCGTACCAGTATTTTCGGGGTCGGTTGAAGCTGACGCATCGAAAGTAACATTTAAAGGCGATGTTCCGTTTTTAGTACTTGATGTAAATTTTGCTGTTGGAGCTATATTAGTACCTAAAGTGTAATAAATTCTACGAACCTCCATAGGTTCTCCTTCATTAAATCCTAATTTTATATAGTATATTGATTGGTCGTATGGATTATACGCCAACGTTACTGCACCAAGAGCGGTTGTATTCAAATCTCTAAATGATGTTGGGTTTTCGTTATTATCAAACGAAAAACTTTTAATCCAACCAGGAGTAAAGTCAGCAAAAATATAAGTATTACGGTATTCTTCTGGAAAAGCCGTACCTGTGTACCAAACACCTCCGATGGAGCATGTGCCAGTAAAGTTGCTACCAGGAAACTCTTCAGAACCAATCGTATGAGCCATATCATTAATGATTACTCGGGCAGCTACATCTTCTTGAGAACCCTCATGAATCCATTCTACGGTTGGTTTTTTGTAGCTTGCAGGTGTATAAACTGGATTAAACCAAAGCGTAGGTCTATCATTTCCTTCATAAATTGGCCACCCAAAATTCTGACCACCTTGGTTAATAATATTTAATTCTTCACGATTGTTCCAGCCAACTTCTCCTATATACACTACCCCTGGCGACCCTGAGTTAGGTCTTACCGAAAGTCTAAATGGGTTTCGAAAACCTAATGCCCAAACGCGAGACTGAGCCGAGCGAGGAGCATTTGAGTCATAATACGGGTTCCCTCCTACCCCATCACCAGTATTAGGGTCAATTCTAAGAACTTTCCCATTATGAGAATTTATCATTTGGCAACGATAAACCCTATCTTCAACATTTTCTGCTTCTGAGATAATTCCGTCAGCCAATGCATCTCCATCATAGTCAATGCCAAGCCCGCCATCACCCGTACCAATAAATAAGGTGCCATCATTACCAAAAGCCATTCCCCCACCCGCATGATTTGTACCTGTAATAGGAATACCTGTCGATTTTGTTTCGCCCACAAGTACTAACCTTGAACCATAATCAACAGTAGTAGGTGTTTGAGGTGTGGGAGTTGTGTATCGTGTTACACGAGCAATGGTTGCTCCTTCGAGCGAATTATTAGGGTCATAACCTTCTGTACCATAGTTTAATAAATAGTACCTATCTACAACGTAATACAAATAAACATGACCATTATTAAGAAAATTAGGGTCTAATGCGAAACCCAAAATACCGTAATCGCCATATGTTGCTACTTCTTCCGAAATATCAATAAACAACGTTTTGATATTGTTTTCAACTACATATACCTTTCCATCTTTTTCCCAAACATACATTTTACCATTAGCATCAAATGTTAGACCAGTAGGATTTTGCCAGTAATTAGAATGAAGTTGGTCAACAAAGCCATTGGGCACTTGAGCATAAGTGTCGAAACCTAAAATAGTAAATAGAAATATAATGAAAAGTACTTGTCTATTCATGACAGGTTATAATATTCTTTAATTAGATATAGTTGTAGGACGAAAGTTTAAAATGATAAGTTGCTTTTAAATTATTTTCCTTTGAATTTTGGTTTTCGTTTTTGTAAAAAAGCCATTACTCCTTCGGCAAAGTCAAGGGTTTTACCCAAAATATCTTGATTTTGAGCTTCTTGCTCAAGAATTTCACTTATTGTACTACTATATGCTTGATTTAATACTTTTTTCATCAAGCCTATTGATTTTGTTGGTGCCGTTTTATAGTAGTCTGTTAGCTCTTTGATAGCCTCATCTAATTGCTCGAAGGCAACTACTTTTGTCACCAAACCTAAAGCCAATGCTTCTTCCATAAATACCTTTCGGCCTGTACTGCATAACTCAAATGTCTTTTGCATACCAATGATGCGTGGTAAAAAAAACATTGACCCTGCATCGGGCATTAGTCCAATTCCAACAAAGAGTTCACTCATGTAAGCATCTTTGTTGGCTATTATCATATCACAGGCTAAAGCCAACGACATCCCAGCCCCAGCCGCAATGCCATTCATACGACAAATAACTGGCTTCTCTGCATTTCTGATAGCACTTATCATCGGATTGTAGTTATCACGTAATGAATCACCTAACGAAGTAAGCCCGCCATCCATACCAGCTTTTAAATCTGCCCCCGAACAAAACGATTTATCGCCCGTGGCTGTCATTACAATAACACGAACCGAAGTATCTATTACAGATGCCTCAACAGCCTTCGTAATTTCTTTGATAAGACCTGTACTTAGAGCATTATATACCTGTGGGCGGTTCAGTGTTATAGTAGAAACACCATCTGAGATTTCCAAGAGTAGGTTTTCGTACATGATTGACTATCAATTATTTGGTTTTGTTATAAATTGTAATTTTTGAAGCATACATCCTTATATACGGTAAATTAACGTACAAAGTTGGGAAGGAAACTGACTTAATAAAACATTTTTATTTAAATTTTATATGAATTGCTTGTGAAACTCTATATTTGCAAACTTTTTTTACAAATAATCAAAGATTGAAGTGAGTCAACTCGGAAATGAGCAAGGTAGTGGCCATCATGGCAATGGACACCACCATCTCGACAAAGTATCTGCTGCTGGACTATTAATTGCTCTGGGAATTGTTTTTGGAGACATCGGTACTTCGCCACTTTATGTTTTAAAAGCAATCGCTGGGAATGAAGTTATTAGTGAAGAAATTATATTTGGAGCACTATCGTGTGTCTTTTGGACTCTAACTCTGCAAACCACCGCTAAGTATGTAATTTTGATATTAAAGGCAGATAATCGAGGTGAAGGAGGGATTTTTGCACTCTATACCCTCGTAAGGCGTCATGCACGATGGCTTACAATACCAGCCATCATTGGCGGCAGTACGATGATTGCCGATAGTATCATTACACCTCCCATTTCAGTCTCATCAGCAGTAGAAGGTTTGATTATTCTCTATCCGAGTATTAAAGTTGTTCCTATCGTAATTGCCATCATTTCGGGTTTATTCTTTGTGCAAATTTTAGGGACAAACGCCGTAGGAAAAGCATTCGGGCCCATCATGACAATTTGGTTTTTAATGCTTGGTACTTTTGGTGCTATCAGTGTTTTTCAAGATTTTTCGGTTTTTAAAGCCCTCAACCCTTACTACGCATATCAATTACTGGCACATCACCCAGGTGGATTCTTCTTGTTGGGTTCAGTCTTTCTTTGTACTACTGGAGCCGAAGCTCTCTATTCTGACATGGGTCACGTAGGTCGTGGAAATATCCGTATTAGTTGGATTCTCGTAAAGGTATGTTTGCTCCTCAATTATTTTGGTCAGGGCGTTTATGTAATGAGCCTTAATGGTCAAAAACTGGGCACTCGAAATCCGTTTTATGATATTATGCCCCAATGGTTTTTACCAGTGGGAATTGTCATTGCCGCAATGGCAACTATCATTGCCAGCCAAGCAATGCTTACTGGAGTATTTACGCTCATCTCAGAAGCAATTCGTTTGAACTTTTGGCCGAAAATTAAAATTAATTTCCCTTCTGACCAAAAAGGTCAAATCTATATTCCGAGCGTAAATATTATGCTTTACATTGGCTGTATTGGTGTAATTACTTATTTCAGTAGAGTTGCCGATGAAATGACGATTCAAGAAGGGCATAAAGTGCTGGTCTCTACAGCAATGGAGGCCGCCTATGGCCTTGCCATCGTATTGACGATGCTAATGAATACATTTTTATTTAGCTATTATCTCTACGCAAAAAAATCAAAATTTGCGTGGGTAGTTATCTATTTCTGCATTTTCTTCTTCATCGAGTGCTGCTTCTTAATTGCCAACCTCCAAAAGTTTATGCACGGTGGCTGGGTTTCGATGCTCATTGCTTTGGTGATGATAGGTATTATGTATATTTGGCTGAGTGCTTCAAAAATTAAAGCAAGATTGACCGAATACGAGAAACTAAGCAAATATACCGACTCATTAAAAGAACTCAGTGCTGATATTACCGTGCCAAAATACGCCACTCACTTGGTATTTTTGAGTAATGCAGGGCGTGCTTCGGAGATTGAAAATAAGATTATCTACTCTATCTTCCAAAAAAGACCTAAAAGGGCGGATGTCTATTGGTTTGTGCATATTGATACCGTTGATGACCCTTATACAATGGAGTATAAAGTCATGACCGTAGCTGACGATGATGTTTATAAAGTAAACTTCCGTTTAGGTTTCAGAGTGCCAAATAAGATAAATCTGTATTTCAGAAAAGTATTGGAAGATATGGTAAAAAATGGCGAAGTTGATATTCGTAGCCGTTATGAATCATTAAACCGCCATAATGTAATCGGAGATTTTAGATTTGTCGTACTTGAAAAATTCTTATCTTATGATAACCAGCTTTCATTCTTCGAAAACTTAATCATGAAAGCCTATTTCTTTATTAAGGGCTTCACTCCTTCAGAAGATAAATGGTTTGGGCTTGATAGTAGTGCCGTAAAAGTAGAAAAAGTGCCATTAGTGATTCGTCCAACCGAAAACATTAACCTCAAACGTATTCCGTGGGCGGGTAATGGTTCTGCGGCAACTAATGGGCATTGATAGTTTTTAAACAAAATTTAGTTTTTAGTATAAGTAAAAAATAGAATCCTCTTTTCGGGAAAAACAATCGTTTATGAAAATACTCATCACAGGCGGAGCAGGATTTGTGGGTTCAGCCTTAGCACTTTCACTCAAAGCAAATTACCCATCTTACGAAATTTATTGTTTGGATAATCTTCGTCGTAAAGGTTCAGAATTAAACGTCGCTCGACTCGGAAAAGCAGGAATTACATTCGTGCATGGCGATATTCGTAGTAAAGAAGATTTTGATACCCTCCCGATTGTTGATACCGTGATTGAGGCTTCGGCCGAGCCTTCGGTTTTGGCAGGAATCAATGGCGGAACGCCCGATTATTTGATTAACACCAATCTTTTCGGAACAGTCAATTGCTTAAACTATGCCGTAAAATGCAACGCCAAGTTCATTTTCCTTTCTACGAGCCGAGTTTACCCAATTAAAACCATCGAAACTTTGGATTTTGAGGAGAAAGAAACTCGCTTCGTATTAACTGATAATCAACCAGTTAAGGGAGTTTCCTCTAAAGGGATTGCCGAAGATTTTCCGCTCGATGGTGTGCGTTCGCTTTATGGTACAACCAAATTGGCATCTGAACTAATTATTCAAGAATACAACGAATTTTATAAACTCCCGACCGTTATCAATCGTTGTGGTGTACTCACTGGCCCGTGGCAAATGGGGAAAGTTGACCAAGGTGTAATGGTTCTCTGGATTGCCAAACACTTCTTTGAGCAAAAGCTCTCTTACATCGGTTATGGTGGCGAAGGCAAACAAACCCGTGATATTCTGCATGTAGCCGACCTTTGTCGCTTAGTTGACTGGCAAATACATAACTTCGAAAAAGTAAACGGCGAAATTCTGAACGCTGGTGGTGGTGTTGATGTGAGTGTTTCGCTACAATAATTAACCGACATTTGCCAACGGGTAACGGGCAAAACAATTCCGATTACGAAAATTAAAGAAAACCGCCCAGCAGATATTCGTTTGTACGTAACCGATAACTCAAAAGTAACTGCCCTGACAGGTTGGAAACCAGAAATTGGCGTAGAAGAAATCGTGAAGGATATTACGCAATGGTTATCAGATAATCGTGCTGATTTAGAACCGATTTTGAAATAATTTCTTTCTGTTCTTCGGTGCCTTCGACAGCTTCGGCTGTCCGATTCGCTCAAGCACCGAAGAACAGAAAACAAATGTGGCACACCTGTTTATCGCTGATAACGAGGTGTGCCACATTTATTTTTTAACGCCGTCCGAGCGGCGAGGGCTACTTCAATCTTTCCTCAAATAACTTCAAAATACGCTTATATTCATCCATCCACGAAGTTGGTTCTACAAAACCATGGTCTTCCATTGGATAGCTGGCCATTTCCCAATTTTCTTTCTTAAGTTCAATGAGGCGTTGCACCAAACGATACGAGTCTTGAATATGCACATTCACATCAACCATACCATGACAAATCAATAAATGTCCTTTCAGACCTGCTGCATGATAAATTGGCGAACTTTTGCGGTAAGCTAAACTATCGGTTTGGGGTTCGTTCAAGATATTAGCTGTGTATCCATGATTATACGCTGCCCAGTCAGTCACGGGGCGAAGTGCCGCTCCTGCTGCAAATACATCGGGCGTTGTAAACATGGCCATCAAAGTAATAAAACCACCATACGAACCACCATAAACACCTATTTTCTTAGGGTCGATACCATATTTTGAAACCAATAGTTTTGCTCCATCTACATTATCTTCTAAATCTTTTCCACCCATAAAACGATAGATTCCCGTGCGGTGGTCACGGCCGTAGCCCGCACTCGCACGATAGTCAATATCCAATACAGTATAGCCTTTATCGACCAATAAATTATGGAACATATACTCTCTCGAATACTGACTCCACCATTTATGAGCATTTTGTAAATATCCTGCACCGTGTACGAAAATCACCGCTTTCTTATTCTTCAATTTAGCCGTTGGTTCGTAAATTCTGGCAAAAACTTCTACACCATCACGAGCCGTGAATGAAATCACTTTGGCATCTTTCCAAGCATACGCCTTAAATTCATCGGTCAAAGAGTTAGTTAATTGCTCAGCTTTTGCATTGGGTTTATTCTCCTGTAAAAACAATTCCCACGGTTTATTGATGTATGAATAACGAATCGCCAACGTTGATTCATCGGGCGAAAGCGTTACATCATTTGCTCCAACCATGCTCGTTAATTTCACACGTTCGCCGCCTTCAACCGACATTTTGTAGAAATGTTGTTCGCCTGGGTGCACTTCGTTGGTAGTCAAATAAAATGATTTTTTATCTCTTGAAAGTTGAGCTTGCTGTACCTCAAATTTGCCTTTGGTAAGTTGCTTTTTTTCGCCTGTTACTAAGTTTATGGTGTAAAGGTGCGAGTATCCATCTGCTTCTGACTGAAAATACAGCGTTTGAGAATCGACCCAACCTAAGCCTCCACCGCCAAAATTAAAGCCAATTCCTGGGCCACCCACCCATGCTTCGTCGTGTTGGCGGTCGAGTAATTTTAATTTACCCGTTGCTGGGTCGAGTTGCATAATCCAACGGTCTTTGTTATCAACCGAACGAATATTCACAACCGCATAAGAGCCATCAGGCGACCAAATTGGCCCCAGAACAATCACTTTCCGAGCCGTTGGCTTCTTCTTGGTTGTATCCTTCTTGACATAATCCTTCAGGAACTCTGGTTGGTCCATAATTCCTGGAATATCCTTCGTAACTACCTGATAAACCGTATCTTTCTTTATATCATAGATAAAGTTTTCGTAGGTTGCCAAAGGCGAACCCACTTTTGTACGAGCGGCAATATCTTCTGTAAAGCCCGACTCGGTTACATAGCTTGGCACAATTGTAGATTTGGCGTTTTTGGGCTGTACCGAAAGTCGATAAGTGATGTATCGTAAATCGGGGCTGATTTGTGGTTGCTCCAAAGTTTTATCTTCGGTATAAATTTCTTTGGGGCGTTTAGCTTGGTCGAGTTTAGCCAATTTATCGGCTTCGTCTTTCTTTTCTTTGCGTTCTTTCAAGACCTCAAACATAGCCAGTTGGTCGGCTTTTAGCCATTTCTCTTCCTCATTGGCAGGTTTTGCTTCAGCTCTTTTGCTGCCTGTTAAGAAATTAGATAATTGCGTAACCGAACCATCTTCTAAGCTCAAACTAAATAAATTATTGCTTCTTCCGAAAACAATCTTGGTTTCATCACCACTAAAATACGGGTTTGATTCACGCTCAATCGTATTGGTTAGTTGCTTGATTTTTAAGGTTTTAGTATAAAGCAAATATAGTTCGCCTTGCTTTTCATAAACCTTCATTGAGCGACTTGGGCTGTAAGTACCCGACTGAGCAGGTAAGGCTCGGCGTTCTTTGGGCATAACTTTTACGGGTGTGCGGTCAGGTAAAACAAACTTATACAACGAATCGCCTTTATTTTTATCTGGATTCCACGAAAAATAGAGTGTTTTACCATCTTCCGACCAAAAAATATTACTCGGAGATGTGCCAATCCATTTCGATTGGTCTTGCATGATTTTTTCGACCGTAAGAGCTTGACCGAAAGCGATTTGAACAATAAATTGAATGACAATCAGTAGAGATAATTTTCTCATTTTTGATGAATTAGGGTTGATGAATGCCTTAGAAAGCAGTAAATATAATCAACCAATTCCAAAAAATCTTTTATTGATTAGCTGTTTTTCTACACCCACAAAGAAATCGGGCAAAAGAGGATAACAAGGCAAGAGTGGCGTAAGAAAAACGGGTGAGTGTCCGTCTTTAAAAAGCAGCTTAATGTATCCTTGGGTGAGTTTATTAGTAGCAATGTAATGTTTCACAACTTGAATATCATCAAAAGAAAACGACGTAGAATTCTCTCCAACAATAGTAATATTTTTTCTGATTGGGTCAAAAGTATAATCTTTCTGACGATTTTGCTGCCAATACTGATATTTTATACGAAAATATAGAAACGGTATTATCAAAGAAATAATCGCTACAAAAGCGACTAAAAGTTGAGCAGTTAAATCGTTTTCAATACTGAAACTTATCGAAAAGATTGCCATAGCCAAGAAAACCAAAGCTAACATAGGAATGTCAGCCAATGAAAAAAACTTAGCACGATAAGTTTGCGGTATTTTTAGGATAGAATTTTCTGTGTACAAATCAAGCGAACGTTTGTGTAATGAAAAAATACCTGTAAAAAAATACAGAAATAATATTCCAAACAAAACGAATACGACAAGCATTTTTCTAAAAATTCAAAGGGTCGAGTTCTTTAAAGTGCCCATTCATGGCTATACGTTCTTTCGTTCGTTCAACTTCGGCTACCACTGGAATAATTCTTTCGAGGTGGTCAATCAGTATTTCTTGTCTGACTTTTTCGCTCGAAGTGGTCAGAATCTCGTATTCTTCTTGCATCGAAATACCTATTTTATGAGCAATTCGATAACTAAAAGGCATGTATTCTGGCTTTTCGTAATCTACCTTTACTTTCAGTAATTGATACAGTTTTTCGACCAAACTTAGTAAATAAGGATTCACTAACTCGCTCAAATCTTCGTTTTCTATAAAAACCACATCGCCTCCTGCGTATAACTTACCTTGGGTTGGATTTTGAAAATCAACAATTCTGAAAATACGTAAGCCTTTGGTTTTAATGTCCATTCGGCCATCGCCGTAGCGTTTTGAAAGCTGCTTCACTTCTACTTCTGTGCCATAGCCAAGTAGTTTATTATTCACAAACGAAGGTATTCCAAAAGTTTTCTTTTCGTCGAGGCACTCATTTATTAACTGACGATAACGAGGCTCGAATATATGGAGATTAAGGTCTTCGTGCGGAAAGACCACTAAATTTAGCGGAAAAAGAGGTAAAAAGTTCATTGAGTTCTGAGTAATGAGTTCTGAGTTCTGACAGGGTCGCCTATGCGATTCTGAGTGTAAACGTACCTTTGTTTACTTTTACCCTTGAATTCATAATCTCAAACTTCAAATTATAGATTATTGTTTTGGCGGTAATGGTTTTTCGACACTCACTCCAACCGACATTACGTAGGGAAGCGGGTCTTGACGCATATATTGCTTCAATTTAATGGTATATTTTCCTTTCTTCGGAAACATATAATTACGAGTTGAAAGCACTTTATGGTCCCAAATATCGCCCAGCCCTTCGCCAAGTGGCTTACCTGTTTTAGGGTCAAAAAGCGTTACTTCTTCCAAGCGATTACTGATTTGCTTGCCATCTGGCCCGTAGATATAGCGAGTTACATAAAGATTATTGTAAGGATACTGCGAGGCATTACGAATCAAAAGATAAATATTGTAAGGCACAGTTTCATCTTTGACTTCAAACGTAAACGAAGGAATATTTTTTACGTACCAATTGGTATCTTTCAAATCTTCATACGATTTAAAAATGGCGTTGCTATCGCAAGCCAAAACCCATACTGAAAGCATGAGCATAGAAGCATTTCTAATGAATTTTACCAATTTTTGCTTATTATTCATCTATCTAAACTAATTTTTCGGCTGTTCCTATTTTGAAACGGACGTGATACCCATTTTATGTTTATCACGTCCGTTTTTATTTAACTATTGCTGCTCAGTGTTTGGCTTATTGGGTGGAGTTGGTTTTTCGCCACCTTGCTTATTCTGAGGGTTATTATTTGGACCACCGCCTTTTTTGTGCTGGTTTTGCTGCGGTTTCCCTTGGTTTCCACCTTGGTTATTTGGGCGGTTTTGGTTCTGCTGTGGGTTTGGTTTACCTCCCTGCTGTGCAGGTTGAGAATGATTCGGTTGTTTTCCTCCTTGTGGTTGACCACCTCCTTGCTGTGTATTTCCATTTCCGCCCTGCGGAGAGCCGCCCTGCGGTTTATTTTGTTGGTTTCCTTGTTTATTAGGGTTTTGTCCGCCTTGCTGTTGTGGCTTTGGCTGCTGATTTCCCTGCTTTTGCTGGTTATTCGGCTGCCCACCTTGCTGATTCGGATTTCCTCCTTGTTTATTTGGATTACCTTGGTTTTTCCCTTGATTTTGCGGAGAACCACCCTGTTGTGGCTTTTGTCCACCTTGCGGAGAGCCGCCCTGTTGCGGGCTACCACCACCTTGCGGAGGGTTGTTTGCCTGAACCGAATTATTACGATTCTGATTATTTGTCCCTTGCTGAGTGTTTTTTTGTTGAGAACCTCCCTGCTGATTACCTTGTGGTTTTCCACCTTGCGGTTGGCCACCTTTGTTTTGTGGTTGGTTATTATTTTTCGGAGCAACTCCTTCTTGTTTAGCAGCTTCTGGATTATTGTTTCCACGATTTTGCTGCGGCTGATTGGGGCGATTTTGTTGGTTTTTATTACCCGAATTATGTTGCGGTTTCTTGCCTTTATCCGTGTATTTTTTATCCAAACGGTCTAAGTCTGAATTTCTTGGGGCATTTTTATCAACCACTACTGAGTCAATAAGATTCAAGTCTTCCAACGAGTTTGGCAAAATTCCTTTTTCATTCATCTTCATGATTTCGACCACTTGATGAATCGGTAATGAGTGCCAGTTAATATCGTTGTTATAGCTAAACCACATAATACGACGGAAGATGTCTGTTTTCTGCAAAACGGCAATTCCTTTTTCGGTTTTTAGTGGTTTTTCTACGGTTGGAATATCGCTTAGAGCATCGAGGTACGTTTCTAACTCATAATTTAAACAGCATTTCAAACGCCCGCACTGACCCGAAAGTTTAGCAGGGTTGAGCGAAAGATTCTGATAACGAGCCGCCGAAGTCGGAATGGCACGGAAATCAGTGAGCCACGTTGAGCAACACAACTCACGGCCACAAGAGCCAATACCACCCACACGAGCAGCTTCTTGACGCAAACTGATTTGCTTCATCTCGACTCTGATTTTAAATTCAGAAGCTAAGAGTTTAATCATTTCACGAAAATCGACACGGTCATCGGCTGAATAATAGAACGTAGCCTTGGTATTATCGGACTGAAATTCTACGTCCGACATTTTCATTTGTAGCTTTAATTCCTTAGCAATTTCACGCACACGATACATCGTTGGCATATCACGTGCAATGGCTTGCTGGTGCTTTTCGAGGTCACGCTCGGTGCTTACTCGTAGAATCTTTCTGAGTTCGTCGTTATCTTTGAGACCTTTCTTAATCATTTGCAAGCGAACCAATTCGCCCTGCAACGAAACACTACCAATATGATAGCCCGAAGCCATTTCGCACACCACGAAATCGCCCGTATAAAGGTCAAGATTATTGGCGTTACGGAAATATTCTTTTCGCCCGCCTTTAAATTTTACTTCAACTACATCATAACGCATCGAGCGAGGTACGTCCATATTAGACAACCAGTCGAAAGCATTCATTTTATTGCATCCACCCGTCGAGCAGCCTCCAGAAGAGCATCCTGCTACGGTTTTATGATTCGATTTTTCGGTTTGGCCTATTGCTTTAACTGCTCCACAACCTCCCGATGAACATTGTCCACAGCCCATTTTTTATGTATATATCTATAGTTCAACCCACGAATGGGTTTAATGAAAATTTAGGCATTACGCCTAATTGTTGTTTGTTATTTTAATCAAAATAACAAATTTGGTATGAACATTCCGTGTAGGAATTAAATATCGGTAAAACTCATTAGACCATGATTTTCAAACTTGTAGGTATGAAACATCAAACTCCTATGAAAACTTCATTACACAGATAACCTATGATATGAAATTATTTTACCGTGGCAGCAAATGCCAATAATTAACTCCGATGGAATTTAATTTTTAATATTTCGTATGAAATATTAGTCACTTATTTCGACACTTTTTACGTTTATCTCACGATTCGAGATACTTCAATAAATCTTTACCGATGTCGTTTCGGAAATATTTTCCGTCAAATATAATCTTTTTTGCCATTGCCTGCGACTTTTTACGTGCAGAATTTAGCGTGCGTGCCATTCCCGTAGTTACGATTACTCGACCGCCATTGGTTTGTACCGTACCATCAGTAGCGATTTTTGTGCCAGCGTGGAAGATAATCGTATCTTTTTCGGCTTCAGGAATTGTCATTACATCACCTTTACGGTAATCTTCTGGATAACCTTTAGCCACCGAAACGGTTGCAATAGCCGCTTTCGGATTTACCGAAAGTTTGATTTTATCCAATTTACCGTCGGCAGTTGCTTTCAATAATTTTACCATATCGGTTTTTATTCTTGGTAAAACTACTTCCGTTTCTGGGTCTCCCATGCGGGCATTGTATTCAATTACGTAAGGGTCACCATTAACGTTCATCAATCCAACGAAAATAAATCCTACATATTTGATGCCTTCGGCTTGTAGACCTTCAAGTGTAGGTTTCACGATTCGTTCATCAACTTTGGCCAAAAATTCGGCATCAGCAAAAGGCACTGGCGAAACCGCCCCCATTCCACCTGTATTTAGGCCTTTATCATTTACGCCGATTCGCTTATAATCTTTGGCTTCGGGTAAAATCTTGTAGTTTTTTCCATCAGTCAATACAAAAACCGAAAGTTCGATTCCTGAAAGGTATTGTTCGATAAGTACTTTGCTACTGGCATCGCCAAATTTAGCTTCAGCAAGCATTTCATGAAGTGACGTTTTGGCATCGGCCATTGATTCTGCAATGATTACACCTTTTCCTGCCGCCAAACCATCGGCTTTCAAAACGATTGGCAAAGATTGAGTTTCGAGATAAGCCAAACCTTCCGCAAGTGTGTCTTTCGTGAAAGTTTTTGAGGCTCCAGCAGGAATGTTGTATTTCTGCATAAAGGCTTTTGAGAAATCTTTACTTCCTTCAAGTCTTGCTCCTGAAGCATCAGGGCCAACAATTTTTATTTTTTTAAGAGCTTTATCTTTTCTAAAATAATCAACCACACCACGTACCAATGGCTCTTCGGGGCCTACGATTACCATTTCGATTTTGTGTTCTTTTACTGCATTGCCTATGGCTTCAAAATCGTTTACACCAATTGGCAGATTGGTAGCGATTTGTGCTGTTCCAGCATTTCCTGGAGCAACAAAAAGATTTGTACAGTTTTTTGATTGTGCAATTTTCCAAGCAAAAGTATGCTCACGTCCGCCCGAACCAAGTATTAGAATATTCATTGAAATTAGAATCTTTGTATTTTGAACTCGTAAAGTTCGTCAAGTTTTTTGTAAAATAATATTTTTCTATGCCAATCCTATACTTTGAAAAGAGCAATTACCACATAAATAATTAATATTCAACTATTTATAGCTTACATAAACTTTTATTTTGAATATATTCATACACTTGTTTTAGCTGTTTATAGTTTGTAATATTGGTATTATTTTTCAGAAAAATGTCACATTATTCTTCGACAATGCAAAAGTCATTCAGAAAACGATACTTGACCACTATTCGGGTTTTAGTAGTTTTTTTTGTATCATTTTTTCTTTTTTCCAATACAGAAAATATTGGTATAAACGATTGGCCAAGTTATAATGGTGGCGACAATTGCAATCATTATTCAGCACTCTCGCAAATTACACCCGAGAATGTTTCGTCCTTAAAACTGGCTTGGGTTTACAGTTCGGGAGGAGCCGATACCCTAAAAAACACTACTCAAATCCAATGTAATCCATTAATTATCAAAGGCATTCTTTATGGAGTTTCGGCTGGTTCACAAGCATTTGCCATAGATGCCGCATCGGGTAAAGAAATATGGAAAACCGAGCTAAAAGATAATACTTTCAGTATGACCAGCCGAGGTGTAAGTTATTGGACAGACGGACGTGAAGAGAGAATATTTTTCGGTTACGGAGCTTTTCTTTATGCTTTAAATGCCAAAAATGGGCAGCCGATTTTATCGTTTGGTACGAAGGGGAAAATTCATCTAATTGATGGAATTCAACGCCCAGGTGCCGATGAATACGTAGTTTTGAATACACCACCCACAATCTATAAAAATACGTTGATTGTGGGTATGAGGGTCTCGGAAAGTGCAACGGCTTTGCTCGGTGATATTAGGGCTTTTGATGCACGAACAGGGAAAAAACTTTGGACTTTTCATACGATTCCTCACCCTAATGAGTTTGGGTACAAGACATGGGAAAAAGACAATTATAAAAATGTAGGCGGAGCTAATAATTGGATGGGAATGGCTATCGACCAAAAAAGAGGGATTGTTTATGCTCCAACTGGCTCAGCGGCATTTGACTTTTATGGAGGTAATCGAAAAGGAGATAATCTTTTTGCTAATTGTTTGTTGGCTTTAGATGCCAATACAGGTAAAAGACTATGGCATTTTCAGACAGTACACCACGACATTTGGGACAGAGATATTCCTGCTCCACCAAACTTATTTACCATAACTCAACATGGAAAAAAAATTGATGTTGTGTCGGTATTGAGTAAGCAGGGATTCACTTTTGTATTCGACCGAGTAAGTGGTAAGCCTATTTTTCCAATTGAAGAACGAGCAGTTATGGCTTCTACTATCAAAGGAGAGCAAACATCTCCTACACAGCCGTTTCCAGTTTTGCCCGAGCCATTTACTCGACAAAGCTTTACTATTAACGATATCAATCCATTTGCTTCCAACAAAGAACAAATAGTTGCACAAATGAAGGAGGCATCTACGGGTCAAGCTTTTATTCCATTAGGCAAAAATCGAACAATTTTCTTTCCTGGAACCGATGGCGGAGCTCAATGGGGTGGTGCAGCAGTTGATGAAAATAGTATTATGTATGTTCCTGCTAAAGAAAACCCTGTGTATAGTTCGTTGGTTGATGTACCCGCAACTACTAATAATCCATTTAATTCTTCGGGCAAAAAGCTCTATCAAGCCCACTGTATGACTTGTCATGGAGTCAATCATGAGGGAAACGAAGATGGAACATTTCCGTCACTCCAAAACATTGAAACAAAATATAATGAAGCGGCCATTCTACAGCTCATATCAAAAGGACGTGGACGTATGCCTGCCCTAACCCATATTAAAGCCGAGGAAAGTAAGGCAATTATTCAGTTTTTATTCGGAAAAGATGGCTCGATAAAAACCGCCAACAAATCGAAGCTTTCGGAAAGTCCATATAAAATTACAGGTTATAATCGCTGGTATGATAGTAATGGTTATCCTATCAGTACACCACCTTGGGGAACACTCACGGCCATTAATATGAATAATGGAAAGCGTATTTGGCAAATTCCACTGGGAGAATATCCAGAACTCACAGCAAAGGGAATTCCTGCAACTGGTACTGATAACTACGGAGGGCCAGCCGTCACGGCAGGAGGTATCTTATTTATTGCAGCCACAAAAGACCATCAATTTAGAGCCATTGACCGAAAAACAGGTAAAATACTCTGGCAAGTAACACTACCAGCGGCGGGCTATGCTTCGCCAAGTGTTTATGCCGTTGGAGAGAAGCAATACGTAGTAATTGCCTGTGGGGGTGGTAAATTAAAAACACCATCAGGTGATAAATATTTGGCTTTTGCATTACCTTAATCAAAACTCAAACTTTCCGTCTTTTTCGGTTTTGTTGATGATGCTGAAAATTTCTTTTCTGCCTTTCAGAGAAATCCTGCGGGAAACCTCAACAGCCGAAGTAAAGTAGGCAATTTTTGTGTTGAGTTCACCTTGCCCGAAAAAGTCTTTTTGGGTATTTAGTTCGTTAAGCGGAATCGGAATTGGGCTTAAATAACTCAGTTCGGTTCGGTAGTCAATGTATCGTTGGATAGAATCTTGGCTATTTACAAAACGATAATCGAGCATTAGAGCCAAGCCTTCATCAAACCACGTCGGAATTTCTTGCTTGGTTTTCCACCATCCCAATTTGGTCATGAGTTCGTCGTGGCACATTTCGTGGGCAATCACATCTACATTCAAGCCATCTTGATTCAAGATTATCCAAGAGCCCAACGGCGTTCCGATACTAAAACCTGCACCTTCGGTGGTTTTGGCGTATTTTTGGTAAGTTTCAATATTTCTACAAAAAATAATTTTTGCCTGTCCATTCTTACTTCCCCAAAAGTTTTTTAGCCGATTTTCAGCACTTTCTACATACTTAATTAATGAGTCTTGCTGTTTTTTAGTAGTCTTTTGTTCAACAAAAATATTAGGCTTTATCTCTTGAAAACTATCATATTCCACAAAGAAACAACGCAGAAACTGTGGAAAAAGCCATGCGAATAGAAGTAAGGATGTTATTATGATAAATATTGCTGGTCTTAAAACTTTCATTTAATTTTTCTCATTTTTTCGTCGAACAGGATGTCCGCCCCACAGATAACAAAACCTGTATGTGCTAAGTTATGTTATTAAATGATTATGGCGTAACTTCGCACAAAATTTTAATAATTTACTTACAAAATTCATAAATATGTACTCAATCATCCAACCAATTCACTCATATTTAGCTTTTGCTACACTTGCTTTATTGGCAGCAGCAACTATCAACGGTATTCTTGGCTCGACAAGCGAAAAAAGTTTTGAAGAAACTCATCTAAAAATCAACAAGTTTGCTTTGATAGCTACGCACACTATGTTTTTGTTGGGTTTAATACTATTATTTATTTCGCCAATTACTCAGTCAGCTTTTGCTGATATGAAAGCTACCATGAAAGATAGTACACTTCGCCAATATGCAGTTGAACACCCAACGATTAACCTGATTGCAGTTGTTTTAGTTACAATCGGTAATGTTCGCGTGAAGCGTGCAGTGGGAAATGGCCGTAAATTTAAGCAAACAGCTATTTTCTTTGGTTTGGCGTTGGTTTTAATTCTTAGTCGTATTCCTTGGTCAGCTTGGTTAGGTTGATACTTTTTCAGTCCACAGCTTACAGTCAATAGTCCACAATAGGGCCTTCAGCGTTTTGGCTGTTTGCTTTCTTCAATACAAACTAAACATAATTATTTTGGGGGCGAAAACATTGGTTTTGTACCCCATACAATACTTATCATGTTAAGACCATACCTTGGAAATATCGGACATATTTCCGTGATTATCTCTTTTGTAGCTGCCATTGTTTCGACTTATGCTTACTGGCAAGCTACACGTCCGCAGGTGTTGAGCAGCAAACAAGTTACTGACCAATGGCTTAAATTTGCCCGTGGAGCATTTTATGTGCATACCTTGGCGATTTTTGCTATTTGTGCTTCTTTGTTGAGTATTATTTTCAATCATTATTTTGAGTATCATTACGCTTGGGACAACTCTTCGTGGAGTTTACCTCTTGGTTATGCCATTTCGTGTTTTTGGCAAGACCAAGAAGGTAGTTTTTTATTGTGGATGTTCTGGAATGTGGTGTTGGGTGTTTTGTTAATCAATACTACGCTTCGTAAGACTCGTAATGCCAGTATCGAAGCTCCAACAATGACTATTTTTGCGTTGGTGCAAGTGTTTTTAGCTTCGATGATTTTGGGTGTGGTTCTTTGGGGAGATTTTAAGATTGGAAGTTCTCCATTCTTGACACTGAAAGAGTCAATGCCGAATATTCCGATTTGGAAAACGAACCCCAACTTTGTGCCGAAAGATGGAAATGGTTTGAATCCGTTACTCCAAAACTACTGGATGGTGATTCACCCGCCTACCCTATTTTTAGGTTTTGCAATGACCCTCGTACCGTTTGCTTTTTGTATTGCGGGGCTTTGGAAAAGACAATACACCGAATGGATTAAACCTTCGTTGCCTTGGACATTAACGGCGGCGGTTGTATTGGGAACTGGAATCATGATGGGTGGAATTTGGGCCTACGAAACGCTAAATTTTGGTGGTTATTGGAATTGGGACCCCGTTGAAAATGCTGTTTATGTGCCGTGGTTAGTTTTAGTAGGAAGTTTCCATACGATGCTTTTGGCTCGTAAGAGTAGCACGGCTTTAAAATATACCATTATTTTGGTCATTGCTCAGTTTATTCTGATTATCTACTCGACCTTCTTGGCTCGTAGTGGTATCCTTGGAAATGCTTCGGTTCACTCATTTACGGACTTGGGACTTTCAGGCCAATTATTGATTTACTTACTAACTTTCATCGTCGTTTCGATTGTTCTTTCGACTATTCGTTGGAAGTTTTTACCACAAGACAACGAAGAAGTTTCTACTTTCTCACGTGAGTTTTGGGTATTTTCGGGAGTGCTGATGCTTTGTTTGGCGGCTTTCCAAGTAATTGTTACGACATCGATTCCTGTGTATAATAAAGTGGGCGAAATCTTTGGAGCAAAACTCAATATGGCATTGCCAACCAATCAGGTCGAACACTTTACCCAGTTTCAGATGTGGTTCTTTGTGCTGATTACTGCACTCACGGGTGTTGCACAGTTTTTCTGGTGGAAGCGTGTACAAAAAGAAAGCCTTAATAAACTAATCAATCCGCTCGTTATCAGCCTTTTAGCTTCGGCATTAATTATTACATTTGCCAAAGTAAACAACTGGAAATATATCATATTACTAACGGCAGCGGTGTTTAGTATCGTGGCCAATGGTAGTATTCTGACTGATATTCTGAAAGGGAAGTTTAAGGTTGCGGGCGGAGCCATTACACACATGGGGTTGGCGGTGATGTTGATAGGTATTATGTTTTCGTCGGGCTACTCGAAAGTCGTTTCATTGAATTTTTCGGGAGCTAAAATCTTCAAAAACGAAAGCGACAACAAAGAAAATGCGTTATTGTGGCTAAACCGACCAACCGAACTGAGCGAGTTTTCGTTTACCTACAAAGGACAATTTGTTGATGTAAGAAATGCCCCAGGATATATCGAGAAAAAATACGTTTGGCCAGTACCAGGCAGTAATTATAAAGGGATTGCCCGTGCTGATGTAGTTGATGGTGATAAAACGTATTTCAAACGTGGCGATACGCTTGAATACGAAGCCGAAAATACCTACTTCCAAATTGAGTATTCAGATAAAGACGGAAAGAAATTTAATCTTTATCCACGTGTACAAGACAACGAAAAAATGGGAACGGTGCTTTCGCCTGACATCAAGAAATTCTGGAATAAAGACATTTACGCCTTCGTTTCGGGCCCACCAGTAGCCGAAGATGAGCGAGATTGGAGCCGTCCCGAAGAATTTGCTGTAGCGGTTGGTGATACTTTCTTCATCAATGATTACGTGGCGATTCTTGAAAATGTGGAAGGAATCAGAGAAGTTGATGGTATGCAGCTGGCCGAAGGTGATGCCGCTGCCCGTGCAACGGTGAAGATTCTCGACCGCAATGTTTCTATTACAATGCGTCCAGTTTTTGCGATTCGTAACCGTGAGGTTTGGAGCAAGCCCGAAGTGAATAACGAAATGGGGCTTCGCTTACAATTATCGAAAATTGACCCTGTTTCGGGTAAATTTGCCTTTACTGTGAGTCGAGGTCAGCGAGAATTTATTGTGCTAAAAGCTACCGAAAAGCCTCATATTAACCTACTGTGGATAGGCTTCTTCATGATTATTGTGGGTATTACACTGGCAGCCGTCCGACGTTTCCAGATTGTGGCAGCCGAAGGGTAAATTAGTGTATTGGTTATTCGTTACTGGAAAATTTGAACATAAAT
>JACCEC011271746.1_pt1 | contig 31094 bp, 31 predicted proteins | sample 7450121 | NCBI WGS metagenome assembly JACCEC01 (sample SAMN15323455, study PRJNA562643) | freshwater metagenome | isolation source: river surface water | place: USA:Blue River Watershed | collected 2017-08-18 | reverse complement strand
GCTGTTTAAGGTTTAGTTTTTGATTGTTTAAAGTAAGCCGGTAATTGCTAAATTCTAGCGCAGACTTGAGTTTATCATCCATCCAGAGCTCCATAAATTAAATGCTATTTTAATTTATTTATGCTCTGCAAATAGCATTTATAAGCCGGAACTGCCGCTATAAACAGGTGCTGTGATATCAAAGTGTGCCGAGTTGTTTGTCTTAGTTGTAGCTTTATTGCTTTCTACGTAAAGACTATGTGTACCGGTAATACCAGTTTCAGTTGATGATAAACGAACGGTTAACACAACCTTTGTAGGGCCTGCATACCCAGCTGATGTGTTTGTAACAATCCTACCATAGATTTTAATATTCTTGCTACCACAGCCGCCGTATCCATATCCGTAGCCATAACCATAGCCATATCCGTAACCGTTATTGCAATGACCGTAGCCATAACCATAGCCGTATCCATAACCATAGCCATATCCGTAGCCATAGCCGCCACCCGAATTACCTGAGCAAGTTAGCAAAAGCTGATCAGAGGTCGTTAGGTCTTCGAAACCTTTATTTTCGCTAATAATATTAGCTGTAGTAGAAACAGTATTTGATAAGCTAAATCGAACTGTGCCTAATTTATCATAGATAGCTTGCCAGTTATTTGCGGCAGCATTACCTCCAGATTTTGCCAAATTTAGTCTAATAGAACTGTCGCTATTGAAAAAGTATCTTGCTTCGTTATAGTTGGCAAACGTTAAACTTACTGTATAAGTTAAAGAATTATCAAATCCAGTGCTGTGATTAATTGCGCCTAATTGTGTAATTGCAGTTTGACCTAATGCGGCATGGTTTTTTATCGGAGTAACATCGTCAATTACCGTTTCAATGTCTTGCCAAATACTGGCTGTAATTTTTTGACCTTTGACAACTCTGTCTAATTCGTATTCGCCGCCAGTGTGTTCAGAGCTTACATTTAAACGATCGATAACTTCGTTTACTAAGGCCGCTGAAATTTTAGTGCCTATGCTACCAAACTCTGCTTCCTCGTTACCCCAACCGAAAGCCTGATTGGCCTGTGTTGCAGGCACTGTAGTAGGTGTGCTTGCAGGATAATTGTCGGCAAAAATTTTATTGGTTCGAGAAACCAAGTCATTATAATCCGCCGCGGTAATTTTTTTGCCGACTTCTACTGCCATTATCTTATGCCTACTGCTACTTCAACTAAACCTACGCCGTCTTCTTCTTTAGTTCCGATTGCACGACCAATGATAGTCGCTGCATCGAAATGATCTGTTGCCATACCTACACCAGCAATGTCACTGGCTACAATGCGCTGTCCTTTACGAACCGGACCGTTTATTAAGCAAGGAACGCGACCTTTTAGAGCAACAGGATAAGCAAATTCTTTCAATTTATCTTTAGCGTTTAATAAGAAACCAGGAGCAGTAGAAATAACACCAAAAATCTGATCGTCGAATGCTCGACTTGTTTTTGTGATTTCGCTTGCGCCGCCTAGCACTACCAAGTTGCCAGGTAATAATTCAATGTCACTCTTATATATCTCTGCCATGTCAGCAAATTCTGCTTCAACTGAGCGACCACGAACTTTAAAGTTACCAGATTCACCGTCTGTGTCAGTTCCGCTCATGTTTAAGTTAATACCCTGGCCAATCTCAGGGAAATTAGCAGCCAAGCCAGAGTCAACTCCACCTGGAGTATAAGCGCCACTATCACTGCTAACAATGAATGTAACTATGCCGTTTACTACTGCTTGAATCGCAGGGTGCTTATTGCCGCCTGTATCAGTAATACTACCGATTCTAAATCCAGTATTAGGGCCGCCGATTAAATCTCTGCCGCCGATTGGATACCAGTTTACACCAGGTCCGCTTAGTGCAGGAGCACAAACATACAGGACATGTTCGGAACTGTTCCACCAAAATTGACCTACAATAGGGTTAATAGGGGCAGTAGGATTGCTGAAATGTTCAAGCATTTGAACCATGTTTTCAGCCATTAATTCGCCGTAGCCTGCATAATTCTTACCAATTAGCTTAATTGGTATAGTATTATTAACTTGTCTATCAGCAACAATAGTTAATCTAGTTCCATCTGTTTTTGTAATGTCATATGCCATCTGTGTAAATTCCTTTATTAGAAATATTTATCAAATTACGCACGGATGCGTAATGTATATTCTATTTGTATAACTCTGTTAACATTTTTAACAACTGGTTCAAAAACTACGTGACTAAGCAAATAGCCCGAATTTAATCCGTTGCTGCCTCTACTTTTAAGCCCTAGCTCATTAAAAATCAGCTCTCCGTCGGCGGATAATTCGTCTGCCCAAACAGGGTCGCTGTCTTCTAATGTGCAAGTTATTATTAGATCTGTGTATGGTAATCCGTCTAAGTGACTAACTGTAACATAATTCCTAGTAGGGAAAGAATTATTAATGTCATCATTAGCATCAACTACTTTATAATATAGCGGATTATATAAGTCAGCAACAGTGCCAAGTGTTAGGTTTTCTTCTACATTCTTATAGGTAATGTTTCCAGTTTCGTCGATTACAAGTCCGCCGTTACCTAAATGAAGTTCATACAGATATTTTCCGTTATTACCTTGCAACATTGAAGCAATAATCAAGCTCATAGTCTCAGGATTAACGGCATTTTCCACGTCCCTGAGTATTTCGCCCGTAACAAGGTCTTTAATTTTTACGAAACCTTGTATTTTAACATCTGCTGTGCTTTGCATTCTTAATCCTTATATTATATTTAACTGTTTTTTTAACTGAGTATTTAATTAGATAATATCATGACTGTCCACTAAATTTCCGTCGGTGTCAAATTCCGAGATACTCAATCCCTCGCTTATTTCGGTATTAGCAGTATCGCCTGATGTTTTATTAATTGTGCTACTGCGGATTTTATCTCTATAAGACTTAACACTAGAGTAGAAATTGGTCAATGTGCTAATTTCGTCTCTCTTTAACGTGTCGCCCACAATCAATGATTTACCAATTAAGTTAGTAGGTTCGATAGTGCTAGACTTTGTTAGCCAATCAACGTTCACTTGTTCGCTTAGAACATATCTAAACATTGCACAAATTATTGTAGAATAATACTTGCTGTAGTCTCCTACAAAAATTTCATTTCGTAAAGCATCTACTATAGCATTATAAACAGAATTTAAATCAAAGTCCCATGGATACTTATCGTAGCCGGCTGTGTCGTATTCGCTTAAACTAATAGGATCGTATAGAATCTTATCAAATTCAATAGCACCCTTAGTTCTATAAACCACACTAAAACTTTGATCTTCATTCTTTCTATAGATTACATAGTCGTTAATACCTGTATTGATTTTTACATAGTCGTCAACGTCAATCAGAGAAACGTAAATGTCTGATTCATTTTCTAGCACCAACGCAATTGCCTTAGTAGAATCAAAATCTGTAGACTTAAAGTCAACGTAATACCAGTATTTTGTAATGTTAGCAAGATCATCTGCTATTGTATAAGCAGTGTTATTAAGTCTTGCCTGTCCCCAATTTGGTATTGTGATAACGTCAACGTTGACCATAATTTCGTTTAGTCGTTTAATAAACGTTCTGCGAGCTTCAAGGATATTATCAAACCATCCTTGGATATAAGGTCTTACGCTGTTACCCAGTCTATTGTATCTGTGTAAGTTTACTGGATCAGGAATATTTTTAGCTTTCCAGAACCAGAACTTGTCTAAAGAATAGTCCCATACAATCTTATCCCAGAAGTAACCGTCCCATGTTCCGATCAATGAACCAGTTACTTCAAAGACATTAGTTAATTCAAACCATGCCCCATTTGGATTAGTTGTTTCGTTATAGATATCTAAACTGCCAGCTTCGCCTGTCATATGAACACGACATACGTAGAATTTATTTGTTACCCTATCTCGAACAATGTCACTTTGCTTGTAAGTATCTACTGCTGAGAAATCAACAAACGGGCCAATAACTCTATAGAAGATATGGCTGCTTATACTATCTCTAAAGCGAACATGTATCCACTCTGGCACTGTTGCTACAGCATTGCCGTCACTGATAAATGTCCATTGGTGATGTTTCTCATTTCCTTTGGTCTTTTTCTTTATCTGTATAACAGTGCCGCTATTGTTCAAGTAAGTATCGATGCCTTTTACCATAATAGCATTGTTACTAATAGGTGCCCACCATGCAATTCCGGCGGCACTTGGATTTAAAATATAGTTACCTAACTGTCGTGTAGTATAAATTCTTGACCCTTTGCTTTCATTGGCAATGGTGTTTTTATTTTTGACCCAGAAATAGTAAACAGTGTATGTATTGCCGTTTAGGTAATCCTCTTCTTCAACCCAGTGATAGTTCTCACTGTTCAGAGTCTTATCTATATAGGCCTCACCACTGGCAATTTGACCGTTTATCTTAGATTTCTTTTCTACTAAAGTTGCCCAGTCTTTTGGATGAACAGGGCTTCTTGTCCATTCATATATATCTGCGGTATTGTTGTTAAACGTTGTTCCCCAGAATCTGGCCTTTGTTAACTCGTCCCCGGATTCATAGTCATTGAAACCCAAAGTGCTAATATCCCACCAACGTTTTCCTACCATTTCTTCATACCATGCTAAACTTGTATAAACACTCTTATACTCGTCTGTCGTCCTATTGTATCTAGCAGGGTCTGTGCGACCGATAACGTCAATGTCGTCTTTAAAGGCCTGTGGTATTAAAAGTTTCTTAGGATCAAATAATTCTAACTTAGCTAATGTCTTGTTGCTAGCGTAATCATAAACAACTAAATGTTCAATGTCACTTGGATCAACGGGCATACTTTCTTCTTTTAGTAATGTCTTATCAGACCCACTAATAGAATAAACTCTATAGTTACCAAAGTCGTATGTTGCTTCTGGATTATTTGTGCCGGCACCATCATCTACTATAGCAATAGGATAAGTCTGATTATATCCGCTAGGTGTTGGTTCTAATTCTATATTAGTATCGCCTGTGGCATTTGTAAACGGAACAAATTTTCTCTTCCATGCATATCCGTAACTATCTGCACTGTCTCCGGTTGCAAGGTTAAGCTCGTTGATATTTTTAAATCTTACCGGTTTAAGAGCAAAAATCTTACCTTGTTTTAATACGCTGGCTATTCTTGTATCTATATAAAACTTAGTTGTGCTTTCTACGCTGTCTATTTCCCATATGCCGTCAACGGATACATTGTCTGCAGAGCAGTTGACGATAACAACATATTCGCCTTTAGACATGCCGTGCGGTTTTAATGTAGAAATTCTTGCTTTGCTAGAATCATCTGGGCCTGGACATATTTCTTCAATACCAATACTTCTGTCAATGGTCTGAAGAACTTGCCATGTTCCTGGAGTAAAGATACTGTTACCGTTGTCCGCAAGGTTTGGATTAGTTCTGTAGTAGTTGTTAACAAAAATATTAGGCAACCAAGGTTCGTCTATTTGTGTAAACTTGTCGTTATTGTTTGCCCATGTGTTGGGACTTATTGTTGTTTTAGCATAAAACAGCTTACCAGCAAATCTAACCTTATCATATTTCTTATAGCTAGCTGTTGCACTATACTGAGGAATAGTCCACAAGTCAATATAAGCAGAGAACACAGATGCAATATCATCCATGCTATCAATTTGATAATTTGTATCGCCAGCTAATAACGGTCCGTTAGTTTTTAATTTTGTATAACTTGAACTGTAAGTATTGAATCTTAAATTTTTATTAAGTGGCTTATACACCCAGCGTGGACTGTTATCTTTAATGTGAAGTATTCTATCATTTCCTACGTTTTCATCACTGCTGTCAATAAACTTAATTACTTGGTATTCGTGATAGTCTCTGGTTAAATCTTCAGACAACAATTCAAATTCATAGTAATTAATATTTTCTGTATTACCAAACTCGCCTGTTCTGACCATGTATTCTTCTTGAACAGAAACTTTTGAGTTATCTTGATGAGTTAAAGGTTCTAAACTATTGAAAACTTCAACTGTTCCTTTATTGTAAGTAATTGCGTTTTTAAATAACAGCTCGTTGTCTTCTTGCAAGAATAACTGTTTAAGTTCTATGTTTCTGTTTAACCCAAACTGATTTTTACTAGCGTCTCTAACAACAGGATCGATAATGGAACTTTCAATGTCTAAGATATTTCTACCTTGCTCAGCCATACTGTCTAAGTTAGGTATAATATTGTTATCATTAGCAAATACAAAACCAGGAGCAAAGTATTCACCTGTCCATGCATCTGTTTTCTTGCCTGCTACTACGAAGCTTCGTTTAGTTGTTCCTTGTTCTGGTAAGAAATATATATCTCCGAATACGCTTGTAGAATCTAAATGAACCACAGACTCGTAGTATGAGTATGTTAGCTTGATACCGTAAATAGATCTATTCTTATCCTTAGTTTGAATAATAACTCTATTTGCATCATCATTTCTTGAAACTAATAAGTCTTTGCCAAACAAAGGTTTATTGTATCTGTCGACGCACTGACTAGAGTTTTGATTAGTTCCTTCAATATTATCTATTTGTGCGCCGATATTTTTTACTATTAAGTAGTCGCTAGCAGGATTCAAATCTATGTAGCTTCCTGAAGCTAATTGATCATTACTCCAATATATAAACTGTTTAGCACTTAGCTGCCAATCACGAATGTCTCCACCTTCTGGCTGGTCAAATATAAAACCTTGATCTTCTAGGTATTTTCCATAACCGATAATAAAATCATATAGATCAAATCTATTAGTAAAGGAACTTCCGTAGTTTAGTGTGATCGTAGAAGTTTTATCGTAAGAATTTTTTTGTTTTATTTTCACGCCAGATACGTCCACTGTAAATGTAGAAGAATTAGCCTTGGCTTTAAAAGCCGGCAAGTATGTATATTCTTTATTAAACCCATAGATCGAATATTTTGATCCATCAAATACGATTCTTAAGCCAGAATATAATTTCTCTGCCGCTGGATAGTGTTTGACTGTTCGAACGGCATAGTTTTCTTCAGGAATGAATAGTGTCTGACGTTGACTGTTAATGCTTGTGCTTTGTATTCTTACATTGTCTTTATTTGTAAAAGCCTGTAACAAGAATTCTTTATTGACTGCAACGTTGTTAAATTTTTCTATGACTTGTTCAACAAAATCAATATTGTTAGTCACACAATGTTCTACATATAGACTTTCTATACCACTTGTGTATACGGTTTCTCCGTTAACAACTTTTCTGTGATAGTCGTGTTCAATCTTACATTGTTGCCAAGTTCCTGTTGTGCGATCAACATAATGCCCCCAAGAATTTTTAACTTGCTGGCCTGGAACCCAGTTTCTGTTAACATATAATATTGGAGAATTTATGTAGTATACTGTGGCAAGAGCCGCAATGCCTTGTTGTGTGCTAGCAAATATCTGCTCGTAAGGTCCAAAATAACCAGTTGCCCAGTTAAACGATTGGTCTAGCTTAAATGCAAACAACCATTCTAAACTAGCATGATCTGGGGCAAGTAATTCTCCTGTTAGACTAACAGGGAAATTTTGCACGTCTAACTTAGAATCACATTTTGCAAATCCTGGATTCAGAACTGCCGAAGCTGCCGGGGAATTAATTCTACCGGTTCTTAATGCACGCTCCAATGCAACACGTTTAGTCGGGTTAGTCCAACTGTAATATGTATCCCACCATGTAGGTTTCAACGAGTGGCCCAACATCTCCCAAGGATGTGTATGCGGACGATCGGTATCGAAAACGTATTTGTAAATTAATCTCCAGCTTCCGATAATTGTGTTCTCATCGTCACCCGAACCAAGTTGGTATATTGCCGTGAAGCTATTGCTTTCGTCATAGGCAGAATTTGTGTTATCGTAGATATTATTTTCTACTGCCCAATTATTAGCACCATCAACAAATGCGGCATTATAACTTGATGGTGTTTGTTGTGTTTGTCTAAAGTATCCCGGGCGATTTGTTATTATTTCTCTAAAGTCATTTCCCAGGACATCATAAGGCATATTGGCAAATACTGCTAATTCGTATTCGTATAAAAATTGATCCAGAGTATTATTAGGATAATTGTTATCATCAACACCGTCGGCTAGATAATATCTAGATCCGTCGTGTCTTATTAAGAAATATGCAGAGCAAGTAGAATCTTCATAGATCTCAGGCTGATATGTTGGATAAAGACCTAGTTTAGATAAACTTGCAGGGACTTGCGAATTAAATCTGTTGTACCATTGCTTAATGTTAATTTCTTTGCCTATTAGACTGTCAGAGAATTTGATAGCAGTATAATAGTCATCTATAGATACCAATGTATAATCTTTGCCTCTAGAAAGGAATTTATTATTATATGTTAATTGTAATAACAATTCCTTGCCGGCGAAATGACTAATCGGTTCAAATTCCCCAGTTAGTTCAAAATTTTCTGTAACTGTATAATTTGTTTCGCGATAGTTGTCTAATTTTTCACCCCAGCCTATCATATTGCTATGAACCCAGAATTTATCTTCTGTTGGTTTTGTAACAAAAATTCTGTTAATAGCTAACGACAGAGTTTCATATGAGGATATGCTGTCAACGTCATTATTGTCAATGACATACTCTAATTCTATTTTTAATTTGTTTAAAAAAGAGTCGTAGTGTTTGCCTTGTTTTATTAACAAGGCAGTAAAATCATATGGCATATTAGTTGCCATGATACCAAATTTGGATAACGGACTACTATGTTTTAATAAGGTGCCACCACCAAGTAACGAAGATTGTAATAGCGATTCGAACTCAACATATTCCTTACTATTAGTAGAGTTAGACTTTAAATTAGTTGCATGTTGATATAAGCTGTAGTAATTTAAAGTTGACAATTCTTTATTCAACGGATTGGCTGTTAAAGATAGAGGAGCTGTTTTTTGTTTTGGATTATTAATAACACTGTCAACTGTAATTTTTTCGCCTGTAGCAACTTTGTTTAATATGCCCGATGTGGCTTGTATTTTATTAAGGCCGCTTAAAGAACCGTCAGGCAATATGTCATCTGTTATTGTAAATTCAAATCCATTGTATATTGGATTAGTTTTATCTTTAACGTGAAAGTTCTGTAAAAATCTCCAAGATGACTCTGGCTTAACTAATGCTGTCTTATAAACTGGATTTGTAGTTCCTGTAAAAGTTCCAAACTTGTAATATAATAACGTATTCTCGGCGGCAATTTCATTATCAATATATGAAGTGCCGTCTATCGAAATACTGTCATTTAAATCTAAATAGATAACACCGTCGGTTATGTTGTTATTAACACAATACGGTTCATCTAAACTCACTGCTGTAGTAATATTGTTTTGTATCTCTGTTTTAGAAAATCCGAAAGGTACCGGTAAATTATGACAGATTACGTTTACAATTCCTCCGGATTTTAGTGGTAATAATTGTTCTGTTTTATTAAAACCTCTTTTGCTAGACAGTGCAACAAGCCCGTATCCTTCTACGGGTGTATAGAATTGCAGACCTTCTGTAGGAGAATAATATACATGTATGTGAGTTAACGTCTTAGCAGGCGGAATAATAGTATCAGACCATATTTCTTCAGCCTCGGTTGTGTAACGCAAATCTTGTAGCTGTTTTGAAATATTTAAACCACGACGTTGTGTATAAAAACTAAAAATAGATGACAGGTAGTTATACCCATATGGGCCTGTTATTATTTTCTCTTCTCCAGAATCTGGATCTGAATAACTCCAACTAGCATCAACGTCAGTGTAAAATTTAATTTGGTTAGGACTAATAGCACTAGAATTATTTTCGTTAACTAGGTCAAAATCGATACTACTAACTTCTATGTTCTTATCTAATTCGCTGTCATATACTGGGCCTTCTTTAAAGCCTAATATTGCGCCGCCTGCAAAATTAGACTCGTTCAATGACTCTAAACTTTGTCCAGCATTGTTATAAAAATCAAACAAAGGAGTTTGATTTGGTGTTGTTTTATTTTGTGCAAACTGCCATTTGTTATTTTTATAGATCAACTTGTAATACAAATATTCGTTGTTATTAACAATAATAGCACCGTCATTGTCTACTGTGTTTGTAAACAAACTAAAAGAAACAGAAGTGCCTACGCCGGTAATAGTGTAAATTCCAGGATTGTCTTCGAATACTACTTTATCGCCGTTTATTAATTTATATCCGGTTGTATCCGTTACATTTATTAGTCCAGTATACTTTGATAATGAATAGGGCATTATAGACTTTACTTCGCCTTTTGTATTATTTGGCCAATTATAAAGTTTAAGTCCTTTAGTAAAGGTTATGATAGGACGCTTTGCTCTGTTTTCAGCACTAATCATGGTATCTACAGTGGTGCCTAAGAAATTTGCCACAGCTCTGATAGTTGTTATGTGATACCAGTGATCGATACTTTCCCAGTGAGAAGCATTGGTAGTATATCTTTCCTGAGTTACGTATTCAGGATCACTGCTCATTAGTCTGCTACCATCCCATTCTTCGCTATCCCAATTGATTGCCGGAGGAAGTTTAAAAGGATCTCCTTTGTCCCATGTTCTCTTTTTATAGTAACTGCGTGGAATTCGCTTTTCAAATCGACTCGTTGCTACCAATGAAATTGCTTCTCCTACAGAGTAAACAAAGAATGTCTTTGGTGCATATTCGTCAACTGTTAGGTATTCTTCATCCCCGGCTGCTAATGTTCCGGTGAAGAAAATAATCATACCAGTCTGAAGTTCTAAAGATCGGCCAGTAACATCGTCTACTAGAGTAGCAAATGTTTTTCCTAGTAAATCGTTCTTGATAGAAAATTTAGCAGTACCGTCAGTCTTTGGGTCTAAGTGAATTTGACAAGCTGGTAAGTCTGCTTCTAGCCAATAAAACAGATTGTAGTCTGTTATCTTATAAGGATTAATTGGTAAATCTAGAATGTTGATATTTTTATCTAAAACAGTTCCGTCTACTAAAGGAGTATTTTTTATTTTAAAGTAGTTGTCAATGTCTAGATAACTTACTTTACCTGTATAGTTTTCGGCAGAATCTTTCAATACCAACATATTGTTAGATTGACTTTCTCGTCTGACTTCATTTTCTTCAGAAACAAAAAACTCGTTTGTTTTATTGCTAGCCGACCTTAATCCGTATGTTTCATTAAATGAAAGCATCTGGCCTTTGCTAGTCATAGCATCTAGAGTAGCATCTAACATTTTTTTGTTAGGATCAGTTGCTAACACCGTAGGAAGCAACTTAATATTTTTTACTTTAGTTGCTACTTGTTGTGCCGGTTTTTTTGTTTGTCTGCTCATCTTCCCATCCTAATATTACTATCTGTAATTTCGTTGATAACAATAATATCGTTTACGCCAGCAACGCTGGTTACCACTTCATCTCGATTTGGTTGTATCTGGAATAACGTTCCAAATTTGCTGTATTGACTTATCGGAACAATAACCACACTGTTTAGATCTGTTTTTAATACTGTGTGTATATAAGCCGCTAATTCGGTAAAATAAAATGTTTCGCCAAAGCTAAAATTACCTGGCGTAAAGAATGTATCTATTGCTCCAACGACCTTAGATTTAATTTCGCTGTCTGTTAATTTGCTCTTAGGGTTTTTAACTACTTTAAATTGTGCCTGGAATTCAGGATCGCTTAAAGAACCAAACAGAGGTTTAAATTTAACAGGATGGAATATGACTTCGTCCGTCATCATTTTATAACTTAACAAATTAGAAAAGTTATTGCGTAATTCTTCAGTAGTCTGTGTCAACGGTACTGGCACTGATTTGTCATTCTTTTTCTTCCATGAAACATAGTCTTCATTGTATGACTTAGTCAGAACATAAACATCAATAATGTTTGTTAGGCTAGGATTTAATGTTTGGTTAACATTAACATTGTGTTGCCACTTAAATGCCATGCCCATTTTACCTTGAACTTTAAATGGAGTAGTATAAGGGACTGCATACTCGGATATTTCTATATCCTCTTCCGTAGGAACGATATAAGTAAAGTCGCCTTCATTGTAGTCAATCATAGTTAGTTGATTGTCATTAACAATGTTAACAAAGTGTTCTGGATCATCTGGCAAATAGTCATTGTCTACATCAAGTGGTGTAATTTTAACTTTGCTATTGTCTGTGTAGCCGTCATCGTATACAAAGTATCCGCTGATTGTATATTTTTTAACTTCTTCTAATTTTCCGGCTGCATTTAAACTTAGTAAAGAAATTTTGTCATTTGACATTGCTCTTAGGTTAGGATTAAATGTTGGTGCAAAGTTGATATTGTAGAATCTAATCAATTCTTCGCTACCGAAGATATAGTCTAGTTGTCTAACACTAACAGTCCATCCGTTAGTTTCTCTGCTACAATTGATCAGCCAAGCTGATTGATTTGCATAAGTGTCATACTCTGCATCTAAGTAAACTGATTCGGTAATAATATTCCACTGTGGTGTAACGTTATCAAATTTTAACGCAAATGTTTCTTTGTTTGTTAATTTTTCAAACACTAACTCTCTGGTATAATCATCAAACACTCTAGTAAACGGAGGAATGATTGTTAAAATTCTATCCAAAGTAGTAACAGATTTATTAATTTCAACAACACCGTTGCCGTTAGTCAACAGACCGGTATAGTTTAAATCTACTCCGGTGACACTGGTATTTGATTCTATACCCAAGCCGTCGCCTTTGATATCTAATACTGTTACCCACTTAGTGGCGCCGTCTGGCTGTTGGAATTTAATCAATGAGCCAGGACGAACGCTACGTAAAGGTCCAGTTGTAGTATAGCCTAGTTTTTGTGGTTCGGTGCTGTTGTTAGATTCGCTGATAAATCCGTTGCTAGAATTTAAATCGTTATAGGATACACGCCATCTATAATCTGGCACTTTGAATACTTGTGCTCCTATAGAATGAGATGCAGGTGTTGATCCAAATGCGCCGCGTTGAATACCTATAAATTTATTATTGGTTATGCTTGCATAAGTGAATAGCTCGTCGTCAATTTGAAGTAAGCCGCCATTAACATCAAAGTTATCGTAAGCATCTAAGGTATTAATGCTATTAACTTCAATTGAATTCAAATACTCTACTGCTGATATCTCTTTAGCCAATGGAGAGTAATAAATTGTTTTTGCTATGTTGACTATAGGGAAATAAGTTAGTGCTGGCTCGCCTGTAACATCCGTTAAATTTAGTTTACCGTAGTAAAAATTTAACAAACCTAAATCGCTAAGTTGCTTTTCTATAAACTCGTCTAACAAATCTACAGTTCGACGAGTGGGATCATCGGGAACAAAAATGTTTTTTACACTTTCGTTTTTATAGATATAACCATCATCGGCAAATTCTATTAAAGGACGATTTTTTCCTGTAGGATCTTTTAAATCAACGTTTCGACTATGCCCACTAAATGTTCTGTTTTCTGCTTTAAGGATTAATACATCATTGTTTAACGTTGGTAAGAAACCATTGTAATCGTCACCAGTAACCATTCGGTTTTTAGTATAAAAAGCCTCTGGTGCATTTTGTTTAATTTCATCGATTGTTTCTGCTGGCAGACCTGTTACCATGTTTTCTTGCAATTCAAGAGTCATGGTTAACTGATGTGTTTGGTTGTCTGCATTTACATACTGTATGTCAATTGAAACATTATTAACGTCTCCAGCTTTTACTCTGACATATCTATTTTCTGCCAGTCTATACCATACACGAATGTTTCCTGTTGGGGGATTAGTAAATGTGCCGTCACCGAACTTAATGCTAGTAACATCATTGTCGCTGTAAATTACTTCATAGATATCTTTTTCTGCTCCGCCAAACTCGTTAATAACAATGTTGCTAAAATCTAGATTGCTAACTCTCTTCCAAGTTTTTATAATAGCACCAGTATCGTCTACGGTCTGCACAAAGAAATCTTCTTCGCTGATGTTACCTGTCTGCGGTAAATCAATAATAGCATTGGAAACAGGACTTAGTATAGTTTCTACAGTATTTGTCATGTAACCTTCTTTAGTAAAGAAGAAGAAACCGGTTCTAGTGCTGCCTACGCCGCGGCCATCATTACGATACATTACTGTAAATCCGTTTTCGTATGCTGGATCGGATTGTGTAATCAAACCAGTTGAATCGATGTCAACTGGCAACAAATCGAAATTCAAACTAATACCGTCGGCAGTAACCGGTAACGGATAGTTTGTAAGCGTTGACACATTGTTGAATCTATAGACTTCAAATATATTAGAATTTGTTTCGCTTACTGCACGTTTAATAGGGGTTCCAAATTTGTTCAAACTTGTAAGGGCACCGTTCATAATTCTAATAAAACGCTCATACTCTAATTCACTAGGATCTGCGCCCCATTGAATTGTCTTGTTTGATAAGTTAACGCCAGTGCTGTCTAATATTTGCTCTGTTGTGTTTACACTTGTTACTTTTAAAAATCCGCTTGCCGGACGAACACGTTTAGGTTTGTATGAAAGCATACGTGCAATACGCAATACGCTCTCACGCTTTTCTGCTGTGTCTAAAATATTTTCGCGAGCATTCAAGTCCATACGGAAAGCAAGGTTTTGTCCAACGTATGCAACCAAGTCTAACAATGCAACAAACTCACTGCTCTGAATGTAGTCATTGAACTCTTCAGGGTAGTTTGTTTGCATGTAATTGACCATGCTTTGTCGTAAGGTGTCAAAGTCGTAGCTTATAAATTCAGCATTTTTAAAGCTGGTGTAAACCATGCTCCAATCTTCTGCACCATATAGGTTTTCTTGACGTATGGCTTTTGGCATTCTTTATCCTTGTTCTTGGGAAATAACGATGTCCCTGTTAAAAACTGCAACCAATTCTGTTACTGTTGCAGTAGGCACATAATTTAATAATATTGTTACCGTAATACTATGTTCTGATTCTTGAACATAGATGTTACGTAGTTCTAATCTAGGGTCTTTGCTAACTATTCTAAGACAATCGTCATTTATAAGTTGAACGGTTTCTTCTGTCATTGGGTCAAATAGTAGGTCCCAAACGATACTACCAAAGGTAGGACTCATTAGTCTTTCACCTTTTCTGGTATAAAATTCGTTCAATAAGTCACGTTTAGCAAGTTCAATATCATACAATTTGAAGTTGCCCCATGTTCGATCTATAGTGCTAAAGCCTTTGAATTTACGCATAATCATATTTATTCCATAATAATATATGTGTTTAATGCAAAGCAAAATAAAGGCCATAAAAAAAGAGCCCGGAGGCTCTTTTTATGCTACTGCTTCGTCTGGCGGGTCATCATAGCCTAAGTATTCTGCCCAAGCAGGGTCACGCATACTGTATGGCACGATTTTTCGAGACATCTTAACCATTTGCCAGTAGTTTGGCTCTTTCGGCGGTGTCTTCGGTTCGATTACTTTGGCACCTTTAAGCCAGTTACAAGTTCCGCAACAAGTGACTAAGTTGCTCCAAGAACTGCCACCGCCATGACTTTTTGGCTTGACGTGGTCAAGCGTCAAGTCTTTGGCTTGGAATTGTTCTCCACAATACTGGCAAGTGTAGTTATCTCTCAAATAGACCATTTTACGGTTAAAGAGAACACGCTGACGAGGACGAACGTATCGTTTAGTCATCACAATGCTTGGAACTTTAATTTCCAAATGCTGACTGCGAACAGTCCAATCTTCGTGTTCTTTAACTACTACAACCTTGTTCAAGTATAGCAATTTAATTGCATAAGTCCAGTCGATTACACTGGGCGGCAACATGCTCAATGGCGTGCCGTCTTGGTTTAGCAAAAGTGTATCACTCATTTTATATACATATTTATTTTTTGGATAGCGACAGATTTGCATCTATCAAAAAGCATTGTATAGTCTTAAATATTATGTGTCAACATTAGTTCCGCAATAAACCAAAAGGAGCCCAAAATGGATATTGAATCCTTAGAACATCACATCCGCACACTTGACAACCAGCATACTGCACTAGAAGCCCAAATTAACAAAATGCTCAAACAAAAAAGTTGGAGCGAATACGAATTGGAAGATCTTAAAAAGAAAAAATTAAAACTTAAAGATGAATTGAGTATTTGTTATCGCAAACGACACGATTTAATGCAAGAACACGATTGGGATTAATCTTGTCGTAGAAAAAAAATGGCTGATTAATCAGCCATTTTATGCTTAATATAAATTAATTATATGTGATTAGATCAATGTTAACTGACTGATAACTTGACTAGTTTTTGTGTCTACCATCTTAAATGTTAAAGAGTGACCAGCATTAGTATAATACTGATTACGCTCTGTTAGTAAGTTTGGCAGTGCCGCTTGTAGCGCAGGTAGGAATGTGTCTGACCATTGTGCGGCGTTGAAAACTCTATAAGTTTGTGTAGCTGTTAGGCTGTTAACAACTTGGAATTCTGCAGGAACGCTGTATTCTTCTGCAATTCGTAGAATTTCATTCTTGGCTGCAACGATGGCAGTATCGGTGCTTTCCCACCAGAAAGCTGTGTTTGTGTTTGGTCTAGTTGAAGTAAAAGTTATTTCAACTAAAGGGATTGGGCTTAGTTCAGACATAATTGGCTCCGTTTAAATGTATCAGCTATTTAGCTGTTTACTTTATTTATCTAAGTTACTTCAGAAACTATCCAATAAATAAACAAAAATATGCAACAAACACGCTTTCTTAGTGCAAACGAAGTCGTAGATACCATGGTTTACATGTATTCAAACGATCAAAACAACGTTCGAATGCCCTTAACTACGGATAAAATACAGGAGTTAGCCCTTAGCTATTATGACAGGGTTTTAAACAATACTGGGTCTGTTTGCGCTGTGTTAAACGACACAGGTAACATTATAGCAACCTATGCTGTTATCGAGCATCCTGAATTTGCTGCCTGGCGAGTTGCAGGCACAAAAGTATTAGAATCAACAAATCATTATACTAAAACGGCAAGAATTTTAGCTCCAGGAATAGATGCAGTGATAGAAAAAATGGAAAGTAAAGGCTACTATAAATGGTGGATGATTGCACCTGAGCAACATCACAACATCAGAAACAAAATTATGCGTAAATACAGTAAGCTATTAGGCAGATACGACTGGTATGATGACTTAGTAATACCTGCAAATTCAGCGGAAACTGGTGTAAAAAGTTTCGATAACTATAGAGAAATAATTGACTGGTCCGATACTGTTGCTAGGCTGTTTGTATTGCGGCAAGAACACAGAATCGAAATATTTCGAAATAAAAATTTTAAAGATTATAAAGGAACAATGTTAAATGATCAAATGGACTGATTTGGGTGAAAATTTTCGCCGTGTTTATATACCGGCTCATGTTCTTACTTTAGTAGGTATTATTAGCTTGTTCACTGGAGACACTAGTCCATGGTGGTTATTAGCTGTTTATCCTGCTTGGTTTTTATTTGGGCACATAGGATTTGCTATCTTTATCCATAAGCATTTTTGTCATGAAATGTTCGAAACAAAGCCATGGATTGCTCGCCTTGGCTATTACTTTGGCATGTTATGCGGCACCGGTAGTCCAGTAATGCTTAAGATGCTACATATCAGTGTTCATCATCCAAACAGTGACACCGAAGACGACCCGCATACTCCTTTAAAAGGTTTTTGGTGGAGTTATTTTCTATGGTTAAATCACAAATGGGATTTTAAAAATGTTTGGCTAGCCAAAAACATGATGAAAGATCGTTGGATTAGATTTTATCACAAACACTATTATAAAATATATTGGGGAACATTTTTACTGCTATGCTTGATAAACTGGAGACTTGCAGTTTTTACTATTAGCATGGCTACTTTTATCGAATTCCACTTGTCTGGCATAGTTAATACATACGGGCATACACCACATCGCGGCAGTTATCAAAATTACACTGACGGCGACAATAGCCAAAATATACCATGGTTAAATTGGCTTACATTGGGTTTAGGTTTACACAACAACCACCACGGGCAACCAGGCAACTGGAACTATGCACATAAGCCTGGAGAAATTGATTTTGCATCGTGGTTTGTACCATTGATTGCAACAAACACTAAATTAGGAAAAACATAAATGTTAGTAGAAGAATTTGAAGTTAAAAAATTAGTAGCCAAGCAATTTGGTGTTCCTATTGATCAAGTTACAAATGAAAGTTCTTTCATTAAAGATCTAGGCGGCGATAGTCTTGACACTGTTGAATTAGTTTTAGAATTTGAAGATCGATATAATATCGAAGTTCCTGAAGATATTGCAGAAAATATCTTTACAGTTCAAGATATTATTAACTTCCTAAAATCTCTTTAACGTTTTAAGAAATTTGCTAGGTAGCTTCCTGGCACTTCAACTGTAATACCATATCTGTAATCCGTAGTCGACGGATTAGTTGCGCTATGATACATACCTACTCTAGTCAGAGTAGGTCCTTTGTAATCATATGTATAAATTTTTTTCCCGCCATAATAAAAACTTATATCCCCTTTATTGTTCCCCAGGGGTATAATAATTGCAGTTTCTCTGTTTGGATCAATATGTGGCTCCATAGAATATCCTGGGGCGCATTTTGTTACATAGCTGTTTTTTACCATAATGTCGGGAACAAATTTTAAAACCTCATTTAAGGTATCAGGGAACTTGGTAATCCTTGCAACATAAAACTGGCAATCTTCTTTGTCGCTAACAAACTTTAACGAACCGTCGTCTTCGTTTTTAGCAGTGAACCAATACTTGCGGGGAGCAGATGAAATCTCCTTGTAGCAAAGATCTTCGTTGATATTATAGTTTAAATGTTTGGCAAAAAAGTAAGATATCATAATTGTCCTAAATTAGCTAGTTGTTGTGGGTCGCCTGCAATCATTAAATTTACGTTAATAGTTAACCTATCGTCGGGACCTTCGTTCCATATGCTATGAAACTTTCCGGTATCAATAAAATACCAATGACCATCTGCAGGTATTTGAAATCGTTCTCCGGCGATTTCGTACCAGGCATTTTCTCCGCCTCTTACAGTAGCGTGAAGCCTTATAGTCTTATAATAAGGAAAGTCTACATGACTGCCTAAATAGCCTTTGCTTTTTAACTCTAGCAAGCTGGCTTTGGTAATAGGAGATTTAAAAACAGAAAATACTTTTTTAAAATACTCATTATAAATTTCTGTAGGCTTTGTAAAGTCGTTTTCGTAAAGGTCAGGTAGCTTACTATTAAGATGTAAGTTATCTGAATATACCTGTCCCAAACCAGAGTCTCTGCGTGTAAAGTGATCTTCTAACGGCTTATCAGCATCTTCACGGGAAAAGAATCCCAAACCTTTATATCTGTTGTATTTTTTTCCTTGAGCATTTCTATCTATGGAAATAGTGTCATAGACTATGCTGTCTATTTGTGACTTCATTTCCTCTAAATTAAAAGAATACGATTCTGGTAATCTGAATACAGAGTAGTCTAACTTTGGATGTTGTTGGTACCATTCGTCCAAGGGCTTGCTATGTTTAACTGTGTCAATAACATCGCCCCACGGGCTATCAATATTGATTTTCATATTTTTTAACGTGCTCAAAGAATGGCGCTAATTTAAAATTAGGTGTTAATCGACCGCGTCTATTATTTCCGGGGTCTGGAAGATCCGAGCCTGCAGGACTCCAGTCTGTGATTTTAACCCAAGATGTTGTGTATTTCTTATCAGGCTCTACTGGGAAAAAGATAACATTTTTTTCATCGTAGCCATTTATTTTGTTTTGTGTGCTGGCCCATTCTTTGTCAACGCCCAATTGGTTGCAGACTAAATCAACCATTTCATCCCAGGTCCAGTTTTGATCTTTTTCTAAACTGTATCTGCCAACTTGCCCTACATTTCTAAAACGTAAAATGGCTTTATTATCAAAACTGTTAACAATGTCCAATAACCGTTTAGGGACAGAATCATTGACGCCTTTTTGTAAAATTGCGCCAACGTTGACGTTCATTTTTACACTTAGGCATTCTTCTAAGGCCTTTACTTTGCGATCAGCCCATGCTCCGCCGCCATCCATAATTTTGTATATAACATTGTCGTCTGCGCCGTTCATGCTCAAATAGATACTACGCATTCCAGCATCGGCTAACTCTCTAGCATAGCCCGGGCGAGCTACCATAAGTCCGTTAGTCATCATAGTAGGACGGTGGCCGCGTATTTTGATATTATGCACAATGTCTACCAAATCTGTTCTTACAGTAGGTTCTCCACCAATCAATCTGATTTCAGCTTTATTGGGCAACTGTTCAAGAACTTCGTAGAATTTATTAACATCCAAATCCGGAACAGTTCGAATTGGTGTGTAGCAATTTGCACATTCCATATTACACTTGTGAGTGATGTCCACAAATATACTATAAAAATGGTTGTCTTTGGGTTCTAACTCATAATAGTCTTGTTTCATACTGCTACTTATCACTGAAAAATAGTAATTGACACAAAATAAAAAAGCCTATATAATAAGGAACATTAACAGTTTAATGGTGACACATGAATCAACCTTGGCAAATTATTAGCGATTTGGAAGCAAACAATCTGCGAACAAGTAAAGAGCAGATTATTGCGGCAAATAAAAATAACAAAGAATTTTTAGAAGGGTGCAGGCTGGCGCTTGACCCAATGATCACTTTTGGACTTAAACAAATTCCGGAGAAAAAAGATGCGAGCGGTAATGGTTTGGATTGGAACAGTTTTGTTAACAGTATTAACGACTTTATACATCGTAAAGTCACAGGCAATGCCGCACGTGATGTGGTCATTGAGCTAATGGAAGCCTCTACGGAGGCACAATGGAACAATTGGTATCGTCGTATCCTTATTAAGGATCTGCGATGCGGTGTTAGTGAAAAAACAATTAATAAGGTGGTGAAAGATGCTATTCCAATTTTTTCTTGTCAGCTTGCTCACGACAGTGCTAATCATGAATCGAAAGTATCTGGACGCAAACTTATCGAAGTTAAACTCGATGGGGTCCGGGTTATTACTGTTGTTTATCCAGATGGGCGTGTTGATCAGTATAGCCGTAACGGTAAAGAACTTGTAAACTTTCCACATCTTAAAGAACAACTAGCACAAATTGCTAACGGCTTTACTGAACCAATGGTGCTTGACGGCGAAGTTATGAGCACCAGTTTCCAGGACCTGATGAAGCAGGTGCATCGTAAAAGCGATGTTAACGCCAAAGATGCACTACTGTATCTGTTTGATGCTTTGCCTCTCAAGGATTTTGAGAAAGGTATGTGCAAGTCTGCTCAAACAGTTCGTAGCGATTGGCTAAAAGATTGGTACAACGGCAACATAGAAGCATTGCCTAATTTCCGAATTTTGGCGCAAGAACTAGTCGACTTGGATACTATTCAAGGTCAACAGCGTTTTAAAATGATCAATACGCAAGCAGTGGCAGGCGGCTATGAAGGCATTATGATTAAGGAAATTAATGCTCCTTACGAATGTAAGCGTAGCGTGGCATGGCTCAAACTCAAACCCTTCATCGAAGTTAGCCTGAGCGTTATCGGTGTTGAAGAAGGCACCGGCAAGAATGAAGGCAAAATGGGTGCTATTATTTGCGAAGGCGAAGATGACGGTAAGCTAATTACTGTTAATGTTGGTAGCGGTTTTACTGACGAGAATCGTGATGCATATTGGACTAGTCGTAATAAACTGTTAGGTATGGTGGCAGAAGTTCGTGCCGATGCTATTACGCAAAACCAAGACGGCACTTATAGCCTACGATTCCCTCGCTTTAAAGGCTTCCGCGGTTTTGCAGTTGGAGAAAAACTATGAACGAACGATTAAGAGAATTTGAAAAAGAAAGTAAACTAGAAATCTTCGGTCTTGGTGCAAGGCAGGAAATCTGGGATCAGGCTCTGGCTAAGTATGCCGAGCTGATTGTAGAAGAATGTTGTAATGTATTACAAAGTGAAACTATCAGGCATGATGGTTACGGATATAATCAAGGATTCCTGCATAAAAAGATCAAAGAACATTTCGGAGTTGAAGGATGAACGAACGAATTCGACGACTTGCTGAACAGGCTCTTAAACATTCCGATACTGACAATGATGGGCTTACAGTATTTGACAACGATGAATTGGAAAAGTTCGCCGAGTTGATTGTTCGGGAATGTGCCAGCATCGCACACGGATCAGACATGCCTAGCAAAGACATCAAAGAATATTTTGGAATTAAATCATGACAAATCTTGCTGAATATTTTGCTAAAGAACGCTATCAAGGCAAATGGGAATTTGGAGCCCGTGTTTTTGGACGTTGGAATAAAGTTCCGTTTATCGGTAGTGTGGGCACAGATAGTATTGTTAGCGAGCTAGAAGGGCCTCGTGTTACTGTTACATTAGATTTGCCCTTACGTTACAAAGACAAACTGCACACAGTTATAACCGTTAAGCCCAATGACATTAAACGGCTAAAGTCGTTTGATTAATTGTTGACTTATCCTTAAAAAGAAGTATAATTAAACTTTAAGGATACCTTATGAAAAACTGGCTACGGAATAAATTACACAATTTTATTTTCCCTTCAGATGAACCGATGCCCCGGGGCAGTTTAAACTCTGCAAAATTGTCCAGGGGACATTCAAACGGCTTAGATGAAGAATCACACGAACCTATGCGTTTTACTGTTTACAATGCAAACGGCGGGAAAATATTAGAAACTAGAACTTATGATAAAAGAAACGATCGCTGGCTTTCAAGCCTTCATGTTATTGAAAATAACGAGGAGTTTGGAGAGGCTATTGGCAAAATTGTATTCATGGAAATGCTTAAGAAAGGCTAATAAAATGACCGAAAAAGAAATAGGTCAAATTTTAGCCGCGCAATTACTTGCCGCAGTAAGAAATCGCGAACATTCTTATGTTAGTTCAGTGGGCATCCAATACTCACACTTAACAGATGATGGCAAAAGAGTCATGTCCGAGCTAACTGAATTAATGTTTGGAAAAGCAGTAGAATGTGAGCAACAGAGAATTAAAAATGCCGCAGAACAAATGATGATAGATGCTTTAAAAAAATGACTGCTACTTACTCAGTATCTAAAATAACATTTAAAACCTGGCATAATGGTATGACGGGTTTTCATTTTAGTCCGGATGGGATCAGTCTTGTGCCCAGGGCTGGATTTCAAATTAGCGAGCATTGCCCTAGAGAATATAAACTTATTATTACAGAGTGCATTAATAACGGATGGCTTAAGGCAGTTAGCCATCAACCAATTCAAGAAGTATTTTTAGAGGAACTTACAAAATGACAAATCCTTTTAGAGACCAAGAAAAATTTATGCGGGCTTGTGACCAAACAACCGATGTTTGGAATCAAGAACAGTTTGATCTTTATGTTAACTTAATCGAAGAAGAATTTAAGGAACTTAAAGAAGCTATTGCCGCAGGCGATAGAGTTGAAATTCTAGACGCACTCGAAGACATCATGGTTGTCACCGCCGGTGCTATGCACAGTGCAGGCATGGATGGCGAAGGCGGCTGGAAAGAAGTTATGCGAACTAACTTTGCTAAGATAGACAAAGATACTGGCAAAGTTCGCAAGCGTGAAGATGGCAAGGTGCTTAAACCGGTAGGTTGGACTCCTCCAGAGTTAGCACCTTTTGTAACAAAGTAATGTGGGTCGTAAAATATTACTTAACTGGTGGAACATTAGCAACTAAAAGATTTGAAACTTTACACGATGCAACTATGTTTTGTGTATATCAAGCAGGTTATGGTAGTGTTCACAGTGTTTATTTAGATGACTAAAAAAACCGAAACTATAAGCTCTAATGTTTTAAACATGACGCCTGAGGAAGCTCAGGCGTTCATACGACATATTATGGGGCCGCCTAAACGTCTACTCGAAGGCGAAGAGTATAAAAGCATGATGCTAATACTCAGTCTCAAAGATCCTATAAGATCATCAAATAACCAGCATTGCTGGACAGACGAATACGAACATAACGGCCGGAAGTATGAAGTTACTAGCGGCTTAGAAGGCCACCCTATTATAGAAGAAATTGGCGATTAATATGGCCATGGGCCAGCTTGTTTCTTAAACTTCTTAAGTCTGTCATCTGTTTCTGCATTCTTGGCCGCGGCCATTCTCATAGGCATGCTAATGCCCGGCAATGGTTTACCTAATGTAGCAAAGTAATTATTAGCCAATGCAACCTGTTGCTGGTCGGTTGCAGGTTGTCCTGTTTGTTGATTTAATAAACCTTTGGCTGCTAATTCTGCTGCCTTGGCAAATCCACGATCTATTATGCCTTGTTCGTTTACAGCTGGGCCGTAATCTTTTTTTACTATCATTGCGGCTTCTTGTATTCTTCGCGGTCTATCTCTTTCGTCAGCGGCAATATATGCGGCTACACGATTCCAGTCTCCAGTTTTATATAAAGGAGTTAAATCGATCTTTTCTCCGTTAACGTATGCATAGCTTATGTTGCCTAATTGATTTTGCATACTTACAAGACCGTCAAAGGCGCCCTGTGGTATACCTTTTACACCACTTGCTGCCAACACAGATTTAACTTTTTTCTCATTGCGTTTGATATCATTAAGTAGCATTTCATCAGCGGCAGCAGGACTAACGCCATTAGAAAACAGTTCTTGTAATTTGTTGGTGCTTATATCTGGTCCAGGTGTAGCTGTTGCATTACTGCCTGGTTGTAGTTTTTTAGATAAGTCGGATGCAGAGTCTGACAGCTTTTTAAATGCCGCAAATGCTTCTGCTTTAAGGAAAACAGCTTTGTCTACTGCTTTGTCTATTAATGGGCTATTGAATGAAGTTGCCATAATTAACCTTCCGTTACGGTAGAACCATATCCACCACTTTGTCCTGATTCGTCATCAGTATTCACCGGGTTGTATCCATTTGCATCTTTGATACACATAACTGCTTCCGGGCTTGTGCTTACTTCTTCTAATGGAAGATGTTCGTGGTCATGTTCGTGATCGTGTTCATGAGTATCGCTGTCGTCAATTGGAGCTGTTTTGTCTCCGGCCGCTGGTTGTCTTGGAGTTTGACCAGGAGCAGGATCTTGTTGCATTTGTTGATTGCCTTTTCCAAGCGGACTAATTGTTCCACTATGGCCTGCCCACGGTTCGTGCTCAGGAACCATACTGCATATACTTTCTTTTACACCTTGATTGACCGGTAATTGGTTAACGTCTATTGCACTATGAAGCTCAGCAATAGGACCGTTCATGTGTATTTGGTTAGCCGTTTCGTAATGTGCTACGCCACTGTTGATGTTACTAGTTTCCATACTGGTAAACTTGGTATTAGTAGTAGCAAATGTAGATATTTCGTTAGCAGATTCTAATTTTACAGAGCCGCCATTTGTTCTCACATTAAATCCTTGGCCGGCCTCTATATTAACATTTTGATCGGCATACATGTTTATGTTGCCTTCGCTTCGAATGTTTATGTCACTGCTACCGTACAAATGAATTTTGCCGTCGGCACTTAATTCTACCCAGCTTTCTCCATTCTTTGTGATTATATAAACATGCCCTGCAACATCGTCTAATAAAAGTTGTGTTCCATTTGTTGTTCTTAATCTAATAAGTCTGTTGTTACCATCTTTGTCACCGTCGTCCATGACAAACTGATGTTGTCCGGGCGTTAGTAATCCCGTAACTTTTGATGGACTTTCTCGCATTGCACTACTAGACGTTACGCCACGCAATGTGTCTTTTGCTAGTCCTTGTTTGTTTAGAGCTTCGCTCATCGGCTTGTGCTCTACATACTTTTCTAAATCTGGATCTAAGTCTTTTTTGTTTTTAGGCGCCGCAGGCTTGCCTTCGCCACCATATGTTTTAAGTGCTGGGATACCAGGAACAGTTACCTGTGTTCCTCTTTGATATAGACAGGCAAACCAATATCCTTTGTCTAACTTACCGCCATCTGCAAATGCAACTAATACTCTGGCATCAATGTCCGGGGGCACTGCCCACCAACCATAGCTCTTTATAGTATCTTCGTATTCTTCTACATTACTACCTTGATCAAATATGCTAGTCGATCCTGCAAATGGACTAGCATACATTACACTGATCCACGTGTTTTCATCTTCTGGGTCTCCGCCAAATGCTTCAATCCAAACTTGTAATCGACCCATGTTTTGATCGTCGTCGTTTCTTTTAACTATGCCAATATAAACACCAGGGCTACGCATTGAGCCCGATGCCGTATTACTATAATTAGGTGGTGCTGTTCTTTGCCCGTATGGTTTTCCTACTCGTGACATTAACCTTTGCCTCCTGCTGATTTAATATTAATAAACTTTAGTTCGTTTTCTACACCAACTGGTGTTTTTGCAGGTAGTAGTAATCTATCACCGGCTTTAGTAGGACTAACAGTTACACCTGTTCCAAAGTTATAATAGTCACTACCTGCTTTCAGTCCTTCTTCCCAACTATTAAACTTACCGTAACGACCTATAGTTGGGTTGCCACCAACGCCCATTGGATTATTAAGGGCACTAGGGCCCAACGATGTAGTATTTCCTGCTTTCCAATTATTCAATCCGCCGACGCCATCTCGCTGTAAAGCAAGAGCTTTCATAGCATCAGCACTGTAAGGCTTAACGTCTGTAATGCCAGCATCAGCGTATGCTTTCTTGTTTGCATTTTCTATATGGCCATAATAATCGCCTAATTGTTGTTCATATCTAGCTTTTGCTAGGTCGTATGCTTCTTTCTTTGACTTACCCGATTCAACTAATGCTTCTGCAACAGTAACGGGATTGTCAACTGTTGGAGGAGGATTCTGTGATAGTAGTGCTTTTTGTCTGTCATATGCTGATGCCAGGCCTGGCTTTCTGGCCGCATTTTCGCTAAGTTGGACTCCGGCTGCACCGCTACCATTACCTGTTAGGTTTTCTCTTTCTGCATCACCGTTGCGCTTACGTTCTTCTTGTCTAGCTTGTTCATTTAATTCATCTGCTACGCTTGGTTGATCTTGAACCCATCCGACAAAATCTTCAAAACTAATATCTTCACCTGCGCCAGATGGAATGAACTGACTAGGAATTGTTAAATCTCTTTTTGCTTTGAGTTTTTGAGTCCACTTACCTTCTTTAAGTTCGTTAGTAACATGATAAACCATGTAGATGCCTAAAATTTGATCATTAGGTGTAAAACTTAACATGTCACCATCTTCTTGATCATATTGGCCGTTGGGTATTTTATTAAGGAAATAAAATAACGGTGCACCAGTATACCACGGAGCAACGCCGTATGATTTCCACACCGGTTCTTTTTTGCCCCAATCTGGATCTAGCTTAGACATCTTTGATTCTATTAGTGCTCGAAGATCGTCATCATACTTAGGAGAGAAACTTATGTTTTCTAAACCTATGCGACCATTGCCTAATACGTTAGGCGGACCAAGCCAAAACGGATCTGCAAATATTTCTAATTCTAAGTCAACTAAGTCTCTAGGAGCTAATAGAACAGAAAATATTTTTTCCATTAGCTTTTCGTTTTCTTCTTTGATTTGATCTATGTTCTCGGCAATGACATCGGGTTCCATTCTAGGTATCAAGTTTGGATAATCTCTTGCCATATACTGTTCATATATCTGTGAAAAGATATTTGGAGAATTTTTATTTACTTTATTATCATAGTCTTCGGCATACTCTAACTGTGCTAGTAATTCTGATCTGTTCTTAACTGAATTCAAAACGCCACTTTCTTTTAACTTAGTGTCGTATGCTTCTTTTCTCTTCTTAATTTCTGCATTGTTTTCATCTATTTGTTTTTGCAATGCGTCATATTCTGCACGAACTTTTACGTCGCGAGCATACCTAGATTCAAAGCTGTCTAAACCTTTTGAATACTTTGCAATTAGCTTGGCAATTTGATCATTGAATTGCGCGGCATTTTTTTCTAACTGTGCAATATCACGGCGCATAGCACCCAAGTCGTCTTTATGGACGAACGGACTTATTCTTCTATTGTAATTGTTTAAGTTCATTCTTCCAGGACCGGCTGCGCCACGGTCTGCCCATATAACAGGGAAACTAGGTAAGCTGTATGCTTGATTAAATTGCAAATCAACTTTAATTATGTCAGTGTTCATACCTGTATAATTATAGTAATACAATTTTTGCAATAGGCCTTCCTGAATGTAATATTGTAATTTTTTAACGGCCTTGTCTTTGTTCTTTTGCATGTTCAACAATGCTATCTCGTCTGGATAGTGATACATGTTTGGTTGGTCTGAAAGGAAAATAAAAAACACATGTCTTACTGCATATCGCTGTCTAATATAATCAAAGGCTTTGTAAATTGCAAAAGTTTCTACTCTAAAAAACTGGTAAGGTTTTCCTAGTTCAGCTTCCATTTGGGCCTTGCTTGATTCACTACTACCGCTAGCATCAGGTGCCTTGCCAATATCTTTACCTAGTAATAAATCAGCTGCCTTATCTGTGCTTTGCAAAACTTTATTAATATGCTGAACTAATGTTGTGCCGGGACGAGCAGTAATGTTAAATTTACCTCCGCTAAACCATGCCGACTGTACCGCTGGATCAGATTTACCTTTACTAGTAAATTTAAAACCTTCTATTTCTTTTTGGATAACAAAATGATATTCATCATGAAAGTCATCATTCCATGCAGGATTGTCTCCTCCAGGTGCGGCGCGGCCTCCGGCCTTTTGTCTGGCGGCTGCGTATTTGAACTCTCTGGTTTCTAAATCTGTTTGTAATTTTTTAAAATATTCGCCTACTGTTCCAGCTGTTAATTTTGATGTTTCTTTAATAGGCTGAACTAAGTCTGTTTGAGCATGATGTCCTGTATGCACAAATTTAATATTATATTCTGCACCTTTTTCCATAACACTGGCTTTTACATCAGATGCTAAGAACATAATCGGCCATATGTATTTGTATGGACTACCTTCTTTGGGTAAGTTTTCACTTAGAACTTCTACTTCTAGCAAAAATCTAGCATCGATATGATTTTCTACACCAAGCTGAAATGCCGCTGCCTTTATGTAATCAAATAAACTAAAACCCAATGGTTCATATATTTTTAAATCGCCGTAGGCATGCAATGCTGTCATAGTTACAGCATTAGGGGCGCAGTGTGTTTCCCAACTTAAATCACCGATTACAAATTTGCCAGTGGTTGCAGTTTCTGCAATAACTATGCCTATTCGAGGATCTAATTTTTGTGCGTCGGCAGGATGGACCAACGTCAATCTTGTATAATATGCGTGTGCCATGTTTAACCACCGTCTCCAAGATTGTGCCACGGACTACCTGATGTTAATCCTGTTCCTTTATTGCCTCGGCGAGGCTTGTTAGTACCTTCTGGTGTCATTCTTTTATTATTTTGTTGTGTAGCTTCTTTATCTTTTTGAGCTTTTTTTCTCTCTGCTTCTTCTTTCTTTTTGATCAAGTCGCCAATTGGATCATTGCTCTTCCCAGGTGTAGTAGACGGCTGTTGTAAGCCTTTTTTATAATTAGGATCCCTATTTCCTTTATCCAGGGTATTCCACAATGTACCTTTACCTTCTTTATCCCATGTAAAAGGTGTTGCATCTTTATACTTTGCAGGGTCAACAGGCTTGCCATTATTAATAACTTCGTAATGTAAATGAGCACCTGTCGATCCGCCGGTGTTGCCAACATAGCCGGCTACTGCACCAGCTGGAATAGTTTGTCCTGGTTTCCATTGCGGTTGTTCATCTAAGTGAGCGATTCTGTATTGTTGTCCAGTTTGTGGGTCTCTCGCTAGAACAGTATTACCCCAACCATGGCCATTCTTTCCCATTTGATATGTGTTCTGTTCGACAATTAATGGTTTATTAGTGTATACAGGTGTGCCTGTGTCTGCTGGCATATCCTGACCAAAATGACCTTGTTGTTGCCCTGGCTTTAAAGGGTCATCTCTTACTCCATACGGACTACCTATTCTAGCAGGCATTAATTAACTCCTGACAGTTTTTCTAATAGCTGTTGATCTCTAGGAACAAATACTGTCATGCCGGATTTAAAATCCCATATAGTATCTTTAATTACATCTGCATTAGCCAGGGCAATGATCCACCACAGTCTGCTAGTTCCATACTGTTGGTAGCTAAACAATTCTATTCTGTTTTCGCATTCCGGAGGAACAGTTATGTAGTCTCCTGTTGTAAAATTTATTTTAGGCAACTTTGCGACGTCTAGAAAAAACTTTCTAATACCAGTATTCTTCAAATAACTTTTTTCAGAGTATAGTCTTGTCTGCGCCATGATTAAATGTATCCGTATTTGCTCATTTGTCCCGACGCAAATTTTTCTAAAGTAAATTCTTTTACAGTTCTTGCAATGTTTTGTTGAACTAACAAGGAGATACTAACTTGAAACACTGCTGGCAAATATATAAATTTGTCTTTAGTCGAAGTGACTTGTAACGCATCGTTGACTACTACAACGCCAGGCTCAGGTTGTGCTTGTGGCATTCCAGCCGAACCCCTGCCTCCTCCGACTGTTGGGTTTTGTCTATTGCCAACGTTTTCTACATTTGTAACTGTTGTTTTAGCGTCACTAAAATCGGCTACACCTTTAATGTAATCTACATCTTCAGGAAATGTTATATTGAATCTACTAATAACCACCGGGACATTATAAAAGATCGGATTACCCATTGCAAAGAATCGTAAAATTCTAGGAGGTTGGCCTCTTAGCTCATCTTCTCTACCATAGTTCATTTTGGTGTAGATACGTAAAAAACGAATAGCACGTTCTGCTATATTAAAATGCTCTTTGGTATGACTGCTAAATTTACAACTCAAACTAAGTTGTGGGTTTTCCGTTTTGGCATAAGCGTATGGTTGATAGTTTGTATGCGTGAGATTAAACGAGTCATATTTGACATCGTTGCTATATTCTATCTGTGGAGTGTACGGAAATTCCAATATATTGGGACCTCCTGCCACTGGATTTCTTGGTTTTAGGTATACGCCGCTGTAGTTCATATAGATATTTATCGTATAATAATATATAGTTTTAATAGCCAAAAGGCTTGACTTTACTTTTGCAAAGGCTGTAAAATATACCTATG
>JACCEC010468815.1_pt1 | contig 31105 bp, 16 predicted proteins | sample 7450121 | NCBI WGS metagenome assembly JACCEC01 (sample SAMN15323455, study PRJNA562643) | freshwater metagenome | isolation source: river surface water | place: USA:Blue River Watershed | collected 2017-08-18 | reverse complement strand
TAACCGCGATCGACGATTTGCCGAACGGCTTCTTCTTTAAATTCCGGGGTAAAACGAGGGGTGTTCATGGTCTGCTCCTATGAAGAATTCATAGGCTGGGATTGTCTACCAGACCGGGGGCAGTCCATTCATAGGCTGGGATTGTCTACCAGACCGGGGGCAGTCCAGTCGCGCCCGCCCGACCTTTCTGTACGTGATCCACGGCGCGATCCTGCTGTCGGTGATCGGCAGCATCATCGGTATCTGGTGGCCCGCTGAGGTGTTTCAGGCAGCTGAAAACCTGTCCAAGCTGCTCAACGCGGTGCCGGAAAGCTTGTGGTGGCTCTTCGGTGCCGGTTACCTCGGCTTTACCGGTGCACGCAGTTTCGACAAATGGCGCGGTGTGCCCAGGTAGGCCACGCCAGCGACTGCATCAAAAACAAACCATAGACCCCGTCTTCTTCATCTGCCCTCACAAGCAGGTGGTGAAGGCGGGGTCTTTTGTCGTTTGTGCGAGCCAGCCAGCGCTTACCTGTAAACATTGTTGGTAAGCAATGGGGAAGGTATACTTGGTATAATAATTTTGAAGGAATAGCAGGGTGTTTGTGGCCTTTAGGGAGGCTACGATGTACCCCCCCCCTCCCGAATTCGGGCGCCTCAGATAGTTTTCTTGGCGTTGCGAGCAGGGGTTTTCACAGGTGGAGGCGGGTTGATGAATCAACTCAAAAAGGTTTTGCTTGACTTAGAAATAAATGGCTTGCCAGATGGTGATCCTGCGTCGGAAACGAATGCGCAGGGTGCGGTAGCCATGACTTCATTTGACGAAAATAATATAAACGCCATTGCAATAACCGGTATTGCATTCCGTTTTCCCGGCGACCTTGCAGACGATACCAGTCTTTGGGAAGCGCTCAAGCAAAAGAAGGATCTGGTCACCCAGGTACCCGGTGACCGCTGGGCTAACAGCGAACTTCAGAACACAAAACGGTCTGAACCGGGGCGCAGCATTACCTTCTCAGCGGGTGTACTCTCGCGTGTCGATGAGTTCGACGCTGGATTCTTTGGGATTTCACCGCGCGAGGCAGCTTGGCTCGATCCGCAGCAACGACTGCTGCTAGAGCTGTCCTGGGAGGCCATGGAGAATGCTGGGGTGCCACCCTCTACGCTCTCCGGAACGGATTGCGCCGTGTATGTTGGCATCTCCAGTCTCGACTACGGCACACGTGGGCTCGACGATCTTGCTGCCATGTCGTCGCACTCGATGACCGGCAACACGCTCAGCATTGTCGCCAACCGTCTTTCCTACGTTTTCGATCTGCACGGCCCGTCGCTCGCCGTCGATACTGCCTGCTCGTCCTCCCTGGTCGCGCTGCATCACGCCTGCCGTGCGTTGAATACTGGCGAGGCGAGCACCGCGCTCGTCGGTGGGGTCAATTTGTTGTTGCACCCATATCCCTTTGTCGGTTTTACCAAGGCCTCGATGCTGTCAGCCGATGGGCGTTGCAAGGCCTTCGATGCTTCTGGCAATGGTTATGTGCGCGCCGAGGGTGGGGCGGTGCTCCTGCTCAAACCGCTGGCGCAGGCGATGGCCGATGGTGACGATATCAAGGCGGTAATCCTTGCAACGGGCGTCAATGCTGACGGTGCGCGCAAGACGGGTATCACCATTCCCAGTCGGGATGGCCAGGCCGAGCTCATGCAAAGCGTGCTGGCGAAAACCGGCCTTGCGCCCCAGGACATCGATTTCATCGAGGCGCACGGCACGGGCACCATGGTGGGTGATCCCATCGAATGCGGCGCCATCGGGGCGGTGTATGGGCAAGGGCGGGAAACACCTCTGCCCATCGGCTCGGTCAAGGCCAATCTTGGCCACATGGAGGCCGGCTCCGGCATGGCGGGTCTGGTGAAGGCGATCCTGGCGTTGCAACATCGCGCACTGCCCCCGCAACTCCACCTCGAAACACCTAATCCTCACATCGATTTCGTCGGGCTCAATCTGCAGCCTGTCACCGAATATCGGCCGCTGGAAAAGGAAACCCCGCTGGTGGCCGGCGTCAACTCGTTCGGCTTTGGAGGCGCAAACGCGCACGTCCTGCTGCGCGAATACCGTCACGGTGAGGAAAAAGCGTATACGCCTGAGGCGTTGCCGCCGCTTTTCCTCTCCGCGCGTACTGACGCGGCGCTGCAAACGTTGGCTTCCCGCTATGCGGAAAGGCTGAAGAACAGCTCGCCAACGGACTATTACGACATCGCGCATGCCGCAGCTCATCGGCGCGATCGCTTGGAAAAGTGCCTGGCACTGCACGCCAACACACCCAACGAGGCGGCGGAAAAACTGGCTGCATACGCCCAAGGCGGCACGCCGGACGGCGTGGTGCTCGAAGAGCGATTACCCCAGCAGGGTGGCGTGGCCTTCGTCTATTCCGGCAACGGCGCCCAGTGGATCGGTATGGGCTTGTGCCTGATGGCCGAATCGCTGGCCTTTGCCGACATTCTTGCCGAGCTCGACGCCCGCATGCAGCCCATCGCCGGCTTTTCGCTGCTGGCCGAGTTGCAGGCCAACGGGGAAGCCTCCCGCCTCGACGATACCGTCGTTGCCCAGCCCTTGCTGTTTGCCATACAGGTTGCCATCACCCGCCTGCTGAAAGCGCAGGGCATCGATCCGCAGGCCGTGGCAGGCCATAGCGTGGGCGAAGTGGCGGCGGCCTGGGCTAGTGGCGCGCTCGATCTCGACGCAGCCATCCGGGTGATTGTTGCCCGCAGCCGCGCCCAGGGCGAGACGCGCGGCACAGGTCGCATGGCCGCTGTCGGGCTCTCACTGGAAGCCATGCAGACTGCCATGGCGGAGCTGGGCGGGACGATCGATATCACGATTGCCGGCATCAATAGCCCGAAGAACCTGACCCTTTCAGGCAGTCTGGCCGATCTGGAACGTGTCCAGTCGCATCTTGCGCCTAAGGGGATCTTTTTCCGGCTGCTCGATCTCGACTATGCCTTCCACAGTCGCCAGATGGACCCGATCCGGGCGCTGCTGCTTACCAGCCTCGCCGCGCTGGAAACCCCCACTTCGGCAGAAACGGCCTTCGTCTCCACCGTCACTGGAGGCGCACTCGACGCCAATCAACTGGGTGCGGAATACTGGTGGCGCAACGTGCGCGAGCCCGTGCAGTTCTCCGCGGCCATCGCCACCCTCGCTGAGCTTGGCTGTCGGAGTTTCATCGAAATCGGCCCGCACGCCATCCTGCAACGTTACATCGGCGAGTGCCTGCAAGCGGCCGAAATCAAGGGGCGGGTGTTGCCAACCCTTCGCAAGGAGGCCGATGGCTGGAACATTCTCGTCGAGACCGCCTTGCGTGCCCAACTGCTGGCCGAACAACCGAATCCAGGCGTCTATTTCCCGCAGCCCGGGCGTCGTGTCCAGTTGCCCAACTACCCCTGGCAACGCGAGCGGCATTGGCACCCGCGCACCAGCGAGAGCCTGTTGGCCATCGAGCGGCGGCGCTTGCATCCGCTGTTGGGTTGGCGGATTCCCGAGGCAGCACACGCTTGGGAAAACACCCTCGATCCGACGGTACTGCCCTGGCTTGCCGACCACCAAGTGGGGGGCGCCATCGTCTTCCCAGGCGCGGCCTATGCCGAGATGGCCCTCGCGGCAGCCCGCGAATGGCTGGGCAGGGAGGCGCTGGCGTTCGAAGAGATGGACATCGTCTCTCCCATGGTCTTTGACGGCGAACACGCGCGCACGCTACGTTTCGAGCTCAACGACCGGGACGGCAGCTTCCAGATCAAGAGCCGGCAGCGCTTGAGCCAGGATGCGTGGACGCTTCATGCCGCCGGGCGGATTTTGCAGCCGGGTGCTGCCCGGAGCGCACGGATTGTGCCGCTGTCGACGGATAAGACCAAGGTCGATCAGGAAAACCACTACCGTTTGGCTGCCACACTTGGTCTCGATTACGGTCCGAGTTTTCAGGGCCTGCGCGAGGCCGTCGTCGTGGACAACTGTCTGCAAGCCGAACTGGAACATCCCGCCGACTTGGTACTAGACAGCTACCTCCTCCATCCGGCCTTGCTTGATGTCTGCTACCAGTCGCTGGTTGATTTCTTTAGTACCGACATCGAGGCGGGCCGGGGCGTGGCCTTGCTGCCCGTCAAGACCGGCCGGCTTGAATACCACCGTGCTGGCAAACCCAGCCGATTCCGCGCCCAGATCATCCGCCGCAGTGCACGCTCGGTGCTGGCGGACTTCGAGCTGTTCGATGCCGAAGATACCCTGCTGGCCAGCGTCAGTGGCTCCCGTTTCCGCGCCGCGCCGCTCGCGCACAAGGCGCAGGAAAAGGTCTCCCGCTGGCGCATCGACCCATGGCTGCGCCCGCATCCGGCGGAAGGACTTGTCACCCAGCTTCCCACCCCGCAGGCGCTTGTTGAAACCCTTCGGCTGGCGATAGCTGAGCAGGCGGAACCCCGCGGCCGCTGGTTCAAGGAGGCCCTGCCACTCTTCGAAGCGCTCGTCGTCTCCTTCGCCTTCGAGGCCTTCCGGGCGATTGCCGAGAAAGACAGCGAAGTCCTGCAAAGGCTGATCAGCCCCTCCGACCCCTATGCCCGCTGGCTTGGCAGCCTGTTGCAGCAGGAAGGCTTGCTTTCCCTCCAAGAAGGGTATTGGCAACTGGCTGACGGCAGCGATTTGCCTGCCGCAGAGGACATCTGGCGCACGCTCGCGCGCGAGCACGGTGAGGCGTTGCCGCACCTGGTTCTGCTGGGTCGGGTGGGACGCCACCTGCCGCATCTGCTGCTCCATCCGGCAGAGAGGCCTGCCTTCCTTGACGCGCTGCGCCGTTCGCCCGTCGCGGAAATGCTTTATCAGGACGATCCAGCCTATGCCGGCATGCGACAGGCGGTCGAGCACATCCTTACCCACCTAGCCAGCGACTGGCCGGCGCACCGCCGCTTGCGGGTGCTGGAAATCGCGGACGGTCTGAGCGAGGTTCCTCGTGCCTTGCTGGCGGCGATGCCCGAAGACCGCCTCGACTATGTGCTGGCCTTGCCCGAAGCCGTGGCCGAACGGCAGCGGGCGGAATACGCCCACGCGCCCAATCTCGTCATTGCCACACTGGATACCACTAGCTGGCAGCTCGCCGCCGAGACGGTCTTGCCGGACAAGTTCGATGTCGTCCTCCTGCGTCACACCCTGCACCGGGCTGTGAGCCCGAAAGTCGTGCTCAACCAGGCGCGACGCTGGCTAGCCACCAACGCCAGCCTCATTGTTTCCGAACGTCACCCGGATTGGAGCGCCGACTTTCTGGCCGGTCTGGCGAACGATTGGTGGCATGAGGCCAAGGGTGACGAAGCACTGCATTCTTCGCTGGTGCCGGTCGCCGCCTGGGCGGAGCTGTTGCGGGCGGAGGGTTTCGAGGACGTGCTGGACTATGCTGAACCGCCGGCCGAGGGCCTTGCCGAAGGCGCCTATCTGCTCCTGGCGCGCGCGCCGGCCCAGTGGAAGGCCGCCTTACCCGCGCCCGAACCGGCTGCGTGGTTGCTCCTTACCGATGCCGCCTCTTTGGAGCTGGCGGGCCATCTCTCCGCGCGGCTCGAATCGCAAGAGCAGCGGGTGATCACGGCCCAATCACTGCCGCAAAGCCTTGATGACATCGACCACGTCGTGCGCTTGCGGGGATGGGACGTCCCACCGGAAACCACCGCGGACCTGCTTACCGGGGTTATGGGAGAGGTGCAGACCATCACCACCCAGGCTGCTAGAAAGATGCCGCGCCTGTGGTTCGTCACCCGCGGCGGTGCGCTGGCTTCGAACCTGTCGGCTACGGGCGCCCCCAATCCACAGCAAGGCGCGCTCTGGGGCTTCGCGCGCGTGGTCATGAACGAGTACCCGGCGCTCGAATGCACCCTGATCGATCTGCGCTGTGAAGACGGCCTCGACCGGCTGGAAAATGAACTGCTCTTCCCCGATGGCGCGTCCGAGATTCTGCTTTCCGATACCGGCCGTTACACGCTGGTTATGCAGGAAGCCGCCGAAGCAGCGGCCCGCCCCGCAGCCCCTGAAGAGCGTTTCCGTCTTGACTTCCATCTGCCCGGGCAACTGCGCAACCTCGTCTGGTTGCCGCAGGAACAAACCGCCTTGGCCGAAGATGCCGTGGAAGTGCGGGTGCAGGCCACTGGCCTCAACTTCCGCGATGTGATGTACCTCATGGGCCTGTTGCCGGACGAAGCAGTGGAAAAAGGCTTCGCCGGCGCCAGCCTGGGGCTGGAATTCGCCGGCATCGTCAGCCGCGTCGGGTCGCGCGTGCGGGATTTCAGGCCAGGAGACAAAGTCATGGGCTTTGGGTCGGCCTGCTTCGCGAGCCATGTCGTCACCCGCGCCGATGCGGTTGCTCGGATGCCGGAAGAATGGTCGTTCGAATCCGCCGCCACCGTCCCCACCGTGTTCTTCACGGTGTATTACGCCCTCAAGCACCACGCAGACCTGCAAGCTGGCGAGCGCGTGCTCATCCACGGCGGTGCCGGAGGAGTAGGCATTGCCGCCATCCAGCTCGCCAAATATCTGGGGGCAGAAGTTTTTGCCACCGCTGGTGGCGATGAAAAACGCGATTTCGTGCGGCTATTGGGCGCCGATCACGTCTTCGACTCGCGCTCGCTTGCCTTTGCCGACGATATCCTTGCCGTAACGAACGGCGAAGGCGTCGACGTCGTGCTCAATTCGCTTGCGGGCGAAGCCATACGCCGCAATCTTTCCGTGCTCAAGCCGTTCGGCCGCTTCCTCGAATTGGGCAAGCGCGACTTCTTCGAAAACACACCCATCGGTCTGCGGCCCTTCAAGGACAACATCAGCTACTTTGGCATCGACGCCGACCAACTGCTGACCGGCCGACCGCAACTTGCCGCGCGCATGTTCCGCGAGGTCATGGCTCTGTTCCGCGAAGGGGCGTTGACACCCTTGCCCTGCCGGGTTTTCTCGGCCGAACGCGTGGTCGATGCCTTCCGCACCATGCAGCAGGCCAGGCACATCGGCAAGGTGGTCGTCTCGCTTGCCGACGCAAGGCCTGTGGTCGAACGGCCTGCGACGGCGCCAGTGCCACTGCAGCTGACCAAGGACTCAGCCTGGATCGTGACAGGCGGCCTCTCCGGCTTTGGCCTAGAGTCGGCGCGCTGGCTGGCCGCCCACGGCGTTGGGCATCTCGTTCTGGTGGGGCGTCGTGGTCTGGACACCCCGGGCGCCAGGGAAGCGGTCGATGACCTCACGACCCAAGGCATCCAGGTGCTGGCGCTGGCTTGTGACATCAGCGATGCCGCAGCGGTGGTGCACATGGTCGAACATGCGCGCAAGACCTGCCCGCCCATCAAGGGCGTGTTGCACGCGGCCGCCTTCTTTGACGATGCCCTCGTGCAGAACCTCGACGCTGCTCGCATGGAAGCCGTCATCGCGCCCAAGCTCCTGGGCGCCTGGAACCTTCATCAGGCCACGCTCGGCATTCCGCTCGAACACTTCGTGCTCTACTCCTCGATTACCACCGCCATCGGCAACCCTGCTCAGGCCAACTATGTCGCCGCGAATGCCGGGCTGGAAGGTCTGGCCGAAATGCGACGGCAGCTGGGCCTATCTGCTGTCTGCGTCGGCTGGGGCCCGATTGGCGATGCGGGCTATCTCACCCGCAACGAAGCGGTGCGCGACAGCTTGGGGCAGCGCCTCGGCAAACCGCCGTTGCGTACGCTGCAGGCGTTGAACGAGCTCGACCATCTACTGCCTCAAGGCGGCTCGCTGGCTGTTGCCAATTTCGACTGGAACACGCTGGCCCGTCTGCTGCCTTCCGCCACGCGCGGACGTTTTTCCGTTCTCAACCGAAGCCTCAAAAGCACCGGCCTATCGGAAAACGAAGCGGACTTTCAAACGCTCATTGCCGGCAAATCGCCTGAAGAAGTCGCGGTCATCGTCCAGAAACAGGTCGTGACCGAGGTTGCGCAAATTCTCGCCATCGGCGCAGACCGTATTGACCCCACGCGCAGTCTGCACGACCTGGGGCTTGATTCGCTAATGGCAGTTGAGCTGGCGCTGGGGCTCGAACAACGCTTTGGCATTCAGTTGCCGGTGATGATGCTCAACGAGTCGCCCACGGCGGAAAAGGTCACTCAGCGCATCGTCGAAAAACTGCTCGGCGGCGCCGACCAAGATGATGCAGCCGCCAAATCGGTCGATGCCGTGGTTCGGGGCATCACCCAACAGCACGGTGAAGCCCTTGCGGCAGAAGACATTCGGCAGATCTCTCAGGATGCCCGCGCGCTACAAAAACAAGGTACGAGGCTCACCGCATGACTCAGTCATCACTCGGCCTGAAGGCCAAGCAACAGATCATCGAGCGCTTCCTCGGCAAAAAAGTCAGCGCTGAGGGGACGGCGCCTCAGACTGTCGCTACCCGGTCGTTGCATCGCGCCAAGGTGCCGGAAGCCTTCACTCGTTTCGACCGCCACCCCGGCTACGAAAAAATGCTGGTGCCCAAGGCGGCGGCCGATCGTCTGGGGCTGCGCAACCCGTTCTTCATCGCGCACGACGGCGTGGCCTGCGCAGTCACCCGCATCAATGGGCGTGAATTCATCAATTTTTCGAGCTACAACTACCTGGGTCTGGCCGGGCATCCGGCTGTCAACAAGGCCGCGAAGGACGCCATCGACCGCTATGGCACCTCCGCATCCGCCAGCCGTCTGGTCGCGGGCGAACGCCCCATCCAGCGCGAACTGGAAGAAGCCTTGGCGGAACTCTATGAGGTCGAAGACTGCGTGGTCTTCGTCAGCGGCCACGCGACCAATGTCTCGACCATCGGTTACCTGTTCGGCCCCAAAGACCTGGTCATCCACGACTCGCTTATCCACAACAGCGTGCTCGAAGGCATCAAGCTTGCCGGGAGTACGCGGCGCAGCTTTCCGCACAACGATACCCAGGCGCTCGATGCGATCCTCGCCGAAATCCGCCATCAGTTCGAGCGCGTGCTCATCGTCGTCGAAGGGCACTACAGCATGGATGGCGACATCCCCGACCTGCCCGCCCTCATCGACATCAAGCGCCGGCACGGCTGTTTTCTGATGGTGGACGAAGCGCATGCCCTGGGGGTGCTGGGGGCAAAGGGCAAAGGCAGTCACGAGCATTTCGATGTGGCTGGCAAGGATGTAGACATCTGGATGGGTACCCTCTCTAAAACGCTGGCCGGCTGCGGCGGCTACATCGCCGGCGAGCGGGCCTTGGTGGAACACCTCAAATACGCTGCGCCGGGCTTCGTATACAGCGTTGGCATCGCCCCGCCGCTGGCAGCCGCATCGCTCGCCGCGCTCAGGATCATGCTCAACGAGCCCGAGCGTGTTGCCCGTTTGCAGGAAAACGGCCAGATGTTCCTCAAGATGGCAAAAGAAAGCGGGATCGACGTCGGCACCTCTCAAGGCTTCGCCATCGTGCCGGCGATCACCGGCAGCTCGCTCAAGGCGGCAAAGTTGTCCAACCTGCTTTTTGAAAGCGCCATCAACGTCCAGCCCATTGTCTATCCGGCGGTGGAGGAAAAGGCGGCGCGGTTGCGGTTTTTTATTTCTACGATGCATAGCGAAAAACACTTCGGATATGTGTGCGAAAGCATCCGAAGATCGCTATGACCGACAAGGACAAATCATGAAACCCCCAACTATTGTTCGGACAAGCCTGATTTACCTCGGTTTGGTGTTTGCACTTTCTGGCTGTGCAACCTTGCCGGATTGGTTGTCAGCCTCTGGCCCGAGTCGGGAGCAGGTCCAGGAAAAGCGTGACACCGGACGCATTGAGGGCATTCAATTGATTGACGTTAATGATGCCTTGGCCAGAAACCTCGCCAAAAGCAAAAAGCTCGGTCAGTTCATCGATGTATTCCCAAGCAATGGTTCCAACAACTACCTGATCGGCCCGGGCGACATCATCGAGGTTTCTGTTTGGGAAGCGCCGCCCGCGATGCTGTTTGGCTCGGTTGTGCTTGACCCCAAGGCAGGCCCGACTACCACGCGCGTTGTCACTTTTCCGGAGCAGATGGTCACGCCAGACGGCACGATCACCATGCCCTTCGCTGGCCGAGTGCTAGTCAAGGGACGCACCACGCAGGACATCGAGGCGGACATCGTCAAACGCCTCACCGGCAAGGCCCACCAACCGCAGGTGTTGGTACGGGTCATCAAGAACAACACATCGAATGTCACCGTGGTGGGCGAAGTGAATAACAGCACCCTCTTGCCGCTGACCCCGAAGGGCGAACGCCTGCTTGACGCCCTGGCTGCCGGGGGCGGAGTGAAGCAACCAATCAACCGTGTGGCCGTACAGATCTCTCGTAACAACGTGACGGCTACCATGCCGCTCGACCTCGTCATCCGCGACCCCCGGCAAAACATCCTGCTCAAGCCGGGTGATGTCGTAACCGCCCTGTTCCAGCCGCAAAGCTTCTCGGTGCTCGGCGCGACCGGAAAGAATGAAGAAATTCCATTTGAAGCCCAAGGAATTTCACTTGCCCAGGCTCTGGCCCGCTCCGGCGGTCTCAACGACAGTCGTGCCGATGCCCGTGGCGTGTTTGTATTCCGCTTCGAAGATGCGAAGCTGGTCGACGCAAAAGCTCAGGTACCCCAATCAGCCGATGGCACGGTGCCTGTGGTTTACCAGATTGACCTACGTGACCCGGCCTCTCTGTTCGTTACGCAGAACTTCCCTGTTCAAAACCGCGATGTGATTTACGTAGCCAACTCGCCCGAGGCCGAATTCAATAAATTCCTGCGGCTGGTGGTGTCGGTTGCCGTGCCCAGCGTAACCATCAACCGGGCCCTGAGCAATTGAACCGCAACCCGCTCGCCGTCACGTTTGCCGTCTGGCGCGCTATTTTCTTGCGCGAGGCGCTCGATCGGCTGTTCGACATGCGTTTCGCCTGGTTCTGGCTGCTGGCAGAACCCGTGTTGCATATCGCCTTCATCACTCTCGTCATGACCGTGATTCGGGTGCGTACCGTCGGCAACGCCGACGTCGTTGTTTGGATCATAGTTGGCATGCTGGCCTTCTTCCTGTTTCGCCGCACGGCGGTTCAGGTGACCTATGCCGTTGATTCCAACCGTCCACTATTCACCTACCGCCAGGTCAAACCCTTTGACCCCGCCATCGCTCGGGCGGTGCTCGAAGCCTTTTTGATGGCCATCATTGCTGGCGTCATTCTCGTCACCGCCGCGCTATTGGGTCATGACACCTTTCCGGCCGACGCTTTGTTGGTTATGCAGGCGGTTTTCGGGCTCTGGCTGTTCGGCATCGGCTACGGGCTGGTTGCATCGGTGCTGATGGCACTTGTACCGGAAATGGAGCACGTTCTCAAGATCGTGATGTTACCGCTTTACTTGATCTCTGGCGTCATCTGGCCCTTGGCCAGCACACCCATGCCCTATCGCGACATCCTGATGATCAACCCCATCGCGCACGGGTTAGAGCTGGTTCGCATGGGCTTCTTTCTCTACTACCACACCGTGCCCGGCCTCAGCATGCCGTATCTGTTTGCTTGGGGCGTAGTCAGCATCTTTCTCGGCCTGATGTTGTATCGCCGATTCGCCATCCAGATGGTGATGCGATGATCGTCATCGAAGATGTGCATAAACGTTACAAGACCGAGCATGGCCCCGGCAAATGGGTCTTGCAGGGCGTAACGCTGACGATCCCCCGCAACGTCAATGTCGGACTGATTGGCGCCAACGGCGCCGGCAAATCTACGCTGCTACGCATCATCGGCGGAATCGATCATCCCAACAAAGGGCGGGTGGAGCGCCGTTGTCGGCTCTCCTGGCCGATGGGAAATGGCGGCCTGGAGCCGACGCTGACCGGCCGCCAGAATGCCAAGTTCGTCTGCCGGGTGCATGGCCACCAGGACGATCTTGCGGACAGGCTGGCGTTCGTGAAAGATTTCTCGGAACTCGGCGAGGCTTTCGACGAACCGGTGAACACTTACTCCTCCGGCATGCGCTCGCGGCTGCAATTCGCCCTCTCGCTGGCCTTCGACTTCGACATCTACATCTCGGACGAAGTGACCGCTGCCGGAGACGCCGCTTTTCGCAAAAAAGCTGCCGATGCCTTCAAAAACATGGCAAACCGAGCCGGACTCATCATGGTGGCTCACGACGAGGGCACGCTCAAAAAATTCTGCCAAGCCGGCGTTCTGCTTCATGGTGGCAAAGCCCATTGGTTTGACGACATCGGCGAGGCATTCAAAGCATATAAGGGAACAATGACAACATGACCAGACTTTTCCCGCGCCTGATTCGGCTGACGCTCATTGGCGCAGTACTGGCGACCGCCCACTGGTTGCTGATCGCATCCGACCGCTATGTTTCTGAAGCCAGCATCATCATCCGCAAGACGGATTCGGTTGCGGCACCCACGCCAGATCTGTCCATGCTCATTGCCGGCATTGCCGCTGTCAATCGCAACGATCAGATGTTGTTGCGCGAGTATTTGCTCTCGGTGGACATGCTCAAAAAGCTCGATACCGAGCTCAACCTCAAAGCCCATTACGGTGACTGGGGCCGGGACTGGGTTTCGCGCATGTGGCTCACCGATATGGAGTGGTTTCACCGTCATTACCTCTCGCGGGTTGCCATTGAATACGACGACTATGCGGGCGTATTGCGTATCAAGGCACAGGCCTACGATTCAGCGACGGCCCGGGCCATTGCAGATACCCTGGTGCGCGAGGGCGAACGCTACATGAACCAGCTCGGCCACGAGCTGGCCCAAACCCAGGTGAACTTCCTGACCACCCAGGTGGATCTGGCCCAATTGCGTTTTCAGCAGGCCAGCCAACGACTCTTGGCGTTCCAGAACAAAAAGGGCCTGCTCTCGCCACAGGCCACCGCCGAGAGTCTGAATGTTCTTGTGGCCAAGCTCGAAGAGCAACGTGCCCAATTGCAGACCCAGTTGGCCTCCTTGCCGAAAAATCTGGACCGCGACCACCCCAATATCGTGATGCTCAGGCAATCCCTCGCCGCCGTCGACCGGCAGATCGGCGAGGAAAAAGCCAAGCTGGCCAATCCGGGGGGCAAGACCCTCAACATCACTATGGAAGAATTCCAGCGCTTGCAAATGGAAGTCACCTTCACGCAAGAGCTCTACAAGACCGCGCTCGCCGCGCTGGAAAAGGGCCGCATTGACGCCACGCGCATGCTGGAAAAAGTATCCGTCCTGCAAACGCCCACCCTCGCCGAATACCCGATGGAGCCACGCCGTATCTACAACGCCGTCATTACCTTGTTGTTCGGTCTGATGCTGGTGGGCATATTGAAACTGTTGGAAAGCATCGTGCTCGATCACGTGGATTGACATGAAGGTACTTACCGTATTCGGCACTCGCCCCGAGGCCATCAAGATGGCGCCAGTGGTCAAAGCACTGGCTGACCACCCGGATTTCGAAGCCAAGGTCTGCGTCACTGCCCAGCACCGGCAAATGCTCGACCAGGTACTCGGCATCTTTGCCATCCGCCCGGATTTCGACTTGAACCTCATGAAGCCTGGGCAGGACCTTTCCGACATCACCAGCAACGTGCTGCTCGGCATGCGCGATGTGTACCGGCAGTGGCAGCCAGACATCGTGCTTGTGCATGGCGACACCACCACCACGCTGGCTGCCAGCCTCTCTGCCTACTACGCCAAAGTGCGGGTCGGCCATGTTGAAGCGGGCCTGCGCACCCACAACAAATATTCCCCCTGGCCGGAAGAAATGAACCGCCGCCTAGCCGGGGCAGTGACTGACCTCCATTTCGCCCCCACCGCGATGGCCCACGCCAACCTGCTGCGCGAAGGCACAGCGGCGGATACCATCCACATTACCGGCAACACCGTCATCGATGCGCTGCTCGATGTTGTCAACCGTGTACGCGCCGATGGCGAACTCAAGCATCACCTTGAGGCGCAATTCAACTTTCTTGACCCCGCCAAGCGCCTCATCCTGGTCACCGGGCATCGCCGCGAAAACTTTGGAGCTGGCTTCGAGAATATTTGCCATGCGCTGGCCGACATTACCGCACGTGGCGATGTGCAGGTTGTTTACCCCGTACACCTCAACCCCAACGTGCAGGAGCCCGTACGTCGCATCCTCTCCGGCATGGCGGACGTCCACCTCATCGAGCCGCAGGACTACCTGCCCTTTGTGTACCTGATGGATCGCAGCAACTTCCTCATTACCGATTCCGGCGGCGTGCAGGAAGAAGCGCCCTCGCTGGGCAAGCCCGTGCTGGTCATGCGTGACACTACCGAGCGCCCCGAGGCCGTTACGGCCGGCACCGTCAAGCTGGTGGGCACCGACCGCGCCACCATTGTGCGCGAATCCAACCGTTTGCTCGACGACGCAGCCGCCTACGACGCCATGGCCCGCGCCCACAACCCCTATGGCGATGGCAGAGCGGCCAGCCGCATCCGGGACATCCTCATGCAGCATGATTGATTGAAATTACTCAGAAGGTAGCCAGAAAATTGTTTGAAACCATCTCCATGATCGGCCTGGGTTACATCGGCCTGCCCACCGCCACCCTGTTCGCCTCGCGCAAGAAGAAGGTCGTTGGCGTCGACATCAACCAGCATGCGGTCGACACCATCAATCAGGGCAAAATCCACATCGTCGAGCCCGAACTGGACATGCTGGTGCATTCCGCCGTCACGGAAGGCTATCTGCGCGCCACCACCTACCCGGAACCGGCCGATGCCTTCCTCATCGCCGTACCCACCCCCTTCAACGACGGCCACAAGCCGGACTTGAGCTATATCGAAGCGGCCGCCAAGGCCATCGCTCCAGTGCTCACCCAGGGTAACCTCGTCATCCTCGAATCCACCTCACCCGTTGGCGCCACGGAAAAACTCGCCGACTGGCTCGCCGCCGCGCGGCCGGACCTCAGCTTCCCGCAGCAAGCCGGAGAGGAAGCTGACATCCAGATCGCCTATTGCCCCGAGCGTGTGCTGCCCGGCAAGGTAGTGCATGAGTTGGTTGCCAACGACCGCGTCATCGGCGGCATGACCAACAAGGCTACGGAAATGGCGAGCGCGCTTTACAAAACCTTTGTCGGAGGCGCACTGGTGCCCACCAATGCCCGCACGGCCGAGATGTGCAAGCTTACCGAAAACAGCTTCCGCGACGTCAACATCGCCTTCGCCAACGAGCTTTCCATCATCTGCGACAAGCTTGGCATCGATGTCTGGGAGCTCATTCGCCTGGCCAACCGCCATCCACGTGTGAACATTCTGCAGCCCGGTGCCGGCGTTGGTGGACACTGTATTGCCGTAGACCCTTGGTTCATCGTCGACACCACGCCCAACGAAGCCCGCATCATCCGCACCGCGCGCGAGGTTAACGACCACAAACCGCATTGGGTGCTAGAGAAGGTCAAGGCCGCCATTGCCGATTGCCTGGCTCAAAAGCCCGGTAGCACCATGGCCGATATCAAGGTTGCCTGCCTGGGGCTAGCCTTCAAGCCGGATATCGACGACCTGCGCGAGAGTCCCGCAGTCGAAATCACCCAGCACATTACCCAACTGGGTTGCGAGGTGTTGGCGGTGGAGCCCAACATCGAAACCCTGCCGCAAAGACTCGGCAAGGCTAACCTGCTCTTGGGTTCACTCAACGATGTTCTGACGACCGCCGATGTTCTTTGCGTGCTTGTCAAACACCGCGAGTTCGTCGATGAACTTGCCAACATCCAAGCGCATCCGAGCGTCATTGATGCTGTCGGTTTGTTGGCCTGATTCTTGGTGTTCAGAACTTACTTCGACTGCAGGAACAAACAATAATGACTCTACCGAAAAAGATCGCGCTTTTTTATGGGCATGTGGCCAGCAACATTGGGGACCTCGCCATCAATAGCGGCACGGTAAACCTGCTGCGCTCGGCTTGTCATGGTGTAAATATCGATGTCGTACTTATCGATGCCGATGCGAGCGAATTTCTCGGTGCGGCGAAGAGCTCATTCGATGACCAGGGCGACATCCGATTTACCTATCTGAAGACGCATGGTGAGAAGCCGTCGTTGTATCTGCGATCGCCAGAGACGTTTTTTGCAGAAGCGGGTGTGTCGGATGCTGATGTCGTTCTACTGAGTGCCGGGGAACATTTCTTTGCCTACCAGCATGAAGAGAATGCAAAAAGTCTGTTTTGGCGCACTTTCCCAGCCTATGCGGCAAAGCTCGCAGGCAAGAAGTGCGTCCAGCTACCTTCTACACTCGGCCCGTTTGAAACAGATAGATCATCTGCGCTGCTCTCATCACTGCTTGGTTTGATCGACGCATTGGCTGTGCGCGATGCTCGCTCATTGCAGCTACTCAAAACCCGATACGCAACCGAGAAGCCTTTGCTTCTCGATCCGGCCTTCTTTTTGCATTCGCCAGTAGCGGCTCAGCAAGCACAAAAAACACACGGCGCTACAGCACTGGTCATGCGATCGGAAGGCTGGGGCATCCGCTTGTCAAACGCTTCGCGCAAGGAGCAGACCGAACGTTTCAAGGCAAGTGGGTACGAGGCGAGCAAGGCATTTGTATTCTCTCTGGAGTTTGCTTCGCGTTTGTTGAATACCACCGATGAGGTGTTGCGCGTATTTGTCCAAACAACAGCAGACCAGGAACTGGCTGATGAACTGGGCAGGCGTCTTCCGGAATTCCTCGAATCGGGTCGTTTGACGATCGAGCGCCCGTATTCGGTGCAAGACTACCTGAGTCGTTTGGCAGTAGTTGATCGTGTAGTCTCGAATCGCTTTCATGCGCTGATCCTCGGCATGGTGGTTGGGCGCCAGACACATGGCCTGTATTTCGACGTGCATGGCCATAAGATTCCGGGGCTCTTCAACCTAATCGATGCTCCAGGGCGTTGCCATGACCTGTCAAATACCGAACCCAGAACAGCCGCAATTGCCGTACTGGATGAGGTTGCGAGAGAAACGGAGGTGCAACAAAAGTCGGTACAGAAGCGTGTCGAGAAACTTCGGCAGGACACTGTCGCATGGCTGAATGACGCACTCCAGAAGCCGACATCCACGGCTGATGCTCGGCAACTGCTCACCGCCTCTGTGTCGCTCGGTGATTTCGCAGAGGGCCAGTTGAAGGCCTCAATTGAAAATAACGCCAAGAAACAGATTGACTTGGCCAAGAAATCTGCGCAGGCCAAGGAATCGCAGTGGGCGCAGCAGCGGCAGCAGCTCGAGGGCGAGTTGTCGCAGGCAACGGCGGCGCACCAGGCGGCGCTGGAAGAGCTGAAGGCAGCCAGCGCCGAAGCGCAGGCCAAGGAAGCGCAGCGGGCGCAGCAGCGGCAGCAGCTCGAAGGCGAGTTGTCGCAGGCAACGGCGGCGCACCAGGCGGCGCTGGAAGAGCTGAAGGCAGCCAGCGCCGAAGCGCAGGCCAAGGAAGCGCAGTGGGCGCAGCAGCGGCAGCAGCTCGAAGCCGAGCTTATCACTGCAACTGCTGAAGCTCAGCGGCTATTAGCAGTAAATCAGGCCCAACTCGAAGCCTTGCAACTTGAGCTGCTAAACACCTTGAGCAACAAGCTGGGCACGGCCTTGATCGAGGGCATCAGAACTCCCGCTGCTGTAGCCAAACTACCCTTCCAGCTCTACAAAATCTGGCGCGAGTCGAAGTCACAGCAGCCGCCAGCAGCCCTTGGCGGAGAGTCGTTTGGCGAAGTGATTTCGGCATACACAAACGGTGGATTGGATGCCGTAGAAAAGCTTCTTGAAAGCTACCGGTTGCCATCTATCGTCGTCGCAAACGCCTGCACGGCGCTAGCCCGTCATCTGAAGCAAACCGATGCCCATCAAGCCGCCAAAGCCGCGCACCGTGCCTACATGGCAGACCCCAAGCCTTTTCGTCGCAAGTGGCTTGCGTTCAGGCTAAATGAAGCGGGTAAGTTCGTTGAGGCTGAGGTACTACTATGCACGTTACCCTCAGAAGTTGAGTTTTCTAAGTCAGAAGAGAGTCGAGTACGGGAGATCAGGAATCTAGCCAAGGCGCAGCGACTTGACAGCGTTAGGCGTCATTTAGGCGTTGATTTTCCCGTAACCGATGGACGGGGAGAGAAGAGTCCGCAGAAGCGCACAAATATAGCTGATCCATTTGGCAAATTCCGGGCGGCCATGAACAAGAAGGACGTCAGGGAGGCCTACACCGAATTCACGCGGATTAAGAGCTTGGCGGAAGGTGGCGCATTGACGCCTGATCAACACTCTGAATTTGCGGAGATCAGCAAAGAGCGTGTTTGCCGGCTCGGGCTCTTGGAGTTGGCGGATACAAAACTGCCAAGTGCTGTGCTGAATTCGACAGCCCGGCGCATCTGTTATGTTCTGCACAACTCTTTGCCACACAGTTCAGGGGGATATGCGACGCGGGCGCATGGTGTAGCGCTTGGACTTAAGGCAAGCGGGTGGGACGTGATTGCGCTGACGCGCCCTGGATATCCGCTGGACATGAAGCCAGAACTGTCTGCTGACGCATTAGAGACGTCCGTCACCATCGACGGAATCAAGTATCTGTTCATAGAAAAGCCGTTAAAACGCGGCTCAAAATCCAAGCGCGGGATGGATACCGATCAGTACATTCTCGCCGCGGCCGATGCTTTGCTTGATTCGTTCAGAACCCTGAAACCGACAGTTGTGATGGCAGCATCGAACTATCTTACGGCATTGCCGGCATTGATTGCAGCGCGCAGGCTTGGCCTACCATTTGTTTATGAAGTACGCGGCTTCTGGGAAATTACAAGCATGTCCCGTAACCCGAATTACGCAACAACAATTCCATACATGGTGGAGCAGGAGATGGAGGCGGGGGTAGCCGAGCGGGCAGATCATGTCTTCACGTTGACGGAACCCATGAGGGAGGAGTTGATTCAGCGTGGCGTGAGTGCGGAAAAAATCAGCTTGCTTCCAAACTCCTGCGATATCAACGAATTCCTTCCTCGGTCGCGCGATGCCGCTTTGGCTCAGAAGCTCAAAATCCCGGCAAGCGTACCGGTAATTGGCTACATCGGAACCTTCGTTGATTACGAGGGGCTTGAAGACTTGGCGACGGCTTGCGGTCTTCTGGCAAAAGAGGGAGTTGAATTTCGCCTGTTGTTGGTCGGAAATGAAAACGTGTCCGGTTCTGGGCTGGGGCCGATCGGACAGACGGTACAACGCATTGCCGCCGACTGTGGGTATTCGGACTGGTTGATCATGCCCGGTCGGGTGCCTAAACACGAAGTCGCTGATTATTACACTTTGATTGACATCGCCCCCTTCCCGCGCAAGCCATGGCCGGTGTGTGAAATGGTTTCGCCCATGAAGCCGTTGGAGGCGATGGCCATGAAGAAAGCCGTGCTTGCTTCCAATGTTCGTGCGCTGTCTGAAATGATCAGCCAGAACAAGACTGGACTGCTATGTGAAAAAGGCGAGGTCGCGTCGCTTACGGAACAGTTGAAGCGTCTGATCATTGATCCAGTGTTAAGACGAAACTTGGGTGTGGAGGGTAGAAAATGGGTTTCAAATGAAAGAACTTGGGAACTGACAGGAAAAAAAGCTGATAGCGTTCTTGCGCGAATTCGTTCCCCTCTGGCCCTAACTATTGAAAAGTACTTGCCAAACCCAGACGATGAGCTTGAAACCTACCGACAGCTTCTGGCTCAGACGAAAGACGCTGAGTTGCGCGAAGATGTGGTACCAACGTCCGAGAATCGCGTTATTTACTTTTTGCACGGGAGCTTTCCTCACCAATCAGGGGGGTACGCGACGCGCACGCATGGGGTTGTTCGCTCTGTCTTAAACGCAGGGTATGAGATCCTGCCCTACACCCGACCTTCCTTCCCGAAGGACCTGAGTAAAGTCTCCATAAAAACTGACTTCCCCTCTGCAGATGAGATTGGCGGCGTGACATATCGGCGAATTTGGGCGGATGTCGACCGTATTAACCAACCCGAACCAGTCTATATGCTCGGATGCATCGACCCATTCGAGCAGGTGTTGCGGCAGGAAAAACCGGCGATCGTTCATTGTCGGTCGACTTACCTGATTGCCGCGCCCGCGCTGATCGCAGCACGCAGGGCCGGTTTACCTTTCGTCTATGAAGTTTCTGGGTTCTGGGAACTGGTCTACGATGCGCGCAATACAAAGGGCCAGCACACGGCAACCATTGAACGGATGAAGGCCCTTGAGACATTCATCATCCAGGAGGCTGACGCCATTGTGACGCTCACGGAGCAGATGAAGGATGAACTGATTTCCCGTGGCGCGAAGCCTGAATGTATTTCCATGGCGCCAAACAGCGTGGACGTGAACGTGTTTGTGCGGCGAGAGAAGAATGAAGAATTGAAAATGAAACTCGGCATCGCTCAGAACGAGAGCGTTATCGGCTACATCGGCACTATTGTCGATTATGAAGGACTCGATGATCTATTCCATGCTGCCGCCCGTTTGATCGCTTCCGGAAGCCGAATCAAAGTTTTGATTGTCGGTTCTGGCTCCGGACCGGCGCAAGAGAAGATGCTCAAGAATGCTATCGCAGCAACAAAGATGAATGACCATGTCATCATGACAGGGCGAGTCCCACATGATGAGGTGCTCGATTATTACTCCATATGCGATGTCATGGCTTACCCGCGCAAGCCATGGGAAGTATGTGAGACGGTTTCACCCATGAAGCCGTTTGAGGCCATGGCTTTAGAGAAGGCTGTGCTTGTCTCAAGCGTGAAAGCTTTGCGCGACATAACGCTTGACGGTCGGATAGGGCGTGTTTTCCAAAAAGGCAATCTTGACTCTCTTGTCGAAAACCTAGGCGCATTACTGGAGTCACCGGAAGAATGCCAACGTCTGGGAAAAGCAGCCCGGGAGTGGGTTGCCAAAAATCGGAGTTGGGACGCCGCTGCGAAAGAGATTGTGTGGGCTTATCGTCATGCCAAATCCCGAATCACACCACCTGTAAAGAGGGATATGGCTGTAGCACAGCCCGCCCGTGTCACAGATAAAGAAACCACAAATAAGTCGCCGACTCCATCGACGAAATATCCCGCTTGGTGGGATATTGTGCCACTTGAATTTCGTGCTCGTAGCGGCTTTGTTAATGTAACTGACTGGTATCTTTCTGAATCGGTTAATGAACTAACTAGTGAATACATAGGACGTTTCGGCGAAGAGGCGGTCAAGAAGCGCATTCCACTTGTCAACTGGCAGCGGGCGGATATATGCAATGGCATTATTAAGAACGCCAGCCCGTCAAATCTACTCGATATTGGCAGCGGACTCGGTGAGTTCGTAAACTTGTTCTCAAGCACCAACCCTAATGTCCCGATCGCATCGGTTGATGTAAAGGACTATTCCCTTTGGTTTGATCGGACAGGTCGGGTTGAGAGGATCTACAAGTCGATATTCGATCTTGGTCCAGATGAGGTCCGTGATGTTGTGACCTGTTTTGAGGTAATTGAACATTTGCCCCCAGAGAGATTGGCCGAGGCAGTTGAGAGGCTTCGCTCGTTGGCAAGGCGTAAATTGTTTGTTTCCGTGCCTTTTATGGAGTCGTTGCCGCTATATAAAGGACACTTCACGCGTTTTGACGACGTAAATTTATTGTCTTTGTTTCCTGATGCCAAGTTCACGATCTTCGGAAAAGGCGGGAAGAATAAAAATAAGGTTCATGCATGGATCATGTGCGAAATAGACCGCAACGCCACGTGATGGTGCAGTGACGATGACGTTTCAGATGTACGTCGATGCAGACGGTGTTCCTCACAGCGACTATGGAAACTACCACGGTGTCGACATCGGCCGCCAGCGGAGCATCTTGGCCGTAGCCGAGCGCGGGCTGTGGTATTGGAACCAGTTTTTCCGCGGCGCCTCGCCACCCGTATTCCTGAGCTACGACTGGACACGCTGGCCGCGCAATCGTGATGAGTTCGATCCACATGATGAATCGGTGGCGAAACGGATGTTCTTCAACTGCGTTGATTGGTTGCTTGGGAACATCCAATCATGCGAGGGCTATTGCGTTTGGGCTTACCCCTATCCGTTCTCCTACGGAACGAAGGCCGGTTGGCGTTCCGCGCACACGCAGGCGGTAGGCTTGCAGCTCTTGGTGCGGGCTTTTGAAATTTCGGGGGAACACAAATATCTGGCTCCTCTGCATGGCTTGCTTGCAGCATTCAAGCTGGATGTGCGCGACGGTGGCCTCTGCACGTCCACTGAGGCCGGAAACATCTGGTTTGAGAAGATGGCTGACAAGGACAACCTGCAGCCAAAGGTGCTGAACGGCATGCTGTTCGCACTGATTGGTCTATGGGATGTTGGTGCGCGCGCAAAATGTGATGAAGCCACTGCGCTTGCAGAATTGGGGTCACGTGCCGCAGCCGAATATCTGCCGCGATTCGATCTGGAGGATTGGTCGGCCTACGATATTCACGGCAAGCGGGCCTCGCCGCACTATCACGCTGTTCATGTTAAGCAGCTAGAACTTTTGTCCGCCTTCGCGCCGCAAGACGAGTTCGCTGTCTATCGTGATCGATTCACGAAATACGCACAGCTTGTAAAGACCAACAATAAGCGGCCCGCCGCTGCGCCTTTACACGTGTTGGCTTCTTCCCCTCCTCGTTGTGAGGAGGCGCGGGGGAAGCAGGTTGTTTCTACGGTCAACCGAGTTGCTTCACATAAAGACCGATTCGTGATGCTGACTGTTGACGCAGAGGCCTTGCCCAAACGTGCTGAGCATGATCATGTGAAACGTTTGATTTGGGGCCAGCATGACAGAGGTACGGCGGGCATTCGGGAGATGTGTGCCGTTGCCAGCGAATTTAATGCCAAGCTAACCTTTTTTGTGGATGCCTGCGGCGCCTATGATTACCTCGACGAAGTTTCGGAGGTGGTGCGCTGGCTGGATGCTGCTGGCCAGGATATTCAGTTGCATGCGCATCCGGAATACTTGCCGGAGCAGTTCTGGAAGGCGCATGGCTTCAAATACAGGCCGCGTTTTCTTAACCAATATGGGGCAGATAGGGCAATTTTCACGATAAAGCACTTCGGTAAGTTTATTTCAGACTTGACCGGAAAGCCGTTGCGTGCGTTCCGTGCGGGGTCATTTCGTTGGAACGCGGACACGATCCGAGCCTTGGCTGAGGTCGGCATTCCGCTTTCATTCAATAATTCCATGCGTGCCATGGCTGATGGTCAATGCGTTTACAGCGAGCCTACCAATCGCCCCTATCTTTGGTCGAATGGAGTTGTTGAGGTACCGGTTACTGAAAGGCATGTGGCGCTACCTTTCATTGGCAAGAGTTGGTGGCAGAAGTTTCAGTTTCCCGTAGGCGATATTTTGGGTAATCGTCCGTGGCGGGTATTGAGGCCATATGCCGCAGGAGAAAATGCATCTTTTCTCGTGCTGCTGTTGCATTCATGGTCTCTACTGCATTGGGATGAAAACGGCTACGCCGAGTATCGCGACGACAGGCGCTTGGAAGACTTTCGCAAGCTGATGAAAAAGCTGGCGAAGGATTACGACATCATCACCACGGCGGATTTTCTCGACCTGCATGCCAGAGGCAAGATCAAGGCGACACATACGGTCGATCTAGTCCAAGCAGATGTCAAGCCGGGACCTCTGGGGAAAAAGTCTCTTCGTCCTGGAATGCGAGGATTGCGATGAGCGGCGCGTCAAGGCTGGTGACTGTTATTTTGCTTCTTGCTGCATGGGGTTGTGCGTGGGCGGCTGAAATAGCGATCTACGTAAGCCCAGCAGGAAACGATGCACAAAAGGGTAGCAACGAGGTGGATGCCGTTGCTTCCATTCAGCGTGCCGTGAAGTTGGCGGAGACAGTTCCCCTTGGAACGGAGCGGGTGAAGATTTTTTTATTGCCTGGTGTGTACCTGGCACAGCGATTTGAAACTGCTGGTCACCCAGACCAGGTGCCCATGCTGATCACAAGCGGGGGCGGTGGGCGCGCTGTTTTCGACGGCAACGGCCATGGGGGCACATGGATGATTCTCAGACCAAGCAGTGGCCATTTGGCGAATATCACGATTGATGGCGTTGACGTCAGAAATTACGTTACTGCAATTAGCGTCACCGGTGATAGGGATAACTCAGCTCGCTGGGCTGGGGGCCTGGAAATTCGTAACAACAAGTTTTCTCATGTCGGGGACATTGCACGTAGTGGTGCGAAGCCATCTACCGCCGCAATCCGGCTGGTGAATGCAGATCACAACGTGATAGCTGGCAATGAATTTACACATATCCGGAATAACAAGTCTTGTGCGCTCTTGCATGCAATATATGTTGCACATGGCTCAACGAATAACCTTATTGAGGGTAACGTATTCAGCGACTCTTGCGGTGACGCAATACGGTTTCGCGACGGCTCAGATAACAACGGTGTGCGTAATAACCGCTTTATCGACGCGTGGGCACGCAGCCCTGTATCCGACTGGTTTTGCAATAAAGATCGACGCGGTGACTGCACGAAAATGTCAGGAGAGTGTCCGTCGCTGAACAACCTTGTTGAAGGCAACAGGGTGATTTCACGTGAACTGCCGCCAACGGACATTTTTGTCCCTTGGGGAATCGAACTGCCGGCGGGGTGCCCGATCGGTATGCGAGCGATCATTCGATGATTGGTCGCTCTGTACATCGCAGCTGGGCATGGCTGAAGACCACAGTGTACGAACCGTGGCTTGCGCTCAACCGTGTGCTGACGGTCCATGCTCTGGGTCGGCATGTGCGGCGGCAGCTGCGTGCGCCGGTTTATGCGCCAATGCCAGGCACCCTGCTGTATGTGGCTGCCAGTGCGCTGCCCTATCACACCAGCGGTTACACCACGCGCACGCACGAGGTGGCTTGTGCTTTGCGAGATCTGGAGCCGAATGTGCACGTGATGACGCGCCCAGGTTACCCGTGGGACCGTAAAGACCGCGCAAGTGACGCACAGAGCCTGGAAACGTGGATCGGCGAGGTTCGATACCAACATGCAAGAAGCCCCGCCAATAATTGGCCAGTGTTGCACTATGCGCTGCAGGCCGCCAAGGTGGTGGCGGAAGAGACTGCGCGGCATCGCGTGGCGGTCATTCACGCGGCCTCGAATCATGTGAACGCATTGCCCGCCTTGCTGGCAGCGCGGCAGTTGGACATTCCCTTTCAGTATGAGATGCGCGGACTGTGGGAGCTGACGCGTATTTCCCGCCAGCCTGCCTACGAGGGGTCACAGGCTTACAAGCAGGGCCTGCAATTGGAGGCGCTGGTAGCCCGCCATGCAGACAGGTTATTCGTGATTTCAGAGCAGTTGGGCAATTATGTGCAGTCTAACTGGGGCGTTGACCCCGAGCGCATTGCCTTGCTGCCAAACTGCATAGACCCTACCCGGATCACGCCGGCCGAAGCAGCCCAGGCGGAACCCAAAACCATCGGCTACGCCGGGTCACTGATCGGTTACGAGGGACTGGACACGCTGGTGGATGCGGTCGACGCGCTGGCAAGGCGTAGGTCGGTGGTGCGTGTGAATATCGTCGGCGACGGTGAGGCACGCGGGCAACTGGAAGCGCAGGTGCGCAGACTTGGGCTTGCCGACCGCATCCGTTTTTTCGGGAAGATGCCACCCGAAGCGGCGCGTAAGATGGTGAGCCGCTGCGCCCTGGTTTGCATACCCCGTAAACCGTTCAAGGTGTGCCAGATCGTGCCGCCCATCAAGCTGGTGGAGGCGCTGGCCATGGCCAAGCCGGTGATCGTGCCGGATTTGCCGGTGTTCCGCGATGAGTTGGGCAATAGTGGCAGTGGCTGGTTCTTCCGTGCGGGGGATGCGCAAGATCTGGCGCGGGTGATTGAGCAAGCGCTTCAGGACGAGACTGCCTTGGCGGTGGCCGGGCAGAAGGCACGCATTCATGCCGTGACGCAGCGCAACTGGCGAGACCATGTGCGAGGCGTTTTGCCCAGCATAGGGGGCGACAATTGATCGCCCGCGTGATTCGCAAGCTGAGCAATACGCTCTATGACCACCCGCAGGTGCCGCCATCCGCAGCACTGGACGGGCCGTTCAAGCGCCTCAAGATGGCTCTGGTGACCGACTATTTCACCACCGATTGTCTGTCGCTTGAGTGTCCGATCAAGTGCCTCACGCGAAAGAACTATCGGGACGTCATCCGTAACTGGAAGCCGGATCTGGTCTTTGTGGAATCGGCTTTTCATGGTGTTGGCGGCAATTGGCGCTACGAGCTTGCCCAGCAGCCCAAATGGTTGCGCTGGGGGCCGCCGAAAGCCATTTTTGACTTGCTGGCGTTTGCCCGTTCATGCGGTGTGCCAACGGTGTTCTGGAACAAGGACGACGGCGCTTTTTTTGAACACTTCATCGAGGTGGCCAAGGCGGTTGATCACGTTTTCACCACGGATATCGCCTGCATTGAAAGATATCGGCAGCATCTGCCCGCGGGTGTTTCGGCCAATGTGCTGATGATGCCGTATCAGCCGAGGTTTCATTTTTTCAGCGGCTTCAACTTTACTCACCATGAGGCCTGTTTTACCGGCAGTTACTACCGACGTATTCTGTCTGAACGACGGCGCTTTTTGGACATGATGTTCGATGCCGGAAGACAGGCGGGCATGCGGGTGAATGTGTTCGATCGCAACCATGACCGCTTTTCCCGGCATTTTGAATTCAGATACCCCAATAACGATCATCTGATGGTTCACCCGCGGGTTCCCCACCGCAAGACAGCCGACGTCTATAAAAAGTACGCCCTGTCGCTGAACGTGAACTCGGTGACCGAATCCGAGACCATGTGTTCGCGGCGCTTGCTGGAGATTCTGGCCTGCGGCGGCATTGCCGTGACCAACCCCAGCCGGGCGGTTGATCACCACTTTCGCGATTACTGCGCAGTCGTCAGTTCGCACGAAGAGGCTCTGGAACTTTTCTCGCGTTTCAAACACGGACCGTCGAAAAGTGACTTGGAGCGCGCCGAGGCTGGCGCCGCTTACGTTCGACAGCATCACACCTGGGCCCACCGGCTCGAAGCGCTTTGCGCTGTGGTCAATATTTGAACCGGATCGGGATGTGATGCTGGCATTTCTTTCCTGGTTCGCTCAAGCCATTTTTCTGGTGGTGGTGCTCTGCTTCGCGTTGTATGTGTTGCTTGAATTGCGTGTGTTGCTGATTTCGCGCAGAGCAGAGCGCCGTAAGCTGGCGGACCTGGTTCAGCCGGCGGGTGAAGCTGATGATGCAGATCGCCCGCCGGTCAGTGTATTGCTGCCGATTTGCAACGAATCGGCTGTAGTGGAGCGCTTGATGGACGCGGCTTGCCGCTTGCGCTATCCGGCGAAGGCGCTCGAAATTCTCGTGCTGGATGACTCTTCCGACGAAACGTCCGAACTTGCGCAGGCCAAGTTAGACCACTACGCCGCTCAGGGGGTTTCTATCAGGCTAATCAGGCGCCAGATGCGCAAGGGGTACAAGGCGGGAAATCTGGTCAACGGCATTCAGCAGGCGGCTGGCGAGTTTTTTGCCATCTTTGATGCGGACTTCGTGCCTCCAGAAGACTTTCTGCTGAAAACCATTCCGTGCTTCAAGGACCCGCGGCTTGGGTTCTTGCAGACTGGAATTGGCTATGAAAACCGCGACCAGTCTTTTCTGACCCGCTTCCAGGCGATGGAGATGGGGCACCAGCAGTATGTCACCGTGGGCTTGAGCGAGGATGGCGACATGGCCTCGCTCTCTGGCAGCTCGTGTGTCTGGCGGCGGGCCTGTGTGGAAGCGCTGGGCGGATGGAACGCCTCGACGGTGACCGAGGACGTGGATTTGGGTTATCGAGCGCAATTTGGGGATTGGAAGTACGCCTACTTGCGCGACGTGGTTTCGATGTCGGCCTTGCCCGAGACGGCAAGCGCGTTTCGCGTACAACGCGAGCGCTGGGGACGTGGATTGATACACAGCGCCTTCAAACATATCCGCAAGATGCTGGCGCAGCAGATGCCGCTGATGAAGCGGGCACATGCCCTGGCGATGATGTTTTCATCACTCCTCTTGGCGGCTGTTTATGTCATTTTCTTGCTGACCCTGCCGATTAATTTCCTGGTCGATTTCGAGGGGCCTTTGGTTCAGTGGGTGGCGCTTGTTTTTTATGCGCTCGTCGCGCTGTGGGCGCTGGATAACACCTTCGGTGCGCGCAAGGGGCTGCGCCTTGAGGATCGGCCCAGTATCTTGCGCACACTGTGGGAAACTTACCTTTATGTCGCCATGTTCCTGCCTATGGCCTGGCATTACTTTGCGGGCGGAATACGCGCGTTGTTTGGGGTGTATGGGGATTTTCATCGCACCCCGAAAGGACAAGGCAAGGGGCGCGGTGACGAGCCGCCTATTAACCGCTGGCTGCTTTTGGGCGAGGCGTTTTCGTTCGGGTATTCGCTGCTGGCGATCGCCGTGGCTTTGGTAAAGGCAAATTACGTGCTGATCCCGATCAACCTGACGGCTTGCGTGGGCTTTGGCATGATGTTGTATTGGTCTTGGCGGCAGCAGGAGGGCGGCAAACATGGCTGAAACCGTCCTCATCACCGGCGCGACCAGCGCCATCGGAGGCGCGCTGGCGCGGGAATATGCTGCACTGGGGGTGACGCTCTACCTGCACGGCCGCAACGCTAAACGCTTGAAGGAAGTCGCGGCGGATTGCCAGTCGCAGGGCGCTAAGGTGGTCACGACGCGGCTCGATGTGCGGGATTTCACCGCGCTGCGGGTGTGGCTGGAGGAATTGGGGCCGCTGGATCTGGTCATCATCAACGCGGGGATGAATATCCACATCGGCCCCAACGGTGAGCCGGAGCCGTGGGACGAGGTGGATGCGCTTTTGGACGTGAATCTGAAGGCCACGATGGTGATCGTGCATGCAGTGCTGCTGGCGATGCGGGCGCGAGGCCGCGGGCAAATCGCGCTGATTAGCTCGCTGGCAGGGTATTTTGGGCTGCCGGTAACGCCCACCTATTCAGCAACCAAGGCAGGCCTCAAGGCCTACGGCGAGGCGCTGCGCGGCTGGCTGGGGCCAGAGGGTATCCGTGTCAATGTGGTGATGCCTGGCTATGTGAAGTCCCCCATGTGCGACGACATGCCCGGGCCGAAGCCTTTTCTTTGGTCGCCCGAGCGCGCGGCAAAAGCAATCCGGCACGGTTTGGCGCAGAACAAGGCCCGCATCAGTTTCCCGTTTCCGCTGAACTGGGGCACCTGGTGGTTGGCCGTACTCCCCGCCGGTCTTTCGATCCGGATCGTGCGCTGGCTCGGGTTTGGTCGTCATGGCGATTGAGGCAGCTTTTGTAGCTGTGCTTGCCGCAGCGCTGGCCGGGCTGGTGCTGTCGTTGGCCATCGAACGTCTGATGACGCCGCGCCCGCCAATGGCACGCCCATGGGCGGCTTGGGCCTTGCATGGCGGATCTTGGTTGTCGGCCCATGCCGCGTTGACCTTGGTGCTGGGACGCCCCTGGTTCGCCGCTGCCGCCGTGTCGGCCTTTCTGCTGATGCTGGTGCTGGTAAACAATGCCAAGTTCAAGGCCTTGCGCGAGCCCTTCTTGTTCCAAGATTACGAGTATTTCACCGATGCGATCCGGCATCCGCGCCTCTACATCCCGTTTCTGGGGTGGGGTAAGTTCCTTGCTGCAGCGGCGGGGTTCGTGCTGGCGGTCGCCGTGGGGCTGTGGATGGAGGAAGCGCCTCTCCAACGCTTGGCCTGGTCGGGTCAGTTGGGCGGAATTGCCGTGGTGTTTGGTGGGGGCGCGCTCCTGTTGCTGGTGGGTAGCTGGAAAACCCTTCCGGTCAGCTTCGAACCGGTGCGGGATGCGCGCGCGCTGGGTTTGCTAGCGTCTCTCTGGCGGTATGCCCAAGAGGAGGCTACGCCGTTGGCGGTCGCGTCCCCTTTCGATTTCCTCACGCCTAGGCGCCCTGAAGGCGACTTATCGCATCTGGTGGCTGTGCAAAGCGAGTCTTTTTTCGATCCGCGACCGCTTTTTGCAGGCATCCGCCCCGAAGTGCTGGCGGAGTTTGACCGCATCAGCGCCGATGCCGTGGCCCTCGGGAAGTTAAAGGTTCCCGCCTGGGGAGCCAATACGGTGCGCACCGAGTTCGCCTTCCTCACCGGGATCGGCGAAGACAAACTGGGTGTGCATCGCTTCAACCCCTATCGCGCAATTGCTGCCGGTAGCGATTTACCGTCGCTGGCGTCTTACCTGAAGCGACTGGGCTATCGCACGGTCTGCATCCATCCCTACCCAGCCAGTTTCTATCAGCGTAACCGCGTTTATCCTCGCTTGGGTTTCGACAAGTTTCTAGATGTTCGCGCATTTGACGACACGATGCGCTTCGGCCCTTACATCGGCGATGCGGCCGTGGCCGACAAGGTTGCCGCGCTCCTGCGTGAAGCCACAGGCCCTGTGTTCGTCTTCGTCATTACGATGGAGAACCACGGGCCGCTGCACCTCGAACGGGTGAGGCCTTCGGATGTGGATGCGTTGTATTCCGCCCCACCTCCGGATGGCTGCGACGATCTGACCATTTACCTGCGCCACTTGCGTAATGCAGACCGGATGATCGCGAAACTCCGTCAGACGCTTGAACGATGCGAACGACCGGCCAGCCTGTGCTGGTTCGGCGACCATGTGCCGATCATGCCTTCGGTCTATGAGACTTTTGGCGCGCCAAATGGGGAGGTCGAGTATGTTTTCTGGAGTAACCAAAACCCCGCGCGCCCTCGCGCTGTAGATTTGGTGGCGAATAACTTGCCGATGGCGTGGCTACGGGGTGTTGGCCTGGTGGAGGCACGCTAACCCCCCATGCGCGGCAACGCGGGTGGGCCGCATGACTCCGCGTGCTTCCGCAGCAACCCGTAGGCGTTATTGAGGAAAGTTCGACGCAGTGGTAGAGTCCACCACCAAATTGGAAGCCCCTGTCAGCGATGACTGGGGCTTTTTGCTTTTTGGGGCTATATTTTTTTGCAGATCATGTGTTTGCTTGTGCAGCAACTGATTGGCGGTGGACTGCCCCCGGTCTGGTAGACAATCCCAGCCTATGAATTCTTCATAGGAGCAGACCATGAACACCCCTCGTTTTACCCCGGAATTTAAAGAAGAAGCCGTTCGGCAAATCGTCGATCGCGGTTA
>JACCEC010885496.1_pt1 | contig 31111 bp, 25 predicted proteins | sample 7450121 | NCBI WGS metagenome assembly JACCEC01 (sample SAMN15323455, study PRJNA562643) | freshwater metagenome | isolation source: river surface water | place: USA:Blue River Watershed | collected 2017-08-18 | reverse complement strand
CCCGATGAATCGTTAGTTTTTGTTTGCCCATCAACTCTTTTAATGTGTCGGGGCTTTCTGATATTGCTGGTGCGTAGTCCATAAAACAAAAATATAAATACGCAATCAAAATTTAAAATTAGTATTAGACATAGCTCTTATGTCAAATATCTTGCCATCTTGAAGTTTTTGCAGGGAATGCATTATCTTGCGTCGTACATTTAGTCGAAAAACGTGCAGATTGCTGAAAACGACGATTTTTTTCCAGAAGAAATCACCCTATTCGCTGACTTAATTCTACCTGTTCCCGTAGCTCAGTTATTTACGTATCGGGTTCCGAGAACTATTGCTCCGTATGCCAAAAATGGTGCGAGAGTAGTAGTTCCTTTTGGCAAAAACCGAGTGGTAACGGGTATTATCGCAAAAATTCACCAGAGCCCTCCTGAGAAATATCAGGCTAAGTATATCGCTGAACTCCTTGATGATGAACCCCTAGTAACGCCTTACCAAATTGAGCTTTTCCATTGGATTGCCGACTATTATCTGTGTACAGTAGGTGAGGTTCTGAACGTCGCTTTGCCTTCTGGTTTGAAAATTACCAGTCAATCTAAAATCCAGTACAATCCCGATTTTGAGTATTTTGATTTATTGACCGATGAAGAAGCTAGCCTTTTAGAAGAAATCAAGAGGTATCAATCACTCACCTACGAGGAGATCGAAAAGAGAGTGGGCGCCAAAAACATCAACCATGTTATCAAGTCGCTCATTGGGAAAAGAGCCATCATTCTTTTCGAGGAAGTAAAAGAAAAATACAAACCCAAAGTCGTTAAAAAGGTCAAGCTTAATGGCCGTTTTGAAACAAAAGAGAATTTACTTGAACTCATTACACAGCTTGAAAAATTTCCGAAGCAACAGGAAATTGTCATGAGCTATATAAGCCAGGTACCTATTCAAAATGTGCCTTACGCCAACCGTTCGGGAATCGAAAAAAGCTTTTTTACCCAAAACGAGGCGATTTCGGATTCTGCCCTAAGTACCCTTATTAAAAAAGGAACATTGGAAGAATTTGAAATTACAGTTTCTCGCTTTGCCGATGTAGCTCCCGATTTTACCGAAGGCACGAATATCCAACTCACGGCCGCTCAACAACGTGCTTTCGACGAAATTATCACCCAATTTCAGTCCAAAGACACTGTGCTTTTACACGGCGTGACGGGTAGTGGTAAAACCGAAGTGTACATCAATCTTGCTCAGCAAGTACTGGCAAGCGGTTCGCAGGTGTTGTTTTTATTACCTGAAATCGCCCTGACGACCCAGATTGTGGTTCGCCTTAAAAAAGTTTTTGGCGATAAACTTGGTATTTACCACTCCAAATTCTCCGACAACGAACGCGTGGAAGTTTGGAAAGGAGTTGTTTCAGGCCAGTTTCAGTTGGTGGTAGGCGTGCGTTCAGCTATTTTCTTGCCTTTCGATAGCCTCGGCCTCATTATAGTGGACGAAGAGCACGAAAGTTCTTATAAGCAATACGACCCCGCCCCCCGCTATCATGCCCGTGACGTGGCCATTGTAGCCGCTCAGCGCCAACACGCCAAAGTATTGCTCGGCTCGGCCACCCCTGCCCTCGAATCGTATTACCAAGCACTCAACGGACGCTACGGATTTGTACAATTGCTCGAACGCTACGGCAAAGCCAATTTGCCTGAATTTGTACTTATCGACACAAAAAAAGAACGGAAGAGCAAAAAAATGAAGTTTGAATTTTCGTCGGTACTAATCAACGAGCTTCAAGAAACCCTAAATCGAAACGAACAGAGTATTATTTTCCAAAACCGACGTGGATACTCTTCATACTTGCAATGCGAAGAATGCGGTTGGATTGGCGAATGTGAAAACTGTGCCGTAAGTCTCACCTATCACCAAAAAGACGCCGAATTACGTTGCCATTATTGTGGTCACAAGGAGAAAGTACCCAAACTTTGCCCTGGATGCGGTTCAACCAAAGTAAGAACCATTGGCTTTGGAACTGAAAAACTTGAAGATCAACTTAAGATTTTTTTTCCAACGGCACGTGTTGCACGCATGGATTTGGATACCACTCGTGCCAAAAACGCCTACAAAGAAATGATTGAGGACATTGAGCAGGGTAACGTCGATATTTTAGTAGGAACTCAGATGATCAGTAAAGGGCTCGACTTTGAAAATGTTAGTACGGTAGGTGTATTCGATGCCGACCGAATGATTCATTTCCCAGACCTCCGTTCCGCTGAACGAGCCTTTCAACTCATCACTCAGGTGAGTGGCCGCGCTGGACGCCGTGCCGACCGAAAAGGGCGCGTTTTGATTCAAACAGGAAACCCTTCACAAAAGATTTTACAAAAAATTATTACTAACGATTATATAGGTATGTACGAGGAGGAAATCAAAGAACGTGAAAACTTCAAATACCCTCCATTTACACGACTTATAAAACTGACTGTCAAGCACTTTGACCAAGTTACAGCTTCACAAGCAGCCCAAAAATTAGCGCAACTTTTGCTCGAAAAAATGGGAGAAGATAGGGTTTTAGGCCCCCAACCACCGCTAGTCGAACGCATACGAAATAGGTTTTTGTTTGACATTCTTATTAAACTCGAACGCGAAAAAGTTAATTTTAGGGCCGCAAAGGCTTTTATACTCGAAAAAGTTACGGATATTCTGACGGACAAGACCTTAAAAGGTGCCGACGTAACCATAGATGTAGACTGCCTGTGATTGTACCCATCAAAACCTAACACTATGATTGACAAAAAAGCTAAAATTGTTGCTACTGTAGGCCCTGCTTCCGAATCAGCCGAAATGCTTCACGCATTGGTGCTCGCAGGTGTGAACGTATTTCGTCTCAATTTCTCTCACGGTACTCATACCGACCACCAAGAACGTATCAACCGCATTCGTGAGAACAATGCTAAATTCGGCTTGAGTGTCGGAATATTACAAGATTTGCAAGGCCCTAAAATTCGCATCGGTAACGTAGAACACAAAGACGGTGTGAAAATTACGGCAGGACAAAAATTAGTTTTTACCAACGAGGAAATCATCGGAACTTCCGAGCGAGTGAGTACTCCTTATAAAGGAATGTACCGCGACGTACGCATGGGAGAACGGATTTTGATGGACGACGGAAAACTCGAAGTAAAAGTAGTTGGTATTGACGGAACAGACGTGGTGACCGAAGTTATTTACGACGGGATTTTGAAATCGAAAAAAGGCGTAAACCTTCCTAATACCAAGGTTTCGATGCCATCAGTGACTGAAAAAGACTACGAGGACTTGGAATTTGGTCTTCAAAACGACGTAGAATGGATTGCACTTTCATTTGTACGCTATGCTTCTGACATTCAAGAAGTAAAAGACTATATTAAGTCGAAAGGTAAAAATTGCCGCGTAGTGGCTAAAATCGAAAAGCCAGAGGCGATTGATAATATCGACGAAATCATCGAAATTACGGACGCTATCATGGTAGCTCGTGGCGACTTGGGGGTGGAACTTCCTGCTGAAGAAGTACCTATGATTCAGAAAATGATTGTTGAAAAATGTAACCGTGCTGCCAAGCCGGTCATCGTGGCTACGCAGATGTTGGAAAGTATGATTGACGCCCCACGCCCGACACGTGCCGAAATCAACGACATTGCCAACTCCGTTCTCGATGGTGCCGACGCCGTGATGTTGAGCGCAGAAACTGCCTCTGGAAAATACCCAGTAGAGTCTGTCACAAGCATGGCCCAGACCATCAAACGAGTAGAAGAAACCGAAGCAGCGAAAGATGCCAAAGAAACCAAAATTTATTTCAAGCACCACGCGGCAGTGAATGATCATAGCAGCGCTAATGTCCTCAACGACAACGTCGTCATGAGTGCTTGCCGTTTGGCACGTGATACACAAGCAAAAGCAATCATTGGGGTAACTCGTTCGGGTTACACAGCTTTTCGCCTTTCGCATCACCGCCCAGAGGCCAATTTGTACGTCTTTACTTCTAATCAAAGATTAATCGACACACTTTCTTTATATTGGGGAGTAAAAGCTATTTATTATGACCGCGAAGGTCTTTCAAGCGACGACCTCATCGAAGACATCAAAAAAGTATTGGTTGAAAAAGGCGCGCTCCAATCGGGCGATGTTTTTGTCAATACCTTGAGTATGCCCGTAGCAAAGCACCGTAAAACCAATGCAGTAAAATTGAGTATTGTGGAATAATCGGGAATTAATCCGAGAAAATTCATTGCTAAAAAAGGGCAACCGCGTACTTAAAACGTTGTTGTCCTTTTTTTTTAGGCGTTAGATGTTTTGCTATATTTCCATTTAAAATATAAAATCACAAACGAAAGCATCAATGTAACAGTATTGGCCACCACCACTGGAAACGAATGCGTCATAATTCCGTAAGCAAGCCAAAGAGCTACGCCCACGGTAAAAAGTAAAAACATGGCCAAAGAAACGTCTTTTGCCGATTTTGTTCGATATATTTGCATTACTTGTGGAACGAAGGCAACCGTCGTCAATATCCCTGCGATGTATCCTAATGTTTCTAACATGGTGTTATGTGTTTGATTCCTTTTGTCTATTTATCAGAAAAGTTATAGAAAAAGTTTCTTTCAAACTTAATATTCTTCAAATAATACAACAAATGATTATTAGAATAAAAAATAGTATCATTCTCGTCTCAATTATTACCCCACCCAACGGTGTAAGTTAGGCGCGTAGATATACAAAACAAAAAGCCCCTTCTCACACCGAAAAGGGGCTTTTTGTTTGCCTCCAGAGGAAAAAAAACATCTTTTGTTTGGAAAAACAAAAAGCACCTTATTTATTTGTAACGCAATTACGCATTTAGCGTAATTTCGCTTTAAGAAAAAATTTGCTTTAAAAAATGTTCAATACAACAGGCGTAGTCGTGACCCTCATTAGTAGCACCCCAACGGTGTGAGTGAAACCCGATTACCCTCCAAAGCCTCACTCACACCAATAACGAGTGAGGCTTTTTTGTAAAAAACCATTCCATATGTCAGAGCAACTAAACAAATTCAGCCGCACACTTACCCAAGAAGTGACTAACCCCGCCGCTAAAGCCATGCTTTACGGAGTAGGTCTAACCCAAGAAGATATGCAAAAAGCCCAAATCGGGATTGCGAGTACGGGTTATGAAGGAAACACTTGCAACATGCACCTCAATGGACTGTCGGTGCACGTGAAAAAAGGAATCCAAGAAAACGGCATGGTGGGCCTTATCTTCCATACCATTGGGGTCTCTGACGGAATGACCAACGGAAACGCAGGAATGAGCTACTCACTCCCCTCGCGTGACCTAATTGCTGACTCCATCGAAAACGTAGTTGGTGCACAATGGTACGACGGCGTCATTGCGGTGGTAGGTTGTGACAAAAACATGCCAGGCGCCATGATGGCCTTAGCCCGCCTCAACCGCCCAGGTATGCTCGTGTACGGTGGAACCATCCGTACGGGCGAGTACAAAGGACAAAAATTAGATATTATTTCGGCGTTTGAAGCGCTTGGAAAGAAGTTCGCAGGAACTATTTCGGACGAAGATTATGAAGGCGTAATTCAGAACGCGATTCCAGGCGCTGGAGCATGTGGGGGTATGTACACGGCTAACACCATGGCTAGTTCAATGGAAGCTATGGGACTTACTCTTCCCAATTCTTCAACATACCCAGCTACCCACGAAGGTAAAAAAGCCGAGTGTATTGCCATTGGCGCAGCCATGAAGCAATTGCTCGAAAAAAATATCTGCCCACGCGACATTATGACGCGTAAAGCGTTTGAAAATGCCCTTACAGTAGTAATAGCACTGGGTGGTTCTACCAACGCCGTGTTGCACTACTTGGCCATTGCTCGCGCTGCTGAAGTGAATTTTACGTTGAAAGATATTCAAGATATTTCTGACCGTACACCACTGATTGCAGACCTTAAACCATCAGGGAAGTACTATATGGAAGATGTATTGGCCATCGGTGGAGTTCCTGCCATCATGAAGTACCTCCTCCAAAAAGGACTTCTTCACGGTGACTGCTTGACCGTAACAGGCAAGACCATTGCCGAAAACTTGGAAGATGTACCCGATTTAAACTTTGAAAATCAGAAAATTATTTTCCCTCTCGAAACACCTCTTAAACCAACGGGTCACTTACAAATTTTGTACGGGAACCTTGCAACAGGTGGAGCTGTCGCCAAAATTACAGGTAAAGAAGGGGAGCGTTTTGAGGGTATTGCCAAAGTGTGCGAACGTGAAGAAGAGGTGATTGAGTACATCGAAAAAGGCGAAATCAAAGCTGGGCACGTGATTGTGATTCGTAACGAAGGCCCTAAAGGCGGCCCTGGAATGCCCGAAATGCTAAAACCAACCTCGGCAGTAATGGGAGCTGGCTTAGGAGATAAAGTAGCCATGATTACCGATGGTCGCTTCTCTGGTGGAACCCACGGATTCGTCGTAGGTCACGTCACTCCTGAAGCCTATCTAGGAGGAAACATTGGACTAGTGAGAGACGGAGATAAAATTACGATTGATGCCGTCAACAATGTACTCCAATTGCACGTATCGGATGAAGAGTTGACAGAGCGTCGTAAAACTTGGAAACAGCCTGAACCTTCTTTTACCAGAGGAACCTTAGGCAAGTACATCCGCAACGTAAAATCAGCAAGCGAGGGTTGCGTAACGGACGAAGCGTAAAAGAAATCACAAACAAAAACCAATAATGTCATGGAGAACTTAACCATGATTGCCCAACAAACTGAAGCGATAGAGGAAATGGCTCAACAAAACGAGTCTTCGTCACTATTGCCTACCCAAGCTCCACGTATTTTGTCGGGAGCGCAAGCCCTCATGGAGTCGCTTATTGCCGAAGGGACAGAGGTCATTTTTGGCTATCCTGGAGGAGCTATCATGCCTACCTACGACGCCCTTTTTGACTACACCGACCGCCTTGACCACATCTTAGTCCGTCACGAACAAGGAGCAGGTCATGCCGCGCAAGGCTATGCTCGTACCAGTGGCAAACCTGGGGTTTGCTTAGTGACATCGGGACCAGGTGGCACTAACTTAGTGACCCCTATCGCCGATGCCATCATCGACTGTACTCCCTTGGTTTGTATTATCGGACAAGTAAAGTCGACGCTACTAGGTACCGACGCATTTCAAGAAACCGATATTATTGGTGTAACTACCCCTGTTTGCAAGTGGAATTACCAAATTACCAATGCCGATGAAGTTCCTGCAATTATTGCCAAGGCTTTCTATATCGCTAAGTCAGGGAAGCCTGGCCCAGTAGTTATCGACTTCACTCGTGATGCTCAAGTGAGTTTAATGAGTAAATCATACGAATACAAAAAAGTAGAAACCCTAACAAGCTATAAACCTCGGGTAATTCCGAAAGACGAACACCTCGAAAAAGCGGCACAACTTATCAACAATGCAAAAAAGCCCTATATCCTGTTTGGACAAGGGGTGTTGATTTCGGGAGCGGAAGAAGAGTTAAAAGCCTTTGCCGAGAAAACTGATATTCCTTGTGCAAGTACTCTTCTTGGGCTTTCGGCTATGCCTATCAATCATCCTAACTATGTCGGTTGGCTTGGAATGCACGGAAACTATGGCCCAAACGTTTTGACGACTCAGGCCGACGTCATCATAGCCATCGGAATGCGTTTTGACGACCGCGTGACGGGCGATGCCACCAAGTATATTCGTCAAGCTAAGGTCATTCATATTGAAATTGACCCTGCCGAAATTGATAAAATTATCAAGGCCGACGCTCCCGTTGTAGGCGATGTCAAAGAAGCGTTAAAACGCCTCTTGCCTTTGGTCAAGCCTAATAATCATACAGCTTGGCGCAATGAGTTTAAAAAGTATGACATCATCGAAGATCAAAAAATCACGCAACGCGAATTGACCGCCGACGGCCAAATCAAAATGGCAGAAGTGGTAAATATGCTCTCTGAAAAAACAAAAGGAGAAGCTTGTGTGATTGCCGATGTAGGTCAACACCAAATGATTGCGGCTCGTTATTATAAATTCAAAAACCCACGCTCCTACATCGCGTCAGGAGGGCTCGGCACCATGGGATTTGCTATTCCTGCGGCATTTGGAGCTAAAAAAGGAGCTCCCGAGCGTGAAGTGGTGGCCTTTATCGGCGACGGTTGTTTCCAAATGACCATCCAAGAGTTAGGCACGATTGCCCAAAGCGGCCTTCCTGTCAAACTTATTATTCTCAACAACAACTATTTGGGAATGGTACGCCAATGGCAACAATTGTTTTTCGAAAAACGCTATTCGTTTGTAGAACTACAAAACCCTGATTTTGTGACTATTGCAAAAGGATTCGGTATTGCTGGGCATACGTGCAGCGAACGCGATAATCTGAGCGAATCGCTCGACCGCCTTCTCCAATCGGACAAGCCGTACCTATTGGAAGTAATGGTTGAAAAAGAAGAAAACGTTTTCCCAATGGTACCTGCAGGAGCAGCCGTAGCTGATATTCGCTTAGACTAAACGAGGGTTTATGACAACTTACACAATTTGCATATTTACAGAAAATACCTTCGGGTTACTCAATAAAATCACCATCATTTTTACCCGTCGTCGTATCAATATCGAAAGCCTTACTGTATCCGAAACTGAGCGAAAAGGCGTATCTCGATACACCATTACCATCAAACACGATAAGCGTGAAGAGGTCGAAAAGCTCGTTCGTCAGATTCGTAAAGTCGTTGAAGTACTAGCCGTGTTTGGCTATTTAGACGACGAAATCGTCTACAATGAAATTGCCCTTTTCAAAGTAGCAACTCCTATTGGTGGCAAGCCGATTGACATTGAGACCATCAACAAGGTATACAAAGCATGGGTGGTCTATTGGGGGCTTGATTACGTAGTGATTGAAAAAGCAGGTAGCGAAAATGAAATCCTCGATTTCTTCCGCTACATCAAATCGTATGGTATTTTAGAATTTGTGAAATCGGGCAGAGTCGCCGTTGGAAAAACCCCAACAGGCTTGGTAGAATACCTACCTGAAGAAGCAAATTGGGAGTATTATGTATAAAAGTGCGTTATTTGTAGTTCTTTTCAAATCAATACATGGAACAACTACAATCTCTCACTACTCCCATTAAGTGGTTAGAAACCCGACTAAAAGCGTTCTTTGACAGTAGATTCTGGCAATTCAAGGTGCTATTTTTATCCTTGGCAATTTCAGTAAGTACTTTGTTGGTATTCAACTTTATCCTTGTTGACCGCGGTTTTCGAGATTTATACCAAGAAATGCGGCATCCAGGGTCAATAGGTGGTTTTTTCTGGGACGATATCATCAAGCAAGGTGCCGCCCCATTTACCCCCAAAGACTACGAAGCAGGCTCTCACGAAGCCAACCAAACTTTTAGGCTTACCATTCCATTAATTGCTCAGGTACTGCACCTCAATGTAGCAAGTTTGTACTTACTGCACGTATTAGTAGGATTGTTATTTCTTTGGTTAATTATACGAATCACGTATCAAATTCTCCAAAGTAGGCTTTTGGTATTTTACTTCATGACGGGCTTTACGGCCATTTATGCAGGAGCTAACTTTTACCTCAATTACCTAGGCCATACCGATATTTTTCCGTTTTGTTTTATGGCCTTAGCCCTTTACTTACGGAATCCACTTTGGGTGCTTTTACTGACTCAATTGGCTTTTTGGTGCGACGAACGAGCCATCATCAATTCCACTTATTTGGGGCTTTGGTTTGTAATTCCTGTATTAAAAGAGGTGGTCAAAACCAAAAAGCTCAGTACCACGCAGGTACCCCTTCAAGCGGTGGCATTAGTGATAAGTACGGGTTTGTATTTGGTAATACGGCAATGGTTATCAACAACCTACGGTTTAAAAGTAGGGCACGACAATGACCTTTCTCATCGTACTGCAATGTGGAGTTTGAGTATTTTAGGGGACAAGTTTACGCGTGGGTTTGAAGGGTTTTGGCTTATTATTTTTGCAGGTATAGCCGTTTTGGTCATGCTCAAAGATTGGCTTACGCTCGGATTGCTTATGGGCAGTTTTATGATTACCTCCGCGATTGGTATCATGGTTGCCGACGGCACCAGGTCGCTTTCATTTGGTTACATGATTTTCTTTTTCATGCTTTCCATTTTACGGCGGCATATTCCTACGTCACAACTAACCTATTTATTGATAGTAAGTACCCTTATTTCGCTAATGCTTCCTATCTCTTTCCCCTAACATCGTATGAATCAAGCGTATTATAAAGAATACTATCACATTGAACGCGAACACTGGTGGTTTTTGGCACGAAACCAAATCATTATGAACCATCTGCGTCGTCAACTTGGTCATAATCCCCCACTCAAAGTACTTAATATTGGAATTGCAACAGGACGTACCTCAGAGCTACTTACAGAGTTTGGCTCGGTAAAATCGGTCGAATACGACCGCGAATGTTTTGAATTTACCAAATCCGTTGTACCTTCTCTTGACCTCATTCAGGGTTCAATTCTTGAGCTACCCTTCGAGGAGCAATCGTATGACCTAGTATGTGCCCTCGACGTAATTGAACACGTTGAAGATCATCAGCTAGCCGTACAAGAAATGAAGCGCGTTTGTAAGCCAGATGGATTAGTCTGCGTGACGGTTCCTGCCTTTAATTTTTTATGGAATCAGCACGACGACGTCAATCACCACATTCGGCGCTATACTCGACCACTACTGGAGAGTTTGTTCAAAAATACAGGCAAAATCACCTTCAGTAGCTATTTTAATTTTTGGTTGTTTTTCCCCATTGCGGGCTTTCGGTTATTGTCGCGGTTGTTGCCGCTTCACCACCGAAAAGTTGAAGAAGCAGGTTCAGATTTTACGGTCATGAACGGTCGGCTTTTTCAAAAAGTGTTTTACGGTATTTTCAAAAGCGAAAATATCTTTATCAAAAATGGCATCGAACTACCCGCAGGGGTTTCGTTGCTACTTAGTTGGCAAAAGAAATAAAACCACAGTTATTGTATTACCCAAATAAACAAATCAATTCAATGGCACAAATCAATTTCGGCGGGACCGTAGAAGAAGTAGTAACCCGCGAAGAATTTCCACTAGAGAAAGCTCGTGAAGTATTGGCAAACGAAACTATCGCGGTAATCGGTTACGGTGTTCAGGGGCCAGGCCAAGGCCTTAACATGCGCGACAACGGCTTCAACGTCATCGTTGGTCAGCGTAAAGGCAAAACATACGACAAGGCAATCGCTGATGGTTGGGTACCAGGCGAAACACTTTTCGAAATCGAAGAAGCCTTAGAAAAAGGCACAATCATTTGTTTCTTGTTATCGGATGCAGCCCAAATCGAATTGTGGCCAACCGTTAAAAAATATTTGACTGCTGGTAAGTCGTTGTATTTCTCACACGGATTCGGTGTAACTTACAATGACCAAACAGGGATCGTTCCTCCAGCCGATGTAGACGTATTCTTAGTAGCTCCTAAAGGCTCAGGCACTTCACTTCGTCGTTTGTTCGTAGAAGGAAAAGGCCTTAACTCTTCATTTGCAGTATTCCAAGATGCTACTGGCGAAGCTCGTACGAAGTGTATCGCAATGGGTATCGGGGTAGGTTCTGGTTATTTGTTCGAAACCGATTTCTACCGCGAAGTAACGTCTGACCTTACAGGTGAGCGTGGTACATTGATGGGTGCTATCCAAGGTATTTTCGCCGCTCAGTACGAAGTATTGCGCGAAAATGGTCACTCTCCATCGGAAGCGTTCAACGAAACAGTAGAAGAATTGACGCAATCGTTGATGCCATTGGTAGCAGAAAACGGAATGGACTGGATGTACGCTAACTGCTCAACAACCGCTCAACGTGGTGCCCTTGACTGGTGGAAGCCTTTCAAAGAAGCTACTAAGCCTGTATTCCAACAGTTGTACAACTCTGTAAAATCAGGCGAGCAAGCCAACATCTCTATCACTCGTAACTCACAACCAGACTACCGCGAGAAACTCGAAGTAGAATTGGCGGAGCTTCGTGAGTCAGAAATGTGGCAAGCAGGTGCTGCTGTTCGCAGCTTGCGTCCTGAGCGTAACTAAGTCTTAGCAACTTCTACAGAAAGTGTCTTGTTCATATTTTGGCAAGACATTTTCTGTTTTTTTATTCCTAAATGCCTAGACACCATTTGTTATTCAAAAATGTAATTATGTGCTAACCGCTAATTATTGGACACGGAAATGATAGAAAATTGCAGACTTCCTGTCACGGTTAACTTATACTTTAGCACTTAAATGAATGGTGTAAAATTTCTGTCGCATCGCCTTATAATTTTGGTCAATTACAAGATAGCCGATTCCTGCTTATATACCAATTTTAGCTTCGCAAAACATTATCTAAGAGTACTACAACCTATGAGGTTTTAGTCCAGTTACGTTCAAACCTCATAAGGTTGGGGATATTTCCAAATCCAGTGGGCAACAGGCACCGCAACGATGACCCCAATGGCATCGGCCAAAGCGTCATACAAGTCGAATGTCCGGCCAATGGGCATTACATATTGCCATACTTCAATAAATAACCCGTACAAACTTCCGCTGATAATTACCCACCAAGGGTTAGGTTTAGCCCAATACCAAAGTGCGCCCAAAACACCAAATGCTCCAAAGTGGTGTAGTTTATCAGAACCCATACCGTCGGGCATTTCTTGACGTGGAATAGAGCAAAGCCCCAAAATAACCACCGTCCAAACGATGGCTATGTGGGGCTTTGTTAGTAGGTTTTTAATTGTGTGAATCATTGATTCCTACAAATGCTTCAACAACTCTGCACCCATGGCGTCGGTGCCTAGGATTTTATCAGCTGGAGTTTCGCTGTTAGCGATGTCGCGCGTGCGGAAGCCCTCTTTCAATACTTTATCAACCGCTGCGATGATGGCATCAGCTTCGGCTTTTAGGCCAAACGAAATATCCAACAACAACGCTGCCGAAAGTACAGAGGCCAACGGATTGGCTACGCCTTTACCCGTGATGTCGTGCGCTGAACCGTGGATAGGCTCATAAACGCCCGTGCTGTCGCCTACTGAGGCTGAGGCCAACATACCCATCGAACCAGCAATTTGACTGGCTTCGTCGGTCAAAATATCTCCAAAAAGGTTACCCGTTACCACTACGTCAAAACGACGTGGGTCTTTGATGAGCAACATGGCAGCGGCGTCAATGAATTGGTGTTCTACGTCAACGTCAGGATATTCGGGAGCAATTTTTTGGATTACTTCACGCCACAAACGGCTCGATTCCAATACATTGGCTTTATCAACCGACATCAATTTTTTGCTACGCGTACGAGCTGCTTCAAACGCTTTACGGGCAATACGCTCTACTTCGTATTTGCTATAAATCATGGTGTCGTAAGCTGTATTGCCGTCGTCGAGGCGCTCACGTTTTCCAAAATATACGTCACCCGTCAATTCGCGGAAGAAGAGGATATCGCTGCCTTTTAGAATTTCGGGTTTGATACTTGAGGCTTCCAACAATTCGTCGAACAACTTGATAGGGCGAAGGTTGGCGTACAAACCAAGTTCTTTACGCATTTTCAACAAGCCCTGCTCTGGACGCACTTTCGCCGATGGGTCGTTGTCGTATTTTGGGTGACCTACGGCGCCAAACAAGATAGCGTCCGAAGCGCGCATTTTCACGAGGGTTTCTTCAGGGAGCGGTTCGCCTGTAGCTTCGATGGCTACGTGTCCGATGAGAGCCTCATCATAGGTAAATTCGTGGCCAAATTTTTCGGCGATACGGTCTAGTACTTGTTTACCAACGGTGGTAACTTCTTGCCCGATTCCATCACCGGGTACGATAAGGATGTGTTTTTTTGCCATTTTATTCTTTAGGTCACAGAGTTACACTGAGTTTTTTACAAAGGTTCACAGAATTATAAAATCAATCTTTTGATTCCCTCTTTTAAGCTTTTTACATTAAAGTTTAAGAGAAGTCCTAATCTGTAATTACCTAATTTTAAATAGGTTAAAACCTGCACAGTGTGTAAATCATTAAGTGATTCAACTGATTTTAACTCAACTACAATTTTGTTCTCTACCAGCAAATCCAGCCGATAGCCTTGGTCTAATCTAATTTCTTAAAAAACTAGGGGTATAGGCTTCTCTTTTTCTACCCATAACCCATTTTTTGCCAAACGGTATGCCAAACATCCTTTATAAGCACTTTCTAAAAGGCCAGGGCCAAGCGCAGAATGTACATCGAAGGCTTGCTTCAGAATAATCTGAGAAAGCGCGTTTAACTCTTTGATAATCTGTGCCATAAACTCTGAGTTTTTTTTTCCTATAAAAAATTAAAGCGAAATCAAGTTCAGCATTTTTTGAGTGGCTTTGATGGCCGAAACCGTTTGGTCAGAGTCTAAGCCTCTGGTCTTAAATTCTTTAGTGTTCCAGTTCCAGGTAATGACCGTTTCGCAAAGGGCATCGGTTTTTCCACCCGTTGGGATACGGACGGCGTAGTCGGTCAGCAAAGGAAGTTCCAGGCTTTTCTTGGCATAAATTTTCTTCAACGCATTCATAAACGCATCGTACTGACCGTCGCCTTGCGCATTTTCTTCAAACGTCTCGTCCTCAATTTTGAGCTTGAGCGTAGCCGAAGGGCGAAGGTCTTTGGAGTGCGTCAGGACGTAATTGAGAATCTCAATCTTAAACTCAATCGCGTTGGTGTCCAACACATCCGAAATAATGTACGGCAGGTCTTCCTGCGTCACTACTTCTTTGCGGTCGCCGAGTTCGATGATCCGCTGCGTTACCTTTTTGAGGTCTTCGTCAGAAAGTTTGATGCCTAATTCGCGGAGGTTGTTCTCGATATTGGCTTTACCTGAGGTTTTCCCCAACGCATACGAACGCTTCCGCCCGAAACGCTCAGGCATCAACTCGTTGAAATAGAGGTTATTTTTCTTGTCGCCATCGGCATGAATTCCCGCCGTTTGGGTAAAGACGTTATCCCCAACAATAGGTTTATTGGCAGGAATACGCAGCCCCGAAAAGGTTTCGACAATCTTACTTACCGAAAACAACGACTCTTCCACCACGCCCGTTTCTACTTCTGGCATAAAGTCTTTCAATACCGCAATGGCACTGGCCAACGGGGCATTGCCCGCTCGCTCGCCCATACCGTTGACGGTCAAGTGCAACCCATGTGCTCCTGCCCGCACGGCTTCCATAACGTTGGCGATGCTGAGGTCATAGTCGTTGTGCGCGTGGAAATCGAAGTGGTGATTGGGGTAGCGTTCTACAATCGACTTAATGTACGAATACGATTCGGCAGGAGTAAGTACGCCTAACGTATCGGGGAGCAATACCCGTAGAATCGGTTGAGTAGTTAGAAAATCAAGAAATTGAAATACATATTCGGGCGAATTACGCATTCCATTGCTCCAATCTTCGAGGTAAACGTTGGCCGAAATTCCTTTCGATTGAGCCAATTCGATTACTCTTTGAATGTCGGCAAAGTGCACTTCGGGCGTTTTTTTGAGTTGGTGCGTCAAGTGATTGAGCGACCCTTTGGTAAGGAGGTTCATTACTTTAGCCCCCGATTCAAGCATCCAATCAATAGAAGCTTCACCATCAACAAACGTAAGTACTTCTACTTTGTCGATGAAGCCATTTTCTTGAGCCCACTCTGTAATTTTTTGTACTGCCTTCAATTCCCCTGCCGATACCCTAGCCGAAGCAATTTCAATACGATCTACTTTGACTTCCGTAAGGAGTAACTGTGCCAAAGCTAGTTTCTCCGAAGCAGAAAAAGACACTCCGCTGGTCTGTTCACCATCGCGGAGTGTCGTATCCATTATTTCAATGTATCTCATAGAAATTAGTAAGGCCGAGCGGCTTCAAATGCACCGATTTCCTCTTTCATAGCCTGTAGATAGTCGATATCGTCGTAGCCATTGATGAGGTTGTGTTTCTTATAGCCGTTGATGTCAAATGACTCCGATTCGCCCGTCGCAACAATCGTAATGGTTTGCTCAGGAAGATTGACCGTTAGCTCCACGTTGGCATCTTTTTCGATGGCTTGGAAAATTTTATCCAAAAACTCAGGACTCACCGTCACGGGCAAAATCCCTACGTTGATGGCGTTGTTTTTGAAGATATCGGCAAAAAAGCTGGATACCACACAACGAAACCCGTAGTCGTAGATAGCCCATGCTGCGTGCTCACGGCTTGAACCACTACCGAAGTTGCGGCCGCCTACTAGGATTTGGCCGCTGTAAAGAGGGTTGTTTAAAACGAAATCGGCCTTAGGCGTATCGTCACCGTTGTAGCGCCAATCGCGGAAAAGGTTGTCGCCGAAGCCTTTGCGCTCAGTGGCTTTCAAGAAACGAGCAGGAATGATTTGGTCAGTGTCCACGTTTTCCAACGGAAGCGGCACTGCCGAACTAGTTAGTATGGTGAATTTATCGTATGCCATGATGAATGATTATTAGACCCTTGCAGGGTGACAAATACTAGGGTGACAATGCCAATGTATGCGTAATAGAACTACAAAAACTCCCGTGGGTCAGTAACTTTGCCAGTAATAGCAGCGGCAGCGGCTACCAATGGGCTGGCCAACAAGGTACGTGCTCCCGGGCCTTGGCGACCTTCGAAGTTACGGTTAGAGGTACTTACGGCATACTTGCCCGCAGGAATCTTATCGTCGTTCATGGCTAAGCAAGCTGAGCAGCCTGGTTGGCGCAGTTGGAAACCTGCTTCAGTCAAAATATCCAAAATGCCTTCTTCTTTGATTTGGGCTTCTACAATGTGCGAACCTGGTACTAACCAAGCTGTTACGTTGTCGGCTTTTTTGCGACCTTTTATAACCGAGGCAAACGCACGGAAGTCTTCAATGCGCCCGTTGGTACAGCTTCCCAAGAAAACGAAATCAATGGCTTTGCCCAAAATACTTTCGTCTTCAGCAAATCCCATGTAGTTCAATGACTTAGCGTACGAAGCAGCTCCGTCAAGGACATCGGCAGCTTTCGGGATGTGTTTGGTAATACCCGTTCCTAAGCCAGGGTTTGTTCCATAGGTGATTTGTGGCTCAATGTCGGCAGCGTCGTAGGTATATTCTAAGTCAAACGCAGCGCCTTCATCGGTTTTGAGGGTTTGCCAGTACGCAACGGCATTTTCCCAAGCTTCGCCTTTCGGCGACTGCTCACGGCCATTGAGGTAAGCAAACGTTTTTTCGTCGGGGGCAATCATACCACCACGCGCACCCATTTCAATCGACATGTTACACACCGTCATACGGCCTTCCATGCTCATGTCTTCAAATACATCTCCTGCGTACTCTACGAAATAACCCGTAGCACCACTGGCTGAAATTTGAGAAATGATGTACAATACCGCATCTTTTGGAAGCACGCCTTTGCCTAATTGACCATTGATGGTAATGCGCATTTTCTTTGGTTTTGGCTGCATGATACACTGCGACGCCAATACCATTTCTACTTCCGATGTTCCGATACCGAACGCAATCGCCCCAAACGCGCCGTGGGTAGAAGTGTGAGAATCACCGCAAACAATTGTCATACCAGGGAGAGTGATGCCATTTTCTGGCCCAACTACGTGTACGATACCATTTTTTTGGTGGCCCAAGCCCCAGTGAGAAATACCGTATTTGGCAGTGTTGGTTTCCAACGCTTTGAGCTGATTGGCCGAAAGTGGATCAGCTACTGGCAAGTGCTGGTTGATGGTCGGGGTGTTGTGGTCGGCCGTAGCAAAGGTACGGTTAGGAAACAACACGCCAATGCCTCTGCTTTCCAAGCCCAAAAACGCTACTGGGCTGGTTACTTCGTGAATAAAGTGGCGGTCGATGAACAATACATCGGGGCCGTCTTCAATCTTGCGGACAACGTGCGCATCCCACACTTTGTCGAAGAGAGTTGTTGCTTGATTTGACATATTCATTTGAGATTAATGCAATGGGAGAATAATACGCTACAAAACTGCAGGAATCTTCTCAAAGTGACATGACGCCCTTCGCTCAAACAATAGCGATTTTGGTTCTTTATTGATAATTGACCCAAATTAATACTTCAACAGCCTGGTTCATTGCAAGTTCGTCCACTGCCTGAGTTGGAAGTTGACTTGGAAGATATCTTTGAAAACGTGGTTTGATTACTTGTTTTTTTTAGGAGTTTCTCCGTATTTTTCCTTATAGGCTTTGATAAAATGAGAGACACTCTCGTAGCCTATTTCCATACTGACTTCCGACACGTTTTTGTTGGCGTTTTTGAGTAAAAAAGCGGCTTGTTCTAGGCGTTTTTGTTTAATCCAATGGGCGGGAGATGCGTGAAACTGGGCTTCAAACTCGCGTTTAAACGCGGACAAACTTCGTCCCGAAAGATGGGCTAATTCGCTTATTGTCAAAGGTTTTAGATAGTAGTTGTGGAGTAAGTATTCCAAATCCGTTTTTTGCCCTTTATAAATATTAAACAAGATGGTTTTGAGCTGATTGGAGCCGTCGATTTCCAACAAATGAAGCAGCAATTCCTGAAACTTGAGTCGTAAAAATTGATTCAAGTAGGGCGTTTGCGAATTGAAATAGGGAAAAAGGGAATCAATGAACTTCTCAAAAGCCGAGGAGGAGTGCAGCACTAAAATCGGTTGAGGATTTTCGACGTCTGCTTTGTCGAACAACGTTTGGTTTTGGCTTACAAACTCTTTCAGTAGCTTTTCGTGAAAGAAAAAAACAAGGCTGCGGTAGTCGCTCCCGATGGATTCGTTCATGGAATAGCAGCCCCGTTGGAAAAATAAAATTTGCCCTTTGCGAACGTGCAGGTCTTGGTTAGGAGAAATAAACTTCTTTTCTCCTTCCAGTACTACAACGACGGCATGTTCTTCAAAAAAAATCTCGTTACGCTCAGGATACACATCGCTTCGGTAGGCCACAAAAGTCGTGTCCTGAATTTTCAGAGACTGAAACTGTTGGGTACTGATGGAAGAAGGGACGCGAAGCATGAGGGGGCGTTAATCGTTATTAGTTGGTCGGGCTCAGTTTAAGGCACCGCCGTCTTTTAGTGCTTGGTATTCGTTGCCGATGGCTTTGTACTGAGAAACCAAAAACTTCTGCAATTCTTCATTGAAAACTTTTTTATCGTCATCAGACAATGAGTCGTACAAATCTTTCAACTCTTGGTTGATAGCCGCTTTCTCGGCTTCGTCGCGCGCATTAATGGCACGCACGTGGTATTTTCTGAAATCAAAGTTCATTTTCTATCTCTTCAATCAATTTTTTTAATTCTCTATCAGTAAGTGTACTTTGCTCTGACTTACCATAAATATCAATTTTAACAAAGCATATTTTTTCAAAAGCCTTTTGGCTCGCCATTGAAAATCGGGCGTTACTATTATCTCAAAGCTCATTGAGGAAATCTTCAATAGATTTGGAAGGGAGTTGGCCAGCTTCCATTTTTCTTAATCTGATTGATAGAAGATTTCAAACGTTTTTTCCGATATAGTTGATGAAGCTTTAGAAGTCAAGCCTAATATGTAGTAATAGTCTTTCATATCAAAAACTCAAATAAATCAGGTTTATTATTGATGTACTCAAACTGAATATTGTGTTCTTTCATGCGGGCCAAAAGCGGCTCAAAATCTTCTTTGTTTCTCAGTTCGATTCCTACCAACGCCGGGCCACGCTCGCGGGCGGTTTTTTTAGAATATTCAAAGTGCGCGATGTCGTCGTTGGGACCAAGTACGTGGTTTAAAAACTCCTTAAATGCGCCCGAACGCTGCGGAAAGCGAATGATAAAGTAGTGTTTTAGTCCTTCGTACAGGAGAGAACGTTCCTTGATTTCTTCCGTACGGGTGATGTCGTTGTTGCCGCCTCCAATCAATAATACTACATCTTTGCCTTTGATTTCGTCTTTGATTTGGTCAAGCGCCGCCACGGTAAGCGCCCCTGCGGGTTCAACCACGATAGCTTCTTCGTTGTAAAGTTGCAAAATCGTGGAACAGACTTTCCCTTCGGGAATGAGTAGAATATCGTCCAAATTTTTCCGACACACTTCAAAGGTGTGTTCTCCTGCACGCTTCACGGCGGCGCCGTCCACAAACTTATCAATGTTTTCGAGCGTGACGACGTGCCCTTCTTTTATGGCTGTGTGCATCGTAGGAGAGCCTACGGGTTCTACCCCAATAAGCTTGGTAGCTGGGCTGAGTTGTTTAAAAACGGTGGTCACGCCCGAGGCTAGGCCACCGCCGCCGATGGCAAAAAGCAGGTAATCAATTTTAAAATCAGCATCGCGAAAAATTTCCAAACCCACAGTTCCTTGTCCTTCCATGACTTGCACATCATCAAACGGGTGAATGAACGTAGCAGCATGGGATTCACAAAAATGCTTGGCAGCGTAGTAGGCATCATCGTACGTATCGCCGTGGAGGACTACTTCAATCTGATTTTTCCCAAAGAGTTTTACTTGTTTAACCTTTTGGGCGGGTGTCGTGCTAGGCATAAAAATAGTACCACGTACCTGCATTTTTTTGCAAGCGTAGGCAACTCCTTGTGCGTGGTTTCCTGCGCTGGCACACACGACTCCTTTGTCGAGGGCTTCGGCCGACAAACTGGCCATTTTGTTGTACGCTCCCCTGATTTTGTACGAACGTACTACTTGTAAATCTTCACGTTTAAAATAAATATTGGCTTCGTAGCGCTCCGAAAAATTGAGATTAAGTTCTAAATCAGTGTGTTTGGCGACTTTACGAATGCGTTCGGCAGCTTGCAATATATTATCAAACGTAGGAAAATCTGCGTTTTTGGACTTGTGTTTGTCAGATGCGAGGCTCATAAAAACAGATGAAGTTGAGATAATTACAAAAATCCCCCGAAATTACACAACTCGGGGGATTTTTTAAGGTTTAGAAAGCCGTGATTTTAGACAACCTTCAAGGTTCGTCAATAAATAATTTATTTTTTCTATAGAATATACGATAAAATTACTGAACTACAATTTCATAGATTTCAAGAAACAACCTCGTGAGGTTACAATAACCTTGACCTAATAATAAAACGTACACCCATCGGTATTTCTAACGAAGAACTAGCACCTCGTCCTGATACTACATCGAGGGTTATGTGCGTGTGTTTCCAGTACTCAAACTAGTTACGCGACATGTAAAAATCGCAGCCATGAATTTCTCCCAGCTTTACATCAGTTTCGTTCAACATCAACTCCCCCAGGCGTAGAATAGGCTGCGTTAATTAAAGCATATATTTAAAATTCTTAAACAGAATTTGCTTAGTTGAGATAGGCTAGTTATTATCGCACAGACTATCAACTCCGTACTTTCTGTGTCTTCAAAAACCTTTTTCTGCATTGATGCCCACACCTGCGGCAATCCTGTACGCTTAGTGGCAGGAGGCGGTCCTTTATTGGAAGGACGTAATATGAGTGAAAAACGCCAACACTTTCTTCGTGAATTCGACTGGATTCGAAAAGGACTCATGTTTGAGCCGCGCGGCCACGATATGATGTCGGGCAGTATTTTATACCCGCCTCACGACCCCGAAAACGACGTTGCGGTGCTTTTTATCGAAACCAGCGGCTGCCTCCCTATGTGTGGGCATGGCACGATTGGCACCATCACCATTGCCATCGAACATGGACTTATCCGACCCAAAACACCTGGTATCGTTCGGATGGAAGCACCTGCGGGCTTGGTACTTATTAGCTACGAACAAGTAGGTAATAAAGTAAAATGGGTGAAATTGGTGAATGTCCCTTCGTACTTAGCTGCCGAAGGCATTGAAGTAGAATGTCCTGATTTGGGAATGTTAAAGATGGATGTTGCCTACGGTGGAAATTTCTACGCCATCGTGGATGTACAAGAAAATTTCCCTGGATTAGAGCATTTCAAAGCCGAACAGCTCGTCGGTTGGGCAAGAGTTTTACGCCAGCGTATCAACGAAAAGTATAGCTTTGTACATCCCAACGACCCTACTATCAATGGATTAAGCCATATTGAGTGGACAGGTGCGGTCATTGACCCTACCTCTTCGGCACGAAACGCAGTTTTCTACGGCGATAAAGCCATTGACCGTTCTCCTTGTGGCACAGGCACTTCGGCCCGTATGGCACAGTGGGCAGCGAAAGGAAAACTTAAAAAAGGTGATACATTCATCCACGAAAGCATTATTGGAAGCAAGTTCATTGGCACGGTAGAAGACACAGCCAAAGTAGGTGACTTTGAGGCTATTGTACCTGGTATTCAAGGCTGGGCCAAAATATATGGTCTCAATACCATCACCATCGACGACGAAGATGACCCGTACGCACACGGGTTTCAAGTGATTTAAAGCTCCCTACCCGCACGGGATTTCTATACTCATGGGTAAAAAGTAGTTTTTGGTTCGTAAAACAAATCTGCTTCTTTACCCTTTATTTTTGTAACCTGTCAAAATCGTAGCCAACTATTGTTAAAAAAAGATGGCTATTTTTGAGAGCCTCGTTTAATGGCTTGAAGGAGAGAAAACTCATCGTTGGTATCGCACGAAATTTCCCAAATCATAACGCCTCCGCAGCCTCGGTCTTTGGCAAATTTGGTTTTAAGTTCAATGGTATGGATACCGTTATAAAAAGCACCTTTCCAATAATCATCGTAGGGGCTTGCGCCGTCTTTTAACAAACCTTTGTAATCGGGGCCATAGTTCCCCATTCCTTTTTTAGAGTAAAAAGGTAGTCCTAAAATGGTTTTTTGGGCTGTTAGTCCCCGTTCGTTCATCCAATAGTCTAAGCTTTTTACGGCCAAAGAATAAGGAGAGTGAGCACGAATGTAATTGGGGCCGTAGTCGTCGTCATAGGCCATTACGTTGACCCAGTCCATTTTGTCAAGGGCTTCTTTTTTCATCCCGTAGCCTTTTTTTCCGTACGAAATCACCGCCGCCGTCAGTTTTTTGCCTTGGTTGTGGAGCGAATCTCCAAGCTCGCTCATAAGTGCCACGTAGTGGTCGGCTGAGGGGGAGTCTTCGTCGGGGTATTCCCAATCCAAATCCACGCCATCCACTTTATAAGTACGAACAAACTTCATTACATGTTGAACAAACGTATGACGGCCCTGGGCGCGTTCGGCCATTTTGTGAAAACGGGTATCGTCGCCACCGCCGTCGCCAATACCCCAGCCACCGATTGAAATAAACACTTGAATTTTGTGCTGGTGCAGGTACCGCACTAGGCTATGAAGGGCTTCGGGGTTGCGGAGAGGTTCGAGCGAATCGCCTGTTTTGGCAGGGATAGCAAACGAAAAATTGACATGGGTCAAGACGTCTACGGGGATTTGTTCAGCAGGGATGTTGGGGACGTAATAGCCAATAACCTTAAAATCGTTGGCCTTTTTTTGAGCAAAAACGCTGAAACTTAATGTCACTAAGCAGCAAAGCAAGAGTTGCAGAGGGTTTGTTCTGGTGTAGTTCGCTGGTATTGCACGAATAGCCGTTGAACAATAATGATTTATTTGTGCTTTGGAGTTAAAAGGGCTTGAAATGAGGGGTTTGAGTTTCATAGAAACGATTGTTGTGAAACGATAGGTAAAAGTGAAAAACAGGTTTATAGGTTTTGATTTTTAGTCTCCAGTGAGTGAGTTCATTTAGAAAAAATGGATTCAACTTGGCTGGTTCTTTTCGGGATGTTGGAATCGTTACCGTAAGAGTATCGAGAATGGCTCTCTTTCTTTAAGAACCGTATTTGCTTCGAAGCTTTTGGTTATTTTGCCTAAAGTAAATCGCTCAAGAGGTACGTTTCCCTTTAAGCTGGTCAGTTTTACACTGAATCCCTGACCAAGTTTCTTGATGTCAACTGTGCCGTATGCGTAGCCGTTTGACCAAAAGAAAGTCCCTTCTTGTGAGGAAAATGACATGGTTTTTTGTACTCCCGAATACTGAAAGCCAGTGAGAGCTATTACGGCTCCCCAGCTTGTCATGGCACGGGCGTAGTGGTGCCCACATTCTGCTTCGTCGAAGGGACTGCGTTTAGCACCGTCGTATCGATTCCGTATATTTTTAATGCACTGAAGTCCTGCGTCTCGTTGGCCTTCATAAAGCATTCCTATGGCGGCAGTATATTCAAAACCAGTCATAACCTCTGAAAAATAAGGAAATGGAACTGTGGGGCGACCACCACGAGGATAACTGGCCATCAGTAGCGCTGCTTCATCACCAAGAGCATACGAGCGCATGTTATTGAAATGATTGAACATACTCGCACGATGGTTGTATTTGAAAATACTTTGGAGTGTCTTTTGAACGTGTTCAGGCTTAACCAGATACCCTAATCCATAGACGTGAGCCATATACTGCCCGATAAGCTGGTCGACCAAGCATCCCTTTCCTAACTGATAGGGAGGGTTTTCAGTATATGCTCGTCCACTGGCGACGGTTGCTTTTAAAATCAGATCTTTACTTGACGCAGTTTGGACGATTTGTTCGTAGTATTCACCGTTAAAAAGATGTTCGTCGGCAAATTTTCTCCCTTGTTCAAAAAGCTGGCGACATTCGGCTGCAAAAATTGGCTCATTCATGGCAGTGGCCATTTCTTCCATAGCACGTAAGGCGCCTAAGTACCAAATTTGCATTTGAGGGTTCGGGCCATAGTACTCTACATCCATGGTATTGTGTTGGCATCCCTCCATTATTCCATCTTTATTACCATCCCATCCTCCTTGAAGCCAAGCGAATTGTAGACTGCGTTTGACCGCAGGATAAAACTGCTGGAGAAGTTGAAGGTCACCAGATAGCTGCCAATCACGGTAAAAACGCATAATCGTGCCCATTTGGCCATCGGCTGCTGCGGCCTTGTACTGTTGGGCGTTGGTTTTAATCGGCAAACCAACCCGAAAACTCATAAAGCCTGTTTCATCGAGTGCAGGCCCAAACTCGACTTTACGCATCGTTTGGGCTAGTTGACCAAATAAAAAGCCAGTTGCCTGCTCATAGTTCCACACGTGGGTGCAAGACCCCTGGCAAGACCCGTAGTTGTCCATGCAGCCTTCCCAGCCCATCATGGTGCCATCTTTTATACGAAAAACGGTTTGAGAACGTAACGTGCTAAGATTGAATAGAGCAGCCTCTTTGATGACGTCGGGCAGTTTACTTTTCATAAACGCTTTGACAAAGGTTACGGTTTGGCGTTCCAATTCAGGCAATCGTTCGGCTGTTTTTTCGGCCACTTCCCAAGCGTCACTGTATTGGGTAGCATAGTAGTTACCCACATTTTCGGATGACCAAGCAAAACGATTAGGAAAATGCCAAGTAATGTAAAACGTAAACGTTCGAGTTTGGTTCGCGGGTATTTCCATGCTGACCGCCAACGAAGCCTGTGGGTCGTTATCGGTTAGCTTATCCTTATCGGTAAGGCGACCATCTTGGCTAAAATCATCCCAAAAGTCAAGAAGTGCGTTTTCCCAGTCGTTGCTTCGCGATGAACGACGGTAACTCACACCCGTTTGGGCTGGAGTAGTAAGTGCCATTGTCCCCCATTGTTCTGTATCCTTTTTTACACTGTCTGAGTACATGAAGATGCCTTGTACTTTGGCCGACTTCCGAAAAATATTTTGGTTATTCTTGGCTCCAATCGGAATCAAGTCTCCTTTCCAATCCATGCGCGTTTTTGAACCATCATTACCAATAAAATTACGCATTAATCCACAAACTGATACGGTAATAGGCTGATTCGTCGTATTTTTGACTTCATATCGTAATACGGCCAATGGCATACCACTCGCTTCAGAGTCGGTAGGAACGAATGGATTAAAAGCTTTAAGTCGAACGCTAACAGGTAAGGCAGGATCAGATAAGTTTACCTGGCCGAATGGGTAAGTAACATCAAATGATACTTGGCGAAAGCGAGGAATTCCGTGGTTATCAACGGGCCGTCCTTCTTTATCTTGGTAGTCGACGGGGTCTAAGGGGCCCATTAACCCTTTGGTATGGGTTTTGCCGTTGGCTTCTTTGATAAAAATAGAAAAGAAAGGAACTCCATTACCCATTTGTCCACCACTAAAGCCTTTGGCGGGTCGGTTCATAATTTCCCAATCGCGTAACTCTCCTTTGCCCGAAATAGACACTGTTCCTGTTCCTATGCCTCCCAATGGCAGTGCAATTCGATAAAGGTGTTGTTGGTCATAATGCTTTAGAATAGGAAAGTCCTGAGCATAAGCTTGACAGATAAAAATCCACAAAAAAGAGATGAGTATAGCCTTTTTCATTGTTGAAATGGTGATTGACGAAGGGTTTATTAGTAACTGCTATTTAAAATTGATACATTTTCTATTAAAAATACTTGCCCTGCTTCATAGTCGACCTATTTTTTCAATAACTCTTGTTCTAAGCGTTTACCAGCTTCTTCATAGCCCGCCGCATTAGGATGAAGTCCGTCTGAAAATAAGCCCTCATTGATTTTTTCGTCTTTTTGTAAAAATACTCTACCAATGTCCGAAAAGCCTACTTTTTCGGTTTGGGTCATGGCCTTGATGGCTTTGTTAAGCGAGGCTACGCGTGCCTCTTGTTCGCGACGAGGATAAATACCCAAGAGGGTAATCTTGGCTTGAGGTTGCCGTTTCTGAATGGCTTGTACCAAAAAACGAAGTCCCTGCGTAATCTCGTCGTCGGTATTGAGTTGGAGGTTGTTAGTGCCAATGTTAATGATGATTTTTTCGGGCGTAATTTCGTCGAATTCATCGTGATATACGCGCCATAGCACGTTTTCAACCCTATCCCAACCAAAACCGAAGTTGCGAACTTGGTAAGGTTCTACGTACTTCTGCCAAGAATCGGCTCCTTTGATGCGGTTGTTAAGTGGTTTACCACCCCAATTGTGGGTAATCGAGTTGCCAATCAAAACCACTTTAGGGGCGTCAGTTTGATTCAAACGTAGCATATCATAATGGCGGTCTTCCCACACGTAGCTGCCTGGTTCGCGGTTTTGGCGCGTGGGAATTTGCGTTTTTAGCGTTCCCGCGGGTTCTTGCATAATTTCCCGAAGTTTTTTCTCATAAGCCTCGGCGTAGCGCATCATCCCGATGTCGTTGGGGTGTGTCCCGTCCACCATTCCTTCGTGGTCGATGTGGATGTCGGAAATAGGCAACGAATACACGCCTGTAATTTTTTCGCTGTCGAGTTGGGCTATTGCTTCGCGCAGGTCTTTGTTGGCGCCTTCAAACAAGGGTTGGCGGTGGGGCATCAAATAACCTTCGGTGTAGCCATCGTGATCGGTGAGTAAAATCGGGGTGTTTGGGTGTTTTGCGCGAAGGGTTTTGACCGATTCGACTATTCTTCTTTGAAGTTCTTGGTGGTCTACGATTGGGATAATTAGGTTGGGCAAACAATCCAAAATAAAAACTTTGGCATCAATTTCATTGATAAGCGCGACTACTTCTTTTTCCAAACGGCCGTTCCCCGAAAATCCTAGATTGATGACTGTTCGGTCGAGTTTTCGAGACAAGATATTAGTCCATGCCATGCCTGGGCGGGTAGCGCAGGCGCCCTGGGCGATGGAGGTTCCGTAAACTACAATCGGTTTTTCGAGGCGTTGGGGAAGTACTTTAAATAAACTGCCTTCGGGGACACCAATTTCTAAATTGCGGACGCTGTTATAAAGAGGTAAAAAAAGTCGGTATTCGCGGCCTAGCTTGTGGTAATTGTCGTTGGGGCGAAGCTGGGCAAAAACATACTGAACCGTATCTTTGAAGCTGTATTTGCCATTGGCCCACTGCCAATGGCCGTCGCTGTCGATTCCGTATAAATCTACGCCACTCACACCCGTTGAGGGCATGTGGGGCATATTGACAGCGCCGGTTACTTTGTATCGAACAACGATTTGGTCAGCATTACTTATAAAACGAATCGAAAGCCCTGCGCTGTTGCGTGAGAGGTTCCAAACAGCCTTACGGACATTGGCTTCGGCGCGTGGTGGAAAACGTTGAATAGTATCGCGCATTTCATTTGACCACGCTTGGCCGTCGATGACTGGAAAACGGCTGTCAGAAGGTTGCCACCAAACCAATTTGGACTGGGCAGAGGCAAAAAATGTAAATAAGCTGATTAGAAAGGTGATAAACAGACGCATGGATGAGGTAAGGGTTTAATTTCGGTAGCAATTTAAAGTAAAATATGCACTCAATAGTATTTACTAGGGGATGATGCGTATATTTTTAACGAACATCTTTAACCTTCAACCTTTCTATTCAATACCTAATGACGAAGTCTTCCAGTTACCCGTGGATTTTGGTCGGCCTACTGTGGGTCGTTGCGTTACTCAATTACATGGATCGCCAAATGCTGTCCACCATGCGCCCATCAATGCAGGTAGACATTGACGAACTTCAACAAGCAACTAATTTTGGCCGATTGATGGCGGTGTTTTTGTGGGTGTACGCGTTTATGAGTCCCGTAGCGGGAATAATTGGCGATCGGTTGAATCGTAAGTGGTTGATTGTTGGGAGTTTATTTGTATGGTCGGGTGTGACATTTGCAATGGGTTATGCTACTTCTTTTTCGCAATTGTACGTTTTGCGGGCCTTGATGGGGATTAGTGAAGCGCTTTACATGCCGACTGGCTTGGCCATGATTGCCGATTTTCACTCGTCACGTACTCGTTCGATGGCCATTGGGGTACATCTTTCGGGAAACTACATGGGTCAAGCTTTAGGAGGCTTTGGCGCAACGATTGCCGATAAATTTTCGTGGAATACGGCTTTCCAGTCGTTTGGGATGCTTGGGATGGCGTATGCGGTGGTGTTGATTGTTTTTTTACGAGAAAAAAATAGAAGTGAACTAATTGAAGAAACGGGAAGCCTCAAAAACCAAGAAAAAGTACCGTTGCTCAAAGGGCTTGGAGTGCTGCTCGGAAACCCTGCTTTTTGGCTGATTTTGCTTCTTTTCTCGGTGCCAAGTTTGCCAGGATGGGCAGTAAAAAACTGGTTGCCGACGCTCTTTGCCGATAAATTAGGGATAGAAATGGCTCAAGCAGGCCCGCTTTCAACGATTACTACTTCCCTATCGTCGTTGATTGGGGTGATTATCGGTGGATATTTGTCAGACCGTTGGGTAGTGAAGCACCTACGAGGGCGTATTTACACGAGCGTTATTGGTTTGGTATTGACTATCCCTGCATTATTGCTTATTGCGTATGGAACTACAATAAGCCATGCTATTGCGGCAGGTATGTGTTTTGGGTTAGGGTTTGGGATGTTTGACGGAAATAACATGCCGATTTTGTGCCAATTTGTTTCGCCAAAATACCGTGCTACGGGCTATGGTTTTATGAACATGATGGGAATCATGGCGGGAGCACTTATTACCGAGTGGTTAGGTAAATCGACCGATTCGGGGGGATTGGCTAGAGATTTTGCACTTTTGGCAGGGGTAGTGTTAGCCATTGTTGTGGTTCAACTTCTTTTCTTACGTCCCAAAGTGCATGATTTTGTGGATTAAAAATAATAACCGTTTAGGTTACTATTTTTCAAATTGATAGGGTAGAAAGTTGGTTTTTGTAAAAAATTCTATCTGTGGCCGCAAGTTTTTATAACGACTTGCATCTAAACAATAAGTGTTTACCTCAAACCAACTTCTATCCATGAAAAACAATGCACTTGGAGCCCTCGTTGCGGCTGCGGTCTTTGGAGTAACCATAGCTTGCCAGCAAGAAAAAGTCATGACCGAAGCGACTACTGGTATGACCGACCGTAACGCTCGGGTTGAAGCCGTTCCTGTCTTGCCAGCTATCCCTTTCAACTACGCGGCTCAAGTGCTGCCTGCTTACCTTACGACCCCTCAAGTCGCTGGTCAAAACAATACCCCGCCCAACAACCCGATTACGAATCAGGGTGCCACACTCGGGCGAGTGCTTTTTTACGATAAAAGCCTGAGTTTGAACAACACCACTTCTTGTGCATCGTGTCATCAGCAGGCTAATTCGTTTTCGGACCCCGCTCGCTTTAGCCGAGGGTTTGCGGGAGGGCTTACTACCCGAAACTCCATGTCGTTGATCAATGCACGTTACTACCCCAACGGTCGCTTTTTTTGGGACGAGCGCGCGGCTTCGGCCGAAGCCCAAGCTTCGCAGCCGATTATTCACCCCGTGGAAATGGGGATGACTATGCCTAATGCTGTAGCAAAGCTCCGAACCTTGAATTATTATTCAAGCCTGTTCCAAAATGCGTACGGAACACCCAATATCGACTCGGCCCGTGTCGTTAGGGCATTGGCACAGTTTATTCGCTCGATGGTTTCGTATCGCACAAAGTACGATACGGGCAGAGCTGCATTGGCTCCCAATCAAAACCCCGCAACGGTCAATTTTGCTAATTTTACAGCGGAAGAGAATCAGGGGAAGCAATTGTTTTTTGGGCCAGGCAACTGTGGCGCGTGTCACGGTACGGAGACATTTACGGCACCTGGTGCTCGAAATAATGGCCTAGATGTTGTCTCAGCCGATAATGGTGTAGGGGCGATTACTAGAAATGCGGCACAAAATGGATTGTTTAAAGTTCCTTCGTTGCGTGGAGTAGAAAAGTCGGCACCGTATATGCACGACGGACGTTTTGCAACCCTTGAACAAGTAGTGGAGCATTACAATAGTCAAGTAAAACCACATGCTAATTTGGCACCTCAGTTGCGCGGGCCAAATGGTCAGCCACGTCGTTTGAACCTGACGCAAGCCCAAAAAAACGCGCTAGTTGCGTTTATGAAAACCCTTACGGATACGGGCATTGCTTCTGATCTAAAATTCAGTAATCCCTTCTAAAAATTAGATACTAGAAAAAGTAAACGGCCTTCTACGCTTTAAAAGAGAGAAGGCCGTTTACTTTTGAAGGGGTTAGGGTAGGGAGCTAAGGCGTTATTTCAAACGCCCAAGCGTATTGGCACAGAATGGCACTTGGATTGAGTGTAGGGGCGATAACTCGTAAAACATTGTTTTTGTAACTGAATTTTACCTCCCCTTTAAATCCTAGTAATCGAATGATAGATGGTTTGGCGACATTCTGAATCGCAATTTCTTCTTGCCATTTTCGTACGATGGCATATATTTCACCCTCTTTTTGGGTAAAATAGGTAGTGGATTCTTTGGTGTACGGCGGGGCTTTTTCCCATT
>JACCEC011339643.1_pt1 | contig 31146 bp, 33 predicted proteins | sample 7450121 | NCBI WGS metagenome assembly JACCEC01 (sample SAMN15323455, study PRJNA562643) | freshwater metagenome | isolation source: river surface water | place: USA:Blue River Watershed | collected 2017-08-18 | reverse complement strand
GGCCTCACCGCCGAAGATTTCAAACACACCGACGTGCCGCCTTTGCGCTTGCCCGAACCGCAAGGCAAAGTCACCGCCGTCGATGCGGCCAAAGTCAAAGCTTGGCTGGCCGACCGCAACAGCCACACCGTGGTGCTCGACTTCAGCACCAGCGCCCAATACATCCAAGGCCACATCCACAGTGCGTGGTGGGTGCTGCGCACACAACTCAAAGACTCGCTCACCGCTGCCCACAAAGGCCACCGCTATGTGCTGACTTGCCAAAACGGCAGCGTGTCTCGCTTTGCCGTGGCCGAAGTGCAAGCCGTTGTGAAAGCGGGCATTGAGGTGGTGTGGCTTGAAGGCGGCAACGCTGCGTGGGTGGCCGCAGGTGGCAAGCTACAAACAGGCGACCACCAAATGGCGGTGGAACGCGTAGACCGCTACCGCCGTCCCTACGAAGGCACCAACAACCCCGTAGAAGCCATGCAAGGCTACCTCGACTGGGAGTTTGGCTTGGTCGAGCAACTCGCACGCGATGGCACGCACCACTTCAAGGTGATTTAAAAATTGCTACAGTCTTGTTTGAGTTATTAACCTTTATTCCAGAGAAGTACATCACATGTCACGCACCGTTCAATGCATCAAACTCGGCACCGAAGCAGAGGGCCTCGACTTGCCACCTTACCCAGGCGAGTTGGGCAAGCGCATTTATGAAAGCGTCAGCAAGCAAGCTTGGGCCGATTGGATCAAGCAACAAACCATGTTGGTGAACGAGAACCGTTTGAACCTCGCCGATTTGCGCGCGCGTGAATACCTCAAGCGCCAAATGGAAAAACACTTTTTTGGCGAAGGCGCGGATGCGGTGCAAGGCTACGTGCCACCCAGCGCTTAAAGCGATTCACCCTGCGTGACGGGTCAGCACACATGGCACGGCTTGAACAGCTGGTGCCACACCCAAGCCAGCTTTGACGAGCTGGCTTTTCTTGCGTTATGGCGCGACTGGGCGGCAGATGTTGCACGCCCGACCCAGTTGCATGTGGTGGCACACACGCAACAGCCGACAACAGCAGATGCACTGCTGAGTGCGGCTGCATCGCATGCCGAACTATGGCCTTTCGCACAACAGTTGGCCTCGCAATGGTGGGGCTTGTTGCCAGGCATGCACCGCTTGCGGTTTGCTTTGCATGGCGACTTTCGTGTGGTGCTCACGTTGTGCGTGGGTTCGCTGGATGACTGGCCTGAGTTTGCCGATGTGCTGCGTGCGCACCCGACAGGCCCGTGCGCTGCACTTCATTCACCTGCGGAGGATGACCGCACCGTCACCGTCATTGGGGCAGGCATAGCAGGCGCAGGTACAGCTCGTGCATTGGCCGAACGCGGCTGGCAAGTCACGGTGCTCGAAGCTGGCCACGAACCTGCCTCGGGCGCATCAGGCTTGCCCGTGGGCGTGGTCGCGCCGCACACCTCACACGATGACAGCGGTGTCTCACGCCTCTCACGCGCAGGCTTGCGCTGCATGGAACAAACCATGCGCCTGTTGCTGACCGAAGGTGTGGACTGGGGCTGCACTGGCGTGCGTGAGCGCCGCTTGCCCGGCAAAACACGACGCGGCGGTGTGCCACTGAGCTGGCTGAATGAACACGCACACACCGCGAGCGATTGGACACACAAAGCACCACCGCCCGCACCCGATGACGCCTACTGGCACCCACGCGGTGCATGGCTACGGCCTGTGCCGCTGATACATGCGCTGCTCAACCACCCCAACATCCGTTGGCAAGGCAATGCCACAGTGGATGCACTAGCCAACACAAGCGCAACAAAGTGGCAGGTTCTGCAAGGCAGCAAGGTCTTAGCCGAATCATCACGCGTGGTGCTGGCCGCAGGCCCTGGCTCTGCGGCGCTCATTGCCACAGCCACAAAAGACGGCAGCGCACCGCGTATCAACCCACTGCGTGGTCAAATCTCTTGGGGCTTGATGGCCGATGTGCCTGCGGGCGCACACATGCCCGCCACACCTGTGAACGGCAATGGCAGCTTTGTGCACAACATCGCCTCGCCCAATGGGCCTGCTTGGTACACAGGCGCTACCTATGACCGCATCAACAGCGATGCCCGATTGCTTGATGCTGACCACGCTGAAAACCTAGAACGCTTGCAAGCTTTAGAGCCCAATACCGCAACCGCGCTTGCCCCCTTGTTTGCCACGGTCGGCACAGACGCACCACGTGTACATGGCTGGGCTGGTGTGCGCTGTGGCGTGCACGACCGCTTACCCATGACAGGCCGCGTGCCCAACACACCCGAGGGCTTGTACATGAATGCGGCCATGGGTTCGCGTGGCTTGACACTGGGTTTGCTCTGCGGTGAATTGCTGGCCGCACAATGGCATGGCGAACCGCTGCCCATCGAAGCACGGCTGGCCAAGTTTTTGGATGCCACGCGGTTCAAACCAAAGGCTTGAACATCTAGCACCGCAACGCACACATGACCCAAGCCCCTCACACCCCATCCCGCACGGAAGCGACCGACTTACACCCGCCCTCCCCGGTGAGTTTGGCGACTGCCTTTTGGTTTTGGCTCAAGCTCGGCTTCATCAGTTTTGGTGGACCTGCGGGGCAAATTGCCATCTTGCATCAAGAGCTGGTGGAGCGCCGCCGTTGGTTGTCTGAGCGCCGCTTCTTGCACGCGCTCAACTACTGCATGGTGTTGCCAGGGCCTGAGGCGCAACAATTAGTGACCTACATCGGCTGGCTCATGCACAAGCGTTGGGGCGGTGTGGTGGCTGGTGCATTGTTTGTGTTGCCCTCCTTGGGCATCCTCATTGCACTGTCGTGGGTGTATGTCGCATTGGGTGATGTGCCTTGGGTGGCAGGTTTGTTTTTTGGGATCAAACCTGCGGTCACCGCCATCGTGGCGCAAGCGGCGCATCGCATTGGTTCGCGCGCATTGAAGAACCAGACGTTATGGGCCATTGCCGCTGCCTCGTTTGTGGCGATCTTTGCGCTGAATGTCCCCTTCCCGCTCATCGTGGGCATCGCGGCTGCCGTGGGTTATGTGGGTGGCCGTGTGTCACCTCATACTTTCCAAACAGGTGGCGGGCATGGCGCGTCTCACGCCTCGTATGGCCCAGCACTGATTGACGACCACACACCACCGCCCGCCCACGCGCATTTCAGCTTGGCAGGGTTGGCGCACGTGCTGTTGGCAGGTGCGGTGTTATGGGCGGTGCCCATGGGTGTGTTGTGTGCGGTGTTTGGCTGGGATCACAGCTTCACACAAATGGGTTGGTTCTTCACCAAGGCCGCGTTACTCACCTTTGGTGGTGCGTATGCCGTGCTGCCCTATGTGTACCAAGGCGCAGTGGGTCAGTTTGGGTGGGTCACGCCGACGCAGATGATGGACGGCTTGGCCTTGGGCGAAACCACACCTGGCCCACTCATCATGGTGGTGGCATTTGTGGCGTTCATGGGTGGCTATGTCAAAGCCTTGCTAGGGCCAGAGAGTTTGTTTGCCGCAGGTGCATTGGCCGCGTGTTTGGTGACGTGGTTCACGTTCCTGCCCTCATTCATCTTCATCTTGGGCGGAGGTCCGTTGATCGAGAGCACACACCGCAACCTCAAGTTCACCGCGCCCCTCACCGCCATCACCGCTGCGGTGGTGGGTGTGGTGCTCAACCTTGCTTTGTTCTTTGGCTATCACCTGTTGTGGCCCGAAGGTTGGGCTGGCACGTTTGATGTGCGCTCGGCAGTCATTGCCATCGGTGCGGCAGTGGCTCTGTTCAAATACAAGCGCGGGGTGCTAGACGTGATTTTTTTCTGCGCCTTGATCGGCTTAGGCATGCATTTTTTCTAAAGCGCAGCACGCCAAATGCATGACACAGCATTGGCACAATACGCCAATATGACCAATATGTTTCCTACGGGCTGGGCCCATTATTTATATGGCGGCTTGCTGATTGGCACAGGCGTGAGCCTGATGTTTGTGTTGCTGGGCCGCGTGGTGGGCATGAGCACCGTATTTAGCTCAACTTGGTCGTTCCTCACACGACGTGCTTTTTTTCAGCAGGCCGCCTTGATCGACTCGCGCGTGTGGCGCTTGGTGTGTGCTTTGGGCTTGGTCGCAGGTGCTGCCACGTGGTGGTGGTTATTTGGCCCCGAATCGGCAGCAAGCACGCAAATCACGCCCTTGCGCTTGGCAATTGGTGGCGTGTTGGTGGGCTTTGGTGCGCGTTTGTCAAATGGCTGCACATCGGGCCACGGCATATGTGGCTTGTCCTCCTTGTCTCGCCCCTCGATGGTTGCTGTGTTGCTATTCATGGTGGTGGCCATCATCACCGCCAACGTCATGGCCTATGTCTCAAGTAGCTTGCAAGGAGGTGCGTGATGCGGATGCAACAACTGTTGAGCTTGCTCGTCACCTTGATCGGCGGCATGCTGTTTGGTTTTGGTTTGGCGTTGTCCACGATGGTGTCGCCAGAAGTGGTGTTGAGCTTTTTGCGCTTGCAAGACTTTGGCCTCATGTTGGTCATGGGCGGTGCAGTGGCGGTGACGGTGGTGGCCTACCAACTGGCCCCACGATTGATGAAACGTCCATGGTTGGCTAGCAGCTTCTCACAGCGTGAAGCCAGCCTTGACCGCAATACCTTGGTGGGGGCTGCCATTTTCGGTTTGGGCTGGGGCATCTGCGGCGTATGCCCAGGCCCAGCCATTGCAGGCTTGGGCGTGGGTAACCTGGACATGCTTTGGGCCTTGGCAGGCATGCTGGTGGGGGCTTATGCACAAGGCCTCTTGGCTGATGCACTCAACGGTCAAAGCAACACAAAGCCCTGAGCTTTGTGTTGCACGCCGTGCAGCACTCCACAAGTTTTTCACAGAATAAACGACACATGACTGTCACAAATAAACAGTAATATCGTTTCATGAAACACGGCACACTCCTCGCAGCGATAGATTTAGGCTCGAACAGCTTTCGTCTTGAAATCGGTCGCTACGACCATGGACAAATTCAACGTGTGGCCTACCTCAAAGAAACGGTGCGCCAAGGTAACGGTTTAGATGTGAACCGCAACCTGACTGACGAAGCCATGCAACGCGGTTGGGATTGCTTAGCGCGTTTTGCCGAACGCTTGTCTGGCTTTAAAAAATCACAGGTGCGTGCTGTCGCCACCCAAACCCTGCGTGAAGCGAAGAACCGTGAAGCATTTTTGAAACGTGGCTGCGAGATTCTGGGCTTTCCCATCGAGGTCATCGCGGGCACTGAAGAAGCCCGTCTGATTTACCAAGGTGTCGCTCACATGCTGCCCAGCAGCAATGAACGACGCTTGGTCATCGACATTGGCGGACGCTCCACCGAATTGGTGCTGGGCCATGGCTTGGGTGCGACTGAAACTGCATCGTTCCGAGTAGGCAGCGTTGCGTGGTCTATGAAGTATTTTCCTAGCGGAGAATTCACTGAACAGGCCTTTTACAAGGCCGAGATTGCGGCACAAGCAGTACTGGAAGAAGCTTTATCGACCTACCCCCGTCACCAATGGGATAAGGCCTACGGTGCATCGGGCACCGTAGGGGCTGTGGCTGACATTTTGGCTTTGGCAGGTTTTCCGCAAGGGGAAATCAGCTTAGATGGGCTGGACTGGTTGGTGAAGTGTTTGGTACGTGCGGGGCAAGCCAGCAAGGTGCAGCTCGAAGGCCTCAAAGAGGACCGTCGCGCGGTGATCGGCGGCGGCGTAAGTGTGCTGCGTGCATTGATGACTTTGCTACAAGTCAGTACCTTGCATGTGGCGCAGGGCGCTTTGCGACATGGTGTGTTATTTGACATGGTGGAGCGTGAAGACCACGACACGGACACACGTGATTTATCCATCCAACGCTTGGCAGTGAAGTTTGCCGTCGATACCTCACAAGGCATGCGTGTGGGCCGTGTAGCCGTGCACCTGTTGCAGCAGATGCACATCCAGCCCAAAGACAGCGATGCTGACACGTTTGAGCGTTTATGTCGCAAGCTCAGCTGGGCTGCCCAGTTGCATGAGGTGGGCGTGGCTATCTCGCACAGCGACTACCACAAGCACGGCGCGTACATCTTGGATAACGCTGACTTGCTGGGTTTTGGCATGCCAGAGCTGCACCGCCTTGGTTTGTTGGTGCTGGGGCAACGCGGCAAATTAAAAAAATTAGAAAGTGAATTGATCGACGATGAATTCGCCAAAATGCTCATGGCCTTGCGCGTCAGTCTCATTCTGTGCCATGCCCGCAAAGACCCAGATCATCTAGCCTTGCGTTTGAATTGCGACGAGCATAAGCACCGCATCACCTTGAGTGCGCCCGCCTCTTGGTCGCAAGAATACCCACAGTCGGTACACCTGCTCAAGCAAGAAAGCACATCGTGGTCCAAAGCGCCGTGGTCATTTGATTTTGTGACGAAACCATGACATATATGACACTAGGTGTTTGCATTTAAACGGTATAAACTGTTTATTCTTTTTAAGTTATCAAGGAATTAACAGTGACCACAACCGCTCAAAAAACCATTGTTCAAGCTGCTGTCAAATCACGCGCAGCCAAAACAGCCGCCACCAAGAAGCCCAGCGTCAAAAAGCCAGTGGTCAAAAAAGCTGCCGCCAAGCCTGTGCGCAAAACCACCGCGACAAAAGCTCCCATCCAAGTGGCCACACCCAAGCCAGTCAAACCTGTCAAAGCGGTTAAACCTGCCAAAGTCAAGAAACCCAAACTGGTGCGCGACAGCTTCACCATTCCTAAAGACGAATACGTGGTCATCGACAGTCTCAAAGTTCGCGCTGGCAAACTCGGCCAAGCCGTGAAGAAAAGCGAATTGTTGCGTGCAGGCGTCAAAGCCTTAGCCGCCATGAGCGACATTCAATTCAAAGCGGCCATGAGCAATGTGCCGACCATCAAGACCGGTCGTCCCAAGAGCTCGAAGTAAGCTCTGGGCATGCGACGGTCAGCAACACCGTTTGGGGGTGGCCGTCGCGTAGGCGGGTGCGCAGCCACCACACACCGCCCTTGCGCACAGGGCATGTGTGCTCTTGCATGCCCAGCAGCTTCGCGACCAGTTGCCCTAAATAAGGCTGATGGCCCACCAGCAAGACAGGACCTTTGAGCTGAGGCCCAGTTTCTGGATGCCATTTCAGTAAGCTCAACACATCTTCGACGGTGGTTTCGGGCACCAACTCATCACGCAATTTAAATTTGCGTCCCAAGGGCACTACCGTTTGCTGGGTCCGTTGTGAAGGGCTGACCAAGACCCGCGTGCCTTCTGGCAAATGACGGTCTAACCATGCCGCCATGCGCATGGCTTGGCGCTCACCTTTCTTGGTGAGTGCGCGTGACAAATCATCGCCACCTTCTGGGGCAACCTCAGCTTCAGCGTGACGCCACAATATCAAATCCATAGCAGCCCCTCTTGCGCTGTCTCATGACTTAGCCGCATGCAATGCCATCAACGCGGCTTGCGCACCATGCGGTGGCACAGACGTAGCCGCTTGCACGGCTTTGCTGCTTGTACGTTTAGGCTTGGCAGGTTGTACGCGTGTGTATTGACCGTCTGCGTTCAGGCTCCACGCATCCACGTTGTCATGCAGGTAGGCCACCAAACACTCGTCAATCACACGTTGGCGCAAAGCGGCATCTTCTACTGGCCAAGCCAATTCGACGCGGCGCAACATGTTGCGGTTCATCCAATCGGCACTCGACAAATACAACGACTCATCGTTGCCTGTACGGAAATAAAACACGCGTGAGTGCTCTAAGAACCGACCAATGATTGAGCGTACTCGGATGTTGTCTGTCACCCCTGGACGTTGCGCGGGCAACATGCATGCACCACGAATGATCAAATCAATCTGCACGCCCGCTTGACCTGCATGCACCAAGGCCTCCATGAGTTTTTCATCGGTGAACGTGTTCATCTTCAAGATGATGCGACTGGCCACACCTTGCGCAGCGGCTTGGGCTGTTTTCTCTACCTTATCAATCAAGCTGCGTTGCAGCTGAAACGGCGCGAGCATCAACTTGTTCAAGCGCGGAATCTTGCTTTGATTGGCCAACAGATTGAACACACTTTCCACGTCTTGCGTGAGCTTAGGGTCACAGGTGATGTGGCTCAAGTCGGTGTAGAGCTTGGCCGTGCGCGGGTTGTAGTTGCCAGTGGACAAATGCGCATAGCGTCGAATGCTGCGGCCTTCGCGGCGCGTGACCAGCAGCATCTTGGCGTGGGTCTTCAAACCCACCACACCGTACACCACTTGCGCACCGATGTATTCCAGCTTTTCGGCCCAGTTGATGTTGGCTTCTTCGTCAAAGCGTGCTTTGAGCTCCACCACCACCGTCACCTCTTTGCCGCGCTGCACGGCTTCGCGCAGCAACTCCATCAACACCGAGTCAGCACCTGTACGGTAAATGGTTTGCTTGATAGCCAGCACATCTGGGTCACGCACCGCTTCGCGCAAGAAGGCCAGCACACCATCAAAACTTTCATACGGCTGGTGAATCATCACGTCGCCACTTTGTAAGCGCTCAAAGATAGAGCCATTGGTCACCATCTGCTGTGGGTAGCTGGCGTTGTAGCGTGGGAATAGCCACTTGGGGTTGTCCACCAGATCAATCAACTGGTTCAATCGCACCAAGTTCACAGGACCATGCACACGGTACAGCGCCGAGTGCGGCAGTTCAAACTGCTGCAACAAGAACTCTGACAGATACTCAGAACAGCCCGATGACACCTCTAAGCGCACAGCTTGTCCATAATTGCGATGGACCAGCCCTTTACGCAAAGCGGTACGTAGGTTTTTCACATCCTCTTCGTCCACCGACAAATCGGAGTGGCGCGTGACGCGAAACTGCGAAAACTGCCCCACATCGCGACCTGGAAACAGGTCTTTCAAATGCGCGCGAACCACACTAGAAATCGACACAAACAGCTGACGCTTGCCACAAAGTTTCTCAGGCAAGGCAATCAAACGTGGCAAGCTGCGTGGCACTTTGACAATCGCAATTTCGTTATCGCGGCCAAATGCATCTTTACCCGACAAGCGCACGATGAAGTTGAGTGACTTGTTGGCCACTTGGGGGAACGGGTGCGCAGGGTCTAAACCCACAGGCAACAACAACGGACGCACTTCACGCTCAAAAAAGGTTTTAACCCATTGATGCTGCGCCAACGTGCGTTCACCATGCGACAAGATACGAACACCCTCTTTGGCGAACGCGGGCATGAGCACATCGTTGTAGAGCGCATATTGCTCGTCCACCAACGCGTGGGCCACTTTGCTGAGCGAGTGCTGCGCATGTGTATCTGCGGCATCTAATGGCGCTTTGGGATGCTCTACGCTGTTATGTAGAGCGGCACGCACTTCAAAAAATTCATCTAAGTTAGACGACACGATGCACAAGTAACGCAAACGCTCCAACAGCGGCACATCCGCACGCTTGGCCCAATCCAACACACGCGCGTTGAATGCCAGCAAACTCAAATCACGGTCTAACCATTGATACTTAAGAATAGGCACTGGTTTTTTATCTTTCACAATCGAAGCGGTCGTCATTTTTGTTCCTCACTGACATCACTGCAGTGTGCTTGTCCATCGTGACAGTGGTGTGACAAATTGACCGTGTGCTGCCGCACACACATCGACCTCATGCACCCAAAAAGTGTTTGCGATAGCGCGCTGGCATGTCGTTGATCTTCATCAGCATGGGTAAATCAGCCGTATTGAAATCTGGATCCCAAGCTGGTGCACCCAACACCTTGGCGCCCAAACGCAGGTAGCCCTTGATCAGTGCAGGTGGTTCATACGCTGCGCTGACTTGCCACTGATCGACTGGCAACGGCAAGCGGGGTGTCACTTGGTTCTCAATGCCTGCCAAATGTGTTTGCTTGAGCTGATGCCAAATACTCGCAGCCACTTCACCACTCACCACACCTTGATGCAACATCGGAATGCTGGCACAACCGATCATCACATCCAGCTGATTACGCACCATGAATTCAGCCAAGGCACCCCACAACGCCATGATGACACCCCCATGGCGATGGTCGATATGCACACAGCTGCGACCCAGCTCAACCATGCGCTCACGATAAGGGCGCAAGCGAGTCAAATCGAATTCAAGATCGGAATAGGTACTGCCAATGCGTTTGGCCTGCGCTGGGGTCAGCACACGGTATGTGCCAATGACCGCACGCGAGGCTTCATCGCGAATCACCAAATGCTCACAAAAGTCGTCGAACAAATCAATGTCGTGACCAGGCATGCTTTCTTTCAACCGTGCCCCCATCTCTTTGGCGAACACTTGGAAGCGAAGCTGCTGGGCTTCGCGCACTTCATCTTGATGCTTGGCCCACTGAACGATCAGACCTGTGCTGGCTTGAGTTTTTTGGCTCGCGTGAGAAATTTGCTGAGCATGAGGATCGCTTGGATGAAGTGACCCCCGTGGCACATCGATGAACGACAGCGGCATGGTTGGGTTAGGTAGTTCTTTCATGGTCGCTCCTTGGTTGGTTGACGTCGTGAATTTTTGTGAAATCACATGACAACCCCAAGGCATACGCATGAAATTTTTATGACACAACGCGTCATCAAGCTGTCACACAGCCTCTCTAAGCTTTGCACCCATCATGCTGATCAAGTACCTACGCTTACTCGCCGCATTTGCCAACGCATTCGCCATTTTGTGGTTCAAATTTCCACGGGCGTCGCGTGAGCAAAAGCTCTCACACATTCAAGCGTGGTCTACCCATGTGCTGGATGTGATGGGCGTGCGCTTGAATATCGCCCCCTCCTCCGCGCTCATCTTGCCCAATCAAAACCTGTTGCTCGTCGCCAACCATGTGTCGTGGCTAGATGTCTTGGTCATTCAAGCTTTGCGACCTTGTGTGTTTGTCGCGAAATCAGAAGTTCGCCAGTGGCCTGTGATCGGCAGCATGGCACAGGCCTGTGGGGTGGTGTTTGTAGACCGAAGCTCATCGAGCTCTGCGCGTCAAATGGTGGACGATGTCGCTGGTGCGCTGCACCACGGCTTCAGCGTTGCAGGCTTTCCTGAAGGCACCAGCAGCGAAGGACATGATGTGAGTTTGTTCCATGCCAACTTGTTTGAAGCAGCGATCCACCGCGATGTGGAGGTATTGCCACTGGCTCTGCGTTATACCGAGCCAAGCACAGGCCAGCTTTGCTTAAAGGCTGCTTATGTGGGGGATATTGGATTCATCGAATCCTTGCATCAAGTGATGCGAACACCACAGCTGACTGTGGGTGTTCAAATTGGTAAAACCTTGATGCCACAGGGCCACACACGTAGAACGTTGGCGCACTTGTCGCACCGCAGTGTGTCTCATCAATTGCAAAGCTTAGTGGCTTAATGACCACTACCAAGATAACGCTTACGCCAGAAAAACACCATCAAACCCACGCCTAACAAACACATGAAAAGCAAGGTCCACCACAACGCGTTTTCATCGTGAAGTGCAGGGAAATTTTCAAAATTCATTCCGAAAAATCCCGTGATGAGGTTGAGTGGCAAAAAGATAGCCGTCAAGACCGTGAGCGTACGCATGATGTCATTCGTGCGATTGCTCTGTGCGTTGAAATGCATTTGCACAGCAGTCTCGGCGCTTTGTTCTAAACGCCGCACATGGTGCACCACCCGCTCAATGTGCTCCAACACATCGCGACTTCGCACTTTGAGTAGCTCAAAAGAGCGTGGTACATGGTGCGAAGGGGTGACGGTGTCAAGCGCATCAATCCAGTCTTGAATGGCGGCGCGTTGATCTTCACAAATTTCATCTAAGTGGTGCAATGACAAACGCGCGTCAAGCAAGGCACTCCAATTTTTAAAGCGTGTATTGGGATTGATGAGCTCGGTTTGCCAATGGTCGAGCTGGCGCGTCAGTTCGCGCCGTAAATTCAAATAACCATCCACCATTTGGCTGATGACGCGCAACATCAAATCGGGTGGACTCACAGGCATGCGTTGAATGGTTGCGTGAGTCACCCCGTTGGCAGAACTCAACAAGCGAGCAGCAAAGCTATCGCGTACGGCGCAATCGGTGGGATGCACCGTCAAGACCAAACGGTCAAACACCACAAACGCGACAGGACTGGTATCAATGCGATGCAACACCGGCGGTCCACCCTTGTCACGCGATCGGTGCAAAATTTCACCAGGCCGAGACAAATCTGACTCGCTCTGACCTGCGGCCAAGCGACGAAACACCATGAGGTTGTAGTCAGAGGTGTAGTCGTAATGCGAAGGCAGCTGGTTGTTGAGCACATCTTGCACATGCAAATCAACCAGCTGAGTGCCACATAAGCGCTCTAAGCTTTGCTGCACGTCGTGCTGCAAAACCTCAAACTCTCGGCGTGCAAACGCCATCCAAACAAAACCTTGCTCGGGCATTTGCAGCGGCAACTCAGCCGACTCCAGCACTTGATGAGGCGTGATGTGAAAGATACGCATGTTTGAATTATGCGTGCGTACTCATCCACCTTGATGCGGGGAATATCAGCTTGAAGCAAGAGCCTTGGCCCAGCTCACTTGAAATTTGCAAACTGCCACCGTGACGCTGCATCACGTGCTTGACGATGGCTAGACCCAAGCCTGTGCCCCCCGACTCACGTGAACGGCTGCGATCAACGCGATAAAAGCGCTCCGTCAAACGCGGCAAGTGCTCGGCCGCAATGCCCGCGCCGCTATCACGCACGTCAATGACCATTGCGCCATCGGCGTCTTGATAGGCCGAAACGTGTACATCACCGCCCACGGGGGTGTAGCGCACCGCATTGCTGACCAGGTTGGACAAGGCACTTTGAAACTCACGTCCCTCCCCCAACAAAACGGCGTCTGCCAACAAAGGATGGACGGCAAAGTGAATGTGGTGAGCCACACTGCCCTGAGCCAAGGACGCAGACAAGCCGTTGGCTTCTTGCTCACAGGACTCCATCAAACGGGACAAAGGCAATGATGGACGCATACCAGGCACAGGGCTACCTTCTAGGCGTGACAGTGTCAGCAAGTCCTCTACCAAGCCTTGCATGCGATGTGCTTGTGTGGCCATGAGCGAGAGGTAGTGCGTTTTCTCTTCCTCACTCAAGGGTAGCGTTTGTATGGTTTCTACAAACCCAGACAATACCGTGAGCGGTGTGCGAATTTCATGCGACACATTGGCCACAAAGTCACGGCGCATGGCTTCGGCCTGCTCAACCACAGTGACATCGCGTGTGAGCAAAAGCTGCTTGCCTTCACCATATCGATGACGCTGCACCGAAATGCGTACGGGGCGGTCTACGCGATGGCCACGGCCCTCGATCACCACTGGCTCCGTCGGTTGCTCTACCGCCATATACGCAGTGAACACAGGATCGCGCATCAAATTACCAATGCGCTGCATCACATCGCGTTCAGGGTGAATGCCAAGTTGAGCTGCGGCAGTTTGGTTGCACCACTCAATTTGCGCTTGTGCATCCAGCATCACCACGCCGTTAGGGGATGTTTGGATGGCAGACAAAAAGTCTTTGAGGCGCTGCTCACTCGCATCAATGCTTCGTTCGCGTTCACGCAATAGTTTTCGTGCACGCTCTGTCATCACGCCCCACCAGCCTGGCACACGCGGCACCATGGTCAAGTCACCGTGGCGCAGCCATGCCCGCACGCGATACCCCCGCCACGCATCCATCAGCATCCAAACCAAGCCAGCCGATAAAGCGCCGATCAAGGCATAAAACATCGGCTGAGGTTTGTCGCGCATGATGCCCCAAGCAAAGCTCAGGGCACCACCAAAGGCGAGCATGGATAAGAAGGAAAGAAAACGACCGATCACAGATGTCCCGTCATTCGATAGCCCACACCGCGTACGGTTTCCACCATACTGCCAGCTTCGCCTAATGCTTCACGCAAACGTTTGACATGCACATCCACCGTGCGCTCTTCGATGAAGACATGGTCTCCCCACACACGATCTAGCAATTGACTGCGGCTATGCACACGCTCGGTGTGGTGCATCAAATAGTTGAGCAACTTAAATTCAGTCGGGCCCAACTTGATGGCTTGGTCATTAAAACTCACACGGTGCGTGGAGCCGTCTAATTGCAATCCGCCGATGCGCACCACATCGCTGGCTTGTTCAGGCGCACGGCGACGCAGCACCGCACGAATGCGTGCGAGCAGCTCTTGGGTAGAAAAGGGTTTGGTGATGTAGTCGTCAGCGCCTGCATCTAAACCCGCAATTTTGTCTGGCTCATCACCGCGAGCGGTGAGCATGAGAATGGGCGTCGTCTTGGTGCGCGGGTCAGCGCGCCAACGACGCGCCAACTCGATGCCACTTTGACCAGGCAACATCCAGTCGAGCAAGATGACATCAGGCAACACCTCGTCAATATGCTTTTGGGCAGCCACCCCATCCCCAGCCAGCATTGGCAACATGCCGTTGTGACGCAGGTTAATGGCAATCAGTTCAGCAATCGCAGATTCATCTTCGACCACCAAAACGCGTGCTGTTTTCATGGTGTCACCATTCCAATCAGCTCATCGATGATTCAACATCGGCCAATGGGGTGTGACGCACGTCTTCACCTTTGACGATGTAGATGATGAATTCAGCAATGTTCTTCGAGTGATCGCCAATGCGCTCAATCGCTTTGGCAATGAACAGCAAATCCAAGCTGGCCGAAATGGTGCGTGGGTCTTCCATCATGTAGGTGATGAGTTTGCGCACAAAGCCATCGAACTCTTTGTCAATTTCGTTGTCTTCACGCAAGATACTGACCGCCATGGGCACATCCAATCGTGCAAAAGAATCCAAGGCTTTGCGCAGCAAACCTGAGGCTAACTCGGCTGACACGCGCAAATCGCTCGATGGCAAAGAACGCGGTGCAGAGCTGTCAATGATGGACTTCACCATGCGGGCGATCTTGGCTGCTTCGTCACCCACGCGCTCCAGATTAGCCGTGGTTTTCGACATGGCCATGAGCAAACGCAAGTCACGTGCCGTAGGCTGGCGACGACCAATGACCGATGCAATTTCGCGGTCAATCTCAACTTCAAGGTGGTTGACTTTGTTTTCAGTCACCAACACGTCGTCAGCCGCTTCGGGGCTGAACTGTGACAAAGCCAAAATGGCTTGGCGAATTTGCGACTCGACCAAACCACCCAGCTCCATCACATGCGAGGAGATGTTGTTGAGGTCGGAATCAAACTGTGAGGACAGGTGTTTTTCTGGCATGGTGTACTCCTAATTAGCCGAAACGGCCTGTGATGTAGTCTTCTGTGGCGGTTTTGTTGGGCTTGAAGAAGATTTGCTCAGTCTCGCCAAACTCCACCAATTCACCCAAATACATATACGCCGTGTAATCGCTGCAACGCGCAGCCTGCTGCATGTTGTGCGTCACGATGGCGATGGTGTAGTCGGCCTTGAGCTCGTGCACCAGCTCTTCTACTTTGCCCGTAGAGATGGGATCAAGCGCTGATGTCGGCTCGTCCAACAACAACACCGAGGGCTTCACCGCCACGCTGCGTGCAATGCACAAACGCTGCTGCTGACCACCCGAGAGTGACAAGCCGTTTTGACCGAGCTTATCTTTCACCTCCGTCCACAATGCAGCCTTGGTCAAGGCCCACTCCACACGGTCGTCCATCTCGCTCTTGTTGAGGTTTTCATACAAGCGCACGCCAAACGCGATGTTGTCGTAAATCGTCATGGGAAACGGCGTGGGCTTTTGAAACACCATGCCAATGCGGGCACGTAGCAAGTTCAAATCTTGCTTGGGATCCAAAATGTTTTGGCCATAAAACTTGATCTCGCCTTCGGCACGTTGGCCTGGGTACAAGCTGTACATGCGGTTCAACGTACGCAACAAGGTGGACTTGCCACAGCCCGATGGACCAATGAACGCAGTCACTTTGCGCTCGGCAATGTCCATGGTGACATTACGCAGGCCTTGGAACTTGCCGTAAAAAAAGTTCAAGTCGCGAACTTCGATGGCATTTTTGGGTGCTGGTTTGATTTCAGACATATTTGAATCCAATGGAAATTACGAGCTAACTTTGTCGCGGAAGAACACGCGTGCCAAGATATTGAGCACGAGCACGGTCAAGGTGATGAGTAGCGCACCAGCCCACGCCAAGCGCACCCAGTTGTCATAAGGGCTCATGGCGAACTGGAAAATCACCACTGGCAAGTTGGCCATGGGTGCGCCCATGTTGGTGCTGAAGAATTGGTTGTTCAACGCCGTGAACAGCAAAGGTGCTGTTTCACCACTGATGCGAGCGACTGCCAGCAACAAACCTGTCATCACGCCACTCTTAGCTGCGCGCAGGGTGATGAAGGTAGACACCTTCCAACGCGGTGCACCCAAAGCAAATGCGGCTTCGCGCAAGCTGCCAGGCACCAAACGCAACATGTTTTCGGTGGTACGCATGACCACGGGCACCGCAATGAGTGACAAAGCCAAGCTACCAGCGTAGCCAGAGAAGTTGCCCACGGTAGCGACCGCGATGGCATACACAAACAGACCCAACACGATGGAAGGTGCTGACAACATGATGTCGGTCACAAATCGGGTGAGCTCGGCGGTTTTGCTTTCGTCGCCGTACTCGGTGAGGTAGATGCCCGCCAAGATACCCACAGGTGTCGAGACCAACACGGTCAAACCCACAATCATCAAGCTGCCCACAATCGCATTGCGCAAGCCGCCGCCTTCAGTGCCGGGTGCAGGTGTGTCGCTGGTCAGCAAGTTGGCGTCCAAGGCTGACAAGCCATTGGAGAACAACACGTACAAAATCCAGAGCAACACGGCCAAGCCAATGGCCATGGCTGTCATTGAAAACGCCAAGCCCATCAAACTGGTGATGCGGCGTTTCATGTAAAGCTGTTTGTTCATTTCCATAGAAAACCTCTTAGTTGCCTTTGGCTTTTTCGGCGCGAAGAATCATGACCTTCGCCATCGCCAACACCACAAAGGTGATGACGAACAGCAAAAAGCCCAACGCAAACAAGGTGGAGAAATGCAGGGCCTCGGCCTCGCCAAATTCGTTGGCCAACACGGATGCAATGGATGTACCAGGCGAGAACAACGAGGTGGGCATGCGGTTGGCGTTGCCAATCACAAAGGTCACCGCCATGGTTTCACCCAATGCACGACCCAGTCCCAACATGATGCCTCCGATCACCCCTTTTTGTGTGTACGGCAACACCACTTTGCGCACCACCTCCCACGTGGTGCAACCTAAGCCATAAGCGGACTCGCGCAGAATAGGTGGTGTGATTTCAAACACATCACGCATCACCGCTGCCACAAACGGCAACACCATGAAAGCCAGCACAATGCCTGCCGCCAAGATGCCCATGCCATTGGTTGCACCGCCAAACAAAAACCCTACCAAAGGCATGCCACCCAAGATGTTTTGCAACGGCACTTGCAAGTAATCGGCAAACAAGGGCGCAAACACAAACAAACCAAACATGCCGTAAATGATGGACGGCACAGCGGCTAACAATTCAATGGATGTGCCTAAAGGGCGACGCAACCACACAGGGCAGGTCTCGGTCAAAAATACCGCCACGCCAAAAGCCAAAGGCACGGCAATCAACAGCGCAATGCTGGCACTGGCCACCGTGCCCACAATGGCAATGGCCGCACCGAAATCTTCATTGATGATGTCCCACTCGACATGCCACAAGAAGTGAAAACCAAAGCGCTCGAAGGTAGGCCAAGCGTTGACAAACAAAGAAATGATGATGCCCAACAAAGCCACCAACACCAGCAACGAAAACGCTTGCGTGACACGGTGAAAGAAAAAGTCTTGCACGCGCTGCTTCTTGGCAATGGCAATCATTTCGTCGCTGACGATCTGACTGGTGTCTTGCTGCGTTAGATTCTGTGAGCTCATGTCAGTTGACCCATTGAAACATTCGGTATCTCTTAAAACTGAAATCCGTCGGCACTGATTCAGAGCCGACGGAGATCTTGCTTTCAATTCAAATTACTTTTGAATTTGTGTCCACACCTTCGCGCGGATTTGTGTGGTCAAACCATCAGGCAAGGCCACGTAGTCGAGGTCTTGTGCCATTTTTTTGCCATTCGAGAAAGCCCAATCAAAAAACTTCAAGGCTTCTGCGGCCGCGGCTTTGTCTGTTGGTTGCTTGTGCATCAAGATGAACGAAGCCGTGCTGATGGGCCAGCTGCTTGCGCCTTTGGCGTTGACCATCGACACACCCATGCCTGGCACTTTGAGCCAATCTGCGCCTGCGGCTGCAGAAGCAAAGGTCAAGTCATCTGGGCTCACGTATTTGCCATCTGCGTTTTGCAGCTGCATGAAGGTCATGTTGTTTTTCTTCACGTAGGCGTATTCCACATAGCCCAACGCACCTTTCACGCGGTTCACGTTCGCCGCCACACCTTCGTTGCCCTTGCCACCCACAGAGGTAGAGGCTGGCCACTTCACAGCAGCGCCCTTGCCTACTTTGTCGGACCAGTCTTTGCTCACAGCTGTGAGGTAGTCGGTGAAGTTGAACGTGGTGCCCGAACCGTCAGCGCGGTGCACCACGGTGATGGCTTGGTCAGGCAATTTTTTGCCTGGGTTCAAAGCAGCGATTTTGGGGTCGTTCCAATTGGCGATCTTGCCCAAGAACATATCGGCCAACACAGGGCCCGTCACGCGCAACTCACCTGGCTTGAAACCTTCGAGGTTCACCACAGGCACAGTGCCGCCGATGATGGCTGGGAATTGAACCAAGCCTTCTTTTTCAAGGTCTTCGCCAGACATTGGGGCATCTGTTGCACCGAAGGTCACGGTCTTGGCTTTGATTTGACGGATACCACCAGAAGAACCGATGGATTGGTAATTCAGGCCATTGCCCGTGGCGGCTTTGTAGCCTTCCGCCCACTTGGCATAAATAGGGAAAGGGAAAGTCGCGCCTGCGCCGGTGATGTCGGCTGCGAAGGCTGAGCCCATGGCCATGGTGGCAAAAGCAGCGGCAGCCACAGACTTGATAAAAGTGCGCTTCGTGTTCATGAGATTCCTTCAGTTGGTTAGAACAAACAGGACTTTAGCCAGCCATTGTGACGAAACTGTGACACATATGACGCTTGATTAATTCAATATTTCAAGTATTATTGAAATATGAAAAAAATCAAAGCCTCTGAACACGACGTGGTTGAAGCCCTGGCAGCCCTGGCCCAAGGTCAACGTCTGCGCGCTTTTCGCGCCTTGGTGGTGGCGGGCAAGGAGGGCCTCACCCCCAGCGCCTTGTCCGCCTTGCTTGACCTCGCCCCCAGCGCCTTGTCGTTTCACCTCAAGGCACTGAATCATGCAGGCTTGGTGAGTGCCGAAGCCAGCGGCCGCAACCTGATTTACCGCGCCGAGTTTGCGCGCATGAACGACCTGCTCACCTACCTCACCCAAGACTGCTGCCAAGGCCAATCGTGCGCCGTGGTGCCTGAGACTGCCAAAACCTGCTGTTAACTTCTCAAAGGAATACCCCATGAACGTCGAACAATTCTTAGGCCTGCTTGAAGCCCATCCCAACCAAGCCTTGCGCATCCTGCTGCCAAATGGAAAAGCCATTGCACCGCACTTTCACATCACCGAAGTGGGCCACCTCACCAAAAAGTTCATGGACTGCGGGGGTACACGCCGCAAGACAGAAAGCTGCCTGCTGCAAACTTGGGTATTTCTCGACATCCATCATCGACTGACGACCACCAAGCTGGCCAACATCTTGCGTATCGCAGGTGATGTGCTGCCCTCGCTCGACTTGCCTGTGGAAATTGAGCACGAAGATGACGTGGTGTCGCAATACCCCATCACGGCTGGCAGCAGCGATGGCCAGACGCTGACCTTGACCACCAGCCTCAAACACACGGCCTGCTTAGCCATGGACCTGTGTTGTGCACCAGCAGCCAGCACGTCCGCAGACGCTGAGGCCACCAACCTTGTCGCGACAGCTGATAAGCCTCGCGTCAAAGCGGGGGCGTGCTGCACGCCCGGTGGTGGCTGTTGCTAAACGCAGGCTCGCGAGCGCTTCACTCCTTGACCCATCCATGACCACATTCACCCTATGACCACTCTGAACGTCCTCTTTTTGTGCACCCACAACTCGGCCCGCAGCATCTTGTCGGAAGCCTTGCTCAACCACATGGCCACTGGCGCCAGCGGCACACGCTTCAAGGCGTACTCTGCAGGCAGCAGCCCGCGTGAGAACCAGCAGCCCAACCCGCTTGGCATCCAAGTGTTGAAAGCCGCTGGCATTGACACCTCGTACCTCAGCAGCAAAAGCTGGGACGAGTTTGCCAAGCCCGATGCGCCGCACATGGACTTGGTGATCACCGTGTGCGACAACGCCGCGGGCGAGGTATGCCCTTATTGGCCAGGCCAGCCTGCCACCGCGCACTGGGGCTACGCAGACCCCTCGGCCGTAGAGGGCAGCGACGAGGACCGCTTACAAGCGTTTCGCAACACCGTGTACCTGATTCAAAAGCGCTTGCAATTGTTGGTGGACTTGCCCGCCGACAAGCTGGAAAAAGCCATGCTGCAACACACGGCCAAAGAACTCAGCAAGGAACACGCATGAACTTCTTTGAACGCTACCTCACGGCTTGGGTGGCCCTGTGCATCGTCGTGGGCATTGCACTGGGGCAATGGCAGCCAGCGCTCTTTCAAGCCATTGGCAGCTTGGAATATGCCCAAGTCAACCTGCCCGTGGGCTTGCTGATTTGGGTGATGATCATTCCCATGCTGGTGAAGGTGGACTTTGGCGCCTTGCATGAAGTGCGTCAGCACATCAAAGGCATTGGCGTCACGTTGTTTGTGAACTGGTTGGTCAAACCGTTTTCCATGGCACTGCTGGGTTGGTTTTTCATTCGGTATTTGTTTGCACCGCTTTTACCTGCTGACCAAATTGACAGCTACATCGCAGGCCTCATTTTGCTGGCTGCAGCGCCTTGCACCGCCATGGTGTTTGTGTGGAGCCGTCTGACCCACGGCCACCCGTTGTTCACGCTCTCGCAAGTGGCTTTGAATGACAGCATCATGGTGGTGGCTTTTGCACCGCTGGTGGCGTTTCTGCTCGGCCTGTCGGCCATCGTGGTGCCGTGGGACACGCTCATCACCTCGGTGGTGTTGTACATCGTCATTCCCGTGGTGTTGGCTCAACTTTGGCGCAAAGCTTTGCTGGCCAAAGGTGAAGACACGTTTGAAGCGGTCATGGCCAAGATCGGTCCTTGGTCCATCACCGCATTGCTGGCCACGCTGGTGCTGTTGTTTGCATTTCAGGGCGAAGCGATTTTGAAGCAACCCTTGGTCATTGCCCTGTTGGCAGTGCCCATCCTCATTCAAGTGCTGTTCAACTCGGCGCTGGCTTACTACCTGAACCGCGCCCTAGGCGAGTCGCACAGCGTGGCCTGCCCTTCTGCGCTGATTGGTGCATCTAACTTTTTCGAGCTGGCCGTGGCTGCAGCCATCAGCTTGTTTGGGTTTGAATCAGGTGCTGCCTTGGCCACTGTGGTGGGCGTGCTGATTGAAGTGCCTGTGATGTTGCTGGTGGTGCACGTGGTGAATCGCAGCAAAGGCTGGTACGAGCGCACACCTTGAGATGCGGCGGAATTGAGCGCTGATACGCGCTTAAATGTCCTTGTAGAGCTTGGCGTGGATGCGTCTTGTGGCAGACCACACAGCCCACAAAACCACGGGAATCAAAGAGCCCGCCAGCAATTCGGGGTGCACATTCAGCCCCGCAGCTTTGGCGGCCTTGCCTGCATACAAGAGCAAGCTGACCACGTAGTATGAGATCGCCGCAATCGACAAACCTTCCACCGTGGTTTGCAAGCGCAGTTGCAACTCTTGGCCTTTGGTGAGTTTTTCGAGCAACATACGGTTTTGCTCTTCCGTTGCAATGTCCACACGGGTGCGCAACAAAGCACTGGCCCGACTGATGCGCTCTGACAACGAAGCCAAGCGTTGTGCGCCTGAGGCCACCGTCGCCATGGCGGGCGACAAGCGACGCTTCATGAATTCACCAATGGTTTGTGTGCCTGAAATGGGCGACTCACGCAACTCAGCAATACGCTCGTTCACCAATTTGGCGTAAGCCGCCGTTGCCGAAAAACGGTAAGCGTTTTCGGCGGTCAAACGCTCCACGGCAGCGGCCAAACCGACCAGCCGAGACAACAGTGCTTGGTCATTGCCGCCTTTGTGCTCTAGCGTTTCAATGATGTCCGCCAACTCCTTTTCCGCTTGCCCCAATTGAGCACCGACCAACTTAGCCACGGGCAAACCACGCAAAGCCATCAGTCGATATGTTTCTAGCTCAAGCAAACGCTGCGAAATACGGCCTGCACGCTCTTTGCTGGTGTCATTGGGCGCAACGACCAACATTCGCTCGAAGCCGTTATCGCGCAGTTGAAAGTCAGTCACCACCATGGAGTGTGCAGGGCTCCCCATGCACGAAGCAATCACGGGATGGTGTCCAAACCATGCGCGCGCTTGATCGAGCACATGCTGGGGTTCATCCAACGCCCCCTCTAGCATGACGAGCTCAATCGCCGAAAACGTTCGGCCTGGAATCGAAGACAGCCAACCTTCAGGCAGCATGAGATGTGACAGCAGCTCTGGATCTTTCGCGCCAAGCGCAGCACCCAAAGGCAATGGCTGCACCAAGGAGTAACGCGTAAATTCGGTATGGCGCTCCCACTTCACGGTGCAATCGTTGAGGCGCATGCGCACAAAGTTGCCCTGCACATCTTGTAGCTTTAAATCAGGTTTGAGCTTTTGAAGATGGGCGCACTCTTGTTCTCGTGAAATGCCCTCGTTGAACACACCAACGAGCAAGATAAATGCAGGCAAACGAATGCGTGCACTGGGACGCGCATGCACTTCGTTGTGTAGCTGCGTGCGCAGCGTGTCGTCGTGGGGTAGCAAATTCATATGCATCACTCTACAAGTGCCAAAGCCAAGACGGTTGCGATAAATCAACCGAGCAGCCTCAAGCATAACGAGTTTGCACGGCCTTGTTCCACTTGTAACAAAACCACCGCCGATTTATGTGCTTGGCTTGTCACGGGGCAGAAAATACCCACAGCGTTTGATGTTGCGAATGGGGAGCACCTCTGTACTCACCTTCTTACGAAGTCGGTGGACGTACACCTCGATGGCCGAGCTGCTGAGTTCCATGTTGTCAGGCTCGATCTCTTGCACAAACTCTTCTTTGGAAATGATCTGCCCCACACGCCTGAGCAACACATCCATGACCTGGGCTTCGCGTGCGGTGAGTTCGACCGCCACACCATGCACATGCAGTTGTTTAAGCCCGTGGTCAAACCTTAAATCACCATACTGCGTGACCGACGACACATGGCCCTGACGTCTGCGAATCAGCGCTCGCACCACAGCCCCAAAGTGCTGTTCATCAAACGGTTCGACCAAGAACCGATCAACCCCCGCATCCAACAAATGCAAGGCTTCATTTGCGTGCTGGTCCGTCACGATGGCGATGCTGGGCGTTGCCTCGCGCAGTTGCACGATGCGTTCAAAGTCAGTGCGCTGCTGACGGTCCAAGTGGGTGGGGTGCAGCACAATCAAATCGCGAGGCCTGTTGATCACGGCGCTGCTCATGCGGGGCGGCCAAGTCAAGCGTTCCACCTTGGCGCTGGCAAATGAGAGTGCACGCTGCACCTTCTCAGCAATTTGGTCGTCACCAGTGAACAAAGCCACATCAAGCATGACGAACCACGCCTTGTACACGTTGACGCGCAATGGCGGACACACCTTGTTGGTTGAGCATCCACTGCACAGGCTCAGCTGACATTTGTACAGCCAAGCGCGTGATGTGAGTTTGCACAGCACATGCGGGGGTTTGCCCCATGAGTGACAGCACCCAGCTGGGCATCACATCGAAAGCGCATTTCAAAATCAACGCCATCCACGGTTTGTCCAACACATCCACGGGATAGACTTGAATGATTTGCAAAATTTCTTGAGCGCGCGCATCAAAACTGAGCACATCGGCAAAGCCCAGCAACTCGGCTTGTGTGGCGGCATATGTCAAAGGCAAATCCACTGCGCCCAACAAGTGCCCCACACAGGCCATTTCGTTGATGTATTGGTCACATGCCTGTGGGGACAGCGGCTGCTTGGCCAAGTGTTGATAGGCCGCTAAGAACGATGTCACTTCCACCACATGCACCCAACGGATGAGCTCGGGTTCGTTGGCCACATAGGGCTGGCCTTGCAAATCAGTGCCACGGATGTTGGCGTGGATGGTGTTGACACGCCGAATAGCGCTAAGCGCCATGGCTTCGCTGCCGTAAGTGGTGGCGGCCACAAAGTAAGCAGTGCGCCCCAAGCGCTCTTTGAGTTTGTGGCGAAAGTCCGAATGGTCCCACACCGCAGCCAAAGCACGTGGATGCAAGGACTGCACGATGAGCGAGGACAAACCGCCCACCATCATGGCGGTGAAGTTGGCATGCACCTGCCACGCCACAGAGTCAGGACCAAACAAACCCACATCGCCCTTGGGCTTCGCGAAATCGTCCAGCGATGCTGTCGATCCCGTGATGGCTCGCACCCGTTCACCAAGCATGTGAAATGCCAAGCTTTTGAGTGCGTGAGTGGGCAACATGTGTTGAGTTTGATGTGAGCCTAGGCTTTGTGGGCGACTGACTCAGAAGACACAGCAGTCTCTTGAATACAAACGGTTTGTGACGCATTGGCACTCAAGCCAGTCGGTGCATCAAGCTTGGGAAAACACATTTTTTCGCCATCCCAGCGTTGGCCACACCAACACACACCATCGGTGTTGATGATGCAAGTTCCTGTGCCGCAGCATCTTGGGTCTTCATGCATACAAGTCTTTCGGGGTTAGCTCATGGGTTAGCAATTGGCACGACGATGGTCAGCAATGGCGCGGTCATCAAACTTCATGTCGGGGCTTCGCAGCGCACGGTGCTTGGTGGCACGCCCACGCATGCGCATGCGCCACAAACGAAATGAACTTGGGTTCAGTTCGGTGCGCATGAGACGAATCACCTCGGGCTCAGTCAGGCCCACACGTTCATAAATGGTCTCAAACGACGTGCGGTCTTCCCAAGCCATTTGGATCACCGCAGACACATCACCTGGACTCAGACTGACAAGGCGTTGACTGAAACTTCGCGGCATGGTGAGCAACTCCAACGCGCTTTGTCAATGCGCTTCAGGCCATCATCATGGAGAGCTGAAACACCGAGTTCGGCGCCTTGGGCATGAGTGGCGCAGCCATGGGCTTGAATTTGAAACGACCCATGGTTTGCACAAACGAACGTGCATCTTCATCGCGCGACTCATCCACAAAATCAGCCAATGTGAAATGGCTCAGCGTGGCTTTGACAATTTGCTCTAAGCCCAGCTCATAGCTCGATGGCGGTGTGGGGTCTTCAAACAACGCCACAGGCTCTGATGCATGCGCTGTAGGCGCAGCATCGAAGGTGCGCTCAAACACCGAGGCGATATCCCAAATCGAGATCAACGAGGTGTCGCCCAGAATCATGTAGCCGCCACCTGGGCCTTTCATGGCGCTCACGATGTTGTGGGCCTTCAGTGGCTTGAGGATGTTTTCAAGGTAAGAGATTGACAAATCGAGTCTGGGTGACAGCTCGGTGGTGGTGACATAGCCCGCGTGGCGTTGGCCTGCTAGAAACACACAGACCTCGATCGCGTTGATGGTTTTCTTTGAGATCATGGTTCAAACTCCTGTTGCGTAGGATTTTGATGCATAAATCTACTCAATATCTAATTTAATTTCCATTAATCAATATTTCGACAGATAATCTACACAACCTCTACTCAAAAGTCTTGTTTTGAATACCAGCCTCTCCCCCTCCACGGCTTTGTACCGCATCGGTGCGGTGTCTAAAACCACGGGCATTCCTGTGTCCACCTTGCGCATTTGGGAAACCCGCTACGGCGCGTTTTCTCCCGTCAAGACCGAAGGCAAGCAGCGACTGTTTGCCGAGCACGATGTGTCCAAGGCTTTGTTGCTCAAGCAGTTGTCGCAAAACGGCCACAGCATCAGCACCATCGCCAACCTCGACCTAGAGCAACTGCGGCGCATGAGCAACTTGCCACACAACGCCATACAAACGTTGGCTGCGCCAGGGCAACCTGTATCACTGGCCGTGGTGGGTCTGAGCATGGCCAACCGCATCGAGTCCAAGAAATTTGCTGCTGGCTTGAAACAAAACCAAATCAAAGTCACCGATGTGTTGGTGGACTTGGCCACTGCGGCCAACGCCGAGCTGAGCCAGCAGCCGCAAGTGTTATTGGTCAAGGTCAACACCTTGCAAACTGCGGTGCATAGCCACATACAGGCGCTGATTGCCAAGCACCAATTTGCGCAAACCATCGTGGTGTACAACTTTGCACCCGAGGCCGTGGTGCAAGCGATGAAGTTTTCAGGATTCATCGTGCGACGCGAACCCATTTCGGACATCGAATTGGCCGAGTTACTGCAATCGGTTCTGTTTGTAGACCCCGCGCGTGCGCAAGAGTTTGGTACCTCAGGGGCGGTCATCGCCGCACGCAAATATTCTGATGCCACACTCAGCCGCGTGGCAGGCATTTCCACCCATGTGTTGTGCGAATGCCCGCGTCATGTGGCCGAACTGATTTCGCAGCTGGCGAGCTTTGAGCAGTACAGCCAAGAATGTTTGAACCGCAACGCAGAAGACGCCCACTTGCACGCCTATCTGCGTTCAATTTCAGGCTCTGCACGTTCGCTGTTTGAAAACGCTTTAGAAAAAATTGCCCAACACGAAGGCATTGATTTGCGCGAGGCGTCTGAATGAACTCAATCGACGCGCGCAATGTCTTGGGCACCGCATTGGTTCCCTGCTCGTATGACCCGCTCACTGGCTATTACCGCGATGGCTGCTGCAACACGGATGCGCATGACCAAGGCAGCCATGTGGTCTGCGCCAAGGTCACCCGCGCTTTTTTAGATTTTTCACGTCAACGAGGCAATGACCTGATCACGCCGCGACCTGAACACCGCTTTGCTGGACTTCAAGCGGGTGACCGTTGGTGCTTGTGCGCACATCGCTGGAAAGAGGCTTTTGATGCAGGCGTTGCACCGCCTGTGGTGTTGGAATGCACGCACATCAAAGCGCTTGAGTTTGTCACATTGGAGCAATTGCAGTCATGCACATAAACACATCAGCCATCGCCCTATGAACCCCACACTCAAACTCGACGCCGCAGCCGTGCAACTGGGCATGTCGGCCCTCTCGGGCTGGACACTTGACAGCCATGCACAGCACCACACGCCTTGCTTGTCCAAAAGCTGGACATTGCCTAACTTTGAAACAGCCGTGGCTCGGTTCAACCAAATCGCCCAGCTGGCCCAAGCACAAGACCACCACCCCGAAGTGCTGTCGAGCTACACGCACCTGCAGGTGCGCATTTGGACCCATGATGTAGCGGGCTTGACGCACAAAGACTTTGCCTTGGCCAAAGCCATTGACCAACTGAGCACCCACACATGAACTACTTCAACCAACTCACAGGGTTTCAACGCTCACCCGCAGGTCTGGAGTGGCAAATATGGAAACGACTGCACATCATCTTGGCCGTGGGCACGGCACTGCCGCTGCTGGCCAGTGCAGGCGCTTATCTATTGGATGAACTAGACCCTGCCGCACACAGCGCACGTGCAGTGGAACAGTTCTTCTATGTCATGGTCGGTCTTGTGGTGCTGCACTGGACGCTGGTGCTGACCCTCGCCATTGGCTGCGTGATTGTGATGTTGATGAAGGGCCCTGCCTACGTGGCAGATGCGTATGTGATGGAGGAACCCACACGTGACAACAAAACACGCATTCAAGGGTAACAAGCAAAGCCTACCCAGCAAGCCCTGCAAAGCCTGTGGGCGTGACATGACGTGGCGCAAGTCATGGGCCAAAAATTGGGAGCACGTGTTGTACTGCTCGGACGCCTGCCGCAAACACAAAACGTCCACGCCCGCATGAGTTACGAGCTGGTTTGGTTCAAGCGTGACCTGCGCTGGCAAGACCACGCAGCCTTGGCGCACGCGGCGAGGCTCGGCCCCGTGCGCTGCATCTATGTGGTGGAGCCAGAACTCTGGCTACAGCCCGATGCAGCGTTGCAGCACTTTGAATTTATCCGTGAATCATTGCAAGCCCTCGATCACGCGCTGCGCTTGCAAGGCGGCTGTATCGAGGTGCACACAGGCGAGCTACCCGATGTGCTGAATCGGATTTGGCAAGACGCCCCCTTTCGCCAGTTGCATGCACACCAAGAGACAGGCAACGGCTTTACCTACGCGCGTGACTGCAAGGTGGCGGCGTGGTGCCGCGCACACAACGTGGGTTGGCACGAGTACTCACAGTTTGGTGTGGTGCGTGCGCTGAAAAATCGCTCCCACTGGCAGGCCACATGGGAGCGACACATGGCGGAGCCTGTGCAAGAGGTGGGCGAGCTGCAGTTTTGGCAGCCCCAAGAACGCGCCGCATCGCACCATGACATGCCCGAGACATGGCGTAGCGCATGGTGCACGCCCTCTCAGATGCAAGCGCCCTCACACCTGCAACACAACCCACCGCTTCGCCAACGCGGCGGCCGCCCTTTGGCCCTGGAAACCTTGCACAGTTTTTTGCACGCCCGCAGTTTGGGCTATCGCGGGGGCATTTCGTCGCCGCTGTCCGCACCAGATGCGTGCTCGCGTTTGTCGGCCTACTTGGCGTGGGGCTGCATCAGCATGCGCGAGGTGGTGCAACACACGCGGGCACACATCGCCCAGCTGCCGCCACAGGCTAGCCGCCATCGTGCGGGTTTGACCGCTTTCATCAGCCGCTTGTACTGGCACTGTCACTTCATTCAAAAGTTGGAGAGCGAGCCTGCCATCGAATGGCACAACATGCACCGTGGTTACGACGGTTTGCGTGAACACGATTTCAACGAAGCGCACTTCGAAGCCCTCAAAGCCGCACGCACTGGCTGGCCGATGGTGGACGCGTGTGTGACGATGCTGCGCGAAACAGGCTGGCTTAACTTTCGCATGCGCGCCATGCTGGTGTCGGTCGCGGCTTACCCGTTGTGGCTTCACTGGCGACCTGTGGGTGAGTGGCTGGCCACGCAATTTTTAGACTACGAACCAGGCATCCACTGGAGCCAGTTGCAAATGCAATCGGGCACCACGGGCATGAACACCACACGCATCTACAACCCGATCAAGCAAGCCCAAGACCATGACCCCCATGGCCGCTTTGTGCGGCAATGGCTGCCCGCCATGCGGCAAGTGCCAGACACGTGGTTGTTTGAGCCTTGGCGCATGCCGCATCCCCTGCAAACACACCTCGGCCTCTTTGTGGGCAACGGTGTCAACAGTGCGTTGGTTCAGCCCGTGGTCGATCTGGCGCAAGCCACGCGTGACGCCAAACAATCGTTGCACAGCCGACGTCAAACCGATGGCGTGAAAGCCGCAAAGAAAGCGGTGATTGACAAACATGCTTCACGCAAGAACTGGGGCAAACGCTCAAGCGCTCGCCGCACATCTGCATCCATACCCGCCAACAAGCAACAGCTGGGTTTTGATTTTTAAAAAGCACCCAACATGACCACCCCACGCAAACGCCTCATCCTCATCTTGGGTGACCAACTGGACGAAGACGCCTCTGCGCTAAGCGATTTCGACCCCGCGCACGACACGCTGTGGATGGCAGAGGTGTTGGAGGAATCTACGCACATCCCCTCCTCCAAACAGCGCACCACGGTCTTCCTCAGCGCCATGCGCCACTTTGCAGCGCAATTACACACACGCGGCTGGCCGCTGATGTATAGCCACCTTGATGACGCGCACAACACTGGCAGCTTGGCTGGTGAACTGAGCAGAGCCATTGCCCAAGTACAACCGCAATGCTTGGTGATGACGGCTCCTGGTGACTGGCGCGTGTTGCAAAGTCTGCGCGCGGTGGCACAACAACACGACCTGCCCCTAGAAATCAAAGACGACACACACTTTTTCAGCACCGTGCGTGACTTTGCCGCACATGCCAAAGACCGAAAACAGTTGCGTCTTGAATATTTCTACCGTGAGCTGCGCCAGAAAAACGGCATTCTGATGGAAGGCAAAAAACCCATCGGTGGCCAATGGAACTTTGACGCGGACAACCGTGGCAGCTTTGGCAAACAAGGCCCAGGTCTGCTGCCCGCCCCCACACGCGTGGCACCTGATGCCATCACCCAAGCGGTGATGCGTTTGGTGAATGACCAGCTGGCACATCACCCTGGCTCTGTCGCTCAGTTTGGTTGGCCCGTCACACGCGCACAAGCCTTGGTGGCCTTGGATGAATTCATCACACACCGACTGCCAAGCTTTGGGCTTTACCAAGATGCGATGTGGGAAGGCGAAGTGTGGCTGTACCACTCACACCTGTCGAGTGCATTGAACTTGAAGCTGCTCAACCCGCGTGAGGTATTGGCGGCAGCCGAGGCTGCCTTTCACAAAGGCCACGCCCCGCTGGAAGCTGTGGAAGGTTTTGTGCGGCAAATATTGGGCTGGCGTGAATATGTGCGTGGGATTTATTGGACACACATGCCTGAGTACGCTGAGGGCAATGCCCAACAAGCGCACGAGCCTTTGCCCGAGTTTTATTGGACAGGCGACACCGACATGGCCTGCTTGCGTGATGCCATCACGCAAACACTGCAACATGGCTACGCGCACCACATCCAGCGCTTGATGGTGACTGGTCTGTATGCCTTGCTCCTGGGTGTGGAACCCAAGCAAGTGCACCAGTGGTACCTTGGCGTGTATGTAGATGCCGTTGAATGGGTAGAGCTGCCCAACACACTGGGTATGAGCCAGTTTGCCGATGGCGGCCTGATGGCCAGCAAGCCCTATGTGGCCAGCGGCAAATACATTGACCGCATGAGCAACCACTGCAAAGGCTGCCGCTTCAACCCTGCCGAATCTACAGGCGACACCGCCTGCCCATTCACCACCTTGTATTGGGATTACCTAGGTCGCCACGCCGACATGCTGGCAAAAAACCCGCGCATGTTGATGCAACTGAAAAACCTCAACCGGCTCTCACCCGTCCAGCGCGAAGCGATTGCCACGAAGGCACAAACACATCGCACCCAACAAAAAGCCCCCCAAGCT
>JACCEC011712734.1_pt1 | contig 31175 bp, 72 predicted proteins | sample 7450121 | NCBI WGS metagenome assembly JACCEC01 (sample SAMN15323455, study PRJNA562643) | freshwater metagenome | isolation source: river surface water | place: USA:Blue River Watershed | collected 2017-08-18 | reverse complement strand
GGGGACAAATGCCCCCCCCGTTTTATTGGCTATTTACCTTGGAACTCGTTCACATAATTTTCTAAAAACTTGTCAATCTGGTCGTTGTACTTACCATCGATAACGTCACGGCTGCGACCATTATCGCTATCGTGTTCTTTCTTTTCGTAGTCTATAAATACCGGCAAACTAGTATTGTACGAGCTATTTTTGATAATATCGCGACGGAAGCGTGACAGATCTCCGTCGCACCTAGTAAACTCACGTTCCAGCATCGCTAGAATCCGTTGCCTATCAGTTTTCTTGGCATCACCCTCCAGGGTATCAGCGTACAAACGTTTGTACATTTCGTCTACGTGATGGTCGATACTCATCGACTGGGTGTCAGGCTCGGGTGCCAGTGACACCATTGACTCCTTTGTCATCCGATCAAGGTTGCGTTTGAAACGGGTTTTCAGGTATTTGGATGATGGCCCGATGCCGAGTTTGTCCTCCATCTGTTCACAGATTCCGAACATGAACGAATCAGAGCCTCCTCCTTTCTCCAAAGCCTTGTCGTAACCAAGTGCAACGTATTCCTCTAAATCGACCGTTTTACCGGAGACATATCCATTCTCCCACTGTTCTACTTTTTTAAGTACTGTAGCCTTTTTGCCGGGTCTTTTGTCCGCATTATTCCAACGCATACCCTGTAATCTAGCCGCATCAATTCTTCTCTCTAAATCATTACCCTCTTTGTCTTTTTCAGAAATCTGATTACCTTTCCATATGGTTGCGATCCCTTGGCTGACAGCTCCAATTGCTGCTGGGCCGTATTTGTGGTCTTTCATTAACTCGCTATGCTGAAGGATACCCCTGGAGACCTCTAATTCCGCATCAATTCTTTTAGATTCTATCTCCTTATCTAATAACTTAATCTTGTACTCATATTCCTTTAACCTAACTGACTCGCTGGTATAGATTCTTTTCATCTCAATGATAGAAGAGATAAGGGTTTCTTTGGAATAAGAGCGTAACTCGGTCACACCTAGGTAGGTTGACTCAACGATTTCACGGATTTCGGTCAAACTCGTCATTGTACTTAAAGTGGCTGTTTCAGGAGGCCAGTGCCACTATAGCATGAAACCGGCCCCTACTGGGGCTATCACCTAATTTTAAATTTATACTCAAAACACGTTTTGGCCAGATTTTAAGGTATGTCAAATTTTGGAGGCAATTCAAGCATTTCCTGAAAACCGTTGCGGCGCAGCGGTTTAAAGAAATGGTAGTTTTGGTAAAATGAAAGAAATACGAAAGTTTTGCAAAACCACGAAACTGACTGCAAAAAGACCGTTTTTCATTGCAAAACAACGTGTTTTCAGGTCTATTTTTACAAAAAATTGCACGAAGTGTGTATAAAACATTTTTGTTGCACAGAGAGGGCCTTTTCGACCCAAAAACGCAAAAGTAACTGCAAATTTACACGTTTTTCTTAACCGTGTTTTGAGGGAAAATAGGTCCCGCACAGGGGGTACGGGCAGTGAGTCAGACGTCCTCGCGGACTCATCCCCCAAAACCCTTGCTATTACTAGGTTCTTGATTTCCCAAAATCGCCAAAACGGCCTCAACTCACCCTATTATTCCTATTTTCCTTATATAACCCCCCTTTTTATTTTTTTTTTATTCTGGGTATAGGGGCTATGGGCGTATGGCAAGGTTGGCTGGCCTCAGTGTCCTGAATCCGACCACCAGCACCTGATCCGTACAGGCGCCGGCACGTTGAAAGCGATACAGAGACGCCTACCACGCCCATGAGCCTGCCCTTCTTCACCGACCCCGATAAGCTGCAAGGGCGTCAGTTTGGATACGGCCTAGGGCCATATACCCCTCAGTCCGAAGACTTCACAGAATCAGTCGAGCTATCGATTTACGTTTCGGATACGGGGATCATCAACACTGGCAACCAGATCCTCACCCACCCAGTCGTCGACCCCATCGATTCGGTTAAGGTCCCCAGCTTCAGCATTGGTAATCGCTTCGTCAGGGGCCTTAGAGCCGTCTTAGACCCTGTACCCATAGGCGCCATCATTCTTTTCCCTACGTACCGTTACAGCCGCCCAGGGGCTCTGCTGTACGACAATAACCTTGAGTACCCAACGCATACTCCTGACGGATTCGTGCCCTGCGTCGGTCAGACCCTTGAGTATAAGGGCGGTGACACAATCCGCGTACCGGTTGTTGAGGTTCCTGTTCCTGTATCTGGCCCCGGCATTCCTGCTCGCTACATGATGAAAGTTCCAGCAGGCTGGAAAACTCCAGATCCAGCTTTACCACCAGGTGTAAAAAGTCTTGCGCTTGCCAGTATTACACCATCGTTCTTTCCTGCCCCGTAATTGATATGCAATTGTCCGATTTCCATACCGCCGTCGCTAGTTTCGCTGGCGTTATGGTTGCGGAAGTCGTAGTTAAACCTGTTGCGATACGCGTCGGTCGATGGTTACTCCAGTCAATTGATGATCGGATTACTATTATCCCTGACTGGCTAAGCCGTCCGAAGAAAAAGTGCCATGAAGACTGAAAGCCATCAATAGGTCCTCTAGATTCTCAGGTACGCTTCCGACACTAACCGTCCCGTAATACGTGCGGCCAAGGCCGATTAGATACTGGTCGTCGCGAATCATGACGTCGAGACCATACCTATGACATGCAGAAACAACCCGATCTTCTGGCATATCACCCCTCCGTAATATGTTTCCAGACGCATAAACCCATATCCGGTATCTTTCCATGATCCGCTCGATCACCATAGTTGAACGGTTAACGCTTTGGCTACTCGTTCGTCGAGAAGGCGGGAGGGCACCAGACGGACATCAAGGTCGGAGATTTCAAGTAGCACGGTTTGTCCAGCCCCCGTGGCTAGGTACCACCGGCCACGCTTCTCGTCCCTTAACCAGATCAACCCGTACCGTTCGCAGATCTCTTCAACCAAATCCACTATCAAGTAGCCACTTCACTATCTTGCTTTCTACGAGCTCGGGGTTAGTAGAATCGGATAACGAGACGTACCCCAACCACTTAGACTGGTTTGCAGGGTGGGATATTAGGTACCCTGGCGGACACATAGAGTATTGCGCAGCGTCGTATACGCACACCCCGTACCGGTTACACACATCCAGTAATTCCTTCATCTCTTCGCCCACTCTCTAAGGTAATTGTATAGTTCAAGTTCTTTGGATAACTTTACAAAGTTCTCCCTTGACATAACAACTTCTTTAGCACCCAAAAACACCCCTTCAAGTTCATCGAAATAGTTTTGCGGCTTTTTTCTAATGATCACTGTGTTTTGATAAATATCATAGGCAAATTCGATCCCTAGCATTTCGCACGTCTTTTTTACGTACAAATCAGAGTTAAGATCGTGAAATGTTCCGAGCATGGCAATCAACCAAAAGTAGTGACAAGAGACAAGGTGATCAGGCGGTTTTCAATGTCTTCCCAGTTTACATCGGGCCCCCTTAGCTCCGACCATTTAAACACCTCTCGCCCTGCTGTCGACCACCACCCGTCACGCCTACTCATCACATACGACTTTCTGTTGCTTGGATCAGGCATGACCCACAGCCCGTATCTCTTGGCCAACTGTCCAAGCCTCTTACGCTCCTTCAATCCCATCACAATCCGTGCTCGAGAACGAATTCTAGCACCATCTCCTCAATCGCCTCGAGTTGAATTGTTTCAATATCCGAACGCATAATCACTACATCATGATGCATGGTTGAATTGTCATTAATTCGTATCCTAAATCCTATATAGTAAACACCCCACGAATACTCAACCTGTAACCCATACTCTTTACATAATTCGTACAGCCATTCTTCTTTTTCGTCGACCCTCATCCCATTAAAGCGTCTATTGAACAGGATACCACAAGCTCCTCAATCCTGTCAACTTCCCAATCCTGTAGCTGTTCGACGGTCACATAGCCAAGGGGGCGTATACCAAGATACGGGCTTTTCCAACTCCACACGTATATTTTGTAACAATGCCTCTGTACATCCCATTGCAATTCTAGCCCGTATTTTTCACACAAAGATCGGAAATCGTGCCACCCCATAAGTTAATACATTATCACAATCCGCTCCTGGTACCGGCGAAGCCGAGTACCAGCCTGCCCGTTAGGGCACATAGAACGAGATCCCAGTCATACCAAGGGGTTTCACTCTTTGTACAGTGCAAAGAATATCTAAAAAGTTGAAAGCCAGGTAGAGAGGGAAGAGGCTAGATCTTAGGTCTAATTCACCTACGCCCATTTTTAGGTACAACATGGGGCTATACCCTCTACTATAGCTATCAACAGTCCGTACTTGTGAGTCTGCCCACATACGCTGACACATTTACGACGCGACATTATAAGTAACCCCACCCGTACCGGGTGCGAAGCACCCGGGGCTATCTCCCCCGGCGGCCTACCCTCCTCCGACTTCCCCTTCGGCGACACCGTTCGGATCGGCGACAGTTAAAAACTACACCCCCTCGACAAGGCCTTCGTGTCCCTACACGCACTTCGCTACCACACCACGCAAGCCGACGTGGCGGGCCGGAGGCCAGGAAATCCCGGGACGTAGAGCCCCGGCCCTAACGGCCCGACCCTGTAGACGAGCCACGTACAACGCCATGCCACTCTCTCAAACCCAAACCATCTACGATCTCTACGACTACGTTGAGAACCGCTTCCAGTTACGGTTCATTGAAGCCGGTAACGAACTCGCCGAACAACGGGTGACCGTATTCGCGGAAAACCTCGATACGATTTGTCGTATCTTCGATCACATGCCCGTCGTACCATACCGTATCGGTCGCACCCTCGCCATAGAAGCAACCGATCTTCTCGTGCTCTCCACGTCTATCGGCCGGACGATCGACATCAAGGTGATGGGAGAACCGGGGTTAGTCAAGACCACCGTATCCGTATTATCCGGCTCTCTCGAAACCGTGTCGGTTCGGGTGAAGTGGGTTTACAATGCGAAGGGGGAGAGCGTCAGGCTGCCAATCCGGAATGACAACCTGCCCACTGACTCATTCTATCCCGCCCTACGGGCCGGCGGCGGGCTCATCCCTTACTACGACCGCTACATGGCCTCTGACTCAAACATTCTCGTTCTTATTGGGCCGCCGGGCACGGGAAAAACGTCATTCATTAGGGGGCTTTTATCGCACGCCGGGTCCGATGCGATTATAAGCTACGACACCGGTATTTTGTCCGACGACGAGATCTTCGCCGATTTTATGTCCGAAACCGAGCAGTTTATGGTTCTGGAAGACGCGGATACGTTTCTCGCCTCACGGGGAAAGGGAGGCAACACCATTATGCATAAGTTCTTGAACGTCGGAGACGGCCTATTAAGTACGAAGGGGAAGAAAATCGTATTTTCGACCAATCTCCCATCTATCCGAGATATCGACGAGGCGTTACTCCGACCCGGCCGGTGTTTTGACATCTTGCGGTTTGATAAGCTATCCCCGGACGACGCACGTGCCATCCGACCCAATTATAGTGGCAACGAGCCAGTGTCTCTGGCCGAACTGATGGTGACGGATACGGAAAACTCCCCGTCTCGTAAACCGTCCCGTGTCGGATTCGTATGAAATACGGCTCGTTAAAACGGAGACCGGACTCCGTCTTGATCTCAAGAAGTAACATTTACTACGATTCCCTTTTTTACTTTCCGACCGCTTTACAAAAATGAAGCAACTCCGTTCTCGTTTTTCGAAGTCAACAAGAAATTTTTCTACATGAACGGAAACCATCAAGTGTTCGAAACAACCATCATGTATCCGTCTCAAGTCTACTTCGGATTCGTCAACGACGCCGATCTTCGGTGCAAAGAGGTGGGGATGGGGTTTGTATATTTCACCCCCATGCACAAAATCGAGTGGCTGTTCCTATGATCGCGCATATCGTTACCGACAACACCGCGATCCGGCTGGATGGAGCGGAATACGGTATCAGGATCTGGGACGGACCGGGTGACATAGCCAACCCTGGTTTTGCGATAAGGCGGGGCGGGATCACCGACTTACAACTTCTATACGTCCTCCCCAAAGGGAAGGGAATTATCGCCCCGATCAACCTCGACTTATCACTACCCTACCGCAGCCGTCCAACCGACTGGTACTACGCATTGATCAATCAGCCGGAAAACGACTGGCACCGGGACCCCGACACCGATCAGATCCTCGCCTACCGTTACCTCGACCCGATCGAATGGGTATTTGATTAATGGTTCGAGCTATTCTTTCCTTCCGTGTCGGCTCCCGGCCCCCCGCCTACTCCGGCTACTGGACAACCAGCACCGGCCCGTACATGTCTGATCTGATCGAGATCCGGGCGGGACAACCGTACATTACCGATACGTTTCCAGCCGATACCGTACCCACGGTGTGTGAAGGCGAACACCTGCCAGGACCCGTAGGGTCCTGGGCGATACCGGCCGTTTACGAGCCGGAGGGTAACGGATCACCGTTCTGGCGCGGGTTATCGAAAGGGTGTAGCAGCCCCCTCGTTCTCCGCTTCCACTGTAGTGATATGTTCGCGTTCACGTATGAGAAATGTGACGGTCGGAAATCGCCCGTCCTATGTATACGGTACGATGGTGTTTCCTACCCACTTCGTTGGCGGCGAACTACATGGACGGAAATCGGTATCCGGATGATCGTGTCGTGATGATGGCGACGGACAAACAAAGCGAAGCGGGTGACAACCTCCTCTACCTACCTAGCTTCTGGCAACGCACGTTATGGGTCGGTTTGGACATGACGGTAACCGGTATCCGGAATTACCGTGGAACGGAGACGTGGCGATCTGAACAGCGACTTTATAAGTGTGCGCACGGGGTGTTATGGAAGGAAATTGGAGATGTGGATATGCTATACAGGTATGTGCCCGCCAACCGTTACCTTCCATTTCACTTCATGACCGATCCGGCCACGGGGATATGGCACTATAGGAGTGTAGGCATACCGTTGCAATTCGAACGTATCACGATTGATGAGCTAGTGATCGAGGAAACGTTCGGACTGTCATATAAAATTTCTTAAATTACAGGGTATTTACGCACAAACCCCTTTAGCTTTCAACTAAATCCTAAAAACAAAAATCCGCCGCCGTCTGCGCCCCAACACTATGCAAACCACCTCTCTCGACATCATTGGTGTCACTCTATCCAGCCCTAGATGCGTATCCAAACTACTCCGAGAACGTAAGATCCCCCTCGACCGTGTCGCGATTGTCGACACGCGCGACCACGCGCTATACGTCGCTGTCGGTACCGAGCTATCCGCCGTCCATGATCCGTATACCGGCGACCAGGTTGAGGTGTACGAAGGTATCCAGAACTACATTGGTGACTACGAAACCCTCGGACCTTCTACCTTCCATACCGTCTTTCTCGATCCGGAGACTGGCGAGTTGTGTAACGAGACCGGCCTGGCCTGCAAGCTCGTCCCTGTCACTCTCCGCTCCTGGACATCCGCGCTACTCGAGCTGACGTTCGGAAAATAGGTTAGAATAGACAACAAAGACTACCTTATTATGTCATCCATTCTGCCCGATCCGTACTTCCGCGTCGAGACAATCGCGTTTACCCCCAACCCACAACAAGTTGTATATGCCGCCATGCACCAGGACTATAGCGAGGAGTTTGTGTATGACGAGCGAAGCGAGTGGCCGAGCGAGACACGGGCCGGAGAAATGTGTGTCAAGCATTTGTTAAATGGCGGACGAGGACACTATGGCCCGCTCGAACATCCCGCTATCACACTTAACTGCGGCTGGTTCCCGCACAGTGTCATGCAGCAGGCCCGCACCCATCGGGTGGGGGTGAGTTTCGATGTCCAATCCGGTCGGTATACGGGTCAGAGAGTTTGTGAAGTCGCCAAAGGCAAACGCGAGCTCGAAGAAGTGTTCTATTTGAGGCCGGTAGGATTGTATGCGGACCGGAAAGGAAAGAAATACGAATACACGCTAGGAGAAAGAAACTACGATCTTTCTATTTGTTACGATGCGGCGCAACGATACGCCAAACTTATTGGCCTCGGGTACGCTGAAGAACACGCACGGGGGATTCTACCCTTCGACATCCGGCAACACTTTGTTGTGAGTTTCAACCTCCGATCCGTATTACACCTCATTGATTTACGAGCGAAGCTCGACGCGCAGCCGGAGATCCAGGCCCTTTGCGATCTGATGTGGCCGTGTGTAAAGGTATGGGCGCCGGAAATTGCGGGGTGGTACGAGACCAATCGGCTACATAAGGCACGGCTTGCGCCATGAACCTAAAAGATTACGCAGGGTTTCGAGAGTTTCTCGTGTATCACGGACTCTATTACGAGGTAGATATAGAGAAGAACGAGTATGTTGTTCTGGATAAAAACGGGAATACGGTTGTTAATATATCTTCCAACCTAGTTCGTAATAATTACGAAGCCGCCAGCGACATCCTTATTACTGCAGTAAATACGGTAACCGTATTCGGCGGAAACTAAATTACTGCAGTACCCCTGAAGCGGATAAGTTCTCTAGCAGGTACCGGATCGTTTCGTCGTGATTCTTCAGACCTAAACGGGTTTGTAGCTCGGTGACGCGAGCATGGACGCCTTCTCCCACCGCTAGTGTTTTGTTTTTCGATTTTGATCGTGCCATGGTGGTGGAGTGAGTGATGGGGATCAAACCCCTACACTTTGTCTTCAACGATTACTGCAGTAGTTTGGCTTTTTTCGTTGTGGATACGGGTGGTCAGGCGGGTCCCATATCGGTGGGGGTAGGTCTTATGATTTGAGGCCCCGGGGTAGCTAGATATAAAAGAGTCGGCCCTTTGGGCCGTTAGGTGGGCGATTGTGGGCATTCGCTATACTATTGGCATGCGGACGACCGGTTCCGCGCTGCACAATTTGAACCATGAAATTAATTCTAGTTTCTTTGTACTGGGTTTCTGTTCTTTTTGGGGGGAGTCTGGTAGTTAAGTCAGCTTATGACCAGGTAAAAGTAATTAATGCCATTCAAAATGAGAAATGCGAAATTATAAACGCTTCGCTTCCCGGGGCTTGTAAAACAAACTAATACACTAGGGGGGGGGACCCCCCCCCTTTTTTTTTTCTTCCACTTAACGGCCCATCAGGTATAGGTATTTATAGGTATATATTCTTATTTGGGCCGTTAGGTAGGGAGGGTCGCCGGGTTCGCTATACTATGGGCATGCGGGCGAGACGGTCCCGCGCTGAAAATCTGATCCATGTCTATCACCACCTACCACACTTACCCGGACCTCGTGTACTGCGGCGGCCGCCTGGCTGCCACAGAGTACAGCCCCTGGAACCTGACCCCCGCCGATGCTGTGGCCCTCACCATAGATTACGAGCCTGAGGCCATTGTCCTCCGGGTTTGCCAGATCCGGGGCCTGGCCCCGGGCGGCATCGGGGTCTGAGGCAGGGGGGGGGTACCCCCCCCTTTTTTTTTGTCAATTTTCCCTTATTTAACGGCCCATCGGTATGGGTATATGCAGGTATATATGCTTATTTGGGCCGTTATGGTGGACGGTCGCCGGGCTTGGTAGACTATGGACACGCGGGCGCACCGGTCCCGCACCGACAACCTGATCCAATGACCAGCATCAACGTTCCCACTTCCGCCCAGGTCGCCGCCAGCCTGGAAGGCTCGGCACGTATCGTTGCCGCCGTGCTGGTGGCAATCTACGTGGCCGGCCAGGTCACCCGTGACTGGGTCGCGGGCGTCGCCACCTTTGCCCGGCGCCTGACAAGCCGTCCGCTCGACACCTTGATCGACTTGGTGCCGACGGTCGAACCGCAGCCCGAGGTGCTCGCTATCCTGGGTGCCACGCTCCTGGAGCCCGAAGATCTCGACCTAGAGATCGCCGCGTACGACGCGGCGAAACCCGCCAAACGACCTGTCGCCCGGCGCAAGCCGGCTAAGGCCCCGCGAGCCGCAGTGGCGGCCTGAGGCCGCCGGGGGCTACGGCCCCCCCCCCTTTTTTTTTGTCAATTTTCCCTACCTAACGGCCCAATCACAAGGTAGTAGGCTCCGCGTACGTCTCCTTGTTTGGGCCGTTAGGGTGGGAGTCCGGAGGTTGTGTAGACTATTGGTACGCGGACAGATCCGATCCGCACCGACAACCTGAACCATGCAAACCTACACCGTCGCACGCTGGCAAGGGTCCGACAACGGCTACCGCGTCCTCGGGCGCGGCCTGAGCGAGGATGCCGCGATCCGGCGCATCGCTCTGTCCAACCGGCTCTGGCCGGAGATGGCCGGGGCCAAGGCCCACGCCGAACAGCTAGGCGAGACCGACACGCTGAGACTGGAACGAAAGCTCCAGTGACGGATGGGGAGGCCACGGCCTCCCTTTCTTTTTGTCAACCCGCCCTAACCTAACGGCCCAACCAGCACACCCGCCTTTGACACACACACCTGTTTTGGGCCGTTAGGTGGAGGGACACGGCGAGTCGCTATACTATTGGCATGCGGACGACCGGTTCCGCACCGACAACCTGATCCATGACCAACTTTAACGCCGCCGCCGACCGTCTTGGCCTCGCCCTCTACGAGGTTTTGGAGGTTCTTGGCCTCACACGCGAAGAGGCCGAGCGGGAGTCCCTGACGGTCGACGAAATCCTCGATGCCTGTTATGACAACGGGTTAGGGGACGACGACTGGGAGGGCGACTCGTTCGCCGGTACCTACGGCTACTGATACAATACGGGGCGGGCGACCGCCCCTCTCCAACCCATCACTCACAACCTGCCATGTACAACCGCTATTTCCCCGCCGCATTCTTCACGCTGATGTTTGTGACCCTGTTTGCAGGGTTCGGACTCGCAACGGAAACAGCCTACAAGATGAGAGAGTGTCTCCACTCCGGAGACTACACCCCAGCGGAGTGTGAGCTCCGGCACTACGGGCGCTGATACGGGGGGGGCCTCGGCCCCTCTTTTTTTTTTGCCTCCTATCCTAACGGCCCAACGACACCGGGCGACGTTCACGTCTCCCCCGGCGTTTGGTCCGTTAGGGTTGGCCGGTCCGGGGTGCCCTATACTATAGGCATGCGGGCGAGACGGTCCCGCGCCACAATTTGAACCATGACCAGCATCAACGTTCCCACTTCCGCCCAGGTCGCCGACGGCCTGGAGTCCACTGCTCGCTTTGTCGCCGCCGTGCTGGTGGCAGTCTACGTGGCTGGCGCCACTCTCCGCGACTGGATCGCGGGCGTCGCCACCTTTGCCCAGCGCCTTACCGCGCAACCGCTTCAAACAGTACTCGACCTGATCCCCACGGTCGAGCCGCAGCCCGAGCCGAGCGTGCTTGAGATGCTCGGCGCCACGTTGCTCGATCCTGAAGCGCTTGAGCTCGAGATCGCCGCATACGATGAAGCGGCGAAACCCGCCAAACGACCTGTCGCCCGGCGCAAGCCGGCTAAGGCCACAAAGGTGGCGGTGGCGGCCTGAGGTCGCCGGGGCCCTCGGGCCCTTTTTTTTGTCAACCTTTTGTCATAACGGACCAAATCCCCTGTGCAGGCCCCTGGCCTGACTACGGTGATGGTTGGTCCGTTAGGTGTGGGGGGTCGCCGGGCTCGCTATACTATTGGCATGCGGGCGAAACGGTCCCGCGCTGCACAACTCGATCCATGTACTTTGATTCCTACGAAGAAAGCGTCCTGCACGCTGCCGATGATTTCGGGTTTCTCAGCCCGGGAGACGCGCGGCGGCTGGTCGCCGACCATGGCGTGACCTGGGAAGACTGGCTGGCTGAGAAGCCAATGGGAGCGCTGGCGTGTGAAGTGCGTCCCCTGCTGCACTGGCTGGGTTACTGATCGATCCTGGGGAGGGAAACCTCCCCTTTCCACCTTACCTAACACACAATCCGATGCTGACACAATTTCAACGCGACGCCATCGTATCCGAGATCCGGACGCTGTTTGTTCGGTTCAACGATGGCAATCCAGCCAACGCCTTTATCGAGAACCTTTGGCAGACGATGCCAACGTCAGACCTATACATGGCGCTCGGTAACTTTACCCGAATGGCAGAACGGGAGTGAGACGGCGGGAGGCTACGGCCTCCCCTTTCTTTCCCTCTTTCCCTAACGGACCAGCGAGCAGGAGGCAACCACCACCCCGCACCCACACCGCTTTGGTCCGTTAGGGAGGGAGGGTGGCGGGGTGCCCTATACTATGAACACGCGGGACACACGGATCCCGCCCGCTAAACCTGACATGAACATCCTTGAAGCAATCGCCGCGATCGACGCACAATACGAGCCGGACGGTGGCGTCATAGACGCCACTGGAATCACCGCCGATGGGCGGCGTGTAGATCTCTGGATCTACAACGAGGGCGACGGCCCTCTTATTGAGCCGGGAGCCAGCTTCCTGCCTTATGGCGGCATCTATTACTGCCCCTGGCCGCTAATCAGCATCACGGAAGACTGAGCCGGGACGGGGGCGCAAGCCCCCGCTCGCCTTCGGCTCGCGCAAGCGAGCCGTTGGTCCGTTAGGTGCGTTGCGCAGAGGACGATGCCTAACGGCCCAGGCAGCCGCCCGCCCGATGCGGTACAGTATGTGCATCGGCGAGGGGGGAAGCCCACCGCCGACCGTCAACCTTTACCCAACCTGATTCAATGTTCGACTACCACTTCATGCTGACCTATCCGCCGTGCGCGGGTACCAGCCTGGGCACAACTCAGCACACCGTTACGATCATGGCCGAGCGTGCGACCGATGCCTACCGGCGTCTGTGGACGACAATCGACGACATGCGCAGGGGAGGCACCGGCGCCAACACCGCGATCCCTGACGTGATGCTGTGGCACGGTCCTAAGCAAAAGCAGCGTGCGCTGCTCGACTGATACGTAACACGGGAGGGGCAACCCTCCCATTCCATCCAACCATATCACCCAATCCGACATGGCAACTATCCTCCACGCTTGCGCCGACAACGACGTTAACGGCAACCCACAGAGACTCTATCTGTTGATCGACGGCCTGAACGGCTCTATCCTTGCATCTTGGGATGAGGGATACCACGGCCACCATGCCGTGCCGGGACCGTGGCGCCGGGATGCCTACGGTGCGGAACGTACCGAGATCAGTACGGATTCGTATCACTGGCTGCTGGCCAACACGCCACACCCGGACTGGGCGCATGACGTCCCGGGATACGAACACCTACGGGAGTGGGCGCGAGCCTAGGACTAGCGGGAGGGGCAACCCTCCGCTCGCCTTCGGCTCGCGCAAGCGAGCCGTTGGTCCGTTAGGGAATAGGCGCCTGGCATCGAGTCCTAACGGCCCATGGGGCCTGCGGCCCCATCCGCTATAGTAATCACATCGGCGGGAGGGAAACCACCGCCGCCAACTTTACCCAATCCGAACATGTCCGAAAAGACTATTGTCGCTCAGGCGATCAACCGACTCAAGGGTATCGGCTACGTCGTCCGTATTGCTAGTGACGGGGTTACCCGTTACGTGATCGGTGACAACGTGCCCACCCAATCCGTGATCGAACGTGCCGATGGCACCGATCAGGCCGTGTTCCATCTGGAACGTCCGGGCCATCACGCCTCCCTCTTTGTGGTCTGGGGTTTGGGAGAGGACGTCATTGCCGATCTCTCTGCCGATAGCGTAGATGAGCTCGAGCGTATCGACACTCTGGTGTACGACTGAGCCGGGACGGGGGCGCAAGCCCCCGCCTTCGGCGGAAAACAATTAACCCACACACACATCACCATGATCGTAATCGTCCGCACCGGCCGCGCTGAATTCATCCAGTCCCCGCAAGATCCCTTGCGGGCTTGGGAACTTGCCGAACGTCTGACCAGGCAGACCGGGATCGCCCATCGCCCATGCAGGGTGTGAGAGTATACCGGGGGCGCAAGCCCCCGGCCCTTTGGGCCGTTACGGGCCTGCGGCCCGCCCTCACCGCTAACGGCCCAAGCCCCATGCCCTACAGTTACTTCATCGGACGGCAACCCGCCGCCGACCGTCAACCCTCACAACCCGATCAATGAAGACGTTCAATCTACCTAACGGCAAGACAATGACGCGCGACGCGACCCATTGCGTTGCGTTGCTACGCGGCAACGGCCGCTGGACACACCGCTGGTTCAAATCCCTGCGCGGTGCCGAGAATGAGTACAAGTTCTGGCGGGACTGCGGGCAGCACGTCCGAGACTACAACGACATTGATAGCGTTAAACTCATCAAAGGTAACTGAATCATGGCAAAGTATCGCTATACCGATCGGCAGAAAACCACTGCACACGGTCAAGTGCTCGGCTTTGCCGAGTGGATGTGGGGTCCGAGCCTCACGTACGTGGGAAACGTCGTCTGCGAGGATGGCGCCACTGCTAACTGGTTCAAAACCAATGAGCCGGACACGTACTACAGTTGCCCCGGCTACGTGCACCGGCATGGCAAACGGATCGCCGGCTTCCTGACCGGCGGTGGCCAAGACGAGCCGTACCGGTTCGTAGCCTATAAAGGGTGAAACCCAGGGGAGCTTTGCTCCCCGGCCCTTTGGGCCGTTAGGGAATAGGCGCCCGGCATCGCGTCCTAACGGCCCACGGAGCCTGCGGCTCCATGCCCTATAGTTACCTCATCGGCAGCAAAGGACTGCCGGCAACCCTCACAACTTGATTATGGCTGGCTACGTTAAGTGGGACGTGGAGATGACTGACACGTTCGGCGGTGAAGCGAATTACGCCTGGATTCGGCGTGGCACCACGCTTGTGCGTGAAGGTGCGAGCCGTCTGGCGATCGTTCGGGCTGTCAAGCGCGAACTAGGAATCAGCGGCACCCGCTGCCGTGTCACCGACCACGGCGACATGCTAGAACTGAAGCCGTACGGCACTTGTACAGTCGCGTTCGCCACTGTTCAGTACTGACCCGCCTTCCACCCTACCCAATCCGATCATGGAAACCTGCACCTACACTCTGCCTGCCCACTGGGCTACCGCGCTGTTTTATGGCGACTTCACCGGGCTCGAAGAGCCCGACGAGGAAGCGCTGATGCGTGTCGTGACTGGCGAGAACCTGCCTGATCCTATCGGGGTCAGCGATGAGCCCGAATTCCGGAAGTATCACGACGCACAACCCTATGGCGTGCTGGCGTGCGACTGCCTGGAGTACGTCTTCCCTGAAGACTGACAACCACCGGGGGCGCAAGCCCCCGGCCCTTTGGGCCGTTAGGGAATAGGCGCCCGGCATCGCGTCCTAACGGCCCACGGAGCCTGCGGCTCCATGCCCTATAGTTACTTCATCGGACGGCAACCCGCCGCCGACCGTCAACCCTACCCATCTCGATTCATGGCAACCGTCATCACCGACAACGGCCGTTCCTACCACGCTCCTGACCACCTGCTGTTGTTCGGTCAGATCAATCTGGCCAAGTGTGCGGCAGAGCGTGCAGCGGCGGCGTCGCTCGACTCCGAGCGTTTCGGCCGCGAATACGAAACCGCGAAACTCTGGTCGGCTCATGGGCTGATCAACCGCTGGTAATGTGATGGGGGGAGGCTCAGTCCTCCCCCCCCTTCCAATTCTCCTACCTACAACCCGATGACTATCACCACTTGGACTTGGCCCGATCCCGACCTGGCCGACATGCTCGCGGATCGCGAGGCGGACATCAGAGAGACCGACATGTCGGATTGGTCGGACGGCACCGAGTATCTGGCAAGCGTACACGCATCTGTCGATCCGGCCACCGGCCTGCTGTCGTTCGGTGACGCGGCCAGGCTGCTGCAGGCTCACGGCACGACCTGGGACGAATACGTACAGGCGGGCGGCTCAATGGGTTCGTGGCCGATCGGCTCGCGCAACCCGCACCACGTGCTCGGCTTCCTTGGGTACTGACACGGGCAGGGAGCGCAAGCTCTCTGGGCCGTTAGGGACGGGGCGAAGCCCCGTGGTCCGTTAGGGCGTGGGAGGGGTTGCCAGACCTCTCCTGTGCCCTATAGTTCGTTCATCGGGCGGCACCCCAGCCACCCGGTCCACCTTTCACAAACCCTGATCTGATGACTGAATCCGTTATGTCTGCTGAGGCCCGCGAGCTTGAGCTTTACGCGACCAATGTCGAGGCGTGGATCGCCCCGGTGATCCGCACCCTTGGCAAGAAGTGGCGCGATGATAGGGTAACCTTCTCGCTCGACCGGGCCATCGCCTACGTCGACCGCTACTGCCTGGTGCCTGCCGCCAAACAGTACAAACTGGAGAACGGCAGCATGGCTACCCCGTGGCATGCTATGTTCCCAAAGCCGGTCCGGCTTGAGGCCGCCGAGTCCATCGTCCGCAAGCACGTTGCCGAGTTCCGGCTTGGCAACTTCTGGGACTGATACGATCGGGGCCGCAAGGCCCCGCCTTCCACCTTTCACACACACAAACTTTCATGGATCTGTCTAACTACATGCTGATCGACATCAGCACCGGCACGGTTCTCACCGCCGAACACTGCGTGCTCGTGCACAGTTCTGATCTGTCCGAGTCGGAATGGGAAGCACTTGACACGATGACTGATAGTGAGACGGGTGAGATTGGCCGCGAACGCGGTCAGCGCATCACTCTCGACGATCAGCTTGTCGAGGGTATCGCGGATGCGTTATGGGGTGATGGCGCGGACACCGAATGGGGTCCAGATACACTCGACGCCATCGCCGATGCGATCAGGACCCTGCGCCCCGACCTAGCCAGGGACTAAGACGGAGAGGCGGGCCGCAAGGCCCGCTGGTCCGTTAGAGATGTGGGCATACCAGCCCGCGCAGCGGGCTATAGTTCTCACATCGGCGGGCCACGAACCCGCCTCACACACAATCCGCACCATGACCTACACGCTCGACCATCTCATCAACAGCGCGACCCTGCCCTGCACACAGTGCAAGGGCACCATGCTCACCCGCCCTATCGTGATCGACGAGACAAAGACGATCCCCGCCCGCCAGTGCCCGCATTGTGACGGGATCGGCCAGTTTAACACCGTCGACGTCCCGGCCCTGCTCAAGCTGGTTAAAGGCCGGAAGCCCGGCACGCTACGGAGCAAGCGCCCCGACGACTCCCGCGCGTATTACGTGTGGCGGATGGCGCGATTCCACGGCGGAGCCGATGTTACCATGCCCATGACCGCATCGCTGATGGTATCTGGCGATCCGTACGTTCCCATGCTTGACGTGGTGGCCGATAAAGTCGCCGAGGCTGTGTACGGAACCTGCCGGGCCGGATCGAGCCGGTGGGCGGCAGCGATGGGGTATGAACTAGCACCTGAACCCGGACTGCCCGCCACCGCATACCCCTGCGGACCCGTTGTCATCGATAGCAACAAACCCTACAGCGAACAGCTAGAGCTGGTGTAACCGCTCGCCTTCGGCTCGCTTGCGCGAGCCGTTGGTCCGTTAGGGGTGGTTTCGCCGGCCACAGCGCCATGCCCTATAGTTCATCCATCGGGCGGACACCCAGTCGCCGCTCGTCACTTTCCACACACAAAACCCGCCATGCGTACGATCTCTCTTGAGACATTCCACGATCTACTCGGTGATGCCTACGCCGTCAGTCTGAACGACACTCTTTACTTTGTCGGTTACGACAATGACGGGAATCCGTATGTTTCCGACAACGACGGAGGCGATTACGTCGATCTGTCAAGTGTCGACGGCGACATTGAGCTCGACGACTATGCCGTATCATTCTTTGTCGGCGGCGATCCGATCCGGATTCTGTTTCTGACAATCAAAGACGTCACCGTCTGATTCCGCCACCACACAATCCAAACCAATGGCTAAACCCCCTTTCGTGCCCGGTACCGTCTACTACGGTACCCTGACCTGCGCCCATAGCGATTTCGCGGTCCGATGCGTCCGACGGACGGATAAGTCCGTGTGGTTCGAACACGTCACACACCCGAACGTGTACGGCACCGGCCGCTGCAAGATTCGCAAGTGGGACGATGGCTCCGAATCCGCCATGTTCCGACGCTGGTACGTGTCCAGCGACAAAACCACCGGCGGGGACTTCGACCCGCTCACGATCTGAGCAGGGGACAGGGCCGGATAGGTGTTACCCCTCCGGCCCTCATCACCCGTTTTGTGTTCACCCACGCCCAGTATCCTAACACACAATTCGCATGAACCGCACGATTATTGTTGTCAAATCAAAACCGAATCAGTATCGGCTGATTCGTCTCCACTGGAACTTTGGCCAGCCGGTGGCGGATTGGTTGGTTGCCGACTACCCGACCCACGCCCTCGCCCTCAGCCTGATCGATGCGGGCCATCGGTCGACGATCGAGACCCCGCATCGTTTCGTATGCCCGGAGTACGAAGTGTTCCGGACCCTGACCGCTGCGAAGCGGTGGATCGAGCACACGACTTTCGCGTATCACGACGGCAAGCGGTGGCGGATCGAGCTGGACGCCACGCCCTAAACGCTATCTCAAAAGTAAGGCGTATGGGGGTATAGGTAAGGGAGTAGAGGCGAGAGATGGAGTATCTCACTGGGCTGGCTGGTGGCTAGCCCCGGGGCTATACCCAATCGCTAGCCTCTATCTCTTCTCTGATCCGCCTGGCCGAAGGCCAGGGCTATCGGGCTTCCCCCCCGTTAGGGGGGGCTTGGCACGACTCATAAGACTATCCCCAGAGTCTAAGCACCCATGTCAAGCCCCTATGTCTAAGGCATAGGCATAATCCCTGAGCTAGCCACCCACGCCTAGCCCCTACGCTTACGACCCAGCCCATCCCCTGAGCTAGCCACCCACGCCTAGCCCCTACGCCTATGACCCAGCCAGCCCCCACGCCTACGCCTTACGCCTAACCCCTACGCTCCCCCCCCCCATACGCCCAACCCCATGACCTATTCCCCCACCACCCCTGACGAATACGGGGTTAACCATGCCGTCCTCACCTTCGATTCCCCCAATGACGCCCGGGAGTACCTCCTGGCTCTGCTATCCACTACCGACGACGAGAGGCTCGAGAACGCCATCCGGGCCGAGCTGGACGACCTACCAGAGGCCGAAGGCGTCTGAGGCCCCTTCCCGGGCCTTCTAGGCCCCACTCAGGGAGCCTCCGGCTCCCTGGTCCGTTAGGGACGCGAGCGCAGCGAGCGTGGTCCGTTAGAGATCAATCCGCCACCGGCTGCACCGATCCGCTATAGTTCAGACATCGAGCGGAACCCACTCACCGCTCGACCGGAATCCGTGCTAGGGTTCCGTTGTCAACCACCCACATCCGGACGCCCCGCGTCCGGCACACACAACCGAACCATGACCGTTAACGTTTTCGACGAGCTCAAAGCCGCTATCGCAGCGGCGGAGGAAGCGAAACAGCGCGAAGCGCTGGCCCGCGACGCGGTTCTCGCCTACCTCCAGAAGACGGGCGAAGCCCGTGCGAAGCTTCCTTGGGCGAACGTCTCCATCGTCTCCACACCGATCTGGGAGTATCGTGACGGTGGCGTCACAACCGCCAAGGCCGAAGTGGCCAAAGCCGAGGCTACGCTCAAGGCGGCCAAAGCCCTGCTCAAGGGTGCCGAAGGCGCTGCGAAGGCGGCCGGCGGCTCGAAGGCTAAAGTCACCGACACCGTAACCACGTTACGGGTTGTTAAGGTGGCCGGCTAGTAGCCACCCTCTATCCGCTACACTCATCACCACGGGAGGCGCAAGCCTCCCCTCCCGCCTACGGCGGGAACCCTTCCCACACAACCCGCACCATCACCATGGCCATCCGCTTCCCATCCAACCTCGCGGCTATCCGTAAGTCGTACGGATTCACCACCACCAACCTGTTCACCACCACCAACCCCAAAACACTCAAGAATGGGACGGTGAGCGAATCTCCGACGCTTGTCCTACACCTCGAACCGATCACATTCGGTGCGTGTCCGGCAGCCGGGAGCTGCGCGGCATTGTGCCTGAACAAGGCCGGCAATCCGGTCTACCTCACCAATAAGCTCAGCCGCCGCCAGAAGCGTTCCCACGCTTTCCACTACCACCGCGAAGACTTTCTCCAGCTCATGGTGATCGAGGCGGCTCGGCAACGGGGCAAGGGATACAAAGGCTTTCGCGGCAACGGCACCAGCGACCACGCTTGGGAACGGGAAACCGTAACGATTGATGCGGAAGTGGCCGAGTGGGTCGAGAGGCTGTCCGGCACCCGTCTCGACCCAGGCACCTATACGGTCGTTGAAGCCCTGACCCGTCTCGGTTACGAGATGTACGACTACACCAAACGGATCGATCGGGACTTCGAGACCGCGAAACGTCTCGGGTATCATCTCACCCTGTCGTGGGGCGGCAAACACGACGGCACGGTATTCGATGTGGCGGAACGCCACGGGCTGAACGTGGCGGCCCCGGTCTACGGGGTGAAGCGGAAAGCGGCGCTGCCAGATACCATCGAGCACAATGGTGTTACGTATCCGGTCGTTGATGGTGACTTCACGGACTTCAGAATTCAAGATCCAGGTGACAGAGTTTACATTGTAGGCTTGAGGTTGAAAAGAACACCTAACCAGACAGAAGAATTAGCTCGAAAGTTTTGCATCGCATAGTTTAAATCAAGGGTTGGAGAATTCTCCAACCCTTATTCTGAAGTTTTCTGCCGCAAACTACAGCACTCAAAGATGTTCTTTTTAGATCTAACTCGGGTAAAAGCTTTACCATTTCACTCGCAGATTTGTTTTTTATTACTCCGTGTTCTTCATGGACCCAGTCTACTCTCTTTTTATTTCCTTCCCCCGGAAAATAAAATAAAGGGTTATCTAGATTTCTCCACCCCTTACAACTGTATTCCTTTCCTTTGGCAACATTTCGAAGATGGCTATGGCTCAAGTTCTGTTCAGGGTACATCTTGACTAAATCAGAAGCAGACTTATTCTCCACTATTCCATATACAGCATGAAACCAATTACAAGGTGTATATCTAGGGTTTCCTGAATCAGAAAGGGCGATAGACTTCTTTCTGCTACTCTCTTTGGACATTCTTTTCCCTTTCCTATCCTCTGACATCTTTCTCCTCTGCTCTTCACTCATCTTTCTTCCAGACGTCCCATCTCCACCATCCGTCATGTTTCTTAAAACACCATGGACAGGGTCTTTGTCTATCCTCCCCAGTAATGAAATTAAGCAAATCTCGACATCCAGTGCCTCCTCCTCTTCTATATCAGTAAAGAGTAACCTAATCCTACTCTTATCAATCTTACCGTCAACCGTCCTAGGACAATGAACAGATCTATTAGTTTTGCCACAGTGGTATGGCCTTCGACTAGTTCCCTTCCCTATGTAGTAGGGAACCCCATTGCTCCTAAAAAACGCATAAACTACAAACCTCCGCCGTGTAGCCATTTAAATCGGTCTCCTTCCTGCTTTTCCCTATTGCTTTCACCACTTACGGATTGGCGTCGCGACGACCCGACCGGCACCACCCACATCATCGGTTTGCGCCTCAAGCGGACGCCCGGCCAGACCGAAGCATTGGCAAAGCGGTTCTGCATCGTCTGACGGACCAGGGGGCCTGCGGCCCCCCTCCCCACGTTCGCTTCACTCCCCGTTATGTCTACCACCCTCGTCCCCGGTCTCCGGATCAATCAACGCAACCTGTACACGTACTTTCTTAGTCACCGTGAACGATACGGGGACTCGGTGCCCTGCTACGTCCCCCGGTGTCCGTCACAAGCGTCACGGGTTCCGCAATACCTGAAGGCGATTGAGGCGCTTGAGGCCCGTGGCCTGATCCGGGTATTACGTGATACCCAGAACTACACCGGCTGGTTAATGCTTCCGCCGCTTCGCGGCGACAACGACTGACCAAACTTCCCCATCACCGTCATGAAACGCACAATCATCGTATTCGCCGCACTGCTGCAACAACTCGCGCCGGCACAAGCACACGGCCGTCCGGTCACCGCCACGGTTTATCACGAATGGTACCACGGGCGTACCACGGCCTGCGGCCAGACCTTTCAGTTCTGGGGCGTATCCGCCGCGCACCCCTGGTTGCCGTGTGGCACACGGGTCCGGGTCAGCCATAGGGGCCGTAGTCTGACCGTTCCGATTACCGATCGTTGCGAATGCAACAGTATCGATCTCAGTGCTGGCGCAGCGTACCGGCTCGGTGTGCCGATCGATGGCATCGCAACAGTGTCGATTAGTTACTAACAATCTTCGCATTACCATGAAACTCAACGAAACTCAGGCCAAGGTTCTTCAGCTCATCGCGAATTCCGAGCTTCGTACACGGGAACAAATGCTATCGCTTCTCCTTGCTGAAGGCATCCGGTTCTACTTCTGCGACTATGCCAGTCCGTTCTCTCACGTTGAGATCAATGCGGAAGAGCTTGAGAATACGCTTCGCTGTGACGCAATGCGTTGCGTGCAGTCATGAAACAGGTTAACCGGTACACCCGCGCTCGTCGTTCGGGTACCCCTATACTGTGTCCGCATTGCGGAGAAATATCAACCGTCTACCATTTCTCATGGTCAGCCCTGACCTGCCAACACTGCGATCAATCTGTACCTAAACCCCATTGGACCCATGCTGATCACTAATTTCACCACCGGCCGAGACGATCTGTACGTTTTGTGGGATGGCAAAACCAACCGTCAGGCGTGGACCGAGCTACGCTCGGTGCCTGATCCGTATCTCGATCTGGCGCGTAGCGCCAAGCGGGTTCAGGTTGATACGGAATCACATAAGAAACTTTCCCGGACTCTGGTTAAGCAGAAAACTCGTACTGTTAAGTGACCTTTTATCTCATGGCTAGCATCTTAACCGATCCGCTGTTTTACGAACTCTACGAGAAGTGTTGTGAGTCGCCCGAACTCGATCGGATTGTGGCGGATATGAACCGACACGTACGTGCCGGACGATACGACCGGACGCGTTGCGTCCGGGCTATGGAACGGTATGTGGTGGAGCCCAGCGCGATAGCGCTGGGGGCGGAACGGAAGAACGGAGATAGCGTCCCCATTACGCCAACGACCCCTTTGGCGTCGTGGTTCACGCTGTATCCGCGAGCATTGCGAGCGGAGGTGGCCGAGCGGATCCTGCGGACGTGGGAACACGAGCTTAGCTCGTACAGTGAGGGATGACGGGGGGCGCAAGCCAGGGAGCGTAGCTCCCTGGTCCGTTAGAGATTGCAAGTACCCCGTCTGTGCTATTATGGGGTGGGTATACGAAAGTGTATACCCTGCCCGGAGGGAGCGTAGCTCCCTGGTCCGTTAGAGGATGCGGACGCAGTGAGCGGGGCGAAGCCCGGCGTCTGGTGTTATACTGGGGGTGTGTTTTTGTGTTGCTTTGCTCTTATGGGTTACCCACCCCCGGAGACGGTCAAGCAGTGGAGGGTTGAATGGCTGAAGGGTAAGGGTGGTAACCCTGTTGCCGAGGACCAGTACATCGCAGAACGGGCGGCGGATTGGGAGCTTGAGTTCTGCATTAAGTACTTTAGGGACAAGGGGTATCACCCTGAGGTTTATCAAGATCTTCGCGCTGCTAGACGACCAACCACTATGACTGACAACAACCACCCGATCACCGCGCCGCCTGAGCTGGTGCGCGAGTGGGCAAAGACATGTTCTCCCTATGAGGTACCTGCTGATCACATCGCCACCCAAGCCGCAAACTGGGGCTTTAAGCAACACATAGAACTGGATGCCGCAGAGCTTGAAGCTAAATTGCAAAAGGCTCGTGATGAAGAGCTGGAGGCGTGCTGTGAGTGGCTGAGCAACCGCAGCTCTTTGACCGAGAAACTCCGCGCCGCCAGGCGCCCTAAGCCGACGAGCTTGAAGGAGCGCATAGCCACAGCGATTGCTCACGGTGACAACAGCATTGCCTTGGCGTTGCTTGATCAAGCCCTGCCCGATTAGTCAACATTTCTATTGCACTACGAGGCTCGACATGGACGAACATTTCTATTCTTGGGAACTTCTGGATGCTGATGGCGAATGGCAAGCTGGCGGGCAAGCCAATGCCCTTGAGGATGTCCGGCGTGAGGGATACCGATACCTCATGCAGTACAACGCGGAAGCACCCCACAAGCTGGTCATCACAGAACACATCACGCGGATGGTGGCGGAGGTAGTGTGACGCGAATTAGAACCAAGTAGACCACCTCACTAACTACCATGACTGACTACAAACAGCACTGCATTAAACTCCTTCAAATCCTTGATACAAACTGGCCTTTGGGCTTGCCTACAACATGGGCGAAATGGGCAGACGCAGTCCGCGCCGACTTGGCCGAGCCCGAGCCCCAACGCCGCTACCTCTATAACCCAGTGCAGATAGCGGAGTGCGGCGGACCTTGTCAGCAAGGTCCCGAACACTGCGACTGTGGTGAGTTGTGGGTAACCGAGCCAGGACCGAGGGGTTCCGACGGATTAGGAATAAATTCAACAACCGATCAACTAATGACTCAACCACTTTCACCCGCCGCACAAGCTGTACTGAACGCTGTTTTACCAGTCTATGACGACGAACACTTGTATATCTCCCCCGTGGAAAAACATGCGGGCATGATTGCCGCCGCTACGATTAAGGCTGTTGCTGATAGAGTGGTGCCAGTACCGATTAAAACCCAAACCCCAGATGAACACTGGGCGCTTCTTGGTGTTAAAAACCGACTACTCTCTATTGCTGACGAACTCGAATCGCAATGACCGACACCTTCTACACCATCAGCGCTAAAGACAGCGATAATGGAGACGCGACCGAGCTGGTTAAAGACGTTGCCGACAAGGTCGACGGCGTCACTGTTAAGTTTAAAGAAGGAGGACACATCCGAATGACCGGCGACGCTAAGATCGTGATTAGTGACGGAGAAATCTCATTGTGACCGAACAAAGTTACCACGACCTATGTATCGAAATCCTCGAAATGCTTGACTATTACATTCCAGAAGATCCTAATTGGCCGACATGTTGGGACGGGTGGAGGCAGAAGGCAAGAGAGAAACTGTCTGGTGAGGTTGTCGAAGACGACATCGACTTGTATCTCGAACAATGAGAGCGTTCCGTATTATCCGAACCTTCTCGGTTCTCGCCCTGTCATCCGCAATCAGCATCGGACTGGTTGGCTTCGTCTCCTCACTCGTCTACTCGTTTTTCGGCGAAGCCGGGATGGCAATTCTTGGCCTGTGCGTTATTCTATTAATCGCTGCGGTACTTATTGAGACCTCTCCCGGATGATACGTACCTACACAATCACCGCCCGTCAAGCCGGTTCGGTTAACCGTACACTTCAGCTCATGGCCACCAGCCCTGCTCATGCTATCCTTGTAGCTAGCGAGCTACTGCCAGGCTGGCTGCTTTCCGTCCCATCGCTCAGCCCAGAGTGGAAATGACACAACTTCCGAGAATAACTGTCCGACAGAAATTTGACCTAATGTCAGGTAGTTACGAATCTTTAACCATAGACGACATGATCTCTAAGCTAAAGAAAGCAAAATCAGATGGTTTTGAAACAGTAGAATTAAATAAAGATTATTACCCTTACGACTCAGACGCATATCCTGTCCTGAATATCGTTAAAAACAGGTTAGAAAACGATGAAGAATATGCTATTAGACAAAAGCAACACGAATATTCTTTGCAAAGAGAACGAGATCTTTACGAATCGTTAAAAATGAAATACGGGGAGGAGTAAGAGTCAAAAACTGTTACAAATCTCCTTGAAGGAGACCTTTAGCCACTAGACTTCCCTCGTAACCACACACACCATGCTCAAGCGTTCCCGCATCTCAATCCGCAAAGAAGATCGGATCTGGGAGCTTCGCTCCCAAGGATATGACTACGACTCTATCGCCCGGATCGTCAACACGTCAGCTTCGCTAACGCGAGTCATTCGACGTGTACGGAGACGGCCAGAGCCCGGGGTGCACAACCGCAAATGCGGATTCTTGGACGATTCTCAGATTGACACAATCCGGCTGCGACGCAGCCAAGGGGAATCGTTGAGATCGTTGTCTAAAGTGTACGGAATCTCCGTATCCGCTATCTGCAACATCTGTACCGGTCGTTCTTATGTAGAGCCTGAGTATCCAAACGGGTATAAATTTAACTTTACCAACCGCCTGGTGCAAGGATGAAGACACGCACCATTTCCCTTTATTTACTTGGTATTTTCTTGGCGGGTACCGGCGTATCAATTTTCTTGATACCTATGTCTATTCACGGTCCTACACTGGGAGGTATTATAAGAATTGTATTTTTCTCCGTCTATGCGTTGTGGCTTGGTAACGGTCTGATTCGAAGGTTAAATAAATGATATCTCGAACCGAACACAGGCTTCGTTTGTCATTCGATCCGGATTACGCGGAGAGGTGGAAGGAGCTGGAAGAAGAACGTAAGGTTCTGATAAAAGTTACGAAGAGTTTCTACGGGCAACAGCATCCAGTGTTGTGGTTTACAATTCTAGGGGTCTCTATCGCTTTTATCGCTACACGTGAACCCGCCCTCATCGGCCCTTTGATGGTGCCAGCAGTTATGCTAATCACACCGATCGGGTATGGATTGTACCAGTACGCCGCGAAGCGGAGGAAGCTAGGGTTATGAACCGCACCGAACACAAGATTCGGATGGCGTTTGAGCCCGATTACGCTGAGAAATATAAAGAATTTGTGAAACAAAGAAATAAAATCGTAAAACAAAACCTTGAATTATTCTCTCGTTCCTGGCTGCCCGCCATGGCCGGACCAACGTTTCTTGTTGTTGCGCATTGCGTGATTAAACCGGAAATTGCGAGGCAGTTATTATCGTTTTACTTTTTAATTCTTATACCCTTTATTCTCGTTCCTGTCCTCTTAACTGCTTCGGACATTAAACGGTCAAAGGCCGCGTTCTACCTGTAATCGTCATGTCACTCGACTTCATCATTTACCCAGGCGTTCACGAATCAGGGTCTGAGTGTATCTCGTTCAACATCACTCACAACCTCGCACCGATGGCGGAAGAGGCTGGTCTCTACGCCCCTCTGTGGCGGCCGGAAGAACATTACGCCGAGCCGGTGCTGGCCAGCGACGTGTACCCGGCTATCATGGCTGGATTCAACAACCTGGTTATCGATCCGGAGAAATACAGGCAGTTGAATCCAGGAAACGGATGGGGTGACTACAATGGCCTAATAGACTTTACCGCTAATGTGTTGGCCGCACTGCGGCAATACCCTCTCGCGGTTGTCGAAGCGTGCAGATGATGGCGAAAGCACCAAGACCGAGCCCTGGAGAGATAGTTAGGTTTGCGAAGAACCTTGAGTTTCTATGTAAAAAACATAACGTGGCCGATTGCTGGTTCGAGGCAGGTAGAGTGCGTTATGAATTAAACGAAGTCGGCAAATTAGACAAAACCGATTATAGAACCGGATCGTTTCGATTCAAGTTTGGAGAAGCCACTTCCCTCAAATTCAACTGGACGCTTCAGTGTGTAAAAATTAACGCCCTGCCCCCGGACATAGAGTCTCTGCTGATTGCTAAAATGCTACAATGTACATTCAATGACGTCCATCCGAACCCATGGTCGATCCCACAGCTCTGACTGAAGAGGAATGGAACCGCCTGCAAAGGCTATTGGCTGAGATCAGCGCGAACCCTGCTGCGATTACGACACGAGAGCAGGAAGACTTTAGCGCGTTGTTCGCCAGGAGCCTGGCAGGTAAAGGCGATCGGAGACCGGCATGAACGCGATTGACAAAGTGCTGACCGGATTTCAGCTCATGTCCCACGCCCGCAGGGCCTGGGGAACGGACCGGTTCTGGCCACTGATTTGCTGGTGGCACGGCGAGGTGCATTACACCATCCCTCAGATCGAAGAAGAGAAGCGGATCGCTGCTGAACTGGAGCGGTCGTTTACGGGAAACAGTGTTATCCAGATAGGGGATTACCTCGGTATCGGGACCGCAGTACCTAGCACCATGCTATCCGTCGTTGATTCCCCGTTTACCGGATTATCGATTAACCCTCCCAACGCTGTTGTCGGCAAATGGAGGTGGGAAAGCGTGGAGATCGGGACGTCGACTGAGCCGGGACGGGTACGTAAACTGCTCGTCTGGATTGTAACGGGCGCGAAGTGGATACGAAGCAAAAAAAGCGAGGACAAAGTCCTCGCTCCGGAATACGAAAGGTTGTCTGAGTTTCTTTAGCCGAAGAACTTGACGTAACCGTTGGCCTCCGCCCAGTAAGATAGGTCTTCATCATCGAACAGGTCGTCCGGCCCTAAGTTGCTGTTTTTTACGTAGTCGACAATGTCCCTCTCGCTGTAGGCGTCAGCGACATCAACATTCGATCCGACCCAGGAAACCGCGTTGTCAAGGAAGCTGTCGCAACCGATAACCGATTCGACAAAATCCCTATTCATGCGGATGCTAAACACTGATGACATTCTCATTTTTGCGATTGTTTGAGTGCGGAGTCAACGACTCCGCTCGTATCACGGATGGGTACCTGTGTACAGATAAGCCGCACCGATAAGAACGGAGAAGAACACAAAAAATCCTATGGCGGCGATGTCTTCATTAGACATGATAGTCAATCCCTTTGTAACCAGTCAGGTGGTTTGAAAAAATCGATCAATTCGTCTACCGAACTCGCATTAGTGATATGCGTAGTCGGATCAGGGTTACCAAGATTCATCGCGTCCATGAACCACTCTGGGTCTACGGGGCCAGTGGCTGCCCTACGACGTGCACGCGATACCATCTCATGCACGGTACGGTTTGACTTGGCCCATTTCTGGAGCCAAGCCATGTCGGTTAGGGAGACTGGCTCACTGCGTTCAATACGAGAACACAAGAATTCGACTTTAAGGCGTGTGTCGGTAGATAGCATTGTGGTTATTTGGCCCTGGCGGATTCGGAAATAGGGAGGGGCACCAAGCCATCAGTGGGGATGTAGACGACTGTCTTCTCACCAGATTTGTCACCCTGCTCCTGAAGACCTTGAATGTAGAGCCAGCGCAGGTAGCTGTCGCTACTCCCTAACTCCGCTTTCAACGCTGCGATGGCCTTCGCGCTTCCTTCGGCCCGAGTCACTTCGGCACGAGCCTCGAGTTCTGCGGATTCCTGCCTAGCCTTGGCTTCCAGAACCCGTACTTGACGGGTAGACTCCGCCTCCATTAACGCGGCACGGCCGGCCAGAGTACGGTTGTAGACCCCGAGCCTTGGGAGACCCCAGAGTACGAACGAGAGTACGATCACAGCAGATAGTGTGATTGCGACAGCGGTTGAGGTTTTCATGGTTGTTGCTGGATTTTAGCTGAAAGTAACGCTTGACGTATTATACCCAACTCGGAAAGGGTTGGGCAGTCAGGGTTGCCGTCACTATCCGGAATAGTTGACAAGATCTCAAGGGCCTGGTCGACGAGGTCGAGGTCGAGTGGTCTATGTTCAGATACCCACCGTTCTACCTCACCACACAACGCTGCAATGTCCTGATAACGCGGACCGCTGATTCTCGGCCCGGACTGAAGCAGTTCGACAATCGTGTTGCAGATCCGATCGTGTAGCGGTTCGAGTTCGTTAAGAAGATTGGTAATTGCGAACTCTATCGCCCGACTAGCAACATATAGTGGGGGGTCCGGCATTGATCCGGATTCTGACTCCCACTCAGTCACTAAACTTTGGAACTTTTCGAAATCAATTCCGTTCCGAAGCTCGTTCTTTTTCTTTTCAATGCGTTCTCTACGCTCGGGCGTAAACTCACGCGTCAACGTTCCAAACGGCATAGCTGGCATGGTTAATCGTTCCAGTGGCGTATTACGCCGGAGACTATGAAAAGATTCGTGGTCATGTAGGAGAGTAGGATCAGTAACCGTACCGCCGCCACCTGATCGGATAAACGACGGTCTTCCGGATGCGCTTTCTCCCCTACCGCCTTAGCGAGGATACGCCAAACTCTCACGGCAAAATCTTACTTGCAACCCAGATTGCAATAGACACGAGTATGGAAAAAACAACCAACGCGATGAAGTAATCAGCGAGTGTGAGCGTCATGAGAACGAAGATATCTTCCCTATCATCCTAGCAATATCCCCGACCAACGCGACTGGGTTGGGAAACAGTGTCAGCGATTCATCATCATCATCTCCCCACCTGCCCACGCACCGCTCGGTTACCGTGTCGACCAGCCAGCGGCCCCGGACGACGAGTGTCGCGGTGTCACCTTGTATCAGGAGCTCGGGAGACAGGTCGATAACCGTGCCGTCCACACTCTTTACGTCAATCTTTACGACCAGTTCTTCTCTTCCCACAAGCTCAACCATTCTCTCCGCGAAGCCCTCCAACATCTTGATTTCCGCTTGCGACATCCTCCGACCTTTCTTCGCCTTCTTGTAAAGATTCGCAGCGGTGGCTGAATTCCGTATCATCCCGCAGTACCGGATGGATTCGGACCAAGGCAAGGTGGGAACGGCCATGAGGGGGGGATCGCACTGTCCTATTCTACCCGAACGTCAAGCTATACCCCGTATGGAACTCGAAAATCCGGGATACCAGATTGATTCGTGGCGTGATGTAATCGTGTCTGCAGATTCGTTCGTAGGTTGGTAGTTTCCAGATCGTTAATGAACACCCGTCTGTTTCAGTTAGCCTATTCCGTACACGACATATTTCCACACGAAAAGAATCAGTAACAAATTGAACGTAGTTGTCATTAGTCGAGCGAAACTCCTTCGCACCAACCATCATTTCCAAGATGTCCCGTCCGCCCAATTCTTCAAGAATCTCGTCAGGCATCGCGAAACAGCTCGAACAACGTTTCGATTGTATAGTATTCCGGGTCACCAATCAACTCTTCGCCATCATTCGTAACCTGGACCGCCTCCCACATCATGGGTGGTGTAAACTCGAGGCGTATAACGCTATATGTAGTGTTGCTGACGGTGCGGATGACGATACGTTTCCACCCCATAAGCTGGCTGAACCCTTCAGCACTTAACACATTAAAGGATTTGTAATTTAACACATACGACCAGTCTCCAGGATCTTCGAAAAACGCCAACAGGGATTTAAAAGTCTCGTCGTCAGTTTTCGATAACACGATCCAGATCCCCATTTCGTATTAGTTTTACCATCTCTATTATTTTTTCTGTTGCACGTATATAGTTTTCGGCTTCTATTACACTCTCCGGGTCGATAGAATACGTATCATTTTTATCGTCAAACGAAGAAGATATTTGTTTTTCTACAT
>JACCEC010949880.1_pt1 | contig 31176 bp, 22 predicted proteins | sample 7450121 | NCBI WGS metagenome assembly JACCEC01 (sample SAMN15323455, study PRJNA562643) | freshwater metagenome | isolation source: river surface water | place: USA:Blue River Watershed | collected 2017-08-18 | reverse complement strand
GTAAAATTGAGGAATCATTTTGACTTGATGGGGCTTTTTCACGAATACTACCCCATCTTTTTTTACCGCAATTTGGCTACATCTCCTACAGCTAGGGTTTTTGACGGGGTTGTCACCCCGTGAGGGCGGGGTTATCCCGCCCTTATTCAGTAATCAATTACGAATTACGAATTACGAATTAAGAATTAAAATCGTAATTCGTAATTCGTAATTTTTAATTATTCTATTTCTTTAATTGAGAGTTTCTTTTTGTCGTTTTTGGCGGAGGAAGACAATCATTTTTTGATCCTCATCCTTAATATGATCAATCAGCCAATTCGTCAAAAAATGGGAAACATCGATGGTGAGTTTGGAAGTAGATTCTGTCACTTCGGCTGCGCTCAGTGCAAGTTTTTCCTGTTGATTAAACTGTTCGACTTGTTCCCGAAGCCGTTGATGTTTGGCTTTATGTTCCAAATAGCCCGGATAGCCATAATGAAGCATAAATTGTTCTTCGGTTTCAAAATGAATTGTTGTGTAGTTCCTCAGACTTTTCAGGGTTCGTTGCAGTAAATCTTCGGCTCGTCCTGCCAACATTGCAGCATTGAGAGCATTAATAGCATGGAAGAGGCTTTTATGTTGATCATCAATCAGAGTATAACCCGTTTCATATTTGGAATGCCAACGAGCAACCTCAAAATTGGGGGTGAGGGAAATTGAGGAATTTGCCGGATCAGAATTCTGCTTAAACGAACGACCTTGACAGCAAAATCCAATCATTTTTCGATCTTCATCTTTGATATGATGAATCAACCAATCTGTTAAAAAGTGCGAAACTTCAACACTTAGCTGAGACAGGTTATTATGATTTTCTTGCTCGAATTTTAACACTTGATTTTTGAGTGCTTCATGCTTGATATGGTGTTCTTTATAACCCGGATAGTTATGGCGGAGCATGAATTCTTCTTCCGTATCAAAATGAACGGTCGTATAGTCTTTTAAACTTTCAAGGGTTTTCTTCACTAAGATTTCACCCTGTCCCTCTAACATGGCATTATTCAGGGAATTAATGATACTAAATAGACTTTGATGTTGTTCATCAATTACCTCATCTCCTGTTTCATATTCAGGTCGCCATTGTGCCAGTAAGATTCCCATACCATATAACTCCTGAAACTAGAATTTTAGTTGTTTTTTCTTAATAATTCAACCGTTGACTTACTCATCCCCTCGCATACCTTTAAAAATTTATTGATAGCAATCACCCTCAGTGTGAGCCTATATCTCTATAGTAGAGGATTAGAGAAAATATTGGCTACTTTAGTAATATTTTTTATAGATTTTTCTCAGTATTTATACGGTTGAATGCTATAGCTTTCTAGTTCAGCACTCCAAGGATTGTTTATATTTTGGAATAAAAGAGAAAATTGATCAAGAAATTGACAAAAATACACAATTTTTTGTACAAGCAAGCAAAGCTCAATATAAATTTGTTTATGAGCAAATTGAAGATGGGGAGTATTTTGATACAGATAAAGTCCTGAAGTGCTGAAGCACAAAAACTCTTGTTGTGCAGTTCCAAATTTTGATGAGGAACTATTGTGTTCAAAAGTAGAAGATTAAGGTACAATGATTAAATATTTGTCAATTTTATATTAACAAACAGATGAATGACTTAGAACCAACGGTTGAAGAACTCAACAACTTGCTTGAACACCATCATCATCATGAACATTCTAGCCACCCCCATGTTCATAGTCAAGAATCTTTGCGAAAGATAGTTAATCGTCTATCACGTCTGGAGGGACATATTCGAGGCGTTAAAACAATGGTACAAGAAAATCGCCCTTGTCCTGATGTGTTAGTGCAAATTGCTGCGATTCGCGGAGCTTTAGATCGGGTAGCTCGAATTATTTTAGATGAACATTTAAGTGAATGTGTGGCTAGAGCAGCCCAAGAAGGCAATATTGATGATGAAATTGAAGCTTTAAAAGCAGCATTGGATCGATTTTTACCTTAATCAATCATGAGTTAATAATTTACAGTTGATTAGGGTAGAATAAAAATTAAATAATATACAATCTAAAAATAAGAGTCATAAAAGAGATTTAACCATGAAAAATAAAATCATTTTTGGATCAATTTGGCTGGGTTTTGTCCTGTATGCGTTTATTTTCGCTCCCCCTGATCAACCGGATACCTTGACATTAATTCAAAATCTTTCAACGGGTAACTGGACAAGCATTAATCCTTTAATTATTGCCCTATTTAATATTATGGGAATTTGGCCGTTTATTTATAGTTGTGTTCTGTTTATAGATGGACGGGGACAAAAAATCTCGGCTTGGCCATTTGCAGTCTTGTCCTTTGGGGTGGGTGCTTTTGCAATTTTACCTTACTTAGCATTCCGGCAGCCTAATCCCCAATTTTTAGGAAAAAAATCAGGATTTATTAAAGTTTTAGATTCTCGAATTACGGGACTTTTATTAACCTTGGGGGCGATCGCTTTAGTCGGTTATGGATTAAGTCAAGGAAACTGGGGAGACTTTATTCAACAGTGGAAAACCAGCCGTTTTATTCATGTGATGAGTCTTGACTTTTGTTTATTAAGTCTTCTATTTCCGGCTTTATTAGGAGATGATATGGCAAGACGCGGAATAAAAAATCAGGCCATCTTTTGGGGGGTTAGCTTGGTTCCTTTATTCGGCCCTCTATTTTATTTAACCACAAGAATTCCGTTGAACAAAATGCAACCCTTAACAACATCTGAATCATCTGACTTATCGGTTCAAAATTAGCGATTGATGAAGTTATGGGAAATCAAGGTTAGACAATTATAAGAATTATTGTGATCAGTCCAAAATTCAAAGAGCATCCGCTATGCTATATTGCCAAAGATGTATTGCGAATTGAGTTATTTCCTGTTCTTGATTCTCTATCCCTAGCCAAACTATGCAACAGCATTCTGCTTTCTGGAAGTCCTATTTTTCTCTGATCTTGGGTAGTATTTTGATGACGGGCTGTGGGAGTGAACCTCAAACCGCGACTGTCCCACCCGTTACCGTTAGTATTGCCCCTGTAGGAGCCAGTAACGTTAAAAATAGTAGTATTTATAATGCCAGAGTTGAAGGGGTGCAGAATGCCATTATTCAACCCCGTGTGAATGGTTTGGTGAAACAAGTTTATGTGCGGTTGGGCGATCGCATTTCTCAAAATAGCCCTTTAATTCAAATTGATGCACGACAACAACAGGCCAATTTTGAAAGTCAATTAGCCAGCGTGGAGTCCCGAATGGCTCAATTAAACAGTGCAAGAGCGAATTTGGATGCTCAACGGGCCGAACTGGCGCGCATTCAAGCAGAACTAACTTACCAATCTCAAGAAGCAGATTTAGAAGACGCTCAACAAACCCTAGCCGCAGAACAGAAAGAAAAACAGCGGCTACAGTATGAATTGGAATTTAACTCGGCTGCGGACGAGTTAAAAACCGCTCAAGAAAATGTGCAGGTCGGAATTAAAGAACTCGAACGCAGACGGGCGATTATGGAAGAACGTAAAAAAGCTTATGATCGCTATCAACCCCTCTATCAACAAGGTGTGGTTTCGGCTGAACTTTACGATCAAAAATTGCGAGACTATGAAGCCACCCAAGCGGATTTTGCAGCCCAAGAACGGGAGGTATTATCCCTACAAACAAGAGTTAGAACCGCCCAGCAAAACCTAGAACGGCAAACTTCAACCCTCAACACCCAAATTGAAGGTCAACAAAGACGAGTCGATGCGGCGATTGCTAAAGTTGAAAGTGCCAAACAAGATTATAGTCGTCAAACTTCAACCCTTAACGCCCAAATTGCCGCTCAACAAAATGTGATTATGGCTCAAGAATCTGAGGTCAAGCGACTTCAGCGAGATATTGATCAAGCTCGATCCGATGCAACGGCTCAACAGGTACAACTAGAATATTATGAAATTAAAGCTCCCATTAGTGGAATTGTTGGGGATGTATTGGTGAAAGTGGGGGATTTTGTTGATAGCCAAACCCAAATTACCAGTATTCGCCAAAATGATTTATTAGAAGTTCAGATTAATATTCCCATTGAACGATTATCTCAAGTTAGAGCCGGAACTTTGGTGGAACTTTTGAGCCAAGAAACCGGAGAATTATTGGGAACCTCTCAAGTGTCTTATATTGCTCCCAGTGCGGGTACAGGAACCCAAACCATTTTAGTTAAAGCGATTTATGATAATCGAGGGAATAAATTAAGAACGGATCAAATTGTTCGAGCTAAAGTGATTTGGGAACAACAATCAGGAATTACAGTTCCAGTCACCGCGATTAGTCGAATTGGCGATCAAAGTTTTGTGTTTATCGCCGAAGAAAAAACCGAAGCCGGAAAAACGCAATTAGTCGCTAAACAACAGCCCGTGAAATTGGGGAGTATTCAAGGTCAAAGCTTTGAGGTTTTATCCGGTTTAAAAGCAGGGGAAAAGATTGTTACCGATGGTGTGGTTAAATTACGAAATGGGACACCGATTGCGGATCAAAAACAGCAACCTGCTCCGGCTTCATCCTCAAAACAGGAAACACCGAAATCCCCATAATTATAACGGATTGAAACGGATTCACTCTCATTTCACAGATTTGGGTCATAATTAACAGTCAACCCCTAACCGTTAACCGCCAACCGTCTCCCCATGATTCTGTTTGTTAACACCTTTATTAAACGGCCTGTCTTAACGACAGTGTGTAGCATCATCATTATTTTGGTGGGTGCAATTTCCATTCCTTTACTTCCCATTACCCAACTACCCAACTTAGCGAATACCCAAATTAGTGTAACGGCGGTGAATATTGGGGCGGATGCTGAAACGACAGAAACCACCGTCACCACCATTATAGAGCGGGAAATTAACGGGGTAGAGGGGATGAAATATATGTCCTCTAACACCGGGAATAATGGCGTAAGTAACATTTCCGTGTTTTTTCCCAATGATGCCGATCGTAATATTGCTCAAGTTAACGTTCAAAACCGAGTCGCTCAAGCGGAATCCAATTTACCCGATGGTGTCAAACAAACAGGGGTAACGGTTGAAGCTTCATCCCCCAATATTCTGTTAGTGATTGCGTTTTATTCGGCCAAAGACGAAACCGGAAAATCCCTCTACGATCCCACCTTTATTAGTAACTATATTGATCTATTTATTGTTGACCAAATTAGTCGGATTCCTGGGGTCGGTCAAGTCACGCTGTTTGGAGAACGGAAATATGCCATGCGACTTTGGCTTGATCCGTCTCGAATGGCAGCTAGGGGACTGACTGCGCAGGATGTAGTTGCTGCCTTACGCGAACAAAATATTCAAGTTGGGGCCGGAACTCTGGGTCAACAACCTTCTCCTCCCGGTCAACTGTTTGAAATTCCATTACAAGCGGTGAGTCGTCTCCGCACGGCTGAAGAATTTGCCCAAATGGTACTAAAAACCAATGATGATGGTAGTTTGGTGATACTTCAAGACGTGGGAAGGGCAGAATTAGGAGCGGAAAATTATAATTCTAACTCCACATTTAACGGAGAACCTGCCGTTGGTGTTGGGATTTATCAACTCCCCGGAAGTAACGCCTTAGAAACAGCCGATCAAATTAAAGCTACGATTGCGGAAATGGCTAAAAGCTTCCCCCCTGGAATTGAAAGCCGTGTCGCCTACGATACCACTTTATTTATTAAGGTGTCCCTGGAGGAAGTGGTGATCAGCTTGTTCATGGCGATCGCCTTGGTGGTGTTGGTGATTTTTATCTTCTTACAGGACTGGCGAGCTACCTTAATTCCTTCGGTAGCAATTCCAGTGGCGTTAATTGGGGCAATGGCGGGGTTAAAAGCCTTTGGGTTTGAACTCAATACCTTAACTCTGTTTGCTTGTACCTTGGCAACGGGTCTAGTGGTGGACGATGCCATCGTGATTGTTGAAGCCGTCTCAATCAAAATTGAACAGGGGATGAAACCTCGTCAAGCGGCTTTAGATGCCATGCAGGAACTCACGGGGGCTACTATTGCCACCTCCATCGTGTTGATGGCTGTATTCATTCCGGTATCATTTTTCCCAGGAACCACAGGGGCAATTTATCGACAATTCGCCATGACGATTATTTTTGCCTTGATCTTTTCCACCTTCAACGCCCTTTCCTTTTCTCCCAGTATGGCTGGGTTATTATTGCGCCGGAAACAGGAAACACGGGGGCCTTTAGGATGGTTTTTTGACAAATTTAATCAAGCTTTTGGTTGGTTACAGGAACAATACGGTAAATTTATTACCTTTTTAACCCGGATTAATGCCTTGGTGATGGGTGTGTTTGTGGGAGGATTAGTCGCAACCGTATTAGTTTATCAATTGGTTCCGTCAGGGTTTGTTCCCGAAGAAGATCAAGGCTATTTGTTGGTTCTATTCCGCACTCCTGATGGGGTGTCTTTAAACTATACATCCAAAGCGGCTGAACAAGTTGTAGATCGAGCTTTAGCCATTCCTGAAATTGAAAGTATATTTGCTGTTCCGGGGTTTGGATTTGAAGGACAAAACCCCAGCCAAGGGATCGCGTTTGTGTTATTAAAACCTTGGGAAGACCGACCCACAGAACAACAGTCCGTTTATGGCGTTTTAAGACGATTAAATGGAGCTTTACAATCGATTCCAGAAATTCAAGCTTTTGCCGTTAACGCACCTCCAGTACAAGGTTTAAGTAATACCGGAGGATTTGAATTTCAGTTATTAGATAAAACGGGAAGTTTACCGATTGAATCCTTAATTGATAATGGGAATCGTTTAATTGCCGCCGCCAATGCTAATCCAACTTTTCAAGGAGTTTTTAGTCAGTTTTCTGCCAGTAAAGCTCAGAAAAAAGTTGAAGTGTTACGCGATCGCGCTAAAGCTTTAAATGTCAATATTAATGATATCTTTGGCACACTCCAAACCTTTTTAGGATCAGCCTATGTCAATGATTTTGTCTTGGGTCAGCGTCAATATCGAGTTTATGCCCAAGCTGAAGCAGAATTTCGCGCCAGACCGGAAGATATTAATCAATTATATGTGCGTTCCCAAGATGGGGAGATGATTGCTCTGAGTAATTTAGTCAAACTAACCGACTTTGTGGGGCCAGAAACCATTAACCATTTTAATATTTTCCGTTCCATGCTGATTCAAGGCAACCCGGCACCCACAGCCAGTACAGGTCAAGCGATCGCAGCCATGGAAAAATTAGCCAACGAAGTTTTAGACCCCGGTTTTGGCTATTCTTGGCAGGGAAGCGCCTTAGAAGAGAAATCTTCCGGGGGATCGGCGGTGATCATTTTCGGATTAGCCTTTATTATGGTGTTTTTGGTACTATCGGCTCAATACGAAAGTTATATTGATCCCACTATTATTATGCTGTCTGTACCCTTAGCGGTTTTGGGTGCTATGGCTGCGGTTTGGTTCCGATCAAATATTCTGTTGAGTGGGACATTATGGCCTGTAATCACCAATGATGTCTATGTACAGGTGGCTTTGGTAATGTTGATTGGTTTGGCGTCTAAAAACTCGATTCTGATTGTAGAGTTTGCGAACCAATTACGAGAAAAAGGCTTAAATATTACCCAAGCTGCCATTCAAGCCGCCGAACAACGGTTTCGACCGATTCAAATGACGGCTATTTCTAGTTTGATTGGGTTCTGGCCGTTAGTGGTGGCGTCCGGTGCGGGTTCGAGTAGCCGTTGGTCATTGGGAACAGCAATTTTTGGGGGTTTGTTAGCAGGAACGTTATTAAGTTTGTTAATTACCCCTAACCTATATATTACGATTAAAACCCTTGAATCCCGTTTCCTCAAAGGCGAAAAACCGGATAAACCTAATAACAATAAATTGGATCAAAATAAACCTCAACCTCCTTCAGAAAATGGGCATTCTCAGGATGGACGGGAAAACCCCACCCCTACGCCAAATGCTAGTACAACGGCACAAGATAGCAGCCCCGTTAATCCTAATTCGTAATTCTTAATTCTTAATTCCCTAAAACAATGTCAAACGAATCTCTTTCCTCTCAACCTTTGAGTTTAACTGCTTTATCTGAACGGATTGATCGCTTAGAACAAAAGTTAGATCAAGCTTTATTACTCTTAACCGATTTATATCGATATAAAAAATTACGAGATTATTTAGCAACTGAAAATTGGAGAGAAGCTGATGAAGAAACCACAAATATTATGTTAGAAATTTTGGGTAAAAGTAGTCTGGATAATATTATTCCTGATGAAGTAATGAACTTTCCTTGTAGTGCCTTACAACTCCTCGATCAATTGTGGATGAGTTACAGTAAAGGTCGTTTCGGTTTCAGCGTCCAACAACAAATTTATACCAGTTTGGGGGGAACCGATGATATTTCTGATATCGATATGAAACTTTTACAAGCAACAGGAACTCAATTTGGATGGGTGGTGAATAATAAATTATTAGACTATGAAGATCTTGATTTTAGTTCATCGGCTCCCGTAGGTTGTCATCCCTCTGGATGGTGGCGTTCTCCTTATGGCGCGAAAATGGCGGTTTATTTTATTGCTCGTTTAATGCGTTGTGGTGTGAATTAATCTGAACAGCTATGAATGGAACTCTGAACCAATTTAATCGCTGGTGGAACCAAAGACAAATTAAACTCTTAGAATCTGCTTATCAAAGTGCTGAAGAAATTAAAGCTTTAGAGGATAAATATTTTCAAGGAAACCCGATTAATTATTGTCCTGAATCTCAAAAAACGGTATTGGATTTTGTTAAAATTTTACGTGATCGCCATCTATTTAAACTTCGGTTCAATTTAGCACAATTTAAGATTAATAGTTTTTTATTACCTCAAACTTTAGGAGATAAGGAAACTGTAAACTTTCCAAAAATCTCCGAATCTGAAATTATAGAAAAACTCAATTTTATTGATTCTGTTGTCAAAAGATATCGAGACAATCCTGAAGAGATCTTAATCGAAAGTTTAGCTAATCCTCTTAATATTAATTCCTCGACTCTGATGGGATTAACTTCCGAAGAAGTCAAACAAGAACAAAATGAGTCAGCCAGCACTCTAACTTTAGATCCGGCTGTAATTGCGGCTCAATCTAATCTTTCGCGTCAATCTCAAGCCAAAAGTTGGTTTAATTGGGGGTTTTTCAAAGGTCAAAAATTCACCCCAAATTATGAACAACAAGTGGTTAAAGAATTAAGAATTAGACGCATCCAAGATCAAATAGCAATCCGTTGGTTAGGGATTTTATTCTTAATTCCTTTGTTAGTTCAAGTTACAGTTAAAACTATCATTTTTGATCCTTTACTGGGAAATTATAGCAATAATAATCCCACTAAAATTGAACTAAACACCGAAATTAAACAGGAATTTTTAAGAGAATATTCTGCCTTTAAAGAATCTCTTGAAATTCAACAGTTACTAGGGGCAATACCAAAACTTTCAGAGGTTGAGAAACAGGAAAAGTTATCAGAAAAAGTCATTGAAATTTGGCAACAATCCCGTAATCGAGCTTTAAATGGCTGGAAAAATATATTATCTGATGGAGTTGCTTTACTCACCTTTGTAGGATTAGTATATTTTAATCGGAGTAAAATAGCACTGGTCAGAAGCTTTTCTAATCGAACCTTTTTAAATTTAAGTGACCCTTTAAAAGTCTTTATGTTTATTTTAATTACCGATATGTTTGTCGGTTTTCACTCCGCCGAAGGATGGGAAGTTTTATTAGCCGGGGTTTTAGCACACTTTGGACTACCCGAAAGCCCAGTAGCCATTAATGCGTTTATTGCAACGGTTCCTGTCATTATTGATTCCTGTATCAAATTCTGGATTTTTAGTTACCTCACCCGTTATTCTCCGGCTGCTTCTGCAATTTATGAACGGATGAATACTTAGGTTAATCTTGGATTTTGGTTTCAACTTAATTGTTAAGTTTTTAAATTCAGAAATTCAGCGTGTCAAATTAACGAATTTTTATCAAGTTTTTTGAACTTTTGTAAAATAAATTAAAAATAGAATGAAAAACTGGAAAAATCAAGCTATTTTTAAAATAGAACGTTATTATTACATTAAATTTTAAGTTCCGATTGAAAGAGTAACAGAATGATTTTATCTGTCAATCTAAGTAAAATTTCTTAGAGTTATCGTTATTCGAGGAGGACGATTATGAATATGCGACTTGTGATTTCTTCGGGAATCGTGATGATGCTAGTTGGGACAGTTGCGGGACTCGGAGCTTCTAAATATAGCGAAAAACAATATCAATGCTGTAATATTGGCCCCTATGAAGATTTAGGTTATAGTCAGTCCAGAGCACCTCGAACTTACGCTGTAGCAGGCGCGGCAATGGGTTTTATTATTGGTTCTTCCCTAGAATTAGTTCGACAATCCAGGCTTCAAGAAGCGGGAAAATAATCATTGGCTACAGTTAAAATCTTATCTCAACAGCAGAATTAATCAAATTAGATTTGATTAAATCCCTCCCCAATTAGAAGAGGGATAAGGGATTTTTAATCACTCAAGGTATGAATTTTTAAGAAATTAGTCCCCCTGGGAGTATTGGCTGGAATTCCGCCTACAATTAAGATTTGATCTCCAATTTGTGCGAGTTTTCGTTGTAATAATTTGTCTTGAGCGAGATCAATTAATCCTTCAAAAGAATTGACGTGATGTTCTAATAAAACAGGTTTAACCCCCCAAACTAAGTTTAAACGGTGATAAACATTGGGATCTGGAGTCAAAGCAACAACGGGGACTTTCGGTCGTTCGGCGGCGGCTAAAATTGCAGTGTATCCGGTACTGGTATAGGAAACAATGCACTTTAAATTCAAAATTTTATCAATAGTATTTAAAGCTTCTGTTAACGCATGAGTTTCATCGGACAGCACCGGAGGATAATTTTTAAACTCAATTTCTGGTTCAACATCACGGGCAATTTTTGATAGCATTTGTACGGCTTTAATCGGAAATTTACCAACAGCAGATTCTCCCGATAACATCACAGCATCCGTGCCATCAATAATTGCATTCGCAACATCACTCGCTTCTGCACGAGTTGGACGAGCATTATGAATCATACTATCTAACATTTGGGTTGCTGTAATCACCGGAATACATTTTTGATTACACATCCGAATAATTTGTTTTTGCAAGATGGGCACTCTTTCCGGGTTCATTTCTACTCCTAAATCTCCCCGTGCTACCATTAACCCATCACATTCATTAATAATTGATTCTAAATTGGCGATCGCTTGAGGTTTTTCAATTTTTGCAATCACTGGAATTGTCGTCGCACCCTTTTCAACTAATAACGCTTTTAACGCTTGAACATCCTCAGCACGACGCACAAAACTCAAAGAAACCCAATCAATTCCTTGGGAAATTCCAAAATCTAAATCTTGTTCATCTTTAGCCGTGAAGGAGGGAAGACGTAATGTTAAACTGGGTAAATTCACTCCTTTACGACTTTTTAGTATTCCCCCTTCAATGATGCGACATTGAACCGCATTTCCTTGAATTTCTTCTATTTTTAATTCTAATAATCCATCATCGAGTAAAACTTCCGCTCCCGTTTCTGCTTCTTCAGCTAAATAGGGATAATCAATGGGGACAGTATGGGGTTGATTATCAAATTCATCAACAGGAACTAATGTTAATAACTCTCCATCTACTAATTCGATTTCTTGCGAAGGTAAATAACCAATTCTAATTTTTGGCCCCTGTAAATCTTGTAATAAAGTAATCGGAGTATCCAATTCTGCTGAAACTTGCCGTAATAATTTTACGGTTTCTGCATGATCTTCATAACTACCATGAGAGAAATTAAGACGAGCGACATTCATTCCCGCATTCACCATTTGACGAATAATTTCTGGAGATTTACTAGCCGGGCCAATGGTTGCAACGATTTTGGTTCTATGTTGTAAGGGTTTAAACATGGTTGTTTGGACTGACTCAATTTAACAGGAAAAAAATTCGGCTTTGGAAATTCCATGATTTACAAATCTAACTTTTCAATAATTTCATACAACAATTGACAGGAGTTTTGTAACTGTTTTTCTTCGGTTTCAGTTAAGGAAAGATTAATAATTTTAGTCGCACCTTTGCGGTTCACTAAAACAGGTAAACTTACACAAAGTTCAGGAAGACCATATAATCCTTGAACGGAACGACTCACGGTGATAATTCGATTTTGATCCCGTAAAATAGCTGTGACAATATCCGTCACTCCTAAACCGATAGCATAGGAGGTATATCCTTTGCGTTGAATAATTTCATAGGCGGCGTTTTTAACTTGATCAAAAATAGACTGTAATTCTTCATGATCACAAGGTGGACATCCGTCCCAATTACCATCACAAATTTTCATTCCCGCTACATTAACGGTACTCCAAACCGGAACTTCACTATCTCCATGTTCCCCGATAATATAAGCATTGATACTGCGGGGATCAAGTTTCAATTTGTCTGCTAATAAATATCGAAAACGAGCCGTATCTAAGACCGTTCCTGACCCAATTACCCTAGAACTTGGGAACCCAGAAAGTTTCAAACTCACATAGGTCATAATATCAACAGGATTAGCAACAATTAATAAAATCGCATTCGGACAATATTGAGCAATATCTCCGATTAATTGTTTAAAAATTTCTACATTTCGTCCGACTAAATCTAAACGAGTTTCTCCAGGTCTTTGACTGGCTCCGGCTGTTATAATGACTAAATCCGCATCCCGTCCCGCATCCGCAACGGTTCCTACGGTGACTTGGGTGGGTTCAATAAAAGAAAGTCCATGTACTAAGTCCATGACTTCCCCTTCCGCTTTTTCTCGATTAATATCTTGTAATATTAGTTCATCAAAACAATTCTGAATTAATAAAGAATAAGCACAGGCCATCCCCACTTGTCCAGCACCAATAATCACACCTTTACGGGGACGAATGGGGCTTAAGGGACTATTATGATCGGGATGAGTTGTAAATAACTGCTCAAACATGAAACCTCCGAAGATTGAGTAGCTTAGAAAGGATAATCACATAAAATAAAGTGATGATCTTTGCCAATTGTATCAAAGATTTTCTCTGAATTTGTAAATTATCTTATTCATATCAAGTAAACTAATATTACATTTTAGATCGAAATTGCAACTTATTTCAAAAAAAGTTAAATTATATTCTTAAGATTTAAAATTTTTAATTAAACGATCAAAATAGTGATTTAATAGGGGCAAAAGTAAACTATGGAACACATTTAAAAGCTTCATTTCTAATCCTGGGGCGATCGCAAATTGGGAATTTTGAATCCCTTTAATCATTTCCTGTGCTATTTTTTCCGGTTCCCAAGGTTTAACGGTTCCTGTAATTGCTTTTGTTTCTGGGGGTTTGGTCTGATTTTCAGTGATTAATTGCGGTGTATTGGTATCAGGTGGATAAACAATAGAAACTTGAATTCCCAAGGGTTTTAATTCTCCGCGCAAAGATTCTGCTAATCCTCTTAAAGCGAATTTAGTCGGACTATAGGGTGTATAACCATAAATTCCAATTAATCCGGCTCCAGAAGAAATTAACACAATTTTACCGTATTTTTGTTGAATCATTGTTGGTAAAACGGCGCGAATACAATACAGTGAACCCCAATAATTAACAGCCATTGTTTGTTCAAAAACTTCTAAAGGGAGGTCTTGAAAATAACCGGGATGAGCTATTCCTGCCGATAAAATTAAAATATCAACACTCCCTAAAAGTTGAATAGATTTTTCTATTGCTTTTTCAGCCTCTTCTCGTATAGAAACATCAGCCGAAAGGCTGAATATTTTCTGATTTTGAGATAATTTTACGGCTTCAATTTCAGTTTGAGCTTTGTCAAGAGTGATTTGATTTCGAGCAATAATCGTTAAATTTGCACCGAGACTTGCCAATAATTGAGCCGTTGCTTTACCAATTCCACTGGAACCCCCCGTAATAATAATATTAGTTTGATTAAAATTCATCTCTAAATCAACCTAAAACCTGGGTTAATGACGGAATAAATGGGAATGTTCAGGGTTATATAATCCTGATCTTAAAGTTGAATTAAGGGGAGTTTTTGCTAAAGCTGGACTAATCACATAAAGCGTTGTTCTAATTAAATTTTCTTCCTGGGTAACTTGTGCCATTTTTTCTAAAGGAACTACTCGAATTTTCTCATCTGGCCATCCTAAACGATAACAAATAGCAATCGGCATTTCTGGCGGATAATATTTCATTAACTTTTGTTGACTTTCCTCTACATAACGGGCACTTAAATATAAACACAAACTGGCTTTATGTGCCGCTAAACTTTCCAATTCTTCATCCGGTGGCACCGCAGTTGCTTTGCCACTGACACGAGTTAAAATAATTGTTTGTACTAATTCTGGTACAGTTAATTCCACTTTTAATTTAGCGGCTGCATCTTGAAAGGCACTAATTCCAGGGACAATTTCAAACTCAATTTCTGCTGCATTTAACTGTTCCATTTGTTCATAAATTGCCCCATATAAACTGGGATCACCCGAATGTAACCGCACAACAGATTTCCCTTGGCGGACTCGTTCAATCATTAACGGTAGAATTTCTTCTAGGGTTTTATTGGCTGTTTTAATCCGTTCTGCATCCGCCCGAACCCCCCTTAAAATTTGTTGAGGAACGAGGGAATCTGCAAAGACAATTACATCTGCTGAAGCTAACAATCTTTGAGCTTTTACGGTTAATAATTCAGGATCACCAGGGCCAGCCCCGACAATATAAACGGCTGGTTTTAAGATTGTTCTATCCTGCTGCATAAGAGTTTGATTCCCCAAAATTTGCGATTAAGTTCTAATTTTTCCGGATCTTAACTGACCCGCTAAGAAGACAAGAATGGTAGATGCACCCTGGTTGATGCCCTGGCTATCGAGTCTAGGGCTTTTTCTATTTTTGTATTAAGAGTTAGAGGCTTGGGATTTCGGTGCAACATCGGGTAAGGTTCGCTTCAATCCATATAACCAAATTAAACCAAATAATCCTAATACAATTCCCGTTAAACTGACCAATTGAGCGATTCTTAACGGCCCTAACATTAAACTATCCATTCTTAACCCTTCAATCCAAATTCTACCGGAACTATAAGCACATAAGTAAACCAGAAAGATTGTTCCTGGTTTCAGGGGGGGTTTACCTTTTAATCCTCTAAAAAATAATGTGATTAATAAGATAAACACCATTAAATTCCACACCGATTCATATAGAAATGTGGGGTGAAAATAGTCGTAGGATTGATAATCAAAGGGACGACGTTCTGGGGGAATATAAAGTTTCCAAGGAAGATCCGTTGGACGACCAAAGGCTTCGGAATTAAAAAAGTTACCCCAACGTCCTATGGCTTGACCTAAAATTAAAGAAGGAGCGACGATATCGGCTAATTGCCAGAAGGGAATTTGTTTGACTTTAGCAAATAATAATGCTGCAATTAAACCCCCTAAAATTGCACCATGAATGGCAATTCCTCCCTTCCAAATGGCAATAATACTGGCTGGATTATTGGCGTAACTTTCCCACTCAAATGCCACATAATATAATCGGGCACAAGGAATTGCCCCGACGACTAACCAAATTGCTAAATCTCCGATGAGTTCAGGATCAATTTGACGACGACTGGCAAGATATTGAGATAAAGAGACTCCAATTAAGACGGCAGAGGCAATTAAAAGACCATACCACCGAATTGATAACGGCCCGATTTCAAAGATAATAGGGCCGGGAGAGGTAAATTGAAATGCTAGAAATAAGTGATTTGGATTCATAATGGCTGATTCTAAGCAAGGTTATTGTATCATCTTTTGAGAATTTAGCTAAAATTGAAGAGGATTACAAACACCAAATTACATTAAAATATTAAATTAAGCAAACTTTAAAATATTGTAATCAAAAAATTTTACAATCAGATTGAAAGTGGTTACAATAGGATGGTGGCGAATATCAACTTTTAAGGGTTGAGATGATTTCGAGACGGTGATTGTAATCGTTTCAAAGTCTGAGTTTTCTCATCAACTCGTGACTGTTTATGGGTTTTAAGGCTTAAATTTCTATGTCTTCTTTAGATTTTCCTCCCCATTCATCGGATTTAGAATCAGGGTTAGCTGCTTTAAAACGTCGGGATTATCAGCAAGCGATCGCTATTTTAGAACCGATTGCTCAATCTGAAAAACCCTCTAAATTCAAGGCGCAAGTCGGTTTAGTAATAGCCTATGAGCGTACGGAAAATACAAAATCAGCTATTACTTTATGTCGAAATTTAACCCGATGTGATCAAGAAAAAATCCAAACTTGGGCAACGGATTACTTAAGAAAACTATTAAAACGTCATCCTCCAAAATTGAATCAAATTGAATCTATTGATATCGATAATTCTAACCCATCTGGTGAGAACCAGCCTTCAGAATTACCGATGATTACGGAAACAGGTTTTATTCCTTTAAACCCTAATTTACAACCCATAAAAGCGAAATCCACCCTCCCCAAAACACCAACACCTTCGCCCCTATCAACACCCCAACACCCCCCCAGTTCTTCTGTTCCCAAAATTTCATCTTTAAACCTTAAAAAAACTGAGCCCACCGTTCAAGAACCTAGTTCACAAATCCCCGTTCCTGCTGTTAATTCTGAACCCGAAATCATTGAATATTCTCCCCCACCTACGGTTCAAGAATGGCAATGGCGACAAGCAGGAAGAGCTACGAATTGGAAACCGCTTAAATCTTTAAAATCGAGTCCTTTTAAACTTGAACAACTCTTAATTGCGGTCGGTTTAACTTGGTTTATTCCGGTTGTTTTAGCTTTGATCAATAATCGGTTAAATCAAATTTGGGTTTGGCAACCTTTGTTAAACTCTTGGCAACAATTATCCCGTCAACCTTGGCAAATTATTTTTATTGTTTTATTCTTATTTGTAGTCGGTTGGACTTGGAAAAATTACCGTTTTTTTTCTGAAATTTTATTAACAATTTTAGCAATATTGTGGTTAACCCCTCATCTATTAGATGGGTTAATGGAAATTACTAATAATACCTTAGCTTGGTTACCCCTTGTACAACCTATTCCTTTATTTTATCAAGATCTAACCCAAGGATTTTATATCACCCTATTGATATTATGGATATTTTCTCCTTGGTTATGGGATGGACTGCTTAAACTTAGCTATGGTTTAAAACCTTTACCTCTGATCACATTATTGAACTATAGCCAAGAAACCAATAAAATTTTAAGAAATTATTGCCATAAGAAAAATTTTAAACTTCCAGAAATTAAACTTTTACCCATTGATGAACCCATTATTTTTTCCTATGGAAGCTTGCGACGTTTTGCTCGAATTATTGTTAGTCAAGGATTATTAGACCAATTAACAGAAGAGGAAATAGCGGCTATTTTTGCCCGTGAAATAGCCAGTATTGGAGAATGGGATTTTGCCGTGATGTCTTTTGTCACCCTAACGAGTCAAATTCCCTATTTAATTTATTGGTATTTAGCGGAATTAGCCGAAAAAATTGCCGATTTTAATTTGCATTTTCCTCGAATTATTCAAGATTTTATCCATCAAATTCTCCATGCAATTGCTACATTTATTTGTCCTTTATGTTATGGTTTATATAAACTGTTAAGATTTCCATCTTTATATTTATCTCGTCGCCGGGTTTATTATAGTGATCGCATCGCTTGTAACCTAACTGGAAATCCAAACGCTTTAAGCCGAGCATTATTAAAAACAACAATAAAATTATCTCAAACCATTAAAAATCAGGAAAAAAATGATTTTATTCTTGAAGCTTTTGATCGATTAATACCCATCAGTTATCAACAAGCTTTAACCTGGGGAAGTGTTACACATTACACCGATCCAAACCCTTTATTTCAATGGGATTTAACCAATTCTTATACTCAGTGGTTAACCTTAAATCAATCCCATCCACTAATCGGAGAACGATTAAAAATTCTAGGTTTTTATGCTCATTATTGGAAGTTAGAACCAGAATTTGATCTATCCCATTTCAACCCAGCAAAACCGCCAAAATTCGATCCCAACAATTCCCCCTTATTATTACAAGGCGCACCGTTTTTTGGGATACCCGCCGGAATGGCAATTGGTGGTATCATTTGGGTAATGGGAGGACTCTGTTCTGTTTTAGGATTGTGGCAATTAGAATGGTTATGGGGAGACTATTGGATTATGGCAGGTTCTATTCCGATTGGTTGTAGTTTAGGAATTTTTATCAGAATTAATTCCTTGTTTCCTGAAATTAAACCTTCTAATCTGGACAATCAGCCTAACTTATCCGATTTAATGATAAACCCCAAGAGTATTCCCCTCAATAGTCAACCGATTTGTTTAACAGGTCAACTGTTAGGTCGTAGAGGTTTAAGGAATAGCTTTGCTCAAGATTTAATGCTGCAAACCTCAAGCGGAATTGTTAAACTGCACTATCTCCCTCAATGGAGTCCTATCATTAATTTTTGGCCAAGAATTCTTCAACCCCAGACATTGATCACTCAAAATATTAAAGTAACCGGATGGTGGAGACGAGGAGCAACTCCTTGGATAGATGTAGAAACCCTAGAAACCTGTGATCGTCGCACCTTCCTACAAGGCGGACACGCCCTTTGGTCTACGATTTTAGCCATGGGTTTTACCTTCTGGGGTGCTTACTTGGTGTCTCAAGGAGGATGGTAAGCAAAAACTTAATCAACAAGATTGCTTTTGCGTCAAATAAATGTTACATTACTTAAGCAAAGATTAAAAGTGATGTCAATTTGAGTACACCGTTGAAAAAGTTCATCAATTTTGTCAAATCAAATACAAAAACTTTGTCAAAATAGTAGAACTGTGTTCAAAACTGTGCTACGCTAGAGATTGGCTCATAACGATCCGGTACTGGAATACCCATAGCAAAGGTTCTAAGTTCCATTGAATAGCCTGATTCATACAAGGCGAAACAGCAACTTAAAAGAAATGGCAAATTTGTTGTTGAATGCTGTACTCAACTATTGGCACTCCAAGGGCAAGAAGTTAACATCCGGCGAGTTGACTTTATATGGTCTTAGCTATAGGAAGTTCAATCTATTTTTGAACACAGGAATAAAAAAACGCTATAGCATCAAGTTTTGACAAATGGGAAAAAGTTTACGAAACAACCGAGCAAACCTGCTATTTCTGCATCATCAATTCAATATGCAGCAAATGATAGGATTTCATCTCGATTTCAAGATGACATCGGTTGTTGAGTTCAATTTAAGAAACCAAAGTGCTAATTGCCTTGAGGTTAATCCCCGATTTGTGTTTTTAAACCGCACAAGTTGGGGATAGTTTCGCCTACTCATTTTTTTATTTAATTTGGAGGTACTACTCATGTCCGTTCGTCTTTATGTTGGTAATCTTCCCAAAGAACTAGAACGCAAAGAATTACAAGAAGTCTTTGTCGAAGAGGGAGATACCGTTTCTGCTAAAGTGATTACTGATCGCAAAACGGGTAAATGTCGGGGGTTTGGCTTTGTTACCGTGCAAACTGATGAAATCGCCGATCAAATCGTTGAAAAATATAACGGGGTTATGTTTAGAGAAAATCCCTTAAAAATTGAAAAAGCATTACCTCGTAAAAAAGGAAAAGGTGAAGGAGCAAGCGGCAGTGAAAATGCTGGGGAAGAACAACCCCAACAACAGCAACAACAACCTGTTCAGCAACCCGTAAAAGCAGGGAATACCCCTAAAAGTGGTGGCGGTAAAAACCGGAATAAAAAATCTAAACAGGCTGGCGGTGGTCATGCTTCTGCCGCGCCTAAAACGGGTGGTGATGAAGCTTTCCAACCCGATCCCCGTTGGGCGAATGAGTTAGAAAAACTAAAACAAATGTTAGCCACCCAGGCTGCCAATCCCTAAAGGTTATCGTTTGAATTAATACGATTTAAACCCACCTCGATCATTGTTTAGGTGGGTTTTTAACATTTCATATTAAAAATTAGTTGGGCAAATCCTGTCAATCCTGTGATCAATTTATAGTTCTAGTTTCAAATCCTTAATTTAAGGAAAATTTATTGAATTTTGAAACGCTGTAACTACTGTGGGAGCCAAAATCAAAAGTTAATAGAAGCAGCCATCAAATGGATCAAACCAATTAACATGGATAAAAGACCCAATGGCATTTTAACCATGAGTTAAACCTCTATAACACTTTAGCTCTTAATAATGCAACGGGTAATGACATCATTTTTCGCCATTTAGGAACATAAGCCCGCTTGCGAAAAACATCATATTCATTGCGTTCAATTTCATCTAAAATTTGCCGATAAAGCACTAAGGCAGCCCAAACAGGCCAGCGAATATCCTCGCTTAAAACACTAATTCCTTTCTCGGCTTCGGCATAGAATTTTCGTGCCCGTTGAATTTCAAAACGCATTAATTCTCGCCAACGATCATCAACAATCCCCTTAAATAAATCCTCTTCTGTATAGTTAAATAACGCTAAATCCTCTAAGGGTAAATAAATCCTGCCTCGTCGGGTATCTTCTCCCACATCCCGCAGAATATTGGTGAGTTGATTCGCAATTCCTAATGCGATCGCTTCCTGATTAGGAATAATCACTTCCGGGTTGGGATTCCAAGGGGTAATCACCGGAGGTTCAACCCCCATAACCGCCGTTGACATTAACCCCACCGTTCCCGCCACCCGATAACAATAGAGTTCCAACTCCTCAAAAGTTTGATAGCGATTGCGGTATAAATCCATGCGTTGACCCGCAATCATATCTCGAAAGGGTTGAATCTCCAGGGGGAAACGATGGAGGGTATCCACCAGCGCCACATCCACATCATCCCTCGGATGTCCGGCAAACACCATTTCTAGGTGTTGTTCCCACTGATCTAAGGTTTCCTCCGTTGTCGTCGTCGCCATTGGCCCATCGACCAACTCATCAGTGCGACGACACCAAACATAGATTGCCCAGATCGCCCGACGCTTGGCTTCTGGCATCAATTGAGTGCCCAAATAAAATGTCTTGGCATACTCCGCCGTAACCTGACGGCAGAGTTCATAGGAGTCTTCCAGTGATGCCAGAGTTCTCATGCACGGAGATTTAGAAAGTTGTAGCATTCGTTGTTCTGGTGACCGACAATGGATAAGCTAGGAAGGAATAGGAGTGGTTGAGGAAGCAACAGGAGCCGATGGCGCAGACAACGCCGAAAAACGATTAGAAGTGATATCTTCTTGAATCGCCTGTGCAGTCAACTTACCGGAAAGTACAGCCCCCTCCATACTGGCTAAATAACGCTGCATCGTGTAATCTCCAGCCAGATAGAAATTAGGAATAGGCGTTTTTTGAGAGGGACGATGAGCTTGGCGCCCAGGAGTCGCCTTATAAACCGAACGTGGGGTTTTCACCACGTGGGATTTCAGCAGTTTGGCTTTGTGGGGGATTTCCTCTGGGAAGAGTTTCTCCAACTCCACCATCGTCGCTGCCACGATTGCCTCATCCGATTGACTAATCCAATCCTTTGCCGGAGCCAATACCAATTCCAGCATAGAACGGTCAGGATGGGAATACTCTTTACAGGTATTACTCATATCTGCATAGACGCTGAGTAAGGGAGAACGGGAAAACAGCAAATGGTCAACATTTGTTAACTTGCGATCGAACCACAAATGCACGTTAATCACCGGAACTCCTTCTAACCCCTCTAGCTGTTTGAAGTAGTCCATATTTCGCCAAGGTTGGGGTAACATCACCTTCAGGGGATCAACGGGCATGGCAGAAACGTAGAGATCGGCCGTTAATACCTGATCGGAGCTATCGTTTAACCCCCGAATTAAGAAGCCGTTGACGGTTCCATCGGCGTTGAGTAAAAATTCTTTAATCGGGGCATTCAAACGAACTTCTCCGCCACGTTCTGTGATGTAATTCACCAACGGTTGACACAGACGTTCTGTGGGAGATCCATCTAAAAACGCCATCTTAGAGCCGTTCTTTTCTTGCAGAAACCGATTCAAGGCGGTTAAAATCACCGTTGAGGAAATTTCATCAGGGTTAATGAAATTCAAAGCTTTAGACATGGCAATAAACACTTCTTTCTCAACCCGGGGCGGAACATTGTGGAGTTTCAGCCATTCTGAAAAAGAATATTTATCCATCTCCTCAACGTATTTTTGACCCTGGAGCATCGCCGGAATTAACCCTAAACCAAACCGAATCTTCTCCGGCCAAGTCAACATATCATTATTACGGAGAATAGCAGCTACCCCGTTAAAGGGAGCGGGAATGTCGGGAAAGTCAAACCGAGAATAAGTTCCGGGTTTCTCCGGTTGGTTGAAGATCATGGAGTGTTCCTTCCATTGCAACCGATCTTCGATGTCCAGTTCTTTGAATAACTGCAACATATTGGGATAGGCGCCAAAGAAAATGTGCAACCCGGTTTCGTACCAGTCGCCGTCTTCGTCTTTCCAGGCTGCGACTTTCCCTCCTAATACGTCCCGTCGTTCTAAGACGATGGGGGTATGACCCAGATCCGTTAGATACTTAGCACAAGCCAGTCCCGCTAAACCTGCTCCAGCGATCGCAACTCGCATCGATTACCCTTTTGAATGTTTTCTTAATGTTTTCCCTGATTATACGTTACATCTCGTTACATTTAAACCCAACAAGTTCAAAAATTCTGATCAGAAGAGATCATGAAAGTTAACACTTGATCCCCAATGCCTTTTAACCTATTCCATTCTTGAGTTAACGTTTCATGACGAGGGAGATAACTGGCTACTTCCGTAGACACTAAAATACTATTGGGATGGGCGACTTCCTGTAACCGGGCAGCCATATTCACCGCAGGGCCAATGGCAGTATAATCGGAACGTTCCTGAGATCCAAACATCCCCACCACCGCCGTCCCGATGTGAATCCCACATCGGAAACGCACCGGTTCAACGCCATTTTCCCCGACAATACCTTGTTCTCGCCAGCGTTGATTGAGTTTATCTAACGATTGCAACATTTCACGGGCTGACTTAACCGCCTGTTGAACCTGTTTTTCCGGGGGTAACTCTTCTGGGGCACCATATAACGCCATCACCGCATCTCCGACAAATTTATCCACCGTCCCCCCATTGGCAAAAATCACTCGTATCATCTCGTTTAAATACTCATTTAAAATTACTGCTATTCCTTGAGATTGTAACTGATTTGACATTTTTGTAAATCCCACAATATCACTAAACAAAATCGTAATTAATCGAGGTTCCGGGCTCAAATCCAATGCTAATTCCCCTGTTGCCGCTTTTTTAACCATAGCTTCGGGTAAAAACCGCTTCAGCACCGACTCCGTTAAATATCGATTTAACTCCGCCACTCGTCGTTCATTTTCTTTCAAAGACTGTAAATTCTTAACTTCTGCTAACAATTCTCGATCATTAAACGGTTTTGATAAATAGGCATCAGCCCCCCGTTCAACGCCTTCTAAGCGGGCATCTTCATCAGCTTTAGCGGTTAATAAGATCACCGGAGTTCCTTTTAATTCAGGGTTTTCTCGAATCAACCGAATTAAATCTAAACCCGATACTAACGGCATCATTAAATCGGTAATAATGACTTCTGGACGATATTTTTGAGTCATTTCAAACCCTTGTTCTCCATTACAAGCAAGGATCACGTTGTATCCCGACAAACGCAGAATTTTCGAGACATAACGCCGTAAATCCGGGTTATCATCCACCACTAAAACTAAATTCCTCGAGGTCTTATTATTGTCTAAAATCAAAAGTTCTTCGGGATTTTCCAACCCGTCAGAAACTTTTTGATCCACCACATCTACATCAATATCTGCAAATTCAACCGAGGCGCGACTAGAATTGAATTCGGCTGGAATTTCTAACACTTGTTCTCCGGGTAAATGGGAAGTTCCTAATTGTAACCAAACGGTAAAAGTTGTGCCTTGACCATAAACCGACTCCACAGAAATTTGCCCTTTATGAAGTTCCACTAATTCCTTAACTAACGCTAACCCTAACCCCGATCCCTCATAGGAACGATTCGCCGATCCTTCCGCTTGACGAAAGCGTTCAAATAAATAGGGAATTTGTTCCGGTTTAATCCCAATTCCAGTGTCTTGAACTTGCAAACGACAATGATCCCCCAAGGGTTCAACCCGGAGGGTAATCGTTCCTCCGGGCGGGGTAAACTTCATAGCATTTGACAATAAATTATAGAGAACTTTATCAAATCGTTCTAAATCTAAATATAACAACGGACAAGGATGTAAATCTGTTTTTAAATAAATTTCTTTTTTATGACAATAAGGTTGAAACGACTCAACGGTACTATGACAAAAAGCAATTAAATCACAGGGACGGAAACTGGGCTGCATTCGTCCCGCATCAAACCGTTGTAAATCTAATAATTGATTCACTAACCGTAACAACCGCCGAGAATTTCTTAACGCAATTTTTGCTTGTTCTTGAGGTAAATCTTGCTGTTGATTAATAGCCGATTCTAACGGCCCAATCATTAAGGTTAAAGGCGTGCGAAACTCATGGGAAATATTCTGGAAAAATTCCGTTTTAATCCGATCAGCTTCTAACAATCGTTCGGCTTGTTGTCGAGTTTTTTGATATAAACGAGCGTGTTGTACCGCTAAAGCTGCTTGTACTGCTACCACTTGCACCAAATTAATTTCCGACTCCTGCCATTGGCGTGTGCGATGATTTTGTCGCAGAGAAATACTACCAATAATTTCACCATCCGATAACAAAGGAACCACCATTAAAGCCTTAGACGCTGAACGCAGGGGTAATTCAGCAATATAAGATTCCGGTTGCTGATCTAAATCAGAAATCACAACGGGTTGTTTACTGCGTAACACTTCTTGCAACACTGGGTTTCCCCGAATGGGAACCAAAGATTGAGGTAGCATTTCCACCGCTTGCTGAGAATGGAGGGCAGAATCTAATGGACAGGGGGAAGACTCAGACGACCATTCATCGCTGACCAAAGAAGCTTGTCGGGTGGCATCATACAACCCCACACACTGGACATATTCATCTTCTTTTGTCCACAACGATAAGGCACAGCCATCCACCTGTAATGCTTCTCCCAGTTGTTGGGTAATGGCGGCAAAAATCGTGCGAGGATCAAGACTCGAACGAATGGCCGATGTAATCGTATTAACTAACGCTTCTCGTTTAGCCAGTTCTCGCACCTGTTCATAGGCGCGAGCTTGGGATAAAGCCAGAGCCGCTTGATCCGCAACGGTAATCACTAACTGGACTTCATGATCCAACCAAACATGGGGTTCTTGGCAATGATGTAGCGCTAAAACGGCCATTAAATCCAGTTTGTAGAATAGAGGAACGATTAAACTAGAGCGAATTTGAGTGTCCGTATAAGCTTGTTGACGTTCCGTAACTGAGGCGATGCGTTCATCGGTGTCTACATCTTGGATAACTTCAACATCGGTGGTTTCCCAAACTAATGATTGCAGGAGATCTGTTAAAGGTTTTGGGTGATTAGAGGTGTCTGGAGTTTCTCCTCGTCCCGACGGATACATAAACCATTCATCGATCATTTGCCCGTCTTGAAAGGGTCGTAGCAAGCAATAGCGGGCTTCAAACATTTGACCCACCGTTTCTACAATTCGTTGCAACATTTCCCGATAGTTAGGGGCTGAACGAATGGTATTTGTAACGGCGTAGAGAAGGGATTCTTGTTGTAGGGCTCGTCGCAGTTCTTCGGTACGAGATTTAAGGACGGTATGGGTTTCTAAAGCTTGTTTAACGATGGCTTTGAGTTCGTCGGCGTCCCAAGGTTTGGTAACGTATTTAAAAACTTTACCGGAGTTAATGGCCTCAACTAAATCTTCAACATCGGTATAACCCGTGAGGATAATCCGAATAATATCAGGATATTGAGCAGCAGTTAAACTCAGAAATTCCGTCCCGCTCATTTGGGGCATTCGTTGATCAGAAATAATCACAGCCACGTCAGACTGGGACGCTAAGATTTCCAGCGCCGTTGGCCCTCCTTCTGCTCGCAATACCCGGTATTCTCGATGAAAGGTGCGATACAGCAGATCTAGGTTATCGGGTTCATCATCGACAACTAAGATAGTCGGCTTAGATTTTTTCAAGGAATTCATGCACCGAGCTCCTGCTGCAAGGAATGTAGGGGGTGATGGTGTGTCAATGACACAGAAGGGGTGAAAGATCCCCTAACGGGTGATCAGGATAAATCAATGATCAAGTTGTTTGGTGATTAAGGATGCCCCCTATTGATATAAATGCTTCCAGGGTGTTGAGTTTCAGTACAGATGCGCCATGGCGCGTCCCTACAGAGATTAGATTGAGGATTGATACAATTACCCCCAACAGGCAACCGACAATGAACATACTATTTTGTACCCATCCTAACTGGAATCCATTGCTGTTCTCGCCCATTCGGTCATCAGTGATCAGTGATCAGTCATCAGTAAACCTTCAATAGTTAGTTGTTGTCAGTTGTTAACTGAAAACTGATAAATGATTGTTGTTGTTAATTGTTGTTGGAAATCTACATCCAACAATTGATGGTTAAGACTCTGATTGATTTGTTATCTGATAGTTGTGTCACTAGAATCAGGATATTGATGCACAATATTCATTGTACCTTGATCATCTTAAGAGTCACCGAAGAAGCAGGGTGTTGTCTAGGGGCTGTTGACCACCAAGCGCAACCGTTAACCAACAACACCATCTAGGCTAGGCTGTAGCTGCCAACCATAACTGCTATAAAATGGAGACTTCCAACCTTCCCATATTTTCTGGTGAATCATTTGTTTTCTACTTTCAGATCTCACCCATCCTTTTTAGGGTGCGGGAATCTCATAGGGCCAGATACTCCCCCTCCTAAAAGCTATTCTGTGGATTGTTCTCGGTTGCAAATTCGGCCAGCTACTTTGGGGGATATCACGGCTTTGACTGATATTTTAGCCGAAAGTTTTCATTCCCGCGATGGGATTTTGAGTTGGGTTTATCCCATTTTACGGTTAGGGATTTATGAAGATTTACGTCATCGTTTGGTGATGAGTTCACCTCAATATCTGTGTTTAGTGGCTGTCGCTTCATCGGTGGGGGTTTCGTCTTCGGTTTATCGATCAAATCAGGAATATGTTTTGGGAACGGTGGAAATGGGTTTACGATCTCGTTATGCTTGGCAATTATCCTTAACATCTCGCTATCCGTATTTGTCAAATTTAGCGGTGCATCCTCAGTATCGAAAGCAGGGAATTGCTCAACAATTACTGAGTTCTTGTGAACAAACAGCCCAACGTTGGGGCTTTTCTAATATTTATCTTCATGTGCTAGAAAATAACCGCCAAGCCAAACGACTGTATTACAAACTGGGTTATCGATTAAAAGAAATAGATTCGGGTTGGGATTCTGTGTTATTTGGACAGCCTCGACGTTTATTTTTACAAAAAAAGATTGGGAATTCTTAGGAGTCAGTGAGCAGTCATCAGTAAACTTTCAATAATTAGTTGTGGTCAGTTGTTAACTGATAACTGATAACTGATAACTGAATCAAGGAATTGGTCGAAAATTAATCTTAAAGTTAATCCCACAAGCGCGAACCTAAAATTTACAATAAATTCCGCTTAAATCCAGATATTATTGTTTTGACTTTGATCAAAAACTGGGATTTATACAATCGGGTATCTCTGCGATTTTTTAGGGATTTTTCATATTCCTATGATGCTTAGATTATAGCAGAAAAAAGGGGGTTTATTTTTGTTTTAATCGTTCTCCTAATCGTAAAATTTGACAAGCTAAAATAGCTGCCCCAAAACCATTATCAATATTCACAACTCCCACTCCCGCCGCACAGGAATTCAACATCGTTAATAAGGGAGCTAACCCATTAAAACTCGCGCCATATCCCACACTGGTTGGAACTGCAATAACGGGACAATCTGCTAAACCTGCAACAACACTGGGTAACGCGCCTTCCATTCCCGCAACTACAATTAACACATCAGCATCAACAATTAAATGCCAACTACTCAATAACCGATGAATTCCAGCGACGCCGACATCCCATAACCGTTTAACCGTAAAACCGCATAGAGTTGCGGTAACGGCGGCTTCTTCAGCAACGGGTAAATCAGCAGTTCCGGCCGTTAAAATGGTAATGGTTCCCTTGACATTAGCTTTAGGTATTATAGAAGGTTGAATCGCGCAAATTTTTGCTATTTCATAATAATATAAATTCGGGAAATGGGCTTGTAATTTTTGGTAAACCTCCGGTTGAATTCGAGTCGCCATCACGACCGGATTTTGTTGACGCATCACCTCAATAATTTTAATAATTTGTTCGGGGGTTTTATCTTGTCCCCAAATCACTTCAGGAAATCCGGTTCTTAATTTTCGATGATGATCAATTCTAGCAAAATCGCCAACGGGTTCAAAATCGAAGTGTTTAATTTTATCTAACGCATCCGTTGGGGTAATTTGACCGGATGCAACGGATTCAAGTAACTGTTGTAAAGCTTCAGGATTCATGGAGATTCAAAAACCAATTATTCAGCAATTCTGAGTTCATATAAATTCCAAAATCCTCCCCCTAATGGCGTATATTGAACGCCTTGAACTCGATCACGAATCGCTTCAAAGGAGAGGGGATTAACCATATATAATAAAGGCACTTGTTCGACAATAATTTGTTGAGCTTTTCCATAAAGTTCTTTCCGCTTTTTCGGATCAAATTCTTGGGAAGCTTTCACAAATAAATCATCGATTTCTTGTTCCCAATTAGAAACTTGCCAACCTTTAATCTCTGGTTCTCCCGGTTGTGGCCCTTGGTTAAAGGTGTGCAACCGTCCATTCACTGACCAGATATTATAACTTCCATGAGGTTCAACTCCTCCTCCAGTAAATCCTCCGAGATAAGCATCCCAATTTCGGGAACTAGAAAGACGCTCGACTAAGGTATTAAAGCTGAGAAATAATAAATCAACTTGAATCCCAATTTTAGCAAGATCTTGGTTAATTTGGGTTGCCATTTGTTCTCGAATTTTTTTACCCGCACTGGTTAATAGAGTAAAGCGAACCAAATTTCCATCACTATCGGTTAATTGCTCTTGATTATTATACTTAAATCCGGCATCAATTAACAACTTTTTGGCTTTTTCAGGATCATAAAGATAGGTTTTTAAACCATCTTCTGGAGATAAATAAAAGGGACTTTGTACGGGAAGGATGGAATATTGCAATTCTCCTAATCCCAAATAGAGATTATTTTTCATGACTTCCCGATTAATCGCATAATAAATGGCTTGTCGGAAGGATTTCTGATTAAACCATTTAGATTTAATCGGGTCAACAAAGGGTTTACCTTGGACATTTTTTCCTTGATTTAAGTTAAATGCCATAAACACAGTTCCCATCTCTGGCCCAGCATTAAAAATGGTAAATTTTCCTCGTTCTTCTTCGGGTTTTAGCAGGGGGAAGGCTTCAGGTTGAATTTGTAAGGTATCTAAAGAACCCGACCGAAAATTTAATAGTTGAGTATCGGTACTTTCTATAATTTGCCAGACAATTTGTTCAATATACGGTTGTTGATTTCCTTGCTTATCTGTGCGCCAGTAATAGGGATTTCGTTGTAAAATCACCCGTTGATAAGGAGCATAACTTTGAATTTTATATTGACCATTAACTACAATTTCTTCGGGGTTTGTATCGGTTCCCCAAGTGGTTAAAAATTTAGGGTTTCCATCAGCATCCGTTTCGTTAATCGAGGGTTTTAAAATATGAGCAGGTAAAATTGTTAGTCCAGCTACATATTGTAAAAAAGGAGCAAACGGTTCAGCAACGGCAAATTCAACTCGAAGATTATCTAATTTTTTAACGGTGGGAAAAGTTCGACTTTTACCCACACGCAAAATATCTTTAAAACTGGTGGGAATTTTATCGTTTAAATAAATATCATTATAGGTAAAAATAATATCATCAACGGTGAAAGGTTCCCCATCTGACCACTTTAACCCCTCTTTTAAGGTAATAATAACTTTTTGTTGATCTGGAGAAATTTCCCACGATTCGGCTAACCCCGATTTCGGAATTAATTCTCCGGTTACGGGATCTTCTTGAATTAAAGAATCATACAAATAACCAAATACATTATAAGCAGATTGACTCATGGGCGGATTAAACGTTGCTGGGCCGCTAGGAGTAGGAACCACCAACCGAGACGGAATTTGAGATTGAACGGCACTACAGGTGCTTAGAACCAGTGCTAATAGAATAATTAATATCTGGTGTAACCAATGAGGTCGAAATAACATATAGCAGGGAACAGGAAACAGGGAACAGGAAACAGGAAATCTAAATTTTAATTAATTTTTTCTAATAAAGCCACGGCATAAGCGGCAATTCCTTCTTCTCGACCAACAGGGCCTAATTTTTCATTGGTGGTTGCTTTGACTCCAATTTGATCTAAATTTAAGTTTAAGGTCATGGAAAGGCGCTCGCACATGGCACTAATATGAGGTTTTAATTTAGGACGTTCGGCGACAATGACAGAATCAATATTCCCGACTTTCCAACCTCGATCTAAAATTAATTGATTTACCTGTTTTAATAACACTAAACTATCCGCACCCGCCCATTTTTCGTCTGTGGGTGGGAAATAATGCCCAATATCTCCTAAACTTAAAGCTCCTAACATGGCATCCATAATGGCATGAGTTAAAACATCTGCATCACTATGTCCTAATAATCCTAATTCATGGTTAATTTTGACGCCCCCTAAAATTAAGTCTCGCCCGGTAACTAATTTATGAATATCATACCCATTGCCAATGCGAATATTCATCAGATCTTGTTTCCCATTCAAATCAACATTGTTTTTGAGTTTACCATTAATGGGGATGATATTTTATAAATCAGAAATACTTAACTTTCTTAACATTGAGGTTTTTTTGTCTTGGTGGGCTTGCATTCGTCTTAAAACATCACAGAGAAATTGTAATGCTTTATCGATATAAGCTCCTTTATTTAACATCACACATTCAGCCCGACTTCCCATCGCTGCATCGGTGACTTCGGCGCGAGATGGCATTCCTCCCTTTGCCATTGATTCTAACACCTGAGTTGCCCAAATTACCGGAATATG